>ERZ773042.186-NODE-186-length-47869-cov-5.909629_pt1 | contig 47869 bp, 44 predicted proteins | sample MGYA00511664_ERZ773042 | MGnify/ENA primary metagenome ERZ773042 (study PRJEB29015, sample SAMEA2737984) | human oral metagenome | biome: human oral; feature: human-associated habitat; material: dental | place: China | collected 2036 ... | reverse complement strand
GCCCGCCTGCGTGTTCGGTAAATTTAGACCGCTTAGCGGCGCAAGTATCGCCCGCTGCGAGCGTGATTTTTAGCTCAAAATCCTATAAAAATTCGCTCATTTTTTCTCTTTATTTTGTTTGATTTCCTCAAGACTTAGACCGCTTTTACCGATGCTGTCCATACCGAGCGTTTCGATCATCACGAGTATTGCGGCTGGGTCTTTGCCTAATACGCGTGCTAGCGTATTCGTAATCTCGGCGATGATTTGCTTTTTTTGCTCTTTTGTAGGCTCCGGAGCGGCTACTTTTATATTTACGAATGGCATTTTCTCTCCTTAAATTTGATAAAGCAGGGCTAATTATATCAAATTTTAGCCTGTTACCCGTCTCGCTTGCGTTCTAAAATTTAAGTAGATATATTAGAATTTAACTTTAAATTTGATTTAAAGCTAGTATGATTATTATGTGATTTGGTAGTAGTAAAATTAGTTAAATTTACCCAAAAGGAGCGAATATGCGTAAGATTTTTTTCGGTTCTATCGTTTTGGCTGCGGCCTTGGCAAGCGGCGCGCTTATAGCGGTGCCGCAGACTGCGAGTGCGGGCGTTTTGGCGCATCAAGTAAAAACCCAGGGCGAGCTTGGCTCGGTGTTTATCAACCCCTACGACGTGGCGCCTCTGACCGCCGTCATTGATCGCGCCGGCAAGGACATCAAGGATATCCACGTGCGGGTGCTCGGTAAGCCGAACGGCGGCATCGACATCGCCTATAACGTCTCCGAGCATGCGCTGCTGACGCACGACGGCGTGCCGATCTGGGGGCTGTACCCCGACTATCTAAACGAGGTCGAAGTAAGCTACGTTTTTAACGGCGAAAAGAAGGTCGAAAAGTATAAAATTTACGCTCAGCCGATCGTGACGTATAGCCGCGATTATAGATTTGGCCACATGCAAAAGATGAAGGTCAAAAAGGTCGATCCTGCGTTTAAAAATAGGCTCTATCTCATCAACAACACCATCACGAGCGTCCATAAACCGCTTGATTGGAAAAACGGCGGTACGGCTAGCTGGAACGACTTTACGGAAAATTTCGTCGTCGATACTCAGGGCGAGGTCAGATGGTATCTGGACTATCAGAAATTTTATGACCGCAGCGAGCGCAGAGTGATGGACGGCGGCATGATGATGGGCTTTCATCAGCTGCCAAACGGCGATCTGAGCTGGGGCATGGCGCAGCGATATATGCGTTACGATATGATGGGCAAGGAGGTGTATAATCGCGAGCTGCCGCGCGGCTACATCGACCTTAGCCACGAGGTGATGCCGCTAAAAGGCGATCATCTGCTGCTTCGCGTCGGTAAATACAACTACCACCACGCAGACGGCAGGATCTCGCACACGATCAGAGATCACATCATCGAAGTGGACGGCAGCGGCAAGGTCGTGGACGAGTGGGATCTGAATGAAATTTTCGGCAAAAACGTTTACCGCAGCAACCTAATCAAAGCTCTTGACGCTCGCGCCGTGTGCCTAAATATCGATATGGACGCCAAAGAGATCAAAATCAGCGACGATCTGCCTTTCGGCGACGTGACCTCGACCGGCACGGGACGCAACTGGGCGCACGTAAACTCGATCTCGCACGATCCTAGCGACGACAGCATCATCCTCTCGCTTCGCCACCAAGGCATAGTTAAGATCGGCCGCGACAAAAAGGTAAAATGGATCCTAGCGTCTCCTGAGGGCTGGAGCGCGGACTTTAAAGAAAAAGTGCTCGTTCCCGTCGATAAAAACGGCAACAAAATCAAATGCGAAAACTCAAAATGCGAGGGCGACTTCGACTGGTCGTGGACGCAGCACACCGCGTGGCTCACTCCGCGCTACGATAACAAGGGCTCCGTCAAGCACATCAGCGTATTTGACAACGGCGACGGCCGCGGCATGGAGCAGCCTGCGCTAAAAGAGCAAAAATACTCCCGCGCGGTCGAGTACAAGATCGATGAGAAAAAGGGCACGGTCGAGCAGACGTGGGAGTTTGGCAAGGAGCGCGGATTTGACTTCTATAGCGCGGTTACTAGCGTCGTGGAGTGGCAAAAGGATAAAAGCACGTACTTCATCTCAAGCTCGAACGTCTATCTGCTAAAACCTGATAAGACGATCAAAATGGTGCTCGTGGAGATCGATCCGAAAACAAACGACATTAAATTTGAAATGGACGTGGAGTCTGCGTCTAGAGACGACGTAGCATACCGCGCGATGGTGATCGATCCGAATATTTTTGATTATTAAAATTTCGCGCCGAGATTAAATTTAGTGCGATCGCCGCAGTAAATTTAGAATTTACGCGGCGGGTTAAATTCGGTCTGAAATTTAACCCGTTTGCTTAAATTTTACCCATCGCGTCGTTGAAATTCGGCTTATCAAATTTGCCGAATTTAATCTTTTAAGACTTAAATTCTACTCGCTTATAAAATATTTCTGAGCGTATGCAGCGTCGTTGTAAAGCCCTTCGCCGTATCTGTCTTTACCGTAATTTTTAATTATCTCTTGCCCTGCGCTTGAAGCTACGAAATCTATAAAATCTTTCGATTTCTTGCTTTCGGCAGTATCGCTATCGTTTTGTCTTAGGGCGCAATACGTATTTATTAGATATTTATCGCCGCGAAATAGAATTTCGCTGGATTTTATGTCTTTTTTCGCCACGACCCAAGTACTGCTATCGCTCATAAAATATGCTCCGTTTTTATCGGCTTTTAAAAGAGTCGCTAACATAAAATCTTTATTTGCCTCATACCACTGGCCTTGCGGAACGATATTTGCCATTTTCCAGATACTAAGCTCTTTTTTATGAGTTCCGGAGTTGTCCGCTCTGGTGTAAAAAAGGCTTTGGGATTTGGCTATATCGGTATAGGCCTCTGTTACGTTTTGGGCGGTTTTTATCTTTGCGGGATCGCTTTTAGGCCCTACGATAAAAAACTCGTTTGATCCGATCAACGTCCTTTGCGTAGCCCAGCCCTCTTTTACGGCGCTTATTTCCGCCTTTGGAGCGTGAACCATAGCGATATCTATCTTTTTATTTTTCAAAAGTTCGAGAGTCTGACCGCTTCCTGCTTTTATCCAGCAAATTTTGGTGTCGTTTGCCTTGCTAAATTCATTAGATAAAACTTCGAGTAGCCCAAGCTCTCCCGGGCTTCCCGTAGCAAGCTTTAGCTCCGTTTTTCCATCTCCATACACTGCGGTGCACTCACTCGCCATCAAACTGGCGCATAGCAAAATCGCGATACAAATAGACTTTTTCATAGCTACTCCTTGTTTTGAAATGTAAAATTTCAGGCATTATACAACCAAGGAACTTAAACTCGAAATGGTTAAAGAATTAAAAAAGAAGCTCGTTGCTTAGATTTTATTTCAAATTTACCCTTTATTTTATACAATCTTTAAAATTTACCGCAAAGGAATTTGATGAAAATGCTTTCTAAATTTATACGAATTTTAGCTGCCGTTTGCTTGCTTGGCGTAGGTGCAAACGCGCTGGAGGAGGGCGTTAATTATCAAGTGCTGCAAAAGCCGCTAAACGTACCGAAAAACAGCATCGTTAAAATTTTTAACTACGATTGCCCGCACTGCTATACGTTCGATAGGACGGTCACGCCGCAGCTGATGAAAAAGCTTGAGGGGACGGAATTTTTGCCGTGGCATCTAAAGACCAAGGGCGTGTTCGGACAGACCGCAAGCGGCGTATTCGCAGCCCTCATCGTGCTTGATGAAAAGGATGACGTCGGCCCGCTAAGCGATGAGTCGAAATTTAAAAAGGCGAAATTTGCGATTTACAAAGCGATCCACGACAAAAAGGACGATTTCGGCGGCGGTAGCGATAAGCAGAGATTTATCAAAACCGCGCTGGATGCTGCGGGCGTGAGCGTGGGCGAATACGAAGCGGCGCTTGCTAGCAAAAAGGCGCAGGCTCTGCTCGCGCAGTGGGACGGGGGCTACGAAGTCGCGGTGATTTCGGGCGTGCCGGCGTTTGTCGTGAGCGGCAAGTATCTCTTAAACACCTCCTCGTTCGGTTCGCTAGACGATATGGTCGCCGCGGCAAAGGAGCTGCTGGCGAAATAGGCTTCGCCGCGCCAAAGCAAACTTTGTTTTACGCGCTGCATTAAATTTAGCCGCGAGGCTTCTAACAAATTTTATCGCTAAGCCCTGCGGCGCGATAGCGACTAAATTTTAAGTTTTCAAAGCGCGGGTTTCGGCAGGTAAAATTTGAGCCGAAATTTAGAAATTTGACTTTAAATTTAAATGTAAAATTTCAAGGCGAAGTATTTTTACGTCAGACGAGGCAGCGGCAAACGAGGCGAGGGAGCGGACTCGCTCGTCCGTGACAGAAGCCGAGCGAGCCGCTTTCTGCTTGCAGTTGCGACCGCAAGGGAAGCAAAGCGAAGTATGGCGGAAAAAGACGAGCCGCAAAATAAAATTTAACGCCAAATTTGAACGTAGAAATTTCAAGGTGAAGTATTTTTGTCATAGACAAGGCGGATAAGCAAGGGCAAAGGAGCGTATATATAATACGTGACTGCAGCCCGCAGCGAGATCCAACGAAGTATAGGGCAAAAAGACAAGCCGCAAATTTCAAAATTTACCCTACTCGCCGCTTAGCAGGATGTATCCGCTCTCGCTAATATTCTTAAACCTCACCCCCAGCTCCCGCTTTAGCCTTAGCACGACGTTTTGTATCGCGCCCTTGCTCGTTTGCTCGCCCTCGTAGACGAACTCCTCGATCATCTCGTAGCTCACGAGCTTGTTTAGATTGTACGCAAAGAGCCAAAAGAGCTTGTTTTGCAAAAATGATAGATAAATTTCCTCGCCGTTTTTGTAGATCTTTTCTTTGGCGAGATTTATGCTGGTTTGCGGGCCCAGGCGCACGAGCTTTTCGTCCTTTTCGTAGGTTAGAGCCACGAGCAGACGGCACAGAGCGGCGATATCGACGGGCTTTTTTAGAAACGACGCCGCGCCGTGCTCGATGCTTTTGATGAGGTTGTCGTCGGTGTCGTAGGAGGTAAAGACGATAAATTTTTGCGCGGGCTTTATGCGTATCATCTCTTTCATCATCTCAAAGCCGTTCATCGCGGGCATGTGGATGTCGGTGATGACGATGGCGGGGGCTAGCTTTTTAAAGCGCTCCAGCCCCTCTAGCCCGTCGCCTGCGCCCCAGACGCTTAGGCAGTATGGTTTTAGCCCGCCTATTAGCAGCTCCCTTGCGATCTCGTCGTCCTCGACGATGAGGACGCTCAGGTCTTTAAGTAGCTTTAAATGCTCTTGCATCTCACTCCTTTAAATTTATCTCAAAGCCGAGCTCAAACGTCGTCGGATCACCCGCGCTTAGCAGTCTGATGTCGCCTGAAAGCTTTTCGTTTGCTAGCTTTTTGCCAAAATACAGCCCGATGCCGCTTCCTTGCTTTTTGGTGGTTTTTGGCTGGGTTAAAATTTTATCCCGAAGCTCCTTGCTCACACCGCTACCGTAGTCCGTGACGGCTATTTTGCACGTGCCGTTTTCAAATTTGACGTCAATAAAAACCTGCCGCTTGGCAATCTCGTCTTTGTATCGCTCCACGACCGCGTCTTTGGCGTTGTGAATGAGGATGAGTAAAATTTGCTGCACGATGCCCATTCGCTGCGTGGCCTCTTCGTCTTTAAATTCGCGCAAGCTTACTGAGACGTTTGCCTTGCTAAGCTCGGTGTGCATGAGCTTTAGCAGGTCTTTGATGCAGCGCTGCACGCTAAATTTTTGCGGAGCGTCGCTGTTTTTATAAAAATTTCTAAAAATCTCGATCGTATCGCTTAAAAGCACGGTCGCAGCCTGCCCCTTTTGCAGCATACTCTCTAGCGTCGCGGCGTCTAGCTTGCCGTCTTTTTGCAGCATGAGTAGGCTTGAGATCATCAAATTTAGCGAATTAACCGGCTGGATAAACTGATGATTTATGCCGCTGATTAGCTCGCCCGCCTCGCTCATACGGGCTTTGTGCTTGAGCAGGGCTTCGTAGTCGTCTTGTAGGTTTTTGATTTTTGAGTACATAAAGTTATGTAAGAAATTTGCCACCAGTGCCAACGCCGCGAAAGCAAAAAGCAAGATGAGGGCATTTTTTAGCACGGAGTTAAGCAGCGCGGCGAGCTCCTTTTCGTTATCGGTACCTGCGCCGATGAACCAGTTTAGCGTGGGGATCTCGGCGACGGAGATGAAATTTGATCCGATATTTAGGCTCGTGATATCCTCATCACGCAAAAAAAGCTCTTTAAATTTATCCTCGATCTGTTTTTTTAGTGCCGCATCCTTCATCGGCGTTAAAATTTCGCCGCCGTGTGTTACGATAAAGGCGTATGAATCGGGCGCGAGTTTAAATTTTTCCATATTTTTTAGTATGTTTTGCAGCTTCACCACGCCGCAAAATACCCCCGCAAACGAGCCGCCGTCCATGACGGGCACGCATAAATTTAGCGTCGGCTCGCCTAAAATTTTATGGCGCTGCATAAAATTTACCGTGGGCGCGAGCGTGCTTTTGGTCTCCTCAAACCATACAAGCCCCGTGCGCAGGCTCTTTGGCATCGCCTCGTCGCCCTCTAGCTCCTTACCGTCTACGAAAATTTCTCCGTCCTTGCGCAAAAACTGCAAGGCGTCGAATTCCGCGGAATTTTCTTTAAAAAGCCGTATGAAGCCGCCGAGTTTTTCGCTATCTTGCGAGATGCCCGCATTTTGAATAAATTTAGCCGCGCGCACCAGCGAGTGCAGGCGCTCGTCTAACCAAAACGAGAAATTCCCGACAATATTTTCGCTCGCGGCAATCTTGTTTTTATCCGCGAGAGCGACGATCTGCGCCTTGGCGTCCTCGTAGTTTTTCACGCCCAAAAGCACCACGAAAAGGCTTGCGAAAATGATGATGAAGTAGATTTTAAAATTATGCTCGCGTAAGGCTTTCATACGGCGAGTATAGCAAAATCGGTCTAAATTTAGACCGATTTAAGCTTTTTTAAAAGTTAAAATTTTGCAAATAAACATCGCGGCGAGCACGACGAAGCAGACTCCAAAGCCGATCAGCGTGCAGTCGGCCATCGACATAAATTTGCTTGATGGGATCAGGTACCAGCCGTCCTCGTAAAGATCGACGAGATACTTCTGAAAGCCACTTAGCGTGACGCCGTCGGGAACCAGCGGATTATCGTAGCCGCAGTCGCCCGTAGGCAAGAACCAATCAGGCGCCCATCGCTCAAGCGGCAAGCCGAACGGATAGTGCGGCTCGGTCGAGCAGCCCTGCACGCCGAACGGATCGTCTCCGTGCACAGCGTCGTGGATCTTGGCTAGCTTTACGCTATACATTATGCCCTGGATCGCGCCCCAAAAAGAGAGCAGATAACCTATACCCGCGAGCACTAAATTTTTGGGATTTACGATAGCTACGAGCCCGCCGAGCGCCATACACAAAAATGCAAAGCGGATATAGACGCACTGCTCGCAAGGCGGCATATAGACGTAGTTTTGAAACAGCGAGTGCGCTAGGATAACAAGCCCGACGCTCACCGCTATAAGGATCGCCCACGGCAGGCGGCTACATCCGAATTTTGCTATTTTTTCCGCAAATTTCATGCTCGCGCCCTATTTTTTGAGCAGCTCTTCGATTAGCTGCGCCATGCCGTCGATGGAGCTGATGGACTTCGTCATGATGAGGTATTTGCCGTTTACGACAAATGCCGGCACGCCTTGGATCTTGGCTACATCGTAGCTCTCGTCCCATTTTTTAAGCAGTTCGGCGACCTTTGGATCCTCCAGCTTTTTTTGATAGTCCGCCTCGCTGATGCCGGCCGCATCAAGCCCCGTCTTTAAAAACGCAGCCTCGTCTTTGCCGTCGCTCCAGCGCTGCTTTTGATCGTGATAGGCCTTGTAGTAGGCAAATTTCGCCTTTTTAAACAGCGAGTTTTCATCTAGCAGGCTCACGCCTTTTTCCTCATCCATCACGACCAAAACGGCAAAAATTTTACTCGCTGCCTCGCCGTATTCGCCCTTGGTTTTTAGATGAAATGGCACGTATTTTAGCCCCGCGACTTTTTCTACGACCTTCGGCGTTACGGTCTTGTCGTATTTGTAGCAAAACGGGCATGCGTAGCTAAATACCTTAACTAGCGTGTTTTGCTCGACTGGTAGCGGCTTTTGCAGCTTTACGTAATCCTCGCCCTCGGTAAACGCGGTCGCGCTAAGGGCGCCGAACATCGCAACGGCTAGAAAGCCTTTGCTAAATTTAGAAAGTAGGTTCATGGAGTGCTCCTTAAAATGATTTTGTTTGCGTTAATTTTATATCCTCTCGCCGCCGCAGAACTCACGCTAAGATAAATTTTAGATTAAATTTATAAAATTTCGACTAAATTTTGGCACAAAAGCCAAAATTTGAAATTATTTTTTACAATTAAGCAAGTTTTAATAAACGCGTGATTTCTACGTTAGCGAGGTTGATTAAAATTACGATATCAAACCAATTCAAAGGAGAATAAGATGAAGCGAACTCTTTCCTCATTTGCGCTAGCTGTGGCGCTTTTAGGCGGTCTAAGCACGGCCGCGCTGGCTATCGGCGGACCTAGCGGCGCACACATCGACTACGCCGTCCCGGGCAAGATCGGCGAAGTAGTCGTTAATCCATACGACATCGCGCCTCTAACGGCGGTGATCAAAAACGGCGGCTATACGCTAGCAAACGCGAAAGTCACTATCGTGCCAAAGCCGGGCGGTCAGGTTATCAGCTATAAAGTCGCCGACAAGCACCTGCGCACTCACGGCGGAATTCCCGTTTTCGGACTATATCCTGACTATCAAAACACCGCCCTGGTCGAGTATGATAAAATTTATAAAGGTGGAACCGAGCACGTAAAAGAAAGTTATAAAATTTACGCGCCTGCTATTTATCTAGAAAGCTCGGGCATGCCGTCTCAAAAGGGCGCGCTGTTTGATAAGATCGAGGTCGTGAAGGCTCCGAGCGCGAAATTTGCAAACCGCCTCTACTATGTAAATAACTTCGTAAATAAAACCGGCAAAGGCACCAAAGTCGTGTGGAACAACCCCGCAGGCGGCGCGATCGAGTGGAACTACAGCCCCAATAACTTCATCCTAGACACCAAAGGCGAAGTGCGCTGGTACCTGGAGCCGAGTAAAATTTACGACCTCAAGCAGCCTTTTTCCGCGGGCGTCATGATGGGCTTTAAGCAAAACGACGACGGCGCGATGACGTGGGGATACGGCCAAAGATACGCCAAATACGACATAATGGGTCGCGAAATTTTTAACCGCGAGCTACCTGCGAGCTACAATGACTTCTCGCACTCTATGGACGTGGCGCAAAACGGGCATTATTTCCTCCGCGCGGCAAACGCCAACTATAAACGAGCCGACGGTAAAAACGTCCGCACGGTCCGAGACGTCATCGTCGAGGTCGATAGAGACGGCAACGTCGTGGATGATTTTAGGCTGTATGAAATTTTAGATCCGTATCGCGACATCGTGTTAAAAACGCTCGATCAAGGCGCGGTGTGCCTAAATATCGACGCTAGCAAGGCGGGCCACACCGCGAGCACGGACGAGCTAGCCGCGATGGATACGAACGAAAAATGGGGCGACATCGTGGGTTCGGGCCCTGGACGCAACTGGGCGCACGTAAATAGCGTAGACTACGACCCAAGCGACGATAGTATCATCATCTCCAGCCGCCACCAAGACGCCGTCATCAAGATCGGCCGCGACAAAAAAGTCAAATGGATAATGGGCGCGCACAAAGGCTGGAAGGACCAGTTTAAAGATTATTTGCTCCAGCCGGTAGATAAAGACGGCAAAAAGATCGTCTGCGAGGACGAGTACTCAAAATGCCCGGGCTACGAGAGCGAGAAGGGTGGATTTGACTGGCAGTGGACGCAGCACACGGCATTTCGAATCGATAGCAAGTCCAAAAAGGGCGTCGTGTATCTCACCGTCTTTGACAACGGCGACACACGCGGTATGGAGCAGCCTGCGATGACGGGTATGAAATACTCCCGCGCGGTCGTTTATAAAATCGACGAAAAAGCTAAAACCGTCGAGCAAGTCTGGGAATACGGCAAACAACGCGGCAGCGAGTGGTATAGCTCGGTTACTTCGCTAGCGCAGTATCAAGACGACCTTGATAGCGTGATGGTTTACTCGGCGGTTGCGGGCATGCAGTTTGACATCGCCAAAGGTCGCCCGGTCGGCGTACCTAGCCCTCACATCAATGAGTTTGAATGGGGCGCAAAAGAGCCTAGCATCGAAATCAAAATGACCAACGCGATGGGCTATCAGGCGTTTCCGTTTAGCCTAGAAAAGGCGTTTGAGAAGTAAAATTTTAAAATTTAGCGGTCGCGTTTTGGGCGCGGCCGCTTTTGTTTTAGATTATGGTCAAATTCTACACATCTACTCGATAGAATTTCATCCGAATTTGCTAAATTTTATCCCTCGGTACGGCAAAATTTAGCCGAAAACATAGCTCTTTATTCTAGATAAAATTTAATCATCGGATTTGCGATTTCGCGCTCTGCTTTTGCTATAATTTCGCTCTGCTAAAATTAATAAGCGTTATTTCGGTATAGACGAGCTAGTGCACGGTTTGGATGAAATTTGCATCCCGCTTGAGGGCGGGGGACGACGGGTATGAGGTTAATGCGCCCAAAGGATATTCGTGCGGCAAGGCGGCGCAGCAAAGGAGAAAGAGTGGAAAAATCTAGAAAAAAGGAACTCAAAAAGCTCGCGGCGTAGCGGCAGCGAGATGCATTTGAAAAGAGCCTGTCTATGAATAGGGCGGAGTTTGAGGGGCTATTTGAGTTCTTGGGCTAGAGCTTGGCGCATCGCGACTGCGACGGCACGCATAGGCTCATACTGGATTTTGCGAGCTCGCCGCGTGCCGAATGAGGCGGCGGTTTTGGACTTTTGCGAGCAAAACGGCGGATATTGCGACCGCGAAGTTCTAAACAACGTGCAAAATTGCTTCGAATTTTAAGGGGCTATGTGCAGAAAGACATGGTTTTGCCCCTGCATCGCATTTCGTAAATTTTTATCTGCGCGGCATTTAAATTTAGCCTAAAATTTCCCCGATAAAAAACAGCGCCGACATCGCAAACGTGCATAGTGCGACTACCTTTAGCTGTCCGTCGAAGTCGCGACACTCCCGCACTTTTAAGACGAAAAATAGGTGCCAAATAAGCGGCGCAAAGCTAATTACGTAGAGCAGTCTCACGCCCGAGTCGCCGCGCAAAAGCGAGTAGCAAAGCATCAATCCCGCTCCGCCCGCGATCAGCGCGTAGTGATAGCGTTTGGCCGCGGGCAGCCCGATACGCACAGGGATCGTGCGCTTGCCCTTGAGCGCGTCATTTTGCACGTCGCGCATGTTGTTTAGATTTAGCACGGCGGTGCTTAGCATCCCACACGCGCACGCAGGTAGCAGCAGCGCCGCATCAAGCGAACGTGCGTGTAAAAAGTATGAGCCCAGCACGCTCAAAAGTCCAAAAAACAAAAACACGAAAACGTCGCCGAGCCCCCGATATCCGTATGCGCCGGCTCCCACGGTGTAGCGGATCGCAGCAAATATCGACGCGCCGCCTAGCGCTAAAAACAGTAGCACGAGATAAAACCGCTCGCCGAATGCCAAAACGCTTAGCGCGAGGCTCGAAAATGCCGAAAGCAGCGCCGTAGCGACGATGACGCGCTTCATCTGCTCCGCGCTCATCTGCCCAGTTTGGATCGCGCGGCGCGGCCCCAGCCTACCATCGTCGTCGGTGCCCTTTACTGCGTCGCCGTAGTCGTTGGCGTAGTCGCTAAGTACCTGAAACAGCAGCGTCGTAAGCAGCGTCAGTGCGAAAATATCCGCTCTAAATACGCCTGCGCCGTATGCCGCGCCGCTACCGAGCAACACGCCCGAGACGCTAAGCGGCAGCGATCTAAGGCGAGCTGATGCGTAAAGAGCCTTTGCGGTTATCATTTTTTGCCTTTTGTTGATTTTTGGAGCCGAATTTACGGCGAACCCGAGATAAAATTTAGCGGAAAAACGCCAAAAATATCATAAATTTAGACTATTCATAGAGTAAATTTTATTTAAATTCGCCTTTTTAATATAAATAGCGGTAAAATAGAGCCAAAAATTTTAGGAATTGTGATGAAAAAAGTTCTTACCGTTCAAGATATATCCTGCGTGGGCAAGGTTTCGCTGACCGTCGCCTTACCAATACTAAGCGCGATGGGGATGAGTACGAGCGTGATCCCTACGGCGGTTTTATCGATGCATACGGGCTTTTCGGGCTACACCTTTTGCGATCTAAGCTCTCAAATACGCGCGATCATGGCGCACTGGAAAGACCGCGGAGTGGTATTTGACGGCATCTACACGGGCTTTTTGGGCTCGGCGGCACAGATCGAGATTATGGGCGAGCTATTTGCGAGCTTTGGCGGCGCAGGCAAGACCATTTTGGTCGATCCTTGTATGGGTGATAACGGCGTGTTTTATCCGGGCTTTAACGAGGATTTTGCCCGCATGATGGCGCTTCTGTGCGCTCAAGCCGACGTCATTACGCCCAATATCACCGAGGCCTGCGCGATCACCGGGGTGCCGTACCGAGAGGACGCAGATAGAGATTTCATCATGGATCTGCTTGCGCGCCTTAGAGAGCTTGGCGCTAGACAGGTTATTTTAAAGGGCATCGGCTACATCGCCGATCAGTGCGGGGTTTTTAGTTACGACGCGCGTACGGGTAGGACGAACGAGTATTTTCACGAGCTGCTGCCGGTTAAATTTAACGGCACCGGCGATATTTTCGCAGCCGTAGCCTTCGGCGCGATAATGCGCGGCAAGTCGCTAGAAACGGCGGTTCGAGTCGCTGCGGACTTCGTCGTCAGCACGATCAAAGAGACGATGAGCGACGAGGAGCGCAAGGACTACGAAGGGGTCGATTTCGAAGCGATAATTCCCGAGCTGGTGAGGAAAATCTAAGTTCTAGACGGATTTGGAACTCGCCGCGCGGACAGCGGGTTTACGGTAGAGCTTTAAAATTTTACCATAAAAAATTCCTAAATTTTATCTGCTGCGTGAAATTTTAAAATTTCAAAATTTATGTGTCGTGTGAGGCGTGGAATTCTATAGGCGATGTGGAATTTTAGAATTCATGCATTGCACGGACTTATAATTTTATCTCCTGCATAGAATTTTAAAATTTGCACCGAAGTAAAGATGCGAAATTTATCACTAGCACGGAATTATAAACGCAAGGCTACAGCGAATTTATCTGCTTGCGAGTTTGAGCTGCATTTTGAAATTTCGTACAAAATCTGCTTAAAATTTTATTCCTGCGAGTCGTGCGCCATGCACTTATAAAATAATCTCAAAATTTATGAGTAAAATTTAGATTAAAATCCATATTTAAATTCTGATTAAAAATCCTGTGAAAATACTATATTTATTTAAAATTTTAACATTACGCAGACTATACTCGCCTAAATAGAACAACAAAATACTATATTTATTTAAAATTTTAACGGCACTAAATTGCAATATCTGATAGCGAAAAATGAGATGATACGGAAAATTTTATGAGATACCAAGCATCAAGACGGCTACACTATAGCGGTTACTATAAGCGGTAGCGATACGGATAAGATAAATACTTACACAGAAAAAGAAGGATTGTAATAGCAAAGACGATTGGAATTTGAATGTGTAAAAAAGCACTTAATTAAATTTTTCTAATCATTTGGCGAGATTATATGATTTTAAAATTTAAATTAAGAAGGACGGCATAGTCGTGAAATTTAAATATGAGCGTCGGGCGCAAAATAGCCGCGGAGTGGATCGGCTAGCTCCGCTAAAAGCGCCATATAAAGGGTAAATTTAAAATCGAAGCTTTGCCGAATTTTAAATTTACCCGATTTGCCTCGCTATTAAATTTATTCGCCCAGGAAGTATTTCAGATCCGTCTGCGCGTCGCCGCTGATTAGGCGAAGACCGAAATTTTGCACCAAAAAGCCCAAAATTTCGTCGTTGAAAAACTCAGGCACCGTAGGGCCTACGTTGATATTCTTAACGCCTAGGCTAAACAGCGCAAGCAGGATGATGACCGCCTTTTGCTCCATCCACATCAGCACGATCGAGACCGGCAGGTCGTTTACCGCGATGCCCGTAGCCTCGCTAAGTGCCAGGGCGATCTTGACCGCGCCGTTGCTGTCGTTGCACTGGCCTAGATCGATATATCGCGGAAGCTCGGTGTCTGGCACGTTTCCGAAATCCACGTCGTTGAAGCGGAATTTGCCGCAGCTGGAGGTCAAAATCACGCAGTCCTTCGGCAGGCTAAGCGCTAGCTCGCGGTAATACTCGCGTCCTTTGCCCGGTGCGTCGCAGCCTGCGATGACGAAAAAGCGGCGGATTTTGCCCGATTTGATCGCGTCTAAAATTTGCGGCGCGAGGCTCAAAATCGTCTTATAGTGTCCGCCCGTCACCAAACTCTCGTCGCTGTCCATGCTCACGTCGCCGCACGCAAGCGCACACTCGATGAGCGGCGTAAAATCGTCGTTTTGGATATGTTTGATGCCGTCGGTGCCCGCGATAGAGTAGCCAAACAGCCTGTCTGCGTAGCTACAGGACGAGCGAAGCGGCACGATGCAGTTGGTGGTCATCAAAATCGCGCCTTTAAATTCGTTAAAAAGCTTGGTCTGATCGAACCACGCCTTGCCGACGTTGCCCTTTAGATGCGGATACTTGCGAAGCTGCGGATAGCCGTGCGCAGGAAGCATCTCGGAGTGGGTGTAGATATTGATGCCTTTGCCCTCGGTCGCTTTTAGTAGCGCCTCAAGAGCGTGCAGGTTGTGCCCGCTAACCAAAATCGCCTTGCCCTCGACCTTGTTTTGACTAACCTTAACCGGGGTCGGTACGCCGAATTTTGCGGTATGCGCCTCGCTTAAGATATCCATCATCTGCACGCCTGCGCTTCCGACGGCCATCAGCTGCGAGATATGCTCGTCAAAGTTAAAATTTGAGTTCGTCAGCGTGAAATACAGCGTGTCCGCCATGACGGTATCGACCGCGCTAGTATCGGCGCCGAGCTCGTGCGCGTGGTGGCGGTAGGCGCTAAGGCCCTTAAGCCCGAAAACCATAGTGTCTTGAAGCAGGCTTAATGTGGAATTTTTGCCACAGGTGCCGCGGTCTTGGCCTTTGGCGCCGCAGCCCTCGGGCGCGCTCATTTGGCACTGATGACAGAACATCTCTAGATTGTCGCTCATAGAAAATCCTTTGTAAAAAAATTTAGTTGGTAATTTTAAGATTTTATTTAGGCAAAAAAATTGATTATAATCAAGAAATGGCTAAATTTTATCAAATTTATTTACAAAATGAGAATTTTAAATTTTATAAAAGGTATTCTAGATTGCTTAGAAAGTATAACGAGAAATTAGAATATTAAAAAATTTCTGGAACAAATTTTTATAAAACTAAGAAAACTTAAAGCTCTTTAAACATTGATAAAATCAGGGGTCTAAAGGAATTTTTGAGTATATATGGCTCCGGATGCTGGATTCGAACCAGCGACCAAGCGGTTAACAGCCGCCTACTCTACCGCTGAGCTAATCCGGAACGCGTAGAATGGATGGTGCGGATGAAAGGACTTGAACCTTCATGCCGTGAGGCGCCAGATCCTAAGTCTGGTGTGTCTGCCAATTTCACCACATCCGCAAAAAAGAAAGCGCATATTAGCCAAAAAGCTCTTAATATGAGCTTAATATGGTACGCCCAAGAGGATTCGAACCTCTGGCCTACGGCTTAGAAGGCCGTTGCTCTATCCAACTGAGCTATGAGCGCAAAATATCAAATCAGTGGTACGCTCGAAAGGAGTCGAACCTTCAACCTACAGATCCGAAGTCTGTTGCTCTATCCAATTGAGCTACGAGCGCATAAAGTGGGGTGAGTTGTGGGAATCGAACCCACGACCCTCAGGACCACAATCTGATGCTCTAACCTACTGAGCTAAACTCACCACAATGGTCGGAGCGAAAGGATTCGAACCTTCGACCCTCTGGTCCCAAACCAGATGCGCTACCAGCCTGCGCTACGCTCCGTAGATTTTCGTGGATTGAATGAAAAGCGTATTATATATATTTTTTCTTAAATTCCGCTTTTTACGGCTCTAAATTTAATGAAATTTAGCAAGTCTCATCTGTTTTTCTAAATTTTTCAATAAAATTCGCATCAGCGCCAGTCCCTTCGTGCGGTGCGAAATTTTAAATTTTACCTCAGCGGGCAGCTCTCCGATCGTGCGGTCAAATCCGCGCGGAATAAACATAAAATCGTATCCGAATCCGTTGTGACCGCGCTCTTCGCAGATCGCCGTGCCGTACATAAAACCATGCGTGCAAAACTCGTCCAAATCGCATTTTAGCGCGATCGCCGCCGTGTAATGCGCAGGGCTCTCCTCTAGCTCCAGCGCGCGTAGGCTAGCGGCTAATTTCTCGCGATTGCTCGCATCCGTCGCGCCTGAGCCGCTAAAGCGCGCCGAAAATATCCCCGGAGCCCCGCCCAGCGCGTCCACGCAGATACCGCTATCATCGCTTAGCACGAAAAATTCGCTCTGCAAATTTTTACTTTTTAGCGCCTCATACACTGTGCGAACTTTAATAAGCGCGTTTTGTTTGAAGCTCGTGCCGCATTCGTCGATCTCAAAAGGATCCAGCACCTCGCCGAGCGCGCACACGTCGTATCCCGTGAAAAATTCTTTTATCTCTTTTACCTTATTTTTATTGCTCGTCGCAAGTAAAATTTTCATCCGCTCTCCTTAAATTTAAGCCGCCATTTTACCCAAAATCAAAGAATTCGTTACGATTTTTGGCTATAATCGGCACAAATTTCATATTATTTGAGGTCTAAGATTATGCTAAAAAGCGTTCTTCCGCTTAGTTTTATCATCGCTACGAGGTTTTTTGGATTATTTATTTTACTGCCCGTGCTTAGCCTGTATGCATTGAGCTTGAACGGCGCGAACGAAAGCTTAGTGGGGCTACTTTTTGGAATTTATGCGATTATGCAAGTGATTTTGCAAACGCCATTTGGAGTGCTAAGCGATAAGATCGGACGTAAAAAAACCCTTGCGATAGGGCTAGCGCTTTTTATCGTGGGCGCTTGCGTTTGCGCGGCGAGCGAGAGTATTTATACGATGATTTTTGGGCGCTTTTTGCAAGGCTGCGGTGCTGTAGGAGCCGTAGCTACCGCACTAATTAGCGATTTTACGCGAGAGGAAGAGCGCGGTAAGGCGATGGCGGTAATGGGCGCGATGATAGGCGTGAGCTTTGGTGTCGCAATGATTTTAAGTCCGCTTTTAAGCGCTAAATTTGGGCTTGCCAGCCTATTTCATCTAAGTTCGGCGCTTACGCTTTTATGTTTGATGCTGCTTTTTTTCGTAGTACCCACCGAACCGCATATCCGCTCCCTGCGCCAAAAGGTCCCGCTCGGCTCACTTTTGAGTGACAAAAATTTAATGCTTATGAATTTAACGAATTTTTTTCAAAAAGCTTTCATGACGGCAGCATTTTTTCTAATTCCAATTTTGCTCGTGCAAAAATTCGGACTTTCCAAAAGTGATTTGACCAAAATTTATGCTCTAGGCGCTATTTTCGGCTTTACCGCGATGGGCGCGAGCGGTGCTTTAGGCGAAAAGCGCGCGCTAGCTAAGCAAATTCTACTTATCGGCATTTGCTTTTTCATCGCTTCGTATTTGATTTTTGCGTTTGCTAGCGGGGCGAGCGCTTTCGTGGTGGGTGTGATGCTCTTTTTCGTGGGATTTAACGCGCATGAGCCCATTATGCAAAGCCTTGCGTCCAAATTTGCCAAAGTCGCTCAAAAAGGCGCTGCGCTTGGGATTTTTAATTCGTTCGGATTTTTTGGCAGTTTTTTGGGCGGGCTATGCGGCGGCGCACTTTTTGGCAAAATTGGCATCGAAGCGCTAGGCATTGGCGTCGCGGTTTTGGGTGTGATCTGGCTTGTGCTACTTTCTAGGCTGAGCGATCCGAAACTTTTTAAGAATTTATACTTTCCTAAAGGCGGCGATTTTTCCGCACTACAGGGCGTCAAGGGTATTATTGAAATTTACGAGACCGATAGCGAACTTGTTGTGAAATTTAACTCGAAATTGATAAATGAAGATCAAATTTATAAAATCGTAGGAGGCAAATGATGGAATTTGAAAAATTTGAAAGCGTGATGGAGCGCTTCGCAAACACGGTGCAAAAGTCCTCGCGCATCGAAAAGGTCGCGATCACGCAGGCGCTAGGGCGTATTTTGGCAAGCGATGTCGCGGCGCCTTTTAGCACTCCGCGCCGTCCGACCGCCGCGATGGACGGCTACGCGCTAAAGGGCGCGGATCTGAGCGAGGGGGCGAAATTTAAGATCGTCGGCACGACGCCTGCAGGCAAGATGCCTGGCGCCGCGGCAAAGGCGGGAGAATGCGTCAAAACCTTCACCGGCGGGCTTATGTGCGAGGGTAGCGACACGCTTCTGCCGATCGAAAACGTGCAGGTACAAGGCAGCGAGATCGTCGTCACAAAACCCGTTTCAGCAGGCTTTGCCGTGCGCGCGGCGGGCGAGAGCTACCGCGAGGGCGAGCTTTTGCTTAGAAGCGGCACGAAGCTCGGCTTTTCGCAGATCGCGCTGCTAGCCGAGCTAGGACTATTTCACATAAGCGTATTCGTCCGCCCAAAAGTAGCGATCCTTGCCACCGGCAGCGAGATCAAGGACTTCGGCGAAAGGCTCGAAAACGACGCTCAAATTTATAGCTCTAACCATATCGCGCTTGCAAATTTAGTAACGCAGCTAGGCTGCGAAGCGATGATAATGCCTCTAGTACGCGACGACGAAAAAGAGCTAGAAGGCGCGATCCTATCGGCTTTACAGAGCGCCGACATACTTCTAACAAGCGGCGGAGTGAGCGTCGGGGACTACGACTTCGTGCAAAGCACGCTGCAATCAAAATTTGAGCTCATCGTAAAGGGCGCGGCGATCAAACCGGGCCGCCACGTGCGCGTAGCCAAAACCGGCGAAAAATATATCTTCGCGTTCCCAGGCTTCCCGCTCTCGGCGCTTATTACGTGCATTTTGTTTCTGCGCGTATATTTGCAAAAATCCTTCGGCGTGCGCGAAAACACGGAATTTAGCGCGATCTTAGATCACGACTACGTAAAAAAAACGCCGTGGCTGGAGTTTATGCCCGCCGTTTTGCAAAACAGAGAGGGGCGACTTTTTGTTAGCCTACAAAGCAAAAAGCAGGGCTCCAGCGCGATTTTGAACAATTTAGACGACGATAGCGTCCTGCTCGTCGCACCGCTAGAGGTCAAAGAGCTCAAAAAAGGCGAGCTCGTGCGCGTGATCTTGGTACCTAAAATTTAGCGCGCAGCAGTTCGGAGGCGGCTGCGACGGCGGACGGAATTTAACTGCCGCGAGGGTTAAAATTTTGCCATCGCGAGGCGTTAAATTTGGCTGCGAAAGCTCTACTTTGTGGCTTTGAAAAGTTGAAATTTAGATCCAAATCGCGCGTCGAGGCGGGCTCATTAGATTTTTTACTGCGCACCACTATACGGCGAGTGTGCTAAAATTTTTACCATCGCACAATTTCAGCTCCAAGCTACTTCGCGGGCGAAATTCGGGTATTTGCGAGAGATAAAGCGAAAATGAAAGATAAATTTTATAGCGCTCCGGCGGGCGTTTTCGGCGAATACAAAGCAGGCGTAAAATGAGCCAAACTCACCCTTTTAAGCCGATTTTCGATGAGAATTCTAAAATTTTAATCCTCGGCTCTTTCCCCTCCGTCATTTCTCGCAAGCTGGGATTTTACTACGCAAATCCGCAAAATCGCTTTTGGCGGGTGCTGGCGCAAATTTTAAACTCGCCGCCGCCTACGAGCACGGACGAAAAGATAAAATTCCTGCTCGCCCGCCGCATCGCCATCTACGACGCTGCGATCTGCTGCGAGATAAAGGGTTCGAGTGACGCCAAAATGACCGCCGTCGTGCCTGCGAATTTAGAGCCGATCTTTAGCGACGCGCGTATCGCGCAGGTATTCGCAAACGGCGGCAAGGCGCACGAAATCTGCGAAAAATACCTAAAAACTCAAATTTTAAGCGCAACGGGCAGAGAGCCGATCAAGCTACCCTCGACTAGCCCAGCGAATGCAAATTTTAGCTTTGAAAGGCTCGTGCGCGAGTGGACGGCTGTAGCCAAAACGCTAAAGAACGACCAAATTTAGCGCTCAGTTCCGTTAAACGGCGCGCGAAAGACTTACGGGTACGGCTTGCGCTCTGCCCGCATCATAAACCAAATCCACGGCCCAAACTCCGCGAGGATTTATCTAAAATTTAGCTTCAAATTTTAAAATTCTTCAAATTTAACCAAGCCAAAGGAAGCAAAATATGAAAACTCACAAAGCCGCGCAAAATTCGCTCAATTTGGGCTTAAATTTAATGCGAAATTTTAGCTTTCCAAGCGCATTAAAGTTCCTGCTTCTGCTTCCGTTTTTGGCGCTAGGCGCGCAAGCTCTGGAGCCAAAAATCGTAATGCAACCCGAGCCGAGCTTAAAAAACGGCCTGTATTTCGTAGCGGACAAGCCCTACAGCGGGACGCTCAAGGTACTGCATTATAGCGCCGAGGATCTCTACGACGTAAATTTTATGGGCGTCGTCTATCCCAGAGCAAAGCCGCTGCCGCCCACGCTAATCCGCGAGATCGACGTAAAGGACGGCACTGCGATGCTTCAGCGCGATTACTTTGACGGCAGAGATAAGCCCTCAAACGAATATCCGCTAAAAAACGGCATGTACGACGGCGTCGCTAAGAGCTACTACGCAGACGGCGGCGAGCTGAAGTCGCAGAGCGAATACAAAGCCGGCAAGCGCGAGGGCTTTTACAAGCTGTATTATCAGGAAAGCGGCAAGCTAAAGCAGCAGGGCGCGTATAAAAATGATAGACGCGAGGGCGTTTTCACCGACTACTACGAAAGTGGCGAAGTAAGCGCGCGCCATCCGTATAAGGGCGGGCTGCGAAACGGCAAGGACGTGGATTATTACAAAAGCGGCAAAGTGCGCGGCGTGCGAACATACAAAGCGGGCAAGCGCCAAGGCACGGAAAAATGGTATTACGAAAGCGGCGCACTAAAGCAGACTGGCGCATACAAGGACGACAGCAAACAGGGCGTTTGGAAGTTATTTTACGAGGACGGCAAGACGCGCGTAGTCGAAAATTTCAAAGACGGCGAGCGCGACGGCGCCGTACGCGAATACTACGCAAGCGGCGCGCTGCAGGGCGAATACGAGTTTGAGTGCGGCAGGCAAACGGGCACGAGTAAGCAATACTACGCAAGCGGTGCGCTTGCGGCGAAGGTGATGTTCAGAGACGGGCGCAAACACGGGCTATACGAAACTTACCACGAAAACGGCGCGCTCAAGGCTAGAGTTACGTTCAAGGATGGCCTGGAGACGGGTACGGCGAAGCACTACTACGCAGACGGCAAGCTCGAAGCCGAGGGCGAGTTTGAGCACGGAAGGCTCGTGCGCGCCAAAAAATACGACGAAAGCGGCAAGCTAATCAGCGACAAATCCGATAAAAACGGACTAGCGAGGGAGTAAAATTTGGGAAATTTAAGGACTTGATGGCATCTAGATTAGACAATCGTTGTATAATAAGAGCAATAAAACTCAAGAAATAGAAATGAATAATCAAAAATTTGGATATGAGATAGACTTTTTGCCAGTGGGCGATGGTGGTAGCGGAGATGCAATAGCTGTTCGGTATGGTAATCCTGGGAACTATAAAGTTATGGTGGTAGATGGGGGAACAAAAGAATCCGGTAAACAACTCGTAGAACATATTCGAAAGTATTACGAAACGAACTTTGTTGATTATGTAGTAAATACACATCCAGATAAAGACCATGCTTCTGGGTTAACTGAAGTTCTACAAAATTTAGATGTTGGCGAGCTTTGGCTGCATAGACCTTGGCACTACATCAGGGATATTATGAACCATATAAATCAGAATTCGAATTTGATACTTGACGGCAGGGTTACTGAAGACAGTTTACGCAGAAAATTTGAAGACGAATATTATAGATATGCAAAAGAGCTAGAAGATATAGCTTTAGATAGAGGAATTGCCATGGATGAACCATATACGGGCTGTCAAATAGGAAGTTTTTACGTTTTATCACCATATATTAATTGGTATTTATTTGATTTGATCGTAAATTCTGATAAAACAGAAGATATAAAAATACTAGCTGCAAAAGAGAAATTATTTCATGCACTAAAAGATATATCGTTTAATATTGCAGAAAGCTTTGGTTTAGAAACGTTAAGGGAAGGTGGTAAAACAAGCAACGAAAACGAGAGTAGCGTAATTTTATACGCAAAATTTAATGACAACGGCATTTTATTAACCGGCGATGCTGGAAATATTGCATTAAATCGCGCGTACAATTACGCTATTAGTTGCGATGTTGATATTTCGCAAAATTTGAAATTTATTCAAATTCCACACCATGGAAGCAGACGAAACGTTAGTCCTAGCATCTTAGACAAAATAGTGGGTAGCAGAGGCAAACAGCCAAAAGAATCCATAAGTGCTTTCGTATCGGTTGGAGAAAATGATCCAAAGCATCCAAGGCGCGTTGTTACGAATGCTTTTATTAGACGCGGATGTAAAGTAATAGAAACGAAAGGTAGTGCTAAGCGGCATCGCGATAATATGCCTGGTAGAGTAGATTGGATTGCGGCCGAACCAGCTCCATTTTACAGCAAGGTTGAAAGTTATGACTGATTTAAAACTTTTTGGTGCATATAATCTTTGTGCCAGATTTGCCCCTGGATTTTTGTTTATAGTTTCGATATATATCTTAAAAGGCTATGATTTAACTAAACTAGAGACTAATAGCTTTGTCTATATTGTAGCGATAGCAATCTTGTCTTTTGCTTGTGGATCTACTTCTGCTAGCATAATAAAAATAGCCGAGAGATCGTTTTGGGGAAAATTTGGCAATCCAATAATCATTTATCTAAAATGTTATAAAAAAGACCTATACGACAGTCTATTCGAAAAATTTAAAAATGACGATGTAATAAAAACCGAAATTTTAAAAATAACTAGAAACGATGAAAAGCTGCTGTGGAAAAATATCTCATACGGTTTTTTTAGAAATTCTATTTTGCTTTCTATTATTGGTTTTTATTTTTCGTATTTAACCGGATACTTTTGTATAAATCTTATGGTTTGCTTTTCTATTATAGTTATGACTCTTTTATCTACGATTTTGTATGCTCAGCAAGCTATTGAAAGCTATATTGAAATTAGTAGTACAAGAGCTTTAGATAAATAGAGCTAAATATTTTATGGAACTATATCTAGTTAAAATTTTGTTGAGTTTAAGATATAAATTTCTATGAGCGATAGGATGGGGGGGCGACACTCAAATGCGCGTCGGTTTTTCAGAAAACAAGTACTTGAGATGAATGGCTGACTCTCGAACAGATCGGCATATGTTTGGGCAGAAACAGTCACGTGAAATTTTATATGAGCGATCAGACGAAAATAGTCCTACACTCTGACTCAAGCGATTTGTGGTGCTCGGTGTAGGGGACAGAAGGAGATTGTTTGGGTAAGACCAGAAAAACTCTCGGGCGCATACTACAGCTAGGTGTCAGGTCAATATCGGATGTGTATTTGAATAGAGCGGTCGATTGGTAAGATTTTATAAAATTTAAGCTCTAAATTTTCCCGTTTTTAAGGAGGGGGGGGGGTAGCATTATTTTCAGAATTTATTTCAAAGGAGTGAAGATGAGATATGCACTAGGTGTCGCGCTTGCGACGTTAATTTTTACGGGATGCGGCGCAGACGAAGTAGAGCTCGTGAAAAACTACACTTTGCCTGATTTCAAGTCTATGAGTATCGGCACGGCAATCGAGGGCTCGAAAATGTGTAAAAATATCACGTGGAGCAGAGAGGAAAACGGCGGATTAAAGACAGTCAAAATGGTTTGCGACTTGGATATGGAGAAAGTACTGGCAAATATTATAGAATCAAATAAAAAGCGCGAGCAAGATATGTTGAGCCGTATTTTAGATAGCGCTATGATCTTTTATGGAGGAAAGACTTATGATAAGCAAGATCTGCTTAAGATAGCGAACGAGCATTGCAAAATAAACGATGCGAAATTTCAAGAAACGATCAAGACTAAAGGGAAAATAGCTTATGACGATCAAAAAATGCTAGTTGATTGTGACGATAAGCTAAAAGATGAAATATTAAAGCCCGGCGATTCTAGAATTAACGAAACAAATTCTATGGGTGAGATTATGATGTTTTTGAAAGAAGCCGTTTATTTATCTCAGCTAACACCCGAACAAGAAAAAGCGCAGCTAGGAAAAGCGGCAAAGCTATCATCCTCCACGATTGAGCTAAATTTTGTGGTAAATGCCGACAAGAGCGTAAGTCTGTCCGATAAATTTAAATTTACTCAAGACGGCAAAGAAGATTCCAATAATAGAATAAGCTCAAAAAATATTCTTGCGGGCTTCTACGAAAGATAAAAAGACTCTTTATTCACGGCTAAATTTTGATTAAATTTAAAATTTAGCCGCCTTTTTATATCAAAATTTCATTCAAAATTTTACGTGGATTTTAAATTTAAAGTGCCATGCTTCTCCCGTCGTCGAGGTTAAATTTTAAGCTTTATTGCGGCGTGCGGACTGAATTTGTGCTGCGAGGAATTTTAAATTTTATTCAGCATACTGCGCGGCGCGGATAAGCTAGCGAGCCGAGCTTGCGGTTTTAGATAAAATTTCGACCTTATACGGACTCTTGCAAGATACGAAAGTGCGGTTAAAATTTCAAAGAGCGGTGCAAGAGCAGGCTTCAGCCGCGGGCGTGGGCTGAGGAAGTGCGGTTAAAATTCTGAGGAGCTAGCGAAAAAGCGTATTCGCCTGCCAAAACTAGCGATTATCGTATCGGCTGAAATCAGCGTGCTTTGCATTCAAATATGAGTTTCGGCGCCGTTTGCCGACGGAATATCGGTCGAAATCAGTGTACTTCGTCTTTGGATATTTAGTTTTGCACCGTCTAAAATATCAATCGAAATCGGCGGTTTTTCCTCGCCGATCAAGTAAGCTTGCTGCCGCATTAATCAAACAGTGAGGGTTGCAGCGATTTGATCTTGTAGCTTGCACGGTGAAACGGCGTGAGCCCGTACCGCTCGATCGCCGCGATGTGCGTGCGCGAACCATAGCCTTTGTTTTGCGCAAAGCCGTATTGCGGGTAGCGCTGCGCGAGCTCATACATCGTGCGGTCGCGCGTGGCCTTGGCAAGGATGCTCGCCGCGCTTACTTCGGCGATTTGCGCGTCGGCCTTTACGAGCGTCTGAAGCCCGCGTACGCCGAAGGTTGCGTTACCGTCGTAGATGATCTGTCCGCTAAAACCCATAAAATACGCGAGAATCTGCTCAAGCGCCGATCTTAGACATGCACTGAGTCCGATCTCATCGACCTGTGCGCTTGAAATTTCGACGATTTTGTAGCGCGAGTTTTTGGTGATCTGGGCGTAGAGCTCCTCGCGGCGCTTTTCGCTTAGCTTCTTGCTATCGGCAAGGCCTGCGATTTCGCGCGCTAGCACGCAACCCGCGACGCAAAGCGGTCCTGCAAGGCAGCCGCGCCCCGCCTCGTCGATGCCGCAAATTTGCCCGCTCACTGCGCGTCCTTTCGCACGACTGGCGCGGCGCCGCTTAGCAGGTCGTGTAAGTTCAGCCTGTCTTTGCGAAAGAAGCAGATCAAAAGCCCGATGACGCTAAAGCCCGCAAGCACGAAGCATCCAAAGCGAGTTAAGGCTCTAAAGAAGCTTACTTTGCGTCCGCTGCGAACGTCGATGAGGTAAAGCCCCGTGAGCTTGTAGCCAGGTGTCTGGGCGCTGCGAGTGTAGAATGCTGCGCAAATAGCGCCGTAAGCAAGCCAGATAAGCGCGATCGCGGCTTGGTTGTGCCACAGAGCCTCTTTCGAGCCCAAGACGAGATAAGTAACGCCGTAGAATAGGGGCATCGCGATGATGAAAAGATCGACGATGAAGGCCTTTATGCGCAGAAAAATCGGTGAAATTTTAGCTTTTTGTTTTGCCATTTTACTTCGTTTCGGATTAAATTTTAAAATTCCGTCGCGCTAAAGCCGAAGGATAAAATTTAATCTCGTTGCGGTTTGTTAGCAGCAAATCGACACCTAGTTTCCGCGACTGCCGGGCTTGATCGCCTTGCTTCCGGCAGCACAAAGCGGGCAGGTCGCGGGCTCGTAAATTTCAAACTCGAAATTGCCTAGCGCAAAAAACGGCTTATCTGCAGGCAGCTTGGCGCCAGCTTTAGCGACACTGCCAGCCAAATTTGCAACCTTGCAAAATCCGCGATTGGCAAGCGCAGCAAAGCCCACGACCTCTCCGCCTAGGTTTTCGATGAGCTTTGCGCTTTCAAGAGCAGAGCCGCCCGTCGTGATGATGTCCTCACAGATGATAAATCTCTCGCCCTTATGCACTTCAAAGCCGCGGCGCAGGCTCATTACGCGATCCACGCGCTCGGTAAAGATGAAGCGCTTTTTCGCCGCGCGAGCTAGCTCGTAGCCCGCTAAAATTCCGCCCAGCGCGGGCGAGCAGACGCTATCAAACTCTACGCCTGCTTTTTTGATGATTGTGGCAAGCTCGTCTGCGAGCTGCCCTGCTAGCTGCGGATCTTCAAGTACTTTGGCGCTTTGCAGATAGAATTCCGAATGGTTGCCGCTTGAAAGTAGAAAATGCCCTCGCAAATATGCGCCGCAGTCGCGATAGATTTTTTCTATATTCACAGCTCAGACCTTCAAAAGCTCGGCTTCTTTGGCCTTAACTGCGTCGTCGATTTTACTTGAGTAAGAGTCGGTGATCTTTTGCACCTCGTCGTAGCCCTTTTTGGCGTCGTCTTCGGAGATCGCTTTGTCTTTTTCGAGCTTTTTGATTTCGTCGTTAGCGTCTTTGCGGACGTTGCGAATGCCGATTTTGGCCTTCTCGCCCATCGCTTTGGCCTTTTTTGCGTTTTCTTGGCGCTGATCGAGCGTCATCGGCGGGAAAAACAGCTTCACGCTCTCGCCGTCATTATTCGGATTGACGCCGATATTTGCCGCTGCGATCGCGCTTTCGATCGCCTTTAGTATCGGTTTCTCCCACGGCGTGATCGAAATCGTTACCGCATCGGTCGAAAGGACGGTCGCGACTTGATTCAGCGGAGTTTGCGAGCCGTAATAATCCACAAAAATATGATCCAGGATCGCCACGCTCACTTTACCGGTACGTAGCGTCGTAAAGTCCTTTTTCAAAGCCTCGATAGCTCGATCGCCGTTTGCTCTTTGCTCTTTGTAGATAGCTTCTAGCATTCAAATCCTTTAAATAAAATTTGCGAAATTATAGCGTTAAAAAAATAAGAATAGCATTTAAAAGCGCGGATTTTGCGCTTTTAAATTTTAAAATTTAGAGTTTATTTGGTTGTATTTTGATCTGCGGAAGCAGCGCTGGCATTGGTATCGCTTGATGCTTGCGACCGAGCAGGCGCGCTAGCTGCGGTAGTATCGGTCGCAGGAGCTGCGGGCGCTTCGATTTTCGTATCCGTCGCATTGGTCTCGCCGCTAATTATTGAATTTGACTCAGTGCTTGCCGGAGTAAAATTAGGCTTTGCGCCTGAAGCTGGGATGGATGGCACACCGGGGACAGCGTTTGGCACGGATTTAGTAGCATTCGCTTCGATCTTGACGCGATCGACTACGGAAGATTTAGCATCTTGCTGATAGAAATACGCAAGCACGAGTGTATTTATCACAAATAGAATTCCCATTGCGGCGGTAAATTTAGCTAAAAACCCCGCCGGTCCCTTCGCTCCAAATAAGCTTTCGTTGCTTCCGCTGTATGCGCCAAGCCCGATAGAAGAGCTCTTTTGCAGCAGGACGGAGATCGTAATTATCACGGCGAAGACGACTTGTAAAACCAAAAATAACGTAGTCACTATAAAAACCTTTTGAAAAAATTGAATTCGCGATTATAATAAAAGATTTATAAATTTTAAGTTAAGAGTGCACCGCGCGAAGCGGTGCATAGAATTTAGTCTCTGCTTGCGCCGAAAATTCTTAGCAGCGAAAGGAAGAGGTTGTAGATGTTTAGATACATACTCACGGCGGCCATTATCGGTGAGGTATAGGTGCCGTTTATGATGTTTTTAGTATCGTAGATGATATACATCGAAAAGACTAAAGCCGAAAACGCGGCAATCGCTAGATCAAGCATAGAGCTTTTGAAAAAGAAATAGTTCAAAAGGCTTAGGCCGATAATGGCTATAAGCGATATGAATAGCGGCTTGCCCCACGAATCGAAGCGAGTTTTGGTATTCATCGCATAAACGGTAAGCGCACCGAAAGTCACCGCAGTAGCTACGAAAGCCTGCGTCACTACGCTACCTGCGCCCGCTGCGATATATATAGCGATCAGTTTGCCTATAGTAAGGCCGGTGATAAAGGTAAATGCAAAAAGTAAAACTAGCGCGATCGTGTTGGCGCCGCGATTTACGGCTGCTTGCATACCAAAGATCAGTCCCATCAAAAGTATTAGATATACGATCGGATTAAGAGCTAAGCTAACGCCGAAGTTCATCGCTACGAAAGCTCCCGCGGTAGCGGCCACCATAGAGGCGGTCAAAAGCGCGTAGGTTTCCTTGATGGTCTTAGATATCCGTCCTTGTTCCAGTGATGCGTCCGATAGTTCATAGCCGTCCGCGTAATTTCGTCTGTCGTATAGACTCATATTTTTTCTCCTTCTTTTGATTTATGAGCGGGGAGTTTAGCGAAAATTTGGTAAATATATAATTAAAAATTCCCAGAATTCTATCTATTTATGAAAGTAATATATAATTCCCGACTTTTTTAAGGAGAAAGTATGCCCAGCCAGTTAATAAATGGAGCTATTAAATTTATGGAAGAAAATTTTGCCGAGCATGCCGAGCTTTTCGGGAGTCTGGCAAATCATCAAAAGCCCCACACGCTTTTTATCGGCTGCTCTGATTCGCGCGTGGTGCCAAATCTAATTACTTCGACGCTTCCAGGAGAGCTTTTTGTTGTACGAAATATTGCAAACGTCGTTCCTCCATACCGCATTAGCGAGGAATTTTTAGCGACTACCTCAGCAATTGAATACGCGCTGTATTCGCTAAATATCAAAAATATCATCGTTTGTGGGCACAGCAACTGCGGAGGCTGCGCGGCGCTGTTTTATGACGCAAAAAAGCTCGAAAAAATTCCAAACGTAAGGCGCTGGCTAAATTTAATGCAGCCTGTAAAAGACGAGGTCGAAAAGCTAAAAGATATCGGTGCCGACAAGCGCGAGTGGATCACCGAGCGATTAAATATTATAAATTCCATGCAAAATTTACTTAGCTTTCCTGGCATCAAAGACGCCTACAAAAACGGCGAGATTAAAATTTACGGCTGGCACTACGTCATCGAAACGGGCGAGCTATTCAACTACGACGACGAAGGCGCGCATTTTACGCTATTAAATAAGGGGATGGATTATGAAAAAATCTATAATCAGCTTTTTAACGATTAGTCTTTTTAGCACCACTTTAGCATTTGCAGATCTCAACACGACCGGCGAGGGAAGCTTTGTAGAGACAAATTCTTCCGCGCCCGAGGCAAATCTTACTTTAGAAAACAACAAAACCGAGATCAAAAAAGAGGTCGCTAAAATTTTATCCAAATCCCTTGGTGCAGAGGATGGCAATAAAACTGAAGTAATAAATATGATCGCAGAAAAGGTCGCTAAAACGGAGACTTCGCAGAAAAAAGCTCCTAACGGCGAGACGCTTATCTCTGTAATCAAAGAGATTAAAAAGCTAAATTTGCAGCGCAGCTCCCTGCTTAACGGCGGCGATGCCAACGCGAGCAAAAACGAACTGGATGCCATCGATCGCAATAAAGCTAAGCTCTTTGATCGCCTACCTTTTGCGATTACGCAGCAGGATATGGATATCGAAAGCATAATATCGTATGCGCAAAATAAAAAGAACATCCAAACTACGCTAAAAAAATACGCTAAAAAGCAGAGCTCTCCCGAATACGTAAATGCAAGCGCGGATTTAGAAAAAATGGAAATGGCGGAGATCTTTTATACCTCGCTTATGAAAATTGAGGATATGTTTGTAAACGGCGCAAGCAGAAGCGCGCTTGAAAGTGAGCTGAGTAGCACGCTACTAAATATCCAAACTAGGGATTTTAGCAAACTTAATGATTTGAAAAATAATCTAAGCAGTCAAGAGCAGATAGACGCCTTAGAGTCTAAAATCAACGATTTGAAAAACGACAAGCAGACCTACGACGAGGTGCTTACGTATCTGTCGCGAAATAGCGATCTACTCGCAAGCAGCGTGGTTTTTACGAGCTTAAATTTTAAGTCGGTGATCGATTATATCAACGATAAAATTCCGTTTAAGCTCAGCCACGTAAATTTCGGCAAGCTCATTCTAATCACGCTGATTACGCTATTTTTCTACTCGCTTCGCAGGCTGCTTGCCAACATCATCTATTTCGTATTTAAATTCTTTAATAAAAGCTTTTCCCTGGATAGCGAAACTCTAAAAACGCAAGTAGTGGGCATTATCAAGCGTCCGATGGGTATTTTGCTGATCGCTTATTCGGTCGATATCTGTCTTAGTATATTTTATTATCCGGCGCCTGTGCCGATAAAATTTGCAAATTTATTCTCGATCGTTTACGTGGTACTTTGGGCATGGCTCATCATCGAAATCATCGATGGCTACGGCATTGTCGTGCTTGGAAACATCACGAAAAAAGGCGTCAGAAAAGATATCATAAATCTAGTCGTTAAAATTCTATATGTCATCGTAATCATCATCGCCGCACTTTTGGTACTAAAGCGTCTAGGCTTTGACATCTCGGCGCTTATGGCATCGCTTGGAATCGGCGGACTTGCGATCGCATTTGCGACTAAGGACATCATCGCCAATTTCTTCTCATCCGTGATGCTATTGTTTGATAACTCGTTCTCGCAAGGTGATTGGGTCGTATTAGGAGACATAGAAGGAAACGTCGTAGAAACGGGCTTTAGAAAGACGACGATCAGGACCTTTGATAACGCTCTTGTTTTTGTGCCGAATTCCAACATAATGGCGCAAAATATCAAAAACTGGAGCCGCAGGAAGGTAGGACGGAATTTAAAGCTTACCGTGGGCGTCGAATACGGCGCGAGCACGGCTCAACTGCGAAAGTGCGTAAACGACATCAAAGAGATGCTAAAATCTCACCCAGGCATCGCTCAATCTGCAGATACGGCATTAAATTCTAAAGATTTTCGTATGCGCTATAGACAAAATATGGTCTCTATCGACGATTTAGCGGGCTATAAAAGCACTATGTTCGTGGCGTTAGATAGCTTTGGCGATTCGTCTATTAACATTTTAGTTTACTGCTTCACAAAAACCGTAATATGGGCAAATTTTATCCAAACCAAAGAGGATGTTTTATTTAAAATAATGGAGATCGTGGAGCAAAACGGGCTATCGTTTGCCTTCCCATCGCAGAGCGTTTATATCGAAAATATCCCGGAAATAGCAAGCGAATGCGTAAAATCAAAAGTAAATTCCAACGACAAAGGAGAGCAAAATGGCTGATTTCGATGACTTCGAAGACGAAGAGTTCGATGAGGACGAATACGAGGACGATGATTTAATCGGAGGCGACGAGAGTTACAACTACAACTACGACGAGGACGATTACAGTTACGAAGACGACGACGGTTTTAATGATTATAGCGATTTGGACAGCGAGGATTATTAGTGTTTAGATCCAGGGCGCTGCCTTTTGATCCGCGCACGAATAAAATCGCGAGCTTGCAGAGTTTGAAATTTCACCACGGCGGGCTTTGCGAGGACTACGTCTCCGCCCTAAATCGAGACATTGCGGATACGCCGATACAAAACGCGGATCTTTTTACGATCATCACGCAGTCGTTCAAGGCCGCGCGCGGCGAGGAGTGCAATTTTGCGCAAATTTTAAAGCTCTATCGGATCTGCCTAGGTTTTAGCCGTATTTTTAACAACGCCTCTGAAATTTACAATCACGATTTTTACTTCGACTGCATCGCGCAGCCAAGCGAGCCTAGTGGCGAGCTCGCGGATGCTTTGGCGCAGGCTTTCGGCGGGATGGAAAATTTTAAAAGCGAGTTTTTAAAGCGCGCGATGGGGCTTTTCGGCAGCGGCTGGTGCTGGCTTGCGTGCGACGAGCGCGCGGCGAATTTAGAAATCATCACGACGCAAAATGCGGACACGCCGATCGTGCGTGGTAAAATTCCGCTTTTAGCCTGCGATCTTTGGGAGCACGCCTATTATGTCGATCATCAAAATGCGCGCAAGTCCTACGTGGAGAATTTCCTGCACTTTGCGGACTTTGGCTTCGCAAGCGACGCCTACTTCCAGGCGAAAAAGCAAGGACTTGACTCCGTAAAGCTCTACATCGGCGAGCTTCACCCCGTCGTATCTTCGCGCTGCGATTGCGGCTGCTGCGGATAAATTCGGGCTTTTACCGAGTAAACTTTAGCGCTGCGGATTTTCGGTTCTCTATGCCCGCCGCGCGCTAAATTTCAAGCGCCTTCCGCTTCTTGGCGTCTGCGGATTTAAATTTTACGATTTTTAATTTGAAGCTCGTCTCGCCTAGAGCTCCGTTTGTCGTTCCTGCGCGCTAAATTTCATTCCGCTGCGTTGCCATCTGGCAGCCCCGTCTTTTCAAACACGCTAAAATTTTATCGTAAGCGTTTTACTCTGCAAATACAGCGTCGCACGGGCGTTCACATGAAATTTCGCTTAGTAGCCATGTCGGCTATAAAATTTTAACGCTGCCGCGCGCGCATTGAAATTTTAACGCTTACGAGCGGAGGCTCCATAAAATTTTAAAGTTGCAAATAAGCGGCCTGCTCTTTGCCTCTGTAGCAGAAACAGCCGATCCGCTGCCTGCGTTGCGTCGTATTGCCGCGCCGCCCGTCCTTTCGCATCGGCTCTTTATTACGTTGCGCGTGCTTAAATTTACTCGCATCGTCAAGCGATATGGCGTCGCGAGCAGGGTGGATGTATGATTTGAAATTTGCGCCGCAAAAAACGGCGCATATCCCTATCTCGCGCGGCAATGAGGCGAGCTTTAGCGATATGATTTTAAATTTGGCGATAAATTTCGAGCAAAATTCCAAAGATAGCGACTTATCGTGATCTAAGGCCGTGCGGTCGCAAGACGTACAGACGGCGCACGGGCAAAATTTTAACGGCGCGCGCAGATTTTCTAGCGGCGCGCAGGAGGCTCTGGGCGGCGCGCAAAAAGGCTCGGGCGATACGCTCGCTAGCGGCGGAGGAAGAATTTTAAAATTTCGCCCGCCCGGCTTCATCCGCCCCACGCTCGCCTCTCCTGCACTTTGCGCCCGCACTCTTTGCTAATTTTTGCGCCCGTTTTACTCCGCTCGGTCCTTTGATTTATCAAATTTCATCCGCTCCTCAAGCCGCTTAAACTCGTCCGTATAAATGAGCGCATTATCGACGCACTCGAGCCAAAACTCCAGCGTTCGCGTGTCTTTGCCGAAGTGCTTTTGCAATAGCTCTTCGACGCTCATCACGCCGCACTCGCGCAAAAACGCCTTGTACGCGCCGATAAATTTATCGCCCGCCCGCCTAAACTCGCCCAGCAAAAACTGCGAGAGCAGGTAGCCGACCGTGTAGGGGTAGTTGTAGATGTATTGATCGGTCTTGTAAAAATGCAGCTTAAAGTACGGCAAAAAGCCCTCTGCGTCCTGCGTCGTATCGCCGTAACGTCCGCGCCACGCCTTTTGCATGAGCTCTTCTATCTGCGCCGTGCCGACTGCGCCCTTTTGCCTGGTCTTTAAAAAAGCGATCTCAAAATCAAACCGCACGCCGATATGCAGCATGAAATTTGCCGCAGATTTTAGCTCCTGCCACAAGATATCAAAGAGCAAATTCTTATCCGCGCTGTTTTTTCTCAGATAGTTTCGCAGCACGGCTTCGTTAAAAGTGCTCGCAGCCTCCGCTAGCGTCATAGGAAACTGCGTGTGTAGCGCGGGCAGATCGCGCATGATCCAGTAGTGCCACGCATGTCCGAGCTCGTGCGCCTGCTGGATCATATGCGCCTGCGTGCCCATGTAGCTAGAAAACACGCGCGGCTGCCGAAATTTGTCAAATCTCGTATAAAACGCGCCGCCTGCTTTGTTTTCGCGCACCTGCGCCTCGATCCAGTTTTTCTGCAGCATCATTTTGATAAATTTAGGTATCTCCTCGCTAACCTCGCCCAGAGCCGCGCAGATGGTCTCTATCGCCCGTTCGTACGGGATCTCATCAGTGCCAGCAAAGGGAGATGGTGCGAGTAGATCGCAGGCGTAAATTTTACCCTGCGGAAAGTACTTCGCGCGTAGACTCACGCACTCTCTGATCTTGTCTGATCTGCGATCTAGCGCCGCAAACATCGCCGTTACGGCCTGCTCGCTGATTTTATTTTGCTGCAAGCTAGGCGTGAAGATATCCGTCCCCGCCGCCCTAAATTCGCCAAGCCTAAAGCCCTGAAGCAAATTTAAAACGTCGGCGTACAAGCTCGCGTGCCTAGCGTAATGCTCCGCCAGCCCCTCAAATACGCTCTTTCGTAGCGCGGTATCTGGCGAGCCCTTTAAAACGCCCGCGCATTTTGAGAGATTGTAGACGCTTTTTGCGCCGTGTTTATCCGTAGCCTGCACGGAGATGAGGTTGTTTAGGTGCCTAAATACGCCGTAAAGCGGAGTAAAACTGCTAGCCGCCGTATCTTCGTAAATTTTACGTTCTTTTGCGTCAAATTTTGCCCGCCAGCTACTTTTGCGCTCGTCGTAAAGAAATTTTATCCGCGCAAACTCCTGCGTTTGGCGCGCGGTATCAGAGGGGTCTAGCGCGTCCATCTTTTCAAAAATGATCTCTTTAATCCGTTCAAGGCGCAAAAATTTCTCCCTGATTTTCGCCTCAGCTGCGCCTGCTCGCTCGTCTTTGGTATCATCGCTTGATTTGCAGCGGCAAAACGCGAGCAAGGAGTTTGCCTCCTCAAAGCCGCGCTCGTATGCGTCTATCAGCAAATTTAACTCGCCACCCGCGCCGAGTAGCCTCTCTATCTCGCCTAAAATTTCGTCCAAATTTGACAGCGCGTCCGTAAATCTCGCATCGTCAAAGTCGCCGTACGCGTCCTCAAACGTCCATCTAGGAAGTTGCATCTCTCGCCTCACAAAGAGAGTAAAAATACGAAAATATGGTGGCTAACTAGACCCAAGACCGCAGGCACGCTGCAGCGCTTGACGATATCGAGCGGACTGCATTTTAGCATGCCCGCTATCGCGACGACTACGCCAGCTACGGGCGAGAGAGGACGAGCGATAGTCGAGGCCTGGTGCATCGGTAGCACGAGCATCACCGAGCTCACGTTTAGCTTAGCCGCGATATGAGGCACCATCTCGATGAGCGGGTAGAAGCTCGCTCCGTTTGAGCCCGAGATGATCGTAACAAGCGTCGTGATGACGACGAAAAGTACCGACATGCCAAAGCCGCCAAATCCTAGCGAATTTGCGAGTTTTACGATGCTATCTAGCATGCCTAGCGCCTTAAAGCCTTCTGCAAATACGCCCGCTGCGATGATAAGGATCACGACGCCGCTTAGGCTCTTACCCATCGCTTGGAAAAATACCTTGACCCCTTCGGCGATCGGGTCAAATTTAAACCTATGCCTGACCGCTTCAAAAAGCATCGCGATGACGACTGAAAGGATGATGATAGCCGAGATGTCAAGCTTGATAGAGGCGATGCAGTACTGCGAAAATACTACCACCAAAATCATCGGTAAAAATGGCAGTATCGCGTAAATTTTAGGCGCGACGGCCTCGGGATTTTGCACTGCGCCGTCAAATTCCATCACTTCGCCCACGTGCTCGCTGCACACCCAGCCCTCTTTTTTATCGAGGTATCTGTTCCAAAAAACGAGCGCGATACCCATCACGATCGAGGTCGGAAGCGCGGCCGGAATTTTATATATGAAAACGTAATCTAAAATGCTAAGCTGCGTAGCCTTCGCCGCGGCGGCGGTCGATGCGCCGATGAGTACCATCGAGGCGGCTCCGGACATCGCGCAGATCGAGCCTACGGTGAGCTTGTTTAGTCCAAGCGAGATGAGTACGGGCCCTAAAAGCGCGAGGCATAGCACGCCAAGCCCCACCGCGCTAGTGATAACCATGCTGATGAGCTTAGCCACCGCAAACGCGACGAATACCATGACGTATGGATTTTTGATCCTAGCAAAGCGCTTCGTAGCTATAGAGACGAAAGCGTGGTTCGCGCCGATATGCGTCATATAGCTAGCAAAGCCAACCATAAACATGATGATAAGACCTAAATTTGCAAATCTGTTTGAGAACATATAGCGAATAAACTCGATGATGTTTAGGTAGGCGTTGCCCGTCGCTACGGCCTGTTTAGGCATGAAATTCCCCGTCCCCAGCGCGACCGAGCAGATCAACATAAAAACGCCCGAAAGAAAAAGCACGAGCGGTGCGTACTTGCCGCGCACTATCGCCCAACCCACTATAAACAGCACTACCGTGCCGATAATAATACCTGCAGCCATTTTAGCTCCTTTTGCAGTAAAATTTGAGCGAATTTTACTACAAACATCGATATTTTAAGCTAAAACGGAGATTATTTTTCGGCTTCCTCCCCTAGGATACTTTGCGCGAGCTTTGATTGATTGAAATTTTACATTTAGAGCGCGGATTTGCGACTGAATTTATAAATTTAAAGCGGATCTCGGCTCAGTGAAGGGAACTGCACCGCAGCATAGGGCGGACGCGGCGATGGAATTTTAAAATTTTACTCCCTCTTTCTTATGCGGCGACTAGCGAGCGGCAGGTAGATATATGCGGCGTAAAATAGCGCGCACTGAGAGCTTTTGACAGCGGTCGGTTCGCGTGCGACGCGGCGAGTGAAACGGCGTGCAGTGTACGACTGGCAAACGAGCGCGAGCGGCAGATACTGCGTTTTGAAGTCGAGATTAAGCCGGGGTAATGAGAATTTTAAAATTTTAACTAAATTTAATAAAAATTCCCTTGCCTTTTAGCCCCTAAAGGCAATTAAAATTTATGTGATTTAACTTCTTTGTATACGCATAAATTTCAACGTAAAAACAATCACACTAAACGATAACGAACAGAAAGGTTTTCATTGCTTTGCCAAAAAATTACAAGTATAAATTTAATTTTAAAATTTCGCCGCAAAAATTTCGCTCTCTCAATCCACTAAATTCCATGCGCCGCAATTCTGCCGCGCATGCGGCGCTTTACGCCTTTTAGCGAAATAGTCTTGCGGTAAAATTACAAGATAAACCGTCCGCATCGCATCGCCGAAATTCCACGCGCTGTTTCGCGCGCGAAGGCGGTAAAATTTAGAAATTTTAACCAAACTTTCGCTATCATCACGGCTTAAATTTTCACCCAAAGGAAACCGATGTTTGAATGGATCGCCTCACCCGAGGCATGGATCAGCCTGGCGACGCTCACGGGGCTTGAGATCGTACTTGGCATCGACAATATCATCTTTATCGCGATTCTGTGCGGCCGCTTGCCCGAGGCGCAGCGCGGACGCGCCCGTATAATGGGGCTCGCGCTTGCGATGTTCACGCGCATACTGCTACTTCTTAGCCTAAGCTGGATCATGGGGCTAACTAAGCCGCTATTTAGCGTGCTTGCGCGCGATTTTAGCGGACGCGATCTCGTGCTGATCGGCGGCGGATTGTTTCTGCTCGTCAAATCCACGCTCGAGATCCACTCCAGCGCCACGGGCGAGGCACACGAGCATAGCGCTAGCGGCGGCAAGGCGAGCTTCGGCGGCACGCTCGTGCAGATCGCCGTTTTGGACATCATCTTTTCGCTCGACAGCGTCATCACCGCCGTGGGCATGGCGCAGCACCTACCTGTGATGATCCTCGCAGTGATCATCGCCGTGGGCGTGATGATGCTCGCTAGCGGCGCGATTGCGCGCTTCGTGGACGCAAACCCGACGATCAAAATTTTAGCACTTGCGTTTTTGATCCTAGTGGGCGTCTCGCTGATCGCCGACGGCCTGGGCTTTCACATACCTAAGGGCTACATCTACTTCTCGATGGCGTTTTCGCTGCTGGTGGAACTCATCAATATCCAGATCCGCAAAAAATCCGCCGCGAAATAGAGGGGCGAAATTTTGCGAGATCTCAAAGGCGCGCATGGGCTTTGCTAAATTTCTTTCGCCGCGACGTATAAAGCTTGCTCGCGGCCCGGCCAGGGGTTTTAAACTACAGTTCGCGGCTGAAGGCACGGCTAAATTTAGCTTTACGCTTGAGGGCTTGCACTTTGCGGGAAATTTGGACTTAAAGCGCGACGGACTTTATCTGCCGATACGCGAGGGCGACGAGCTGGCGGTGATATACGAGGCTTCAAGCTCAAATTCCGGCGGGGAGGCTTTGAGGGGCTTAAATTCCGATCGCGAGGCTTCAAGCAGTGCCGATTTAAGCGGCGAAAATTACGTGCCGCGCCCTAACTGCGAAGTTTCAAGTAGCGGAAATTCCACCGCCACAAATTCAAACCGCGACGCATATAGCGATACAGCGGCAAGTGCGCGCCAAAATTCTACAGCATCTGATTTATCGGACAAAGATCGCAGCGGCATAAACTCCGCCGCTTTGGGTCTTACCCGCAAAGACTTAAGCGGTTTCCTCTCTTTAAATTCTACCCGCGAGGAGCACGGCGCTTCGACAAACCTCGCCCTCTCTCCGCTAGATTTCGTTAATCTTGGCCTAGGCGCGCAGCGCTGGAAGGACGCCGGCAGCACGGCACTCGCCGCGATATTCGCAGCCTTCGGCGTAGCGCTAGCCGCGATGAGCATCTACTGCATAATTTTTATCTTTGATGCAAGGGCTCCTGCGGGACTACTAGCCCTGCTCACCCTCGCGCCTTTTGCGTATTGTAGCTTCAAGTTTATGCGAAGAAACTGGCGCGCCGCGAAGTTTGGACGCATATTTGCGGCTCTCGCGCACTCCAAAGAGCCCAAGCGAAGCGGCGAAGCAGAGGGTTACGCTAGCGGCGTGCGCGTGCTGCAAAGCGGCGACATTTATTATTTCGGCTTCGCGCTGGACGGAGTGTATTTATCTGGCGAAAACAAGCTGCAGATTGTCTCTAGCACGCTACGCGCGGATCAAAATTTAGCGGAGCTCGCAGACGGCGAGAATTACACGAAATTTAAAAATTTAGACGCAGAAAATTCTGCAAATTCTGCGAGCTCTGTAAATTCTGCCAACGCAGCAAATTCTATAAATTCCGCCCGCTCCGCCGAAGTTTCGGCGCCCGCTAAGACAAAGAACGCCTCGCAGAGCTTTGAGCTGCAAAATGGCGATATTCTTCGCGCGCGCTACAAAGACTACCGCGTAAGCGGGCTGTGGAACCAAAGCCGCGACATGAAGCTAGGCGATACGCGCAGCGGGCTTCGGCGCGTGATAGATTTTATCGCGGGCGTGGCACTACAAATAGGTCTGCGTCTAGGCGGCGCGCTCGTGCTGACGTGGCTCGGCGATCACATCGGCGGCTCCTTCGGCAACGCCCTAAGCTTCATCGGATTTTTGCTGCTGCTTAGCCTTATGCTTTGAAAGGCGAATTTCAAACGGCAGCCTCGCGGAATTTTGCAACTTCAAGGAATTTCAAATTTCTAAATTTCGCAGAATTCCGCAGCGAGCGGATTCGGGTTTTAAATTGAGGGCGCAAATTCTAAATCCAAATCTCGCGCGGCGCAAATTTGCGCTATAATCTAGCGAAAATCAAAGATTTAAAGGATGCGACTTGAAAATTTTAATCTCGTTTTTGTGCTTATTAAGCTTCATGTTCGCCGAGGCAGCGCCCGCTTTGGCAGAAGGTGCAAACAGCGCTCAAAAGGATCAAAACCTAGAAATTTTAACGGCAAATTTAGACGCGGCGCTGAAAGAAATCGATGAAGCCAGGCATCGCCCCGATGGTACGCCTTACGAGAGCATCGTTAGGTTAAGGGCTGCGTTTATGGAGTTTTTGCAAAGCGCGGGCGAGAGAGCGCCTCAAATTTTAAAATCCTTGAGGTTCGCCCCGAATATGGCGATCTCGCAGGACGGCAAGTTTCGGGCATATTCGGTAGATATCAGCACCGGCGGCACGATGGGCGCGAGCTACGTAGCGTATCAATACGTAAGCGGCGGGCAAAATTTCATTATGGATTTTGCAGACAAAGGTGCGCAGCAGATGCAAGAATGCGTTCTTGGCGGCAGGTGGGATTGCGCCTGCGGCGATTGGGCAGTCGGTACCGCATGGGGCGGCGATCGAGTGATAAAAGTTTTTAAAGTTAAAGAAAATCTATATCTTATTTACGGAGGATCAAAGGGCTCTACTAAGCTCACAAACGACGAATTTTGGGCGGTAGAAGCAAGCGAAGCGGGTATAAACCTAGCGAATATATTCCACTACGTCCGTTCATGCGGCGGAGATTGCGACTGCTCTAAAAGGAGCTCTTTGGTGCCGCCGCCGCACGACTCCGCTCGATTCGGCATAGAATATGATTTTTTTTCATATTTAGACGGCAGTGACGAGATAAAGAATAAATACGCTAAAAGGACGTTTTTGACCTTTGAAAACGGCATACTGGGCGCTCTTAAGGTAAAATATAGCGATAAATACCCAGACGGCGAGCTTGTCGATGAATATCAATACTTTAAATTTGACGGCGAAAAATTTACGATAGAGAGTAAAATAATTCATTGCGAGCCCGGTAAAATTATAGAGGAGTTAGTCGCGCCCTCTAGCGCGCAGGGGCTTTGATGGGTACCGTGATGCTTGGCGGGTGCGCTAAATTTTAAGGCGCGACAAAATTTCAAATTTCAGGCGCGTAAGATTTCGGCTGCGAAATTTTAAAATTCTAAATTTCAAAGCGTAAAATTTCAAGGCGCGGATTTTATTTTCAGGATTTCAAATTTTACGGTGCAGAATTTCGCAATGTGGATTAAAATTTTAAATTTCAAAACGCGCGGAATTTTACGCGCCTTAAAATTCCAAAGCACGAAATCGAAAAGCAAAATTTTAAAATTTCAAATTTCAAAGCACGCGAAACCGCAGCACGGCGTGTGAAGCTATAGTGCGCGAGGCTGTGACACGCAAAGCCACGGCGAGCCGCCCGCTAGCTCCAAATTCTTTCGTTTAGTTTTAGGTTTTTTACAATCGCCAAAAAGTTCGAAAGCTCGCGCTTGAGCTGCGCGGCGGGGTTGCGGCGTAGCACGCTTTCGTCGATGTCCGGCTCGAAATTATCGCGCCCAGTATTTACGAAAATGTAAATTTTGCTATCTGCAAAGCTAAGGCTAACGGGCGCGGCTACGGCGCCTGCGAAGCGCAAGAGTCTCCGCATAAAGGCGGGCGTTAGAATATACATCGCGCCCGCCGCGTCCGCGGAATACACGGCGAAGGCGGCGTTAAACTCCGCATCGTCCATATCGATCCTCTTTAGCCCGAGAGTGTTCGGCGCGCCGGCGCGAGCGGGAAAAATCAGGGTTTTGGCACTTATGCGTTTGTTAAATTCCGCGTAGAAAAAGGTGCCGAGGATTTCGCTTTCCGAAAATCTATTAAATAAGCTCACGTCGCAAAATGCGAACTTCACGCCGTCATAAACGCCCGAGACCCTGTCGTTGCCGCCTTTAAATTTATCTAGTCGAAAAAAGAGCCCGGAGAGCTTAAGCTTGGCGGGATCGATATCGCCCGAAATTTCATATCGGTAGCCGAACGCTTTAAAATAAGGCATTAGATAGTGCTCTTTAAAAGCGCGCCGAAATTTTATCGAATAATCTCGTTTGAAGACTCTAAATAATACGAATAAGCTATAAGCAGCCAAGATTAAAATTATAATCGCGAGTAAGATATATTTGGAAATCGTGGGGCGATTTTGTAAATCATTTAGAAATAGGCTCATAGCAAAAAGGCAGGCAGCGTAGATTATCTTAGCTTTTATGGAGCTTTCATCGCACAAAACGGCTACTATAAGAACAACCGCGAATAATCCGATAAGCGGCAACAAATCTATCATCTCTCCTCCGTCGCGCAGTTTGTATAACAAAAACACGCCGTAGCCGAGCATGCACGCCGCCGCGAAGATCGTATTTCTTTTCGCCTTATACAAAAGCCCCAGCCTGATCTGCTCCAGCTCGCTTGCGCTCAATCGCCCCTCCTAAAATTTAAATCCGATTATGGCGCTAGCGAGCTTTAAATTCGCTTACGAATGGCGCCGGAATTTTAAAATTTAGACTTGGATAAATTTGCGATTAAATTTTAGCGGCTGATTGTTTAAATGGAGCGAAGGCGGAATTTCTGTAGAAATTTAAGCGGCGCGAAATTTTAAAAATTCCGTGCCGCGAATGGAGACAAAATTTTACGAACGCGTTTAAATTTCGCTATAAAATTTCATCTGCGCGGCAGCGTAAAATTTCGCAAAATAAACGCCGCAGATTATGCTGCGAAATTTAGGACGCCCGAGCGAACGCCGATAAATTTACGGACGCCCGCGCTGCAAAAAGCGCCGCGCGGACGCCGCTAGCAAAATTTAAATTTTTCTATAAGGCGCCTGTCCGACTTCGTAGAAGTTGTTGCCCTCGCTATCGATCGCTACGATAGCAGGGAAATCCTCGACGGTCAGCCTCGCGACCGCCTCGGGACCGAGCTCAGGGTAGGCTAGCACTTCGTATTTTTTGATGCTTTGGCTGATTAGCGCGCCCGCGCCGCCGATAGCGACCATATAGACGCAGCCCGATTTTTTCATCGCCTCGACGACGGCGTCGCTGCGGTAGCCCTTGCCGATCATGCCGTTGATGCCTACCTCGTTTATCATCGTAGGAGTATATTTATCCATGCGTCCGCTGGTAGTAGGTCCTGCAGCGCCGATAGCTTGACCCGGTTTGGCGGGGGTCGGTCCCAGATAATATATCGTCTCGCCGGCTAAGTTTACGGGTAGCTTCTCGCCGCGAGCGAGGGTTTCGGTTAGAGCCTTGTGCGCTGCGTCGCGGGCTGCGATGATGGTGCCACTGATTAGGACGTTATCGCCCGCCTTTAGGCTTTTTACTACGCTTTTATCGAAAGGTGCGGTAATTCTTTTAACTTCTGACATGATTTCCTCCTTATAGTTCAGCGTCGGCATGGCGAGCCGCGTGGCAGTTGATATTAACGGCGACCGGAAGCCCTGCTATGTGGGTCGGATACCACTCTACATTGACCTTAACGGCGGTATTTATGCCGCCCAAACCCTGCGGACCGACGCCCGTAGCGCGCGCCATCTCCAGTAGCTCATCCTCTAGCTTGGCGTAGCGCTCGTCGGGATTTCTGCTGTCGATCGAGCGAACCGCGGCTTGCTTGGCTAAAAGCGCCGCCTTATCCATCGTGCCGCCGATACCGACGCCTACGACCATAGGAGGACAGGCGTTAGGGCCTGCGTATTTGACCGCCTCTAAAAATACTTTTTTTACCCCCTCGATGCCGTCTGCGGGAACGAGCATTTTTAGTACCGATTTGTTTTCGCTACCGAAGCCCTTCGGGGCTACTTTGATCTTAAGTTTATCTCCGGGGACGATACGGGTATTGATGACCGCAGGGGTATTGTTTGTGGTGTTTTTGCGCTCAAAAAGTGGCTCTGCGACCACGGATTTGCGCAGATAGCCGCCTACGTAGCCGTCCGCGACGCCTGCGTTGATAGCATCCTCCAGATATCCGCCCTCGATATGCACATCCTGACCGAGTTCGACAAAAACTACCGTCATACCGGTATCTTGACAGATCGGCGCGACCTCTTTTGCCGCTAAATCGGCATTTTGTAAGAGCTTGCCCAAGATATCTTTGCCGATAGGCGAAGTCTCGTTCTCGCGCGCTTTCTCAAACGCTGCGCGCATATCGGGCGTGACTTGATAACAGGCTTTTTTGCAAAGCTCGCTGACTACTTTGGTAATTTCATCCGCTTGGATCGTTTTCATGATCTCTCCTTATATTGAAATTTTAATGGATTATATTCCGTTAAACTAAAAACTTAGTTTAAAATTTTATCTTCATTTAATAAATTTTAACAAAAGGCTAGAAAATAAGCGGCTTTTAATCTTTTTATAATAAAATACCACTTTTCGAATTATCAAATACTAAAAATTTTGCGAAGAAATTTTAAAATCAAGGAAACCTATGAAAAAGAAAACTCTTGTGCTGCTCGTGGGCGCTTGTGTGCTTATAGGAATGATACTTTCTCTTGGGATCGCAGAGATGGTTCACCTTACGGGCACCGATAAATTTTGCGTATCCTGTCATACGATGCAGCCGATGGCAAACGCCTTTCACAACGACGTTCACGGCGGCAATAACCCGCAAGGCTTCAAGGCCGATTGCGTCGCCTGTCACGTCTCTCATGAAAATACCTTTATGTATCTTTGGACCAAAGCTCTAACCTCCGCAAATGATGTCTACAAGACGGTCTTTACCGATGCCGATAAGATCGACTGGCAAGAAAAACGCAAGGAGCGAAATCATTTCGTTTATGAAAGCGGCTGTCTAAGCTGCCACCGAAATTTAAAAGAGCAAAATAATCAAGTAAATAAAGCCTGGCTTGCGCATAGGGATTATTTCGCGGGCACTACCGGCAAAACCTGCGTGCAGTGCCACGAAAATGTCGGTCACAAAAATATGGGTATAGAGATTACCAAATATTGGGATAAATACAACCGAGAAAATAACAAAACCAAGTAAAGGAGAAGCAATGCTAAAAAAAGTCGCTATTTTAATAGCCTGTATCGCATCGTTTGCATTCGCAGAAATGCCCGCGCAGCATGCGAATATGTCCGCGTCGGACGCGAACGTAAGCAATTCCGTAAACGTTAGTCTTACGAAGAATTTAAAGGTAAATAGGCAGCTTACGCCGCTAGCTAGACGCTGCGTCGAGTGCCATGCCGAAAAAACTCCGGGCGTCGTTGCGGATTGGAAGATGAGCCGCCACGCTCACGTAGGCGTTAGCTGTACCGACTGCCACTCGCAGCCAGCAGATAGCCCTATGGCAGCTAAAGAGCCGCATCCGAAAGACACAGACAATCATATTTCGGTGCTAGTTAGCCCTAAAACCTGTGCCAAATGCCACAGTAACGAGGTTAAAGAGTTTGAAAACAGCGGTCACGCAAGAGGCGCTATGCAGATGCAAGCCAACAAAGGAATGGTTGATCTAATGTATCACTACGAAGGACGTGATATCCCTGATCTTAAACACGCGCCTGATATTACCGGCTGCTCTCAATGCCACGGTAGCGTCATTAAAATGGATGAGCATAACAAGCCTACCAAAGAGACCTGGCCCGTTTACGGCATCGGTACGGTTTATCCGGACGGTAGCGTAGGCGGATGCAAATCATGCCACTCGAGTCATAAATTTTCGATTGCTGAAGCTCGTAAGCCTGCTGCTTGCGCATCTTGCCACTTAGGACCTGATCATCCGGATATCGAAATTTACAACAACTCAATGCACGGACACGTATTTAACGCCGAAGGCAATGAATGGAAATTTGACAGCGCTCCTGGTACTTGGGCAGTTCCTGACTACCGCGCCCCTACATGCGCGACCTGCCATATTAGCGGCGGTGTGGGCGATCTAAACTCCACTCACAATGTATCTCAACGCTTGAAGTGGAATTTGTGGCAGCCTAAGAGCAATCTACGCACCGGCGGTAATGAGACCGCGGTAAGCGAGTTTTTAAATACCGGCAAGTTAAACGTCGGCAATCCTTTGGCGGGTAATCTAAACGGTCCTGAGGCAGCGCGTGCCGAGATGAAGCAAGTCTGCAAAGAGTGCCATGCAAGCACCCACACGAATAATTTCTTTGAGGTGGGCGATAAGCAGGTACTTCTATATAACGTTTACAACGACGAAGCGACTAAGATGCTAAAAGATCTTAAGGAAAAGAAACTTCTAAAAGATGATCCTTGGGCGGATGCGTTCCAGCGTATTTATTACACTTCGTGGCATCACGAGGGTCGCAGAATGCGCCAAGGCGCGCTAATGGGCGGACCTGATTATTCGCATTGGCACGGCGTATTCGAGGTCAAAAACGACATTAGAGAGATGCGCGAAATCTACGAGCGCCGCATCAAAACCGGCAAGATCGAGGAATAATCCTTCTTAGTCTGCTAAATTCTGCCAGACCAAACAGATCAAGCTTGTAAGCCCCTGCACTTCGCGGGGGCTTTTTTATTTGGATAAAATTTTAGAATTTTATTTCGTAATCCGCAAAGCCCATCGAAAATCGCCCCTAAAAGCCACTACAAAATCACTGTCTAATTATTTAAGATCATTGAGAATTTATGACGGAAGTAGCTGATAAATTAGAGTAAATTTATCTCTTTGCAATCCAAAATTAGCTACAATCGCGCATATCATTTAAAAGGAATTTTATGGACAAGCAAACGGCATTAGACTTTTTGAGACTTCATCAGCCGATGCCTGCGCAGCTTTCGGATCAGCTCGCGGCAGAGTTTCGCGCGGTACGGGAATTTTTGCGTGATAATCCCTGCGACGAGGCGCTTGAGCCGCTTTTGCGCTCGCTAAATGAGGGCGACGGCGCAGGTGAATATCCACTCGTGGACGAGGTATTGGGCGCGGCGGACGATGCTGCTGCGGTAGCTGCGATCAGAGCGGTCTTGGAGGATCCAAACACGGGCAGCGGAGCGCGATTTTGGGCGACGCTTTTTAGCGTGGGCTTCGTCCGTAAGGAGCTCATCGCAAGTCTGGAGACATCGCTTAAATACGCAAACGATGATTTGATCGAGCTTACGAAGGAGCAGATCGAAATGTTTAAGCAGCTGGTGTAAAGCTAGCTGCGTAACTTATAGTTACGCCTTGCTCGATAGATTGCGCCGCTACAAAGCAAATCCAAATTTATAAAAATCGGCTTAATCGCAGGCTGCTTTTAAATTTTAAAATTTTGCGGTCGCTTAAAATTTCTAGAGGCGGCGATTATGCAAGAGCCGCACTTTATTTTCTATGGGCTGTGGCAGGCGCCCTGTGCGAGGGTTGCTATCGGCAAAGATATAGCGTCGCCGCTAAGTGCGAGCGGCGCAGGCACCGCGAGATATGTATCTAGGAGGGTAGAAATTTCACGGCGTCGTTTGAAGTAAAATTTTAAATCTGCGGGCTTGTGATAGAATTTAAGTCGTAATAATGAAGCAGAATTTAATATGCGGCGAGCTCACCGCTGAAATTTTAAGATTACGTCGCGCAGTGACGAGATTTTGCTCGGTGTAATCCGTACGAAATTTTAAGCCGTAAAGATAAAGCGGAATTTCTCATACGTGATTTTTTGAGACGAAATTTTAAGTAATGAGTTTGAAGCGGAATTTTAAGGTGCGAGTTAGAGACTATAAACTCGCACCGTCGATAGAGGATGCCGCGCCTTTTTGCGGGCTGAGAACTTCGACCGCGCAACAAAGAATTCCACGCCATTTCGCACTATAGCTACGGACCTCGACCACGCAGTGAGCAAAGGCTACGCTATGCGACTAAGGATGTTGTACTATTTCGCAAGCGATCTTGTAGCGAGATTAGATTATGAGTCTCGGCGTGCGGCGTAGGAATTTGGGCGGGTGTGATCCGTGCGGGATTACACGGCGCAGATTTTGGACCAGCGGTTGCACTGCTA
>ERZ773042.180-NODE-180-length-49117-cov-5.176552_pt1 | contig 49117 bp, 44 predicted proteins | sample MGYA00511664_ERZ773042 | MGnify/ENA primary metagenome ERZ773042 (study PRJEB29015, sample SAMEA2737984) | human oral metagenome | biome: human oral; feature: human-associated habitat; material: dental | place: China | collected 2036 ... | reverse complement strand
AGCGTGCTTCAGATTGTTGAAAAATACGAAGTCCGCATCGCTCGTGACCTTGCCGCTTGCGCCCAAGAGGAACGCTGCTGCGTCTAGGTCGAAATCCGCACCGCCGTCGTACTTATTCGTGTCCCAGCCGAGGCCTACGAGAAGTTTCGAGAGCCCAGGGTTGCCTTTCGTGAGGTCGACCTTCTGTCCTTTTTTCAAGCTGACTGCCATGATAATCCTTCCTTTCTTTTAAACCACAACGACTTATTTTCATCATGGGGAAGTCCCCCATGACAAACCACACAGTTGCGATGCGCGCACGGCTCAGTTCTTGCTGCCTGCGACGAGCCGTATTCGTCCATGCGTATGACGATCTCGGGTGAGCCAGGGCAACGCATGGTGACGACGCCGGCAGTTTCCCGCCAATTTGCCGCGCCGCCCATCCTTCAGCTCAAAGAGGCAGCCGAGGTCGAGATCAATGCCGCCGTGTCAATCGTCATGCCGGCAGGTGCCTGCCAGCCGACCGCGACGACTAGATCGCGAAGCCCCTGTCGCCCTTTCGTCAAATCTGCCCTCTGTCCCTTTTGCATCTCTGCCATGATTTAATGCCCCCCTCCGTAACGAGCTTTCGCATGAGGTCAACGGGAATGATCGTGACGGCGAGCGCGAGTAGGAAGATCCACTCCGCCCCCGTCAGGCCGTAGCAGCGCAGCACGTCGCCGCCTAGGTACGTCATGATGATCTGCACGACGACGATCAGCACCATGATATTCAAAAAGCCCTTATTGCCTCCGATGTTGTCGAATAGATTCATGCGGTCCGTCCGCGCGTTAAACGCATTGAAGACGGCGATGAATACAAAGAATGTGAAGTAGCCCGTCAGCAGGTAGTGATTGTCTAGAGCGGCGCGGAAGTGTTCGTGGACAAAAGGCGTGAGCAGGAAGAAGAGGCTTAGGACGAATGTCCAAAGTGAGCCGATGCCGATCGCTGATGCCATCTTGTCGATGATGATGTTCTCATCGCGCCGCTTCGGCGGCTCGTCCATGTAGCGGCTAAGTGCCGGCTCCCCGCCAAAGGCGAGTGCAGCGAGCGTGTCCATGATGAGGTTGATCCAGAGGAACTGCGTGATGGAAAGCGGGTTTTCCATGCCGAGCAGCGGCATGACGAACGAGATGCAGACCGCGCTCACATTGATCGTCAGCTGGAATACGATGAACTTCCGAATGCTCGTGAAAATTGTGCGGCCGTACAAGATGGCGCGCGCAATCGAGTGGAAATTATCGTCTAGGATAACGATCTCGCTCGACTCCTTTGCGACCTCTGTTCCGCCGCCCATCGCAAAGCCGACGTCGGCGCGCTTCAGCGCGGGCGAGTCGTTCACGCCGTCGCCCGTCATGCCGACGACAAGATTCTTCTCCTGTGCGAGGCGCACGAGACGGCTCTTGTCTGATGGGAGCGCGCGTGCAACGACTCGCAGGGCGGGGAGCTTTTCCTTCAGATCCTCGTCTGTGAGCGCACCGAGCTCTGACGACGTCAGCACGAGATCCGAATCGCTTGTCAAAAGCCCCGCCTCGCGAGCAATCGCTGTCGCTGTGTCCTGTCGGTCGCCCGTAATCATGACGACCTGTACGCCCGCATTGTGCACCGCCGCAATCGCCTCGATGGATTCGGGACGCACCTCGTCGCGTATGCCAATCGCGCCGACGAGAGTCATGCCGCTCTCAGGCAGCGTGCCGTCACCTAGATCCCCTTCATACGTTGCCAGCGCGAGCACGCGGATCGCGCGCTCGGCGAGTGCATCGAGCTCTGCGTTAACCATCTGCACTTGCAGAGGAGCCTTCGCGCCAGCCTCGTCGTAATATGAGCTGCAGCGCTTTAGGATGTTCTCGGGCGCGCCCTTGACGAGCACGCACGTATGCGTGCCTTTGACTGCGGCGAGTGAGTATTTGTTCTTAGAGTTAAAAGGGAGCGTTGTGACGACCTCGACTGCTTCCTCGCAGTTCTCCTTACCTACAAAACCGAAAATGGCGCGCTCTGTCGCATTTCCGCCGACGGGAATACCGTCACTTAAAACCGCACTTGTGTTGTAGCGAATGCTGAGATTGATGAGCTGCTGGAGCTTCGGCGCAATTTCGGCAAAGGATTTTTTCTGTGCCCCTGTCCCATCGACGAACGTGACGGCTTCGAGCTGTCCCTTCGTGATCGTGCCCGTCTTGTCGCTGAATAGGATGTTTAAACTGCCTGCCGTCTCAATTCCGGAAATTTCACGCACGAGGACGTTGTCTTTGAGCATCTTGCCCATGTTCTGCGCCGAGACAATGGCAATCATCAGCGGCAGGCCTTCGGGAACGGCGACGACGATGATGATGACCGCTAGCATGACCGCATCGACGAGGCTTAAAAGCAGTGCCATCGGATTCGAGCAGTAGGCAAGAATCTGTGCCATGTCGTATCCGTTCTGCATCACGACGCGCTGGAACATGAACGCGACTGCAATTGCGACGCCGCCGATGTAGCCGAACATACTGATCTGCTCTGCCAGCTTCGTCAGCTTGAGTTTGAGCGGTGTGTCGCGCTCCTCCGACTGCTGCAGTTCGCCCGCAATCTTGCCATAGACCGTCTTGTCTCCAACTGTCGTTGCTTCTATGACCGCGTTGCCGTCACAGACGACTGAGCCGCGAAATACTTTACTCGGATGCAGAAAATCGAGACTCTGTGCTGTCTCATCCTTTTTCCCTGTCATAGGACGTTTGCCCGCTTCTTTTGCCTCGCCGTTGAGGACAGACTGATCTACGTGGATCGTTCCGTGCAAAATGACGCCATCGACCGGCACTTTGTCTCCTGTCTGCAAGAGGATGAGATCGCCCTGCACGAGGTCGTCGATTCCAATTTCCTTCAGACTTCCTTCCCGATATACCTTACAGTGAATGAGAGATGCCTCTTCCTGCAGTTTCTGGAATGCATTCTCGTTCCTGTACTCCGAATATGTGGAGACAAACGTCGCGAGCAAGACGGCGAGCGCAATGCCGACCGGCTCGAACCATGCCGCCTGCCCTAAAAATGCAAAGACGACATTGAGCGCGAGCGCAACGCAGAGAATCTTGATGATGGGGTCGTCAAAGTTTCCCTTCAGCTTATCCCAAAAACTCTCGGTATTGTGCTCGGTAATCTGGTTCGAGCCATATTTCTCACGTGACTCCCTCACTTGGGCTTCTGTCAGACCGTGAAATTCCATTTGTCAGACTCCTCTAAGTTATTTTCCCGTCAATACCCTGATTTATTACCGAAGGTAAGGTCATAGCACCTCGATTAGTACACCGCCTTCCTCCTCCATGGAACGAAAGCATAGACCTCTTCCTAACGTCATCGCCTGTTTTTTCGGAACGAGAGTGCCGTCTGGCGTGCGAAGACCTGTGAGACGGTCGTTTACGAAGTGCCACCGCCCCTGCGCATGGGCGATATAGGCAAGTGGCAGCCGCTCGCTCGCCTTTTCATCGGGGAATACATCGGTTCGAAAATGCCACCAAAAGAGCGGCATCTTGTCGTATACGACAATGTCGCGCGCTTTGACCCATTGACCTCTTTTCCCGCGCAGCTGCTTTTTGAGACGGAGTGTGAGCACTTGTGTTGCTTTTGCACCGCAAAATGGGCAATGCGTCTGTTCTGCAGTGTAGCAGATGTACCATTTCGCCTTGCAGCTTGGATTCTCACACGGCACGAGCTTGTCCCATACCGAGACGAGCGCACGTTCCCACTCCATAGCAGCAGGGCGCAGACTGGGCGCATGAAGTCCCTCGGAAAAGGCGCGAAGAAAGAGCGTTTCAAGCTCTTTACCTAAATCCGCAATCGTTAGATTCAGATCGGCGGGACGATTCGAGCGATCTTTTGGATCTTCGATGAAAAGCGCTGCAGGCCCAAATTGTAGAAACTCGTCCTCCTCTGCCGACGATTGGCTGTATACCCTTGGTCCGACGAGGGGGTGACGGTGCAGCAAATACTCGTAAAGCAATACGGGCAGTGCGAAGAGATCCGTTTCCACACAGGGCATCAGGCGCTTTTTCTTGGAGTATGTAGAAGCGAGTACTTCCGGTGCGATATAGCCTTTTGTACCAATCACCGCGGGTGGATACAGACCCGGCACAACAAGCGAGTCGATGTCGATGATGACTGCACTGCCCGATGGTGGGTCAATGAGCACGTTGTTGCAAGAAAGATCGGAGTGTGCGAGCCCTGCTTGATGGAGGCGGCGCACGCCGCGTGCAAGAGAAATCGCAATGCGGAGCACCGTCTGGAAGTTACCCTTTTCCGTCTCGCAGAGGTATTTGCTGACGCATGGTGAGGTGAACCAACGGCTCTTTTTATCCTTTCCACGTAAATCAATCTTACTCGATGCACCTGCATCAAAGAAGAATCGCGCAGGATAGGCGGGCGCTACGATGCCAAACTCTGGCTTTTTCACTATTGCAACGGGCCAGCAGAAGAGTTTTGAAAAATATGCTGCCGTTTCTTCCGTGTTGCCGTGCGCCCCGCCTTTCTTTTCGGAAATGGTCGGATTGTATTTGCCGATAATCGCCATAAGGCGATCGTGCATCGTCGTATCCTCGGCAACTTCCTTGTCATGGAAGAATTGAACGACATATGAGCGGTCGGGTGCAAAGAATGTATACTTCATGCTGCCCGCGGGTGGATTGTCCACCACGACGTATGGAATGCGACGTCCGTCTTGAAGTATAGCCTCTGCAATACAGTGATTATCCTTGACCATGCGGCGTACCTCCTGGCAGACATAAGAGCAGTGTGCGGTCGTCGAACGATCCGCGCTCTGCATAATGATCAAGCCATACGGCGAGGCGTTCTTCTTGCGGGAGATCCATTTCAATCCCCGTTTCCTTTGCTGCGAGCAGCAGCCGCTTCGGATTTTGCCATAGATCTTCAAGCGTTACACCGCACGTGGTGCATATTCTCCGTGTGTAGTGGAGCGGAAGCTCAACCGTTTTGTCATTTGGCCATGGATAGGCGACGGGACGAGGCAGTTGGCGAAGGAGCGTCACCTCCTCGCGTCCGACGCAGCCGTCCCAGGCGTACGGGGCATCTAAAATTCCATTTGATAAGAGGTCAAAATATAAGCGAAAAAGCTCCGTTTCATTCGGATAATAGTCGTCTGCGACACCGTCTGTCATCAGCATGATGAGATCAGAGCGTGAGCGGCATACCATTGTACGTCTTTTTAGGGCGTCTGCCTCCACTATACCCACCGATGTTAAAAACTCTGTTTCGCCCGAAAAATTACCGCTGCCCGCCTGTCCTAATAGGCGCAGCGCCGCAGGGTACTTGCCGCCTGTATCAAGTGCGGCAATCATGCCGTCGCCGATTTGGCACGAGAGAATGAGTTGTTCGTCCGTTGCTGCGATGGGAATGACGATGGTAAGCAGCAGTGTTGCGGAAAAATCCGCCAGCGTGAGATCGCGTCCCAATGCTCGGCGATAGGATGCATCGGCGCGGCGGCAGTAGTACGCGGCGCGAACAACCTCATGCGCCTGCCGCACGGCTCCGTGTAAGAGAGCTATGACAGGCGTGAGTGCCGAGTTAAATGCTTCGTCCTGCGTTGGACAGGCAAAACCTGCTGTATCTTTTAGTGTCTGTTCGCCAAGAGCGAGTATCCCCTCTTCCAAGAAGCCGATAGCTGCCGAGCAGGAAACGCGCGCACCGATGCGCGAAAAATGTTTTGAACCTGCCCCGTCGGAAACGGCGAGAAGGGAAATCCCGCCGACCTCCTTACAGGTAAACCAATCGTCGCAGTTTGTTCCCTCGTGCTTGTGCTTCTTGCCTCGCACGCGCGCACCAACACAGCGAGCACCTTTCCCGTCAAATGCGAAGGTGCGTGTCTCGGGGGCGGGCTCGGGCTCATCGGCATCGATGGGATGGTATGTCCAAAGTGCCGCCGTATGTGCGAGTATCGCATCATCTTCGAGCGGGGAAGGTGCTGAATCAAAATTCGGTGCAGGCTCGACATGGGGCACTGCACCGTCCATCTCCTCCTGCATGGGATGCACGGGGGAATGCGTCTCGATAAGAGCCGCAGGGCATGCTTTCCGCGCTGTACGACCAAAAAGCTGCTGTTTGTCTAAAATTACCGTCATCGGTGCATCGCCTCTCTGCCTGTGTCTTACGGTACGACGACAAACCCTTTGGGTGGCGGCGGAAGCTCGATTGCACCGCCGGGGTTTGTGTCAAGACTCTTTGAGGAGAGTTGGATGGAGTTTGAGACCCACGCGAAGAACTTTGCCATATCGCCGGCGGACAAGCTGTTCATCACGAGAATGGAGTCTGTTATCTCCTTTAGTGCGTTTGTGTCTGCGCCAGAACCTGCCGCGCAGGCAATGAGATTGACGGATTTTCCATCCTTGATCTCTTGCGCCATGCGATGAAACGCCTCTGTATCGGTTGGGTAACCATCTGTCAATAGAAATGCGAGCGGTTTCCAATCACCCTTTTGCGTTTTTGTCGTCTTGCGCACCTCGTGCGCGATGCATTCCTTCAGCAGATGGAGTGCCCCGCCGAGTGCAGTCGCTCCGCCTGCTTCCAAAGGTGGTTCCTTAAAAAGCATCAGTTCGGTAAGTGCCGTCGCCTGACGCGCTGTACTGGAGAACGTGATGACAGATAAATACGCCGTTTCCAATGCCTGTGGATCCCCGCGCAGTTCCGAGAGCAAAACCTTGACTCCCTGTTTGACTGCCTCGATTGGCTCACCCATCATTGATCCCGAACAGTCGATAAGAAGGTAGATCGGCAACCGACGAGCGAAATTCGCCATAAGGATACCTCCATAGAATTTAGAACAGCAAGTATTTTCATAAAATTTGAAATAAAAATATATAAATATCTCTTATAAAAGATAAAATAAGGAAGAGAGGCTACCGCGGTGCAGCAATCTCTCTTCAAAGCAGGGGTCCGGGGCGCCGGTCACTTTTTATGCCTAAACCTGCGTAAAGCAGGTGGGTACCTTAAGTCCGGTTTCTGCGAACGCCGAGGCATGCATCCGCCGGAATCAAATCAGGTTCCCTATGAAAAATGTAGGTTAGACACTAGAAAAGTTAGCGAACGTCCTAGACTGATCCTTCTTTTAATATAAGGATAGCATAAAAATTTTTCCTGTGCAAGACTTGACAAAAGAACTCCGCCTGCAGGTTGTGAAAAAAAATATAATCTTGTATAATTAAAATAAGATTTACGGCTTTTTCTGCATCTATCAGCATGCGAAAAAGCCGCACGCATACAAGGGGGAATTTTTAGTCTTGGACATTGTGCCCATATTGCTTCAGCTTTTACTCGTCCTCTTTCTCATCTTTATGAACGGCTTCTTTGTCGCGGCGGAGTTCGTCTGTGTCAAGGTGCGCCCTTCACGCATTGAAACCTTGATTCAGGATGGTTCGCGGCGGGCAAAATACGCAAAAGAACTGACGGATCATCTGGACGCCTCCCTTTCGGTGACGCAGCTTGGCATTACGCTGGCTTCACTTGGACTCGGCTGGGTGGGCGAGCCAGCGGTGGCCGAGCTCATTCTGCCTATGACAAATGCAGCAGGGCTTGACCCTGTCTTTGGGCATACGATTGCGCTGGCGATTGCCTTCACGCTCATCACGTCGATGCATATTATCTTTGGGGAGCTTACGCCAAAATCCATGGCGATTCAAGATGTCGAGGGCATCTTGCTGGCGATTGCCTTTCCAATGGTGATCTTCAGCCGTATCTTCAAGCCTTTTGTCTGGGTATTGAATCACATTGCCAACTGGACGGCACGGCAGCTGGGTTACCGTTCGGGCATCGAGGAAGAGGCGCATACAGAGCAGGAGATTCGCCTTCTGATGGAGGAAAGTCATCGGAAGGGACTCATCGACGATACGGAGGCAGGCTTTGTCGATAAAGTCTTTGACTTCAATGACCTCAACGTCCGTGAGATTATGACGCCGCGCACGGATATGGTCTGTCTCTACCTTGAGGACAGCTTTCGGGAAAATATGAAGACGGTGCTGGAAGAAAAGCTGACGCGCTATCCGCTTTGCCGCGAAGACAAGGATCATATCGTCGGCTTCATCCATGTGAAGGACATGATTCATGCGATGGCAGAGGGGCGCAGACCTATCCTTCGCCGTCTGGTGAGAAAGGCGCTCGTCGTGCCGGAAAGCATGGATATCAGCGTGCTGCTGAAGACGATGCAGGCAAACCGCTCGCAGATGGCGGTCGTCGTCGATGAGTACGGAGGCACGGCGGGCATCGTGACGATTGAGGACATCGTCGAGGAGATTGTCGGCGACATTCAAGACGAATTTGATGAGGAACGTCCGACGGCAGAACGCCTTGAAGGGGATGTCTACTCGGTTGATGCGAAGATGCTTCTCGAAGAACTGGAAGACATCCTTGAAATTAAGATTGAAGATGATGATGTCGACAGCGTCGGCGGCTGGCTTTATGACCATATTAACAGCGAGCCGCGCGTCGGACAGATGGCATCGGCAGCCGGTACGACCTTCTTTGTCGAAGAAATAGACGGCTGGCGCATCACACGTGTCCGCATCCATCTGGCGAAAGAGCTTGCGGAAGAACACGAGAAATTTGTGGTTTGATGCTGTGCGGAAAGGAATACCATTGCGTTACCCTATGAAACTCAAGGCGCCGCTCAAGGATTATCTCTGGGGCGGTACGCGCTTGAAGACGGCATACGGAAAGAAAACAGAGCTTGAAAGCATCGCCGAAAGCTGGGAGCTTTCCTGCCATGCGGCGGGCATGAGCGTTATCGAAAACGGTGAAGCGGCGGGAAAGACGCTGACACAGTGGCTGGCAGAAGAGGGAAGAGAGCCCCTTGGCATAAAAGTCGATGCAAAAGCGCAAGGTGCTTTTCCGCTTCTCGTCAAGCTGATCGATGCAAAAAAAGATCTCTCGATTCAAGTGCACCCAACGGATGCGTATGCGCGGCGCGTAGAAGGAGACTTTGGCAAGACGGAGATGTGGTATATTGTCGAGACCGAGCCTAGAGCAAGTATCTTCTACGGTGTCAAAGAAGCCATAACAAAAGAGGACTTCGCCCGCCATATTCGGGAAAACACCCTTACGGATATCCTTCGCCGCATCGAAGTGCATAAGGGCGAGGCTTATTTTATCCCCGCTGGGACGATTCACGCGATTGGCAAGGGAACGCTTATCTGCGAGATACAGCAGAGCTCGAACGTCACCTACCGAGTCTATGACTACGACCGCCGCGGCAAGGACGGAAAGCCGCGCGAACTTCACATCAAAAAGGCGATGGATGTCGCGAATTTAGAGCCCGTGAAAAACTCTGCCGTTCTGAACCTTTCTGTCGATATCTTTGCCGGTGCAAAGGCGAGGCTTATCGTGGCAGAGCCCTGTTTCACAGTTTACGAGCTTCAAATCGAAGACAGTGCCCGCCTCTTTGTGCGTGAGGATTCCTTTCAGACCTTTACCCTGCTGGAGGGCGCGTTGACGCTTCTTGCCGGCGATGAGATTCTGCCGCTCGGAAAAGGGGATACGGTCTTTCTGCCCGCAGGACTGGGAAGGTATGATCTCACCGGTTTCGGCAAGGTGATATTAAGCAAATTGTAACTACTTAATATACTTCAAAACATCTTCATCCATGTGAGGGTGTTTTTTCATAGCTAAAACCAAGGGATGCTGAAACAGCAGCGAACTTTGTTATCGAACATACGCATGTAGTTTTCCTCACAACAGAAAAATATATTGCAAATGAATATCAATTATGTTATGATGTAAAGCATAAAAGAGATTCTCATTTTCGATATAGAGAGATTGAGGTGATTTTGTGGGGAAGAAGTATTTCGAGCAGATTCTGGGACTGCATGCTGCGCCGACGCTGGTCGGTATGAAGGTGGCAAGCCTTCTCTCGTTCCGCCGTTCGAGCTTCGATGATTTCGACGCACTGCTTGCGTCTTATGCACCTTGCTTTCGCTGCAAAGGAATTTCTACATTTCGCGTGGTGGAAGGAACCGAGTACGTCTTGCTTCTCTTTTACCGCGAGGATGCGCTAAAGAGAGTTATGGCACGTCCTGAGGTAGAGGCAGTTCTCAAAAAATTCGGCTACATCGAGAGCGAATCACTGGAAGAGAGGCTTCAACATCTTCGCGCCCGCATGACACTTCGAAAGACATTTCCACATGAAATCGGGCTTTTCCTCGGCTATCCAGTCGAGGATGTCAAGGGCTTTATCGAAAATAAGGGTCATGGTTTCCGCTACAGCGGTTACTGGAAGGTATATGCGAATGAAACGGCCACACGCGCTCTCTTCGATCGCTATACCGACTGCACGCGTGCATTCTGCTCGCAGCTGGAAGAAGGTGCCTCGTTTGAAGCACTGATCCGGGCGAGTTGATAGAGGGAATCTCCCTCGCTATATCATACATAAAAGCTTATCTAGGAGGCAAATAACATGAAGAAACTCGCAATTGTCTATTGGTCTGGTACAGGCAATACAGAGGCAATGGCGCAGGCCATTGAAAAGGGTGCGAAAGAAGGCGGCGCAGAGACGACGCTGGTCACGGTCGGCGACTTCGGCGCAGACAAGATGACGGGCTTTGACGGCTACGCATTTGGCTGTCCGGCAATGGGCGATGAGGTTTTGGAAGAAGGCGAGTTCGAGCCGTTCTTCGAAGAAGCGGAAAAGAAGCTCTCCGGCGTCCCGACGGTGCTCTTTGGCTCGTATGGCTGGGGCGGTGGCGCATGGATGGAAGCCTGGGTTGAGCGCACGAAAGCTGCGGGGGCAAAACTCTTCAGTGACGGTCTGACGGCAGAAAATACCCCCGATGACGATGCACTTGCTGCATGTGAGAAGCTCGGTAAGGATTTCGCAGCGGCGCTCTGATTTCGCACCTGAAAGAACCGTTACACTTCCCTTTTGTCTGCACATGACACGCACTTCCCAAAAGATAATAGATGTACGGAAGTTTCTACTATCCTGTCACGCATATCCCTTTAAGGCGCGCATCCTTGCGCGTCTTTTTATTTTTGTGAAGAGCTCTTTCATGAAATTTCTATGAAATATGAGTAAAATAAAAAGATTCTAGACGGAAAGGAAGATTTCTTTATGGCATTTGATTCGAAAAAATTCAGAGATAGCATCGAAACTTTCACCTTCGATCAAAGCCGCCTGCATATGGTGGCGGCCGACTTCCGTTATGACCTTAAAAAGGGACTGCGCTCACCGGAAGAGTCGTCACTTCGTCTTTTGAAGTCGTACGTTGACCTTCCGACAGGGCAGGAGAGCGGAGAATATCTCGCGCTGGATTTCGGCGGGACGAATGTGCGCGTTCTGTGCGTTCGCCTGCTTGGGAACGGTAAGTATGAAGTGGTAAGAAAAGTGGCAAAACCGCTCGTTGTCCCAGGCCTTTACGACTTTGTTGGCAAAGATTCAAAGGCGGTGGATTTATTTGACTTCCTCGCGGGGCTTATCGACGAGGCGATCGACGGCGACAAGACAAAAAAGTATCGGCTCGGGCATACGTTTTCTTTTCCAAGCGAGCAGCAGGCGCTTTGCGATGCAAAGCTCATCGTCTGGACGAAAGAATTTGCGACAGAAGGTGTTGAAGGGCGGTATGTCAATAAGCTCTTGAAAGCAGCGCTGCATCGCCAGGGATTCGACAACGTAGAACCGGTGGCTCTCATCAACGACACAGTCGCTGTCCTACTCGCTGCCGCTTACGAGTACGGTGATACCTATATCGGTTCGATTTACGCAACGGGGCACAATACCTGCTATCGCGAGACGTTTGCAGAAAGCGCCGCGCCGCCGATGGTTCTGAACCTTGAATCCGGTGGTTTTCGAAGGCTTATCCCAGGAAAGTACGACATTGCGCTCGATGCTGTCTCTGAAAAGCCGGGGCAGCAGCGCCTGGAAAAAATGGTCTCCGGGCGCTATCTCGGCGAACTCTTTGCCCTGGCACTTGCCGACCTCTTGGGTGAAGAAGAGACGTATGCTTTCAGCAGTATTGACCTAGGGGCGATGGTCGCCGACGAGACGGCAGGACTTTTTGAGGTCAGACGCCTGATAAAAGAAAAGACCGGGCATGACCTGGATGAGACGGACGCAGCATGCGTGCAGGAGCTGGCAGCGGCGATTGTCATCCGCTCGGCACGCCTGGTAACGGCGACATATGTCGGCATTCTTTGGCAGCTTGCGGGCGGCGGTGCGGTGAAAAAGCAGCATATTGTCATAGACGGTTCACTCTATGAACATATGCCGCGCATCAAGGAACATATGATGCGCGCTTTTAGTGAGCTTCTCGGCGAGGAAGACAGTCCGAACATTGACATGATGGGCTTGACAGATGGCAGCGGCCTAGGCGCAGCCATTGCGGCAGCCATGGCAGAAAAAGGATAAAGGGATATCAACGATATTATCTATGATGCATTTTCTCGAAATGCATGCCTATTCATCCTCTTCATTAGAAAAGTTTGGTGCATGACCGATGCCAAAGTATTTCTCAAAAAATACTTTAAGTTTCTTGATGATGCCCATCTTTTTCTTGTCCCGATTTCCTCCGCCAAAGCGACTCATGGCAGGCATGATTTTGTCAATATCCGTACCGACTGTTTTTACTTCTCCGTCGCGGAAGGTGGCATCAAGGAATTTGCGCGTCTCTTCGGGCTTCAAATGTTCTTCCTGGATGATTTGTTTTAAGTCTTCTTCTCGTTGCTCAGCAACATATCCATTCCAAGCACTGACAACATCTTGCACTTCATTGACTTTGGTAATGAATGTTTCAATGAGTTTCTTTTTGCTGCGGAGTTCTGGGCTGGCCGCCACTGCCTTTTTGATGCTGACGAGAACTTCTTCGTCTTTGCACTTACTGTCATGGTATTTCTTGACCAGTATGAGAATGTAATCAATATTGATTTCAATCTGTTTAATCAGCTCGATCTCAAAGACAATATCATCCGTAATGTCGGTACTCTCTCCGCTTTTCCGACGACGATTCCACTCGTCCCGCAAATCTTGATATTTGCCAAGGTAATCCTGCCAATCGCGGTCACTAAGAAGTTCATTTTCCTTAAAATCATCGAAGGAAAGAAGCAAATTCCGCATTCGTAGGATTGCCCCAAAGAGAGATATAAAATCCTTCTGATTTTGCTCACCAATAATTTGTGGATCAGCAACGGGGAACTTTGCCGTCAAATCATGTACCAAGGTTGTGTAGCCCGGCATATTCTTCCCATCATCGCTCTTGTAGCCACAATAGTAGTCGTCAAAGCTTTTCATTAGTACGACACCACTGGCGTTTTTATCTCCAAACAGTGCAAGAGAGGCATTCACCCGTTTCTGCAAATTGCGGAAGCAGACAATATTGCCAAACGTTTTAATGCTGTTCAAAATACGGTTTGTACGACTGAATGCCTGCAGGAGTCCGTGCATTCGTAGATTTTTATCAACCCACAATGTGTTGAGCGTGGTCGCATCAAAGCCTGTCAGGAACATATTTACTACAATGAGTAAATCTAGTTCCTTGTTCTTCATGCGCAAGGACACGTCTTTATAGTAGTTTTGAAATTTATCACTGGATGTATCGTAGCTCGTTTGGAACATTTCGTTGTAACCGGCGATGGCGGATTCCAGAAAATCACGCGCTGTTTGGTCGAGGGCAGATGTATCTTCGGAATTTTCTTCGTCCAAGAGACCTTCGATCTCCTCTTCATTGGCGGCATAGCTGTAAATAACCGCGATTTTTAGTTTCTTTGATGGGGCGCTACGCATAATACGGCGAAACTCATTATAATACATCTTTGCCATAGGGACGGAGGCCACGGCAAAGATGGAATTGAAGCCGGACAGACGCTGCTTTTGCTTAATCTCTTCGACTTTGCCCTGATCAGCCGATGCCACTTCAGAGATATTCGTCAGAGCGTTATATACATAGGTTTTATCGCCGCGATAGGTCTTCTGGTCGAAATGATCTAAAATGTAATTGGCAATGAGGCTGACTCGCTCGGGTGCTTCAAAGGCTTTCTTGCGGTCAATATCCCATACTTCCTCGTCATCAATATCGTCATCGACATCCATTGTCTTGATGTAGTCTACACGGAAGGGGAGGACGTTTTTGTCGTTAATGGCATCAACAATAGTGTATGTATGCAGCTGATCGCCGAATGTCTGTTCAGTGGTTGCATAATTGGGATTCTTGCTGCATACACCCGCATTCAGCGGAAAAATGGGTGTCCCGGTAAAGCCAAACATATAGTACTGCTTGAAATAGCGGACAATGGATTTGTGCATGTCACCGAATTGACTGCGATGGCATTCATCAAAAATAATCACGATCTGCCTATTGTAAACAGCGTGTTCCCTGTTTCTCTTGATGAAGGTTGAGAGTTTTTGTATGGTTGTGATGACAATACGCGACTTCTTATCGGAAAGCTGCTTTTCTAAAACTTTCGTTGAGATGTTGCTGTTGGCAGCACCTTTCTCAAAGCGGTCATATTCCTTCATGGTTTGGTAGTCCAGATCCTTACGGTCAACCACGAATAGAACCTTGTCGATGAAGGGGAGAAGCGATGCAATCCGCGCCGTTTTGAAGGATGTGAGCGTTTTACCGGATCCTGTAGTGTGCCAGATATAGCCGCCGCCGGCAATATCACCATACTTTTTGTAATTATGAGCAATCTCGATACGGTTGATAATGCGCTCGGTCGCTGTAATCTGGTAGGGGCGCATGACCATGAGCATATTTTCTGAGGTAAATATACAGTATTTTGTCAGGATGTTGAGAAGTGTGTGCTTGGCAAAAAAAGTCTTAGCAAAGTCGATAATATCGGGAATCGCTTGGTTGTGGGAATCTGACCAAAAGGAGGTAAACTCAAAACTATTGCTGGTTTTCCTTTTTTTTGTTCTTCCCGATTGAGATTCCTTGATGGCATTGAATCTTGTGCTATTAGAGTAGTACTTGGTATTCGTTCCGTTACTGATCACAAAAATCTGCACATATTCAAATAAACCGCATCCCGCCCAGAAAGAGTCACGCTGATAGCGGTTGATTTGGTTGAATGCCTCACGGAGCGCGACACCGCGTCGTTTGAGTTCGATATGAACAAGGGGCAGCCCATTGACAAGCACGGTGACATCGTAACGGTTGTCGTGTCTTGCTCTGTCTTCCGTGCCGATGACATACTGATTGATTACCTGCAGACGGTTATTATGGATGTTTTCCCGGTCAATGAGCGTGATGTTTTTGGACATTCCGTCATCGCGTTTTAGCACCTGAATGTTGTCTTCTTGGATTTTCGCCGTTTTTTCTACAATGCCGTCATTGGTATTGGCGATAGAACTTGCAAAAAAACGCTCCCACTCGGTATCGCTGAATTCATAATGATTGAGCTGTGAGAGTTGTGAACGAAGGTTGGCGATAAGTTCTTGTTCGGAATGAATGGAGAGATAGGTGTAGCCCTCTTCGCAGAGCAGACGGATAAACTCTTTTTCCAGTTCTGCCTCGCTCTGATAAAATTCGGAACGACGAGACACCGGCGTGTATTCCGTTACAACGGTATTTTCTGTCGTTTGCGCTACGATATTGAAGTAAGGCATGACCTATCCTCCTTATTATTTCTCCTTGAAGGTCAATAGTTTGTTACGATAGTATTCGTACTGTTGCTGACGCGCGGAAATTTCGGCAGGGAGTCCATTTGCAATATCGCTGCACAACTTATCGAACTGAGTAAGAATATCGACAATCCTACGAGTCTCCTCTGGGGCAGGAAGAGGGATTCTGATAGCATTCATATTTTTTTGATTCAGCTTCGGCTGTGCAGCACCACTTATATATGGAGTCAAATCCATTCCATTTAAGTACATTTCTACATATTTTTGTTCGTATATATCTCGAAATTTCAGTACGTGGGCGTGGTTGTTTACCCAGCTTTTTCCGGTAATGGAAAAGGCTATCGGTGTCACACGGGCAACTAAATTTGCACCATCCTCTGATATAAGCAGGAAGTCACCATCATAAATGTAATCGGAGACATAATCGACTATCCCAGAGGCACCATAATAGGGATATTTTCCAGTAGTGCGCTGTCCTTTTGTGACGGGTTTCCTTTGTGAATCGCAGTTATCGGAAATATCTTCTAAGCCAACATACGCAAACCCGAAGACATATTGTAACAGCCTAATTATGTCTGTCTGTCTGTCTGTCTGTCTGTCAAAATTGTGTTGCCCGTTTCAACAAATGTCAAGAGCAAATCTCGATAAAATTCATATTGTTGTTTCCGTGCTTCGATTTCAGCAGGAAGACCAATGTTCAAGTCGGAGCAAATATCCTCGAAATTATCGAGTACGTTAACAATATGCTCCTGAACAGCCATAGAGGGAATTGGAACGGGAAAAGAGCTCAGCATGGGACGCCTTATGGAGGCTACCGAGCCTTGATACATTGTTTTTTCAATATAGGGAAGAAATGCCGAACGCATATAGTGGAAGTAGTATCTCGGCAGTACATCAGGCGCTGTAATATGAATTCGATACGCCCGTTGGTGCAGAGCATATTTTCCTTCAACATAATGAAACACTTTTCCGACACCAACCCCATCACCAGCCGTAATGATTGCTGTTTCATCATATTCATATTCATTCTTACGGCGAGGTTCTTGAGAGCGGACAAAAAAAGGATAAAGGCCTTCATCGAGTCCTTCATTGGTATTACTGCTTCCTGTTCCAATGTCGGCAATCGTGGATAGCGGTCGCCACTCAATCCGTGCTCGCTCAAAAGACAGCAGACTATCTCTATAATATTCGTACTGTTGTTTTCTCGCTGTAAGCTCCGCTGTAAGCTCCGCTGTAATCTCTGCTGTAAGCTCCGTGAAATTGTCCAAGGTGCGGACAATTTCGTGTTGGATGTCAGGCGGCGGGAGGGGAACGATCATATTTTCAATAGCATTTCTCGGCAGACGCGGGACGCTTGCTTTCCGTACCTTTCCTCTGATGAATGTTTCCTGCCCCGATAAAACATGATAAAGGAATCGAGCATTCATATTCTCTTCACATACAAAATAAAAACAATCATCGGCTGCCCAAAAAGGTACATCGCTATAACCTATATCCCCTGCAGCACCAGCACCTATAATAAACGCCGTTCCAGCTATACAATTTCCTTTATCATGATACCCCATAGGGGTTAAACTATTTTGATATACGGGATACTTTCCTGCAGGCTGAAGTTCCGCTCGTACGACTCGTACCCCTCGACAAACCGAAACCACACCTCCCAACTTTTTATACGCCACGCCATCCGGGCAGAGCTTCTTTATCCATTCATCTAGCTTACGCATGGCGTTTACTCCTTATTATCCAGCAGGCGCAGCAATTTCTTATCAAAAGTCGCGATTTCTATTCCCTTGACCTCGTTATATGCGTACAAAATACAATCCACAAAATCAAGATTCTGAATGGCGTAAGTATGAAGTGCCAGCTGCAAGACCTCGATATCTCTGCATTCAGTCAACTCCAAGAACTGTATTATTTTCTCGGTGATCTCTTGGCGTTCCAAGTTATAAACGCCTTTCAGAACATAGACCACCTCGGCGGAGACTTCGAGCGTTATCCAAACATCACCAGCAATCAGATACTGTTTTGCCCGTTCCTTCATTTCCTTGTTGTCGCCCAGCAAATAACGAAAAATCATATTCGCATCAAATATTACCATGTTTTTTCACCGCTGCACGTGCCCAAGCATCCTTTTCTTTTTCCATAGCGCCGGGGGTGACATATTTGGAAAGAGAGCCGCAGAGTTGTTCGATTTTGTGCCTTCGTTCTGTCTGGGAGATTTTCGGGGCTTCTACAAAATCATCCATAATCATTATGATAACTCGCTGATTTTGCTGTACTTTAGCCTTTTCCAAAGCATGAAAAGCTGCTCCGTCATAATAACCTTGTACTGCCAACATATCGGACACCTCCAGTCGATGCATTATCCTTCAATTTCGGCGATGATTTTATCAATCTTGTCACGAAGAATCTGCTCACGAGCTACGATTCTCTTGATTTTTTCGTTCAGTTCTTTGATGTTGATTTTTTCCCGCTTGTCTTCCTGTTCTACATAAGTACTGACCGAGAGATTATAATTTGCCTCCTTGATTTCATCATAGGTGACGAGTTTGCAGAAATATTCTTTATCCTGCCGCGCGGTAAAAACATCGACGATATGGTCGATATTTTCGGGAGTGAGTTTGTTATTGTTCGTAACCTTGACGTATTCGTTGCTGGCATCAATAAACAGCACGTTGTTGTCTGTTTTCCCTTTTTTCATGACCATGATACTGGTTGCGATGGTCGTTCCAAAGAACAGATTGGATGGCAACTGTATGATGCAGTCAACAAAGTTGTTGTCAATGAGATATTTTCGGATCTTTTGTTCTGCTCCGCCGCGATACATGATGCCGGGGAAACAAACAATTGCTGCAGTGCCATTGGATGCCAGCCAAGCGAGGGAATGCATAATAAATGCCATATCCGCTTTGCTCTTGGGAGCGAGAACCCCAGCGGGGGAAAAGCGACTGTCATTGATAAGGATGGGATTGCTATCTCCAGCCCATTTGATGGAATACGGAGGATTGGAAACAATCAATTCGAACGGTTCGTCGTCCCAATGATGTGGTGCGATCAAGGTATCATCACACGCCACATCGAATTTATCCGGATTGACATCATGAAGGAACATATTGATACGGCATAGATTGTATGTCGTGATATTGATTTCCTGTCCAAAAAAACCGATGCGAACCCCGTCTTTGCCGAGGATCTTTATTGCCTTCAGCAAAAGAGAACCGCTGCCGCAGGCCGGATCGTAAACCTTGTTGACCTTCTTTTTTCCTACGGTACCAAGCCGCGTCAAGAGTTCTGATACATCTGCAGGGGTAAAGAACTCGCCGCCGGACTTTCCGGCATTCGATGCGTACATGGACATCAAATACTCGTAAGCATCGCCGATGGCATCCACATCGTGGCTATCGACGGATCCAAGTTTCATGGCAGCGACCCCGTTGAGCAATTTGACCAGACGCTCATTGCGCTTTGCCACCGTACCACCGAGCTTATTGCTGTTGACATCAAAGTCGTCAAAAAGACCAACGAACCTTTCTTCAAATTGACTGCCCTTCGCGGATTCTTCGATATGAGAAAATACTTTTTCCAATGTCTCGTTCAAATTAGCATTTTTGGGCGCATTGGTGCGGACATTTTCAAAAAGCTCACTGGGCAGAATAAAAAATCCCTTTTCCTGCACCAACCCTTCACGGGCTTCTTCTGCTTCCTCATCGGGGAGGCAGGCATAATTGAAGTCCGTGTTTCCGGCTTCAAGCTCACCTTTGTTAATATAGTCGGTCAGGTTCTCAGAAATATAGCGATAGAACATCGTTCCTAGAACATAGTTCTTAAAGTCCCAGCCGTCAACGGCTCCCCGCAGCTCATCGGCGATTGCCCATACACTGCGATGGATTTCCTCCCGTTCCTGCTCTTTTTTTGTATCAACAGCCATTTTGCAAACCCTCCTGATGTTTACCGAAGACTTTTTGGCCTTCGTACAACAGATCCTTTTATATATGCGGATATTACCTCAAATTTTTGTGGTGTGTCTCTGCCGCTGGAAGATAGACCTTGCGGCAGAGCAGGACGGCGATGAGAGCGATTGCTGCACCGATGTAGCCGATATGGGCGAGGTGGTCAGCCCCCGCTGCGAGTCCGCCGATGTACGTCCCGCTACCGATGCCGAGGTTGAAGATGCCCGAGTAGATTGCCGTCGCGACCGTCGATGCATCGCGTGAGACAGTCGCGAGAACCTCCGCCTGGAACATTGTGTTGTAGAGTGTTGCCAGCATGCCGATCGCTATCGTGAGCAGAATCATCGTTCCGATGGAAATGGATGCTGCCTGCCAGAGAAAGAGCATGAGCGCGACGAGTACGAGGCACCAGCGCAGGAGAAAGAAGCGGTGCCTGCCGTACATGCAGGAGAAGATAAAGCTTGCGATGATGCCGCTGACCCCGAGCAGCATGAGCGTTACGGTAATCATGTTGGGCGAGAACGAGGCGACACTGCGAAGGAATGGCTCGATATAGCTGTACATCGTGAAGTAAGCTGTCGCAAAGAGTGCCGTCATAATATAGATACATGCAAGCGCAGGCTGACGGATGAGGGAAGGAAGAGAACCGATGGTGAACCCTTCTTCTGGTGAGCGCTTCGGCAGTAAGAGTGCGAGATAAATAAGGGCGGCAGCGGCGACCACGGCGAGCAGCAGAAAGGTCATGCGCCAGCCTGCAGCAAGACCGATCACGCGTCCGAGTGGGAGCCCCAGAATCGTAGCGATCGAGCTGCCCGTTACGATCATGCCGAGTGCCGTTGGCTGATGTGCACGGGTCACGAGACGCGCTGCGAGCGGCGCGGCGATCGACCAGAAAATCGAGTGTGCGCAGGCAACGATGATGCGTGCACCGAGCAGCATCTCATAGCTTATAGAGATCCCCGAAATCAGCTGACCTATGCCAAAGAGTGCGACCATCAGGAGCAGCAGCTTCTTCAATTCCATGCGGCAGGTCAGGAGCATCAGCGGCAGCGACAGCAGTGCCACCACCCACGCATAGATGGTAATCATCTGCCCTGTCGCAGCCGCTGTCATGGAGAACGACTGGGAGATATCAATGAGCAGTGCGATCGGCATAAACTCCGATGTGTTGAAGATAAATGCTGTGATCGTGATTCCAAACAGCATCATGTACTGACGCGGCAGCATGGTCATAGTGATTCCTCCTCTGTGCATTCCTTTGTGTAACAGTACCGACATTATAAGAAAAAATGGAGAAAATGCAAGGGAAAAATAATTTTTTTGAGTTATTAAAATCTCTTTTTCTGTAAGATGCCTTCGGTCCATCTGTCTATAGTAGTATGATATAATAAAAAACATACACGAATTTTTGAAGGAGGAGATAGAATGCGAAAGGCAATCGTCGTTATAGATATGCAGAACGATTTTATCGATGGGGCACTTGGCACAAAGGAGGCACAAGCGATGCTGCCGCGTATGGTGGAGAAGCTCACGGCTGCGCGTGCAGAGGGGGTGGCGCTCATCTTCACGATGGATACGCATGGCGCGGACTATCTTGCGACGCAGGAGGGAAAGAAGCTGCCTGTCCCGCACTGCATTCGCGGTACGGTGGGCTGGGCGATTGCCGATGCACTTGCGCCCTTTGTGAAGGAAGCGGAAGCCGTGATTGAAAAGCCTACATTCGGCGCAACTGCGCTCCCCACCGCACTCAGGGACTACGATGCAATCGAGCTGGTCGGACTCTGTACCGATATCTGCGTCATATCCAATGCCCTTCTAGTAAAGGCTTTTTACCCCGAAAAGCGCATCTGTGTCGATGCTGCCTGCTGTGCGGGTGTCACACCTGAGAGCCACGCAAATGCCCTCGCCGCAATGCGGATGTGTCAGGTGGAGGTGCGCTGAGGAGTTCTTCTTGTTTGCCTACGATTCTCGGCGAGAACGGCATGAAAGACTTGTATTTCTGGGTATTCATGTATACATGGCGTAAATTATTGACATAGTTACCATATATTTCTATAATAATCTCTACCAATTTCTATACACGGACATATGTATGTGTATCATTATATATCTATATTGTGTACACTTGTCTATTACGAAAAGGAGAGAGAGAGCCATGTGCCGTATTGGTTCCATTAAGAGCAAGGTGCCTATTCAGCCATCTAAGGCATTGCATTTGATGCTGCCGCAGCAGGAAGGTCACGATAATTCGGGCTTCGCCATGGTCATGCAGGATCTGTATGGGATTTTTTCCAACTACAAAGATAAGCCGCTGCTGTCCTTTGCCTGCACGCAGCGCGGGGCGCAGCTGGTCGAAGAGTATATGGACGCGCATAACTTTGTCCAGCTCGCCGAGTGGATTCCTGTGCCGAATAAGAAGCCGGGACTTGATATCCAGGCGATGCCTTACTACATCTTCCGAAACTACGATTACCCGGAGGATATGCAGGACGCATCGAAAGAGGTCAAGGAGAATCTTCTGCTCGATGCACGCCTGGCGCTCCGCAAGCTTCTTGAGGATGCAAATGCAGGGTATGTCTACTCTTTCTGGCCGGATGTCTTGACGCTGAAGGAGATCGGCGACCCGGCAGATATTGCAACGTATTTTCATCTCTGGGACGACAATGGCTGTCTTGTGGCAAAATCCATCGTCGCACAGTGCCGTCAGAATACGAATTACGACATTGTCCGCTATGCTGCGCACCCATTCTTTTTGCAGGGTTATACGCTTTGTGCGAACGGCGAGAATACCTTCTTCACGAAGAACAAGGAGTTCCAGCGCTCGCTGCACCGCGGTTATGTTGGCTTCGAGTCGGATTCCCAGTGCTTCCTCAATACGCTTCATTATATACACCATGAGCTGAAGTGGCCGCTGCCGTATTACAAGCACGTCATCACGCCGCTGCCGTTCGAGGAAATCGATGAGCGCGAGGATAGGGAGGTCTTGACGGCGATTCGTCAAAGCTTGGCAAACCTTGAAATCAATGGGCCAAACACGATCATCGGCGTTCTTCCGACGGGCGAGATGATCACCTGCTGCGACTCAAAGAAGCTTCGTCCAGTTGTTGTCGGCTGCACGGACGACATGGTGGCGATTTCTTCGGAAGTATGCGGCATCAATGAGATCTTGCCGGATCGCGATGAGACGAAAGATATTTACCCGAACGAACGCGAGATCATCGTCATTGATGACAATCTGGAGGTACAGAGATGCAAGCAATGAAGACCCAGGACGTCGGTGTCAACGACCTGCCGTGGATCCTCGAGTATAAGCCGGATCGCTGCACGATGTGCGGCAGCTGCGTCGCGGCATGTTCCTTCGGTGCCATCGAAGTCGGTGTCGAGCGCCATGCACTTACGGTCTCGGATGATCGCCAGCCAGCGCCGAAAAAGACTTTTGAGGCTCGTCCGGTCATTCGCCAGGTCGCGAGCCTGACAGAGTTCTGCCGCGGCTGCGGGATGTGTGAGAAAATCTGCCCGAACACGGCGATACGGCCGGTGCGCAATGCGGACAACCGTAAGACCCTCCTTTCCAAGGACAAGGGTCCCATCAAGCGCGGTGGCCGCACAAACCTCAATGCACAGCGCACGCTGGATACCATCGTTGTCGGGCGCATCTCGCAGATGACGGATCCATCGCTCGATGCGGCGCGCCATACGTTCGATATCCGTGCGCCGTTCGGCCGCGTGCTGCCGGCAAAGAAGCTGCCATTTGAAATCAAGGACGGCAAGCTTGTTGAAAATAAGAAGACGCCGCCGGTGGATTGGATCTATCCGCTGATTTTTTCGGACATGAGCATCGGTGCGCTCTCTACGCGCGCTTGGGAAGCGGTCGCGCTTGCTGTCGGTTACCTCAATGAAACGTGCGGTCTGCCTGTGCGCATGTCGTCCGGCGAAGGCGGTATGCCGGGACGGCTCCTCACGAGTGATTATCTCAAATACTTCATCATACAGATTGCATCCGGTCACTTTGGCTGGAACCGCATCATCCGTGCCATTCCGAAGATGGTCACGGACCCGGCGGGCATTCTCATCAAGATTGGTCAGGGCGCAAAGCCGGGTGATGGCGGTCTCCTCATGGAGGCAAAGGTCGCAGAGCACATTCAGGCGATTCGCGGCGTCCCAAAGGCGACGCTCTCTTCGCCGCCAAACCATCAGGGGCTTTACTCCATCGAGGAAAGCGTCCAGAAGATGCACCTCTCGATGAACGCGGCATTCGGCTTCCGTGTTCCCGTCGCCATCAAGTGTGCGGCTTCGGCGACGTCGGTTTCCGTTTACAATAACCTGCTGCGCGACCCGTATAACATCTGCGGCGGTTTCTTCATCGACGGCATTCAGGGCGGCACGGGCGCGGCAAATGAAGTCTCGCTCGACCACACGGGGCATCCGGTCGTCTCGAAGGTGCGTGACTGCTATCTCGCCGCCGTCAAGCAGGGGCGTCAGGGACAGATTCCGCTTTACGGCGGCGGCGGTATCGGCATGACGGGCAATGCGGCGGCAGATGCCTTCAAGATGATGTGCCTTGGTGCCAACGGCGTTTTCGTCGGCAAGGTGCTCATTCAGCTGCTCGGCTGCATCGGCAACGAGGAAGGGCGCTGCAACTCCTGCAATACAGGCCTTTGCCCGACGGGTATTTGCTCGCAGGATCCGCGCCTCGTCAAGCGGCTGGACGTCGATAAGGGCGCGCAGAAGATCGTCGACTACGTCCTTGCCTTTGACGCCGAACTCAAGAAACTCATGGCGCCGATTGGCAACTCGTCGCTTCCGATCGGGCGCAGCGATGCGCTTGTTTCGACCGACGAAAATGTGGCAGAAAAACTCGGCATTCAGTACGTCTGCTAAGGAGGGGAGACAATGTTTAAAATCGAAACGACTAAAGGGCATGAGCGCATGTCCACACAGGATCTCCTCCTCGCCATCGAAGAGGCGGTCAAAGGCGGCGAAACGGAGTTTGAGATCAAGGCCTCCGGGCAGCACGATATCGGCGGTCCGCTTTGGCATCCCGAGGGAAAGGCGCTTCACTTTCATGTGTGGAATGCCGGTCAGCGCGTTGGCTCGATGTGCCTGCCGGGCACGGAGATTCTCGTCGAGGAATCGACCTCGGCAGATGTCGGCTGGCTGAATGCAGGCGGCATCATCACCGTCAAGGGCGATGCCGGCGATACGGCTGGTCACTGCTCGTCGGCCGGTAAAATCTTTATCGGCGGCCGCGGCGGCACGCGCACGGGCTCGCTGATGAAGCATGATCCGCTTTACGAGGAGCCGGAGCTTTGGATTCTCAAAAATGTCGGCTCGTTTTCATTCGAGTTCATGGGCGGCGGCAAGGCTGTCGTCTGCGGTTATGATAGCGAAGGTTTTGCGAGCGTTCTTGGCGAGCGCGCCTGCGTCGGCATGGTCGGCGGCGTCGTCTATGCCCGCGGCTCTATTGGCACGCATCCGGCAGATATCAAGGTCTGTGCACTCGATGCGGCAGACATTGCCTTCCTCGAAAAGGGCATGGACGAGTTCCTTGAAAAAATCGACGAGACAAGTCTTAGGGGCGAGCTGACAGATTGGGCGATGTGGCATAAGCTCCGCCCTCTGACGAAGGATGAGAAGGCGTCTGAGGGCTTTGGTGAGCGTCCGAGCGTTGCCGAGTTCCGCAGGACAGGCTGGGTTAAGGGCGGCATTTTTGCCGATGTCGCACATGACGATTTTGAAGTTCATGGGATGCTTTCCCATGGGCTCTATCGTCTGCGCGTCCCGGTCTGGGAGAATGTGAAATACGCCGCACCCTGTGAATACGGCTGTCCCATTGGCATCCCGACACAGCGCCGCTACGACCTTATCCGCATGGGGCGTGAAGAAGAAGCTGTTCAGCTCGAGCTGGACTACACGCCGTTTCCGGGCTGTGTCTGTGGTTCGGTTTGCCCGAATCCCTGCATGGACGCCTGTACGCGCGGCTCTATCGACGAGCCCATCCAGATCGGCCGTTTGGGCTTTCTTTCCGCCTATGCAAAAGTTCCAGCGCCGACGGAAAAAACCGGTAAGAAGGTCGCCGTCATCGGCGGCGGTGTTGCGGGTCTTTCTGCTGCTTGGCAACTTGCGCGCAAGGGACATAGTGTCACGGTTTATGACGATGCCGATCACATCGGCGGCAAACTCGAGCAGGTGATTCCGCGCGGCCGCTTGGCACATGAACTCCTCGTCTCCGAGCTGAAGCGTATCGAAGATCTCGGTGTGAAATTTGTGCCGAAAACAAAGGTTGAGCGCGAGCAGTTCGATAAACTTCGCCAAGAAAACGACGCTGTCCTCGTGGCAACAGGCGGCACGAAGTCCCGATTCTTCCCGTGGGAAGGTGCAGAGCGGCTGACGATGGGACTGGAGTTCCTGAAGAAGATCAACCGCGGCGAAAAGCCGAAGGTCGGCAAGCGCGTCGTCGTCATCGGTGCGGGCAACTCCGGCATGGATACCTGCCGCGGCGCCTATGAGATGGGGGCAGAGAGCGTCATCGCTGTCGATGTGGCAAGGCCTGCGGCGTTCAAGGAGGAAATCGAATACTTTGAGAGCCTCGGCGGCAAGATTCAGTGGCCGTTCTTTACAGAAAAGATCACGGCAGAGGGCGTCTACGGCAAGGGCGGTGCCTTTATCCCTGCGGACGAAGTCATCGTTTCCATCGGTGAAGAGCCGGTTCTCGACTTTCTGCCGGAAGATGAGCGCATTGAATACTTCCGCAAGAGCTGGCTCGTCCCGAAAAAGGATCAGTCCATTCTTCCAGGCGTTTATACGGCAGGCGATACGATAAAGCCCGGCCGCCTGACAGACGCCATCGGGAGCGGCCGTCGCGCCGCCTTTCACATTGACCGCTTTCTCCGCGGCGAAGCGGCTGTCGACTTCCCGGAGAAACCCGTCATCCCGCAGAAGCGCTTGGCAAAGGAATGGTTCGAAAAATGCCATCACTGCGACCTCGGCGACCCTGTCACCGATCACAACCGCTGTGTCAGCTGCGGCACCTGCCGTGACTGCAAGATGTGTCTGGAATCCTGCCCGGAAAAGGCGATCAGCCGTATTGATAAAGGAGACGGCACATGGGAATACATCAGTGACCCTGAGCGCTGTATCGGCTGTGGTATCTGCGCCGGCGTCTGCCCCTGCGGTATCTGGACGATGCTGAAGAATCCGGAAAAGATCCCCATGTATTCGACCGGTGCAGAGGTGTAAAATCCTGCTGAAATAAATTTGAAAAATATTTTCAAATAAAGTATTGATTTTCATTATCATAAGTGCTATAGTATATACAGGCTTTCGTTAGGGAACATTTGAGAAAGTTGTTTCACATGGCTCTGGTTTGTCAGGCGATTTTCTCCTATCCTTGTGGAAGGGGATAGCGGTTTCCCAAGCTCTCCTAAGATATAATACACAATACACAGCAGAGGCACCCTTCGTAACTGCTCATTACGAAGGGTGCCTCTGTCTTTTGGGGTGTTTTGTTTGCGAGCGGCACGGTAGGCATTGTATAATGGGCAGAAGAAACACAAGGGGTTATGGATGTTTCGGTTCGCCCTATTTTTGTGTGTTGGTTGGTATAGATGCGAAAAGTCTGGTGAAGCACGAACATATGGTGAAAGAGGCTGAGAAAAAGCCCAGGCAGAGGCGCGGCAGGTTTGCACCGAGCCCGACGGGTTTTCTGCATTTGGGCAATGTCTTTATCGCCCTTCTCGCATGGCTCGAGATGCGGCAAAAAGGCGGGGCATTTGTGCTGCGCATCGAGGATATTGATGAAGAGCGGAGTCATGAAAAATATGCGTGTGCCCTCATGGAAGATCTGAAGTGGCTCGGGCTCGACTGGGATGAGGGGCCGGACATCGGCGGCACGTATGCACCTTATACGCAGCAGGCGCGCTATGCACACTATGAAACGGCGCTTGCCGTGCTCAGGGCACAGGGGCTGCTCTATCCCTGCTTTTGTTCGCGTGCTCGTCTCATGGGCGTCGGTGCGCCGCACGAAGGGGAAGTGTGCGTCTACGATGGTCACTGCTTTCGCATGACGGAAGAGGAGCGCATTGCAGCAGAACATTTACGGCGGCCGAGCTTTCGCGTCCATGTGCCGGCGAAGGATATTGTCTTTACCGATGCGACGTGTGGCGTACAGCGGATGAATCTTGCACGAAGCGTCGGAGATTTTCGCGTGTGCCGCTCGGATGGACTCTATGCCTATCCGCTGGCGACACCTGTGGATGACGGCGCGATGCAAATCTCGGATGTCCTGCGCGGGCGTGATCTTCTCGGCGAGACGCCGGCACAGATCTGGCTTCTCGAGATGCTAGGCTATGCGGCGCCGCGTTATCGTCATGTGCCGATGTTGGTCGATGCGAATGGAAAGCGCCTTTCCAAACGACAGAAGGGATTGACGGTGCGCGAACTTCGTGCGGCAGGGAAAAAGCCGGCGGCGATTCTGGGGGCGCTTGCGCATGCGTGTGGTATCATCGAGCAGCAGGAGAAGCTGTCGGCGCGGGAACTCATCGCAGCGGCAGACTTTTCAAAGCTGCGGCGGGAGGATATTGCGATAGAAACGCTCATGCTGTGACAGGCACGTTTTATAGATTATAACTTGCAAATGGGGGAAATTTCATACCTTGCTCTTTTCGGCTGGCGCGGGCAATGCTATAATGAATGAAATATTAGAAAGGAGCGCATAACGCATGGAAATAGGATCGACACAAAGGGAGGTGCGGGATGCAAAATTCTTCTGGAAGCTTTTCAGCTCCACCTTTCTCATCAGCGCGTTTACGGTTGGCGGCGGGTATGTCATCATCCCGCTTCTAAGGGCGAAGTATGTGGATGAATACGGCTGGCTCGATGACAAAGAGGTGCTTGATATGGTCGCGATCGCGCAGTCGATGCCGGGCATCGTAGCGGTCAACGCCTGCATCATCCTCGGCTACCGCATGGCGGGGCTCAGGGGCTCTATCGCAGCACTGCTGGGCACGACGCTGCCGCCGCTCATTACCATCGGCATCATTGCGCGCTGCTATGACGTTGTTGCCTCAAATCCGACGGTACAGATGGCTCTTAAGGGGATGCAGTGCGGTGCGACAGCGCTCATCGTGAACGTCGCGATCGACCTTTTCCGCAAGCAGATGAAGAAGAAGCTTGTCATTCCGATACTCATCGTCCTCGCGACCTTTATCGCAAACATCTTCTTCGATGTGAACATCATGCTTCTCGTCATCATCGACGGCCTTGTGGGGCTCGTCCTCCTGCATCATCCAAAGTATAACGGATAGGCGAGATGTGGAAGGAAGGGCGAGGAATAGGATATGATTTATCTAACATTGTTTATTGAGTTCGCGAAGGTCAGTATCTTCTGCGTCGGCGGCGGCTATGCGTCGATGCCGCTCATCCAAGCGGCAGTTGTCGAAAAGCACATGTGGATGTCGCTCTCAGAGTTCGTCGATATCTTTACGATTTCGCAGATGACACCGGGACCGATCGGCATCAATGCAGCGACCTTTGCGGGTATGAAAGTCGCGGGCACTGCGGGTGCCGTCGTGGCGACGGCGGGATTTGTCGTTCCGTCGCTGATCCTTGGCATTATTCTAGCCAAGCTCTTTTTGAAGTATGGCAACATCGGACCGATTCGCGGCATCTTGAACGGACTTCGTCCCGCTGTCGTCGCCTTGATCTGCGGCGCGGCCATCGACTTTATTCTGCTCGCTGTTTGGAATACGGAGGGGCTGCCGACCGACTTTGCGGCACTGGACTGGACGAGTCTCCTCATTCTTGTCCTTGCACTTGTCGCACTCCATTTCAAGTACGGCGTCATCACGATTTTGGCGGCATCCGGCGTTCTCGGTGTCTTTTTCGGTATCCTGAAGAGTATATGAGCATGGCGGCTTAGCTTCCACTTTGACAGCATCGGGAAGGTGAAGCGAGCGGGGCATGCTGTTCTTTTCTTTCTCAGGCAAGGAGGAACCCTATGATTTACACTGTTACCTTTAACCCGGCGATCGACTACATCGTCCGGCTCGATTCCTTCAAGGCGGGGGCAATAAACCGCGTGACTTATGAAAAGGTCTTGGGGGGCGGCAAGGGCATCAACGTCTCGATCGTCCTTTCAAACCTCGGCATCAAGAGCACGGCGCTCGGCTTTCTCGCAGGTTTTACAGGTGATGAGATCCGCCGCCAGCTCGACGGCTTCGGTGTCGCTCATGCGTTTATTTCACTCGAGCAGGGCTTTTCGCGCATCGACGTGAAGATCAAGGCCGGCGAAGAAACCGAGGTCAATGGTCAGGGTCCGGACATTCCAAAAGATAAGCGAGATCTTCTCTTTCAGAAGCTCGAGCAGCTGAAGGAAAATGACACGCTCGTGCTTGCGGGCTCGATACCGAAGACGCTCCCCGATGATATTTACGAGCGCATTATGGCGCGTCTGGAGAAAAACAAGCTCCGCATCGTCGTCGATGCGGAAAAGAGGCTTCTCTTAAATGTCTTGAAGTATCATCCCTTCCTCATCAAACCGAATCAGCATGAGCTGGGCGATATGTTCGATGTCGTGCTCAAGACGGACGATGAAGTCATCGCGCATGCAAAGAAACTTCAGGAAAAGGGCGCGCGGAACGTCCTCATCTCCATGGGCGGCGACGGCGCCATCTTTGTTGGTGAAGACGGTGCGACATATAAGAGCAAAGTGCCCAAAGGCACGCTCGTCAATTCGGTCGGCGCAGGGGACTCGATGGTCGCAGGCTTCCTGACAGGTTTTGAAGAATCGGGCGGTGACTTTAAGCGGGCGTTTCTCATGGGCGTTGCTTCTGGCAGCGCATCGGCGTTCAGCGAAGCGCTTGCGACGCGGGAAGAAGTCGAGGCATTGTTAGAGAAACTGTCGTGAGTTTCTTCTTCCGTGGCTTTTGATACATTCTTGTCAGAGGAAATAGATAGAAAGCGAGGTAGCGTTATGCGCATCAATGACCTATTGAAACCTGAGAGCATTGCTCTCGAGACGCATCCGGCAGACAAAACCGCTGCGATCAGCGAACTGGCTGACCTCATGGAGGCAGGCGGCAACCTATTCGATAAGGAGCAGTATAAGAAAGATGTCTTAGCGCGTGAGGCATCCGGTACGACGGGACTTGGCGACGGTATCGCGACCCCGCATGCAAAGAGCGCAGGCGTAAAGACCGCCGCTCTTGCTGCGATGACGGTGCCGCAGGGCATGGATTTTGCGTCAATGGACGGAAAGCCCGCGCGTCTTTTCTTCATGATTGCAGCACCCGACGGCGGAAATGACGAGCACCTTCAGATTCTTTCAAAGCTCGCGACGATGATCATGGATCCGGACTTTAAAGAAGCCCTGATCGCCGCCAAGAGTGTTGAGGCCTTTCGGCATCTTATCGACTTAAAGGAAGACGGCAAGTTTGAAGCGGCGTCCGCAGAGAAAGAACCCGCAGAAGCTCGCGGGAAGGAAGCGGCGCCCGTGAAGCCGGATCACATCCAAGTGCTCGCTGTCACAGCTTGCCCGACGGGCATCGCTCATACCTTTATGGCGGCTGAGAGCTTGGAGCAGCACGCGAAAAAGCGCGGCATCTCAATCAAGGTCGAGACGAATGGTTCGGGCGGCACGAAGAACGTGCTGACCGATGCCGAGATCGCAGCTGCTGACGGCATCATCGTTGCGGCGGATAAAAACGTCGCCATGGCGCGCTTTAAGGGAAAGAAAGTCGTCATCCGCAAGGTTGCAGACGGTATCAACAAAGCGGATGAACTCCTCGATGAGGCGCTTTCCGGACATGCGCCCATTTACCAGGGCGGTGGTGAGACTGAGGCGGAAGGCGCGGCAGATACCGCAGGTGACAGCCTTGGACGGCAGGCATACAAGCATCTGATGAACGGCGTCAGCCATATGCTGCCGTTTGTCGTCGGCGGCGGCATCTTGATCGCCCTCGCTTTTTTGCTCGATGACTACAGCATCGATCCATCGAACTTCGGCTCGAATACGCCGGTCGCGAAGTTCTTCAAGGACATTGGCGGCGCCTCCTTTGGCTTTATGCTGCCGGTGCTCGCAGGGTTCATCGCCATGTCGATGGCCGATCGCCCGGGGCTTGCCGTCGGCTTTGTCGGCGGTGCGCTTGCGGGAACGACGGGCTCCGGCTTCCTCGGCGCCCTCATCGCGGGCTTTGTCGCCGGCTGGATCGTCAATTTTTTGAAAAAGGCCACAAAGGGATTCCCTCAGTCACTGGACGGCATGAAGCCCATGCTCATCTATCCTGTCTTCGGCATCCTCATCATGGGCTTCATCTCGTTCTTCATCATCGCGCCGCCGGTCTCTGCCATTAACACTTGGATGGTGGACACGCTGAAGAACATGGATCCCTCCGCGCGCATCCTCATGGGGATCATCGTCGGCGGCATGATGGCAGTTGACATGGGCGGCCCTGTCAATAAGGCGGCATATGTCACGGGTACGGGGCTTCTGGCATCCGGCGAATATCACGTTATGGCGGCCGTCATGGCAGGCGGTATGGTTCCACCGATTGCCATTGCACTTTGCACGACCTTCTTTAAAGATCGTTTTACGGAAGCCGAGCGCAAGGCCGGCCCTACGAATTACATCATGGGACTCGCCTTCATCACGGAAGGCGCCATTCCGTTTGCAGCAGCAGATCCCATTCGCGTCATCCCTTCGATGGTCGTCGGCTCTGCCATCGCCGGCGCACTCACCATGGCATTTGACTGCACGCTGCGCGCTCCGCACGGCGGTATCTTCGTCGTCCCGACCATCGGCAATCCGCTGATGTACCTCATCGCTATCTTGGTGGGCGCCATCATCGGCTGCCTTATTTTAGGGCTGGTGAAAAAGCCGCTGGATAAATAAAAAAATAAATGATACATCTGACACGCCGAATTTTTCGGCGTGTTTTTATATTTTCTATAGTATTTTTATCGTTATTCGGACTATTCAGAATCAACTTTTTGAGATATAATATAATTAACAGATAAAATATTGGTTTTGGAAAGGGGATATTTATGTATCAAGAGGAATATGCGCGCTGGCATGCGGCAGATTTAGAGGATTTCGACCTTAACAAGGAGCTTTGCGATATCGAAGGGGATGAAGACGCCATTAAAGAGCGTTTCGCCGTCGCCTTGAAATTCGGTACGGCAGGGCTTCGCGGTGTGCTTGGCGCAGGCACGAACCGCATGAATATCTATGTCGTGCGGCAGGCGACACAAGGCGTGGCCGACTGGGTCAAGACACAGGGCGGCACGCAGATCGTCGCCATAAGCTATGACAGCCGCCTCAAAGGATGGACCTTTGCCAAGGAAGCGGCGAGTGTCCTTGCGGCGAACGGCATCCACGTCCGCCTTTACGACGAGCTGAACCCCGTGCCGGCGCTTAGCTTTGCCACACGCTACTATCAGGCGAATGCCGGCATCATGCTTACCGCATCGCATAACCCCGCGCAGTACAATGGCTATAAGGCATATGGCCCTGACGGCTGTCAGATGACGGATGATGCGGCGGCAGTCGTCTACGCTTCCATTCAGCGCACCGATGTGCTGACAGGCGCAAAACACATGAGCTTTGCCGAAGCTGTCAGCCGCGGGCTTATCTCGTTCGTCGGCGACGACTGCAAGAAGGCTTTTTTTGAAGCCATCGAAGCGCGTCAGGTGCGTCCGGGACTGGCAAAGACGAGTGGGTTAAAGCTCGTTTATTCACCGCTGAACGGCACGGGTCTTATCCCTGTCACGCGCGTTTTGAAGGACATCGGCATTACGGACATCACCATTGTTCCGGAGCAGGAGTATCCGAACGGCTACTTTACAACATGCAGCTACCCAAATCCAGAAATCTTTGAAGCCCTCGAAAAGGGATTGAAACTGGCAAAGAAAGACGGCGCAGACCTCATGCTGGCAACCGATCCGGATGCTGATCGCGTCGGCATCGCGATGAAATGCCCGGATGGTTCCTATGAGTTAGTCACCGGCAATGAGATGGGCGTTCTGCTTCTCGATTATATCGCCGCCGGCCGAAAGGAAAAGGGCACGATGCCCCAAAATCCCGTCGCTGTCATGTCCATCGTCTCGACGCCGCTGGCGGATAAAGTCGCCGCACATTATGGCGTCGAGCTCCGCCATGTTCTCACCGGCTTTAAGTGGATCGGCGACCAGATTGCCCGCCTTGAAAAAGACGGCGAGGAGGATCGCTTTATCTTCGGCTTTGAAGAGAGCTACGGTTACCTTGCAGGCTCCTATGTCCGCGATAAGGACGCCGTCATCGCCTCTATGCTGATCTGCGAGATGGCAGCATATTACCGCTCTATTGGCTCTTCCATCAAGCAGCGTCTCGAAGAGATTTATAAAGAATATGGCCGCTACTTCAACCAGGTCGATGCCTTCTCCTTCCCCGGTCTTTCCGGCATGGACAAGATGGCGGGCATTATGGAAAACTTCCGCAAAAATCCGCCGAAGAATTTTGCCGGCAAGAAAGTCGTCAAGATTGTCGACTATGCCGAACCGGAAAAGACAGGACTGCCGAAAGCGAATGTCCTAATCTACACGCTGGATGACGGAGCTACCATCGTCGTTCGCCCGTCTGGCACTGAGCCGAAGATCAAGACCTATTTCACGACCTTGGGAAAAGACCTCGCCGAAGCCAAGAGAGAAAAGGATGAACTGGCAGAAGCTGTAAAACCGCTGTTTGCTTAACAGTTCGCCCCTTCCTTTCCTTCCTTGTGACAGATGGTAGCCAATCCATAGCAATTCCCCTTGATGTACTTTGTTGGGAGATACATCGTGCTGCAAGGGGGTTGCTATGGATTTTTTATTGTTTTTAAGGAGTATAAAAATGAATCGACCATATGCAGTCCATTCACATAAAAACGCAGATGTGAACTTGGGAATAAAGTACTCTTTGCTGCATGTAAAAAGTGCCGTGGCATTTCTTATCCTTATGTGGGAATGCTGTGGGCATCCAGCGAGTCTGCGATATTCTATTCAACGTCAAAAGGAAATTAGCATAGCGGAAGAATATATTGATTCTTCTAATGTATGCTATCAGATAGATTCTAATAGAAATAAAAATTATGATATAATTTAATATTGGGAAAAGATGGTTTATTTAGATGAGGAGACTTATTCCATAAAGCGTTGTATTCTTTCTGTACCAGATAGACGAGTATATCAGTACGACTGCACAGCCTATGACTATGATGGAGGGGAGATAGAAAGTAGGAATTTGAATGGAACCAGTAGAGTAATTGTGGCAGGAAGCATGGGAGAACGAGAAATGAGAATAGTTCGAGATTTAGCTCGTTGATTCTGGCATACTATGAGATACTTTAAATAAAGGATTCTATAAGTAATACGATAAGAAGCGCAAATCCAAGAATTTTCGAATCTGCGCTTTTTTTTCAACTGTTTTATACTATTATTTTTCCGTTGATTTGGCAATTTTGGGAATATCTCCGACGCCCGTGAGGACGGCGTTTGGGCGATAGGCGTATCCTGCAAGTGTTTCTTTTGTTGAAACGCCGGAGAGGACGAGGACGGTTGACATGCCGCTTTCCAGCCCGGAGATGACGTCGGTATCCATGCGGTCGCCGATCATGACGGAATCTGCACTGTGACAGCCGAGAATGCGAAGTCCTGTGCGCATCATGAGCGGGTTCGGCTTTCCGCAGAAGTAGGTGATTTTCCCTGTAGCACGTTCAATCGGGGCGACGAGAGCACCGCAGGCGGGCGCGATGCCGTTTTCGATGGGACCGGAGACGTCGGAGTTTGCGCCGATGAGTTTTGCGCCCTTTAAGATGAGGTTGATGGCTTTTGTCAGGGTATCGAAGGAATAGTTTTTTCCCTCGCCGAGGACGACATAGTCGGGCGAGACGTCGTTCATCGTGATGCCCGCGTCATAAAGGGCGTTCAAAAGCCCTGCCTCGCCGATGACATACGCCGAGCAGCCGGGGTCTTGATCCTTTAGAAAGGCAGCGGTTGCGAGCGCGCTCGTATAGAAATGATCTTCGGAGACATCGAGCCCCATGCGCGAAAGTTTTTGTGCGAGTTCGCGCGGCGTGCGGTCGCTGCTGTTCGTCAGAAAGAGGTATTCCTTTTCTTCTTCTTGCAGCCATGCGATAAATTCTTTGACGCCCGGCAATAGCTCGTTGCCGTGGTAGATGACACCATCCATATCGCAGATGAAGCCTTTTTTCTCTGTAAAGTCAATCATAAAATTTCCTCCTTCATGGTATTAATTTTCGGATGTTGGTTCGCTCTGAAAGGTCGGTTTGCCATGCTTTGAGATTTCACTGCCGTGCGTGTAGCCGATGACGGTGAAATCCTTGGCAAGCCGCTCGCCGATGCGCAGGTAGTCCGGGTTCTTTTCACGCGTGCAGGTGGAAAGATGCACGATTTTAATACCCTTTCTCTTCATCTTTGCAATTTTTTTCTCGAGGTCGCCGCCGCTTGTCGTAAATGCGGCGAGTTCCACATCTTCGCCGTAACGGGAAAAGGCGGCTTTACGTGTGTGAAAGGCTTCGAGACAGCCGCTGCAAGAGCAGCTGTCCATGGAAGATGCGTTGATGAGAATAGCAATTTTCTTCATAGGTTTCTCCTTTTTTAATACACAGGGGGACAGCGCAGAGCTGCCATGCGCTGTCTTGATTCTATTCTTTTTTTCAGAAAAAGGGAATAGCTCTTTGAATTTTTCAAGAAAGATGCGGGGATGCTGTTCTCTTTCGGCAATTTGTGGTATGCTGAAAAAAGAGATACGAAGAAACTTCTTCGAAGACATTAAAATAGGAACATCGCTGATTCGTCCCTTTTGCGGTCTGTGCCTCGATGCTCCTAAGGATCAATCATATCATGGAATGAAGGGATTTACTATGTTGAAGAGCATTGCAGTCATGACAAGCGGAGGAGACAGCCCCGGGATGAATGCAGCAGCGCGCGCAGTTGCTCGTACAGCACTTTATGAGGGTGTGACGGTCTGGGGAATTCATGACGGTTATCACGGTCTCCTTGAAGGAGATATGTTCAAGATGGAGTCCAAGGATGTCGGCGACATCATCCAACGCGGCGGAACGTTCCTCGGCACGGCACGCAGCCACCGTTGGCGCACGCCGGAAGGACGTCAGGAGGGCTATAAGAACCTTCTCGAGCGCAATATCGAGGGGCTTTGCGTCATCGGCGGTGACGGCTCCCTGCGCGGTGCAGCGCTTCTCTCGCAGGAGACGGGCATTCCCATCGTCGGGCTTCCGGGGACGATTGACAACGATGTCTGGGGTTCAGACTATACGATCGGCTGTGACACGGCGGCAAATACGATCATCGACGCGATCAACAAGCTCCGCGATACGGCGTCTGCACACCGCCGCGTCATTGTCCTCGAGGTCATGGGGCGCAACAGCGGTTGGCTCGCGCTGGTCTCAGGTATCTCCGGCGGGGCAGAGTACATCCTCGTACCGGAGGAAGAGTACGATTTACATGCCATCTGCGAGGATATGAAGGATGCCTATAAGAAAGGCAAGCGCTACATCCTCATCGTTGTGGCAGAGGGCGCAGGCAGTGGGCAGGAGATCGGCGACTATGTCGAAAAGGAGAGCGGACTGGAGACGCGCGTCTCGGTTCTCGGACATATCCAGCGCGGGGGTTCTCCTACGGTCATCGACCGCGTCCGTGCAAGCCAGCTTGGCGAGCAGGCAGCGCTTGCCCTGATTTCGGGGCTTTCGAACATCGTCTTTGGCTTCAGCGAAGGGCGCGTCGTCTCGATTGACCTGTATGATTCCGTCACGAATAAGAAGCAGCTGGATCCCGACTACATCCACATTGCCAAAGTGCTGTTCTGATTTTTATTGAAATCGGCTGTTGGAAAATATAAAGGAAGGGGCTTGTACAAGCCCCTTCCTTTTGTTATGCGAGAGGGAGTATTCACCGTGCATATCTTTTGGCAACATGATATTCTGCTTCTCCTATGGTATCTGGAGGAAGCACTTCGAAGTTATCTGATGCCCCGTCTGCGCTATCAATTACATAGCCCTTACTGTCATACCATGTGATATGTAACGTTTTATAATAAAGGGTTCCATCTTTTGCTTGGTATACAACCATGTGAGATATTATCTTTCTAAAATTGGAGTAATCAACGTTTTCTCCATTTCTGTAAGCAGCATTCTGAAGTTCATTTATGTACTTATTACGCCCCGCACTATCGATATAGTACCAACTGTTCCAAAAGGAAAGTGTACCATTGATCCAACGGCAGGTGCTGGCATCTATCTGAATCGTTGCATAATCGGTAGAAGTGACCCATACCCAGTTTGCTGCTTCTGTCCTTGGAGCAATGCCCATCATCCCTACTGTGAGCAGAGCTGCCAAGAATAATACCTTAATGCGTTTCATCTGTTCCACCATCCTTTCGTTACCATCTCTTTATTATCAATATAATATCATAAATCAGAAAATTTCGTAAATAAAAAGTAAAAAATACGCCGATAGAATGGATCTTCGGCGTATTCTGGTTTCTATGGTATTATTCCTGTCCTGCCTGCCGTATATGCCGTGCGCGTTTTTTTCGGTCGATATACCGGTTGGTTTCCGCAACGACGACGCCGGAGAGGGCAATCAAGGCGATGAGGTTTGGAATCGCCATGAGGCCGTTGACAATGTCGGCGAGCACCCAAATGGCTTCGAGTTTTAGGAAAGCACCCGAGGCGATGAGGACGATGAAGATGAGGCGATACGGAAGGACACCTTTCGTGCCTGTAAGGTAGATGACAGCACGCTCGCCGTAGTAGTTCCATCCGAGAATGGTCGTGAAGGCGAAGAGGATGAGGCTGATGGTCAGAAGCTGTGAGCCGACAGAACCATAGGTCGAGGCAAAGGCTGCCGTTGTCATAGCGGCACCGGCGGCATCGCCTTGCCAGACGCCTGTGAGTACGAGCGCAAGTCCCGTCATCGTGCAGATGATGATGGTATCAATAAAGGTGCCTGTCATGGAGATGAGACCTTGCTCAGCCGGCCACTTGGTCTTTGCAGCCGCAGCGGCAATCGGCGCGGAGCCGAGACCGGATTCGTTCGAGAAGACACCGCGCGCGATGCCGTTCTGCATGGCTATCATGATGGTGGAGCCGGCGAAACCGCCGGCGGCAGCGGTGCCTGTAAAAGCGCCGTCGAGAATCAGTGTGATGGCAGAGGGAAGTCGATCGATGAAGAGCACGATGAGCCCAAGACTGATGGCGATGTAAAAGAGCGCCATGAAGGGAATGAGTTTTGAGGCGACTTTTGAGATGCTCTGCAGTCCGCCGATGGTAACGGCGGCGATAAAGACGGTCAGAATGACATCGGTGGCGACGCGTGGAAAGGCAAAGGTGATCGCCATGCTGTCGACAATCGCGTTGACCTGCGGGAATGTGCCGATGCCGAGAAAGGCGACGAGGATGCAGGCGATGGCAAAAAAGACAGCGAGCGGCTTCCACTTTTCACCAAGACCGTTGCGGATGTAGAACATCGGACCGCCGGCGATTTCGCCATTGGCATCGACGGAGCGGTATTTGACGGCGAGAAGACCTTCGGCGTACTTCGTCGCCATGCCAAAGAAGGCAGCGATCCACATCCAGAAGATAGCACCGGGGCCGCCGACCTTGACCGCTGTGGCGACGCCGACGATGTTGCCTGTACCGACGGTCGCCGCGAGTGCGACACAGAGTGCCTTGAAGCTGGAGACGTCGCCCTTACCTTGGTTTTTCGCCTTGAAGATGAGGCGCAGCGCCAGCGGCAGGCGGAGGACTTGGAGTAGTTTCAGTCGGATGGTGAGAAAGATGCCCGTCCCGACGAGCAGAATGATGAGCGGCGGCCCCCAAAGGACCGAGTCAACGGCACTGAGTGCCGGCAAGATGGATTCCATGGTGTTCCCCTTTCGATAAGAACGAGATGTCCCGTGTATAAGAACGTTTGTAGATAAACTCAGTATATCTTACCATAAAAAAACACGTGTGGCAATATCCACACGTGCACACCGCTTGATTAGCGGGAGATGCCGAGCGTTAGGAAGAGCGCGCTGAGGAGAGAACCGATGCCCAGCACGGTGCCGATGACGCCGAGGGCAGAGCTTCCTAAGCGCCAACCCTTTGTCAGAGTGAGGTGAGTGTCCGTCGCCTTACATTCTGCTTTTAAGATATAGGAGCCGGGCGTGGCTTTGAAGGTGAAGAGTTCGGTCTTGCTATTCCTTCCGCGTGTGACGGACATCTGCGTCGCGCTCTTTTTTAGAAAAACCTCTTCTTTGGTAAAGGCGAGACAGATGGTCGGGTGAAGCTTTTCAAAAACGTCCGCTGAGGGTTGTTTGCCAATGCCCCAGATGGCGTAGGTACCGCTTTCTTTTAACGTGAAGGTCTTTTCCGTCTCACCTGCGGAAAGGCGCGTGATTTCGTGCTTGGCAGATTTTGCAAGGCTGACGAGGGCGTTGATGGAGGCAGCGAGTAGAATGAGACCGACGGCGGTCAGCGAGATGATCAGCATGATGCGCTCCTTTCATCTTCATGGAAACGTGCAGATCAATCTTCAGGGGCGATGCCTGCCATTTTCAGCAGATACTTGGCGTTCGTCGTATGACAGCGGCCTTCTTTTCGCTTGTAGTCAAAGAGGATTTTGCCGTCCTTATAGTGCTCTTCAAAATGGCAGTTTTCAACGCCGCCTTCGGCTTCTAGGTCGCAGAGTTCGAAGTCATGGGTTGTGACGAGGGTGATGCACCAAGGCCTTGCCAGACGGCGCACTGTCTCTTCTGCGCCGTAGATGCGGTCGGCAGAGTTTGTACCCTTGAAGATCTCATCGATGAGAGAGAGCATGGGGTCTCTTTTCTTTGCATGTTCGACCATCTGTTTGATGCGGAGAATTTCGGCGTAGAAGGTCGAGATGCCGCGCGAAAGGTCGTCGTTCACCTGTATGGAGGTGAAGATGCGCATGGGTGAGAGCGTGAGTTCTTTGGCGCAGACAGGCGCGCCCGCGTAGGCAAGGATGGCACTGATGCCGATGGTGCGCAGGTATGTTGTCTTGCCGCTCATGTTTGAGCCTGTGATGATCGTGGTTTTGTTGGAAAGCGAAGCGTCGTTTGCCGTGGCTTGTGCTTCGCCAATCAGCGGTGTCAAAAGCCCCTTGCCCTCGAAAAAAGGCGTGTCGCCTTCTTTAATCGTTGGGAAAAGCCATGTTTCGCGCGTCGTGCCGATGACGGAAAGCGAGAGGCAGAGTTCGAATTCTGACCAGACAGCGAGCCAGTCTGTGAGGCGGCTGCCCGAGTCTTTCTGCCACTTGCCGTAAGCGGTGAGCACGTGGAAGTCCCAAAGAAAGAGTGTGTTGGCAAGAGCGAAGAAGAAGATGTTTTCACGGGCGGAAGCGAGAGAAGCAATTTGTGCGAGCTTCTTGAGTCCGCCTGCCGCAGAGCGGGGACTGAGCAGCGGCGCAGTGATGTTTTGCAGTGCTGTGCTGCTGAATTTTTTTGCCTCGATTCTCGTAAAGAGCTTTTCATAGAGCTTTAAGTCCTGCGCCGCAAGTGCGATGGGAGAAAATGCCGCATTTGTGAGCGGATAGCTGGCAGACGCGATGATGAGTGATAGGAGGAAGAGAAGCTCGGGCACGCGAATGGAGCATGCGCCGAAGAGCGCCGCGAGGAGTGATGCAAAGGTCAGAATAGGGAGAAAACGCAGGGCGAGGAGCCAGTGCGGCAGGCGGAGCTTGTTTGTCTTTCCCGCTACAGCGCTGACGAGTGCCGCGGGGTCGTGTTTTGCTGGGAGGCGCGAGGAGATTTCGAGGAGCGAGAGCACAAGCGGCTTGTCTTCGATGAGTTCCTCCGCCGCTTCTTGGTATGCCTTAATGGCTGCCGTGTCTTTCGGCGTGGGGGAGAGCGCGGCGGCGAGTTTTTCTCTGCCTCTTTTTGTCATTGCGGTACTCATGTATTGGAAGAGGGAAGCGCGGCCGAAAAGATGGAGGTCGACGCCCTGCGGCAGATCTTCGCACAGAAAGTCTCTGCCATCGTCGTCCGGGGGGAGTTCGACCTCTTCTTCCTGTCCGTTTTCGTCGAGCTTCACTTTCGGCGGCTCGATCCAATGGCCGTCGATGCGTGCGAGATACCAGTCGATGAGATCGAGACGGCTTTCAAGATAGTCCATCTTCTCGAGCGTCTGCCGGTGGCGGCGCACGAAGGCGAAAAATGTGACGAGAAGAAGGATGCCGACGAGAAGGAAGGCGTGTGTGCCGTCCCAGCCCGCGGCAAAGGCGAAGAGCATGGCGAGAAAGGATACTGTCCGCAAGAGAACGAGGCGGTGCGTTTCCCTCTTTTTCCTTTGAAAGTCTGCCATTGCCTCTTCGCGCGCCGCTTCGTAAAAGGCGCGGCAGGAAGCCGCCGCTTGTCCCTTGCCGCGCGATACATCCTCGCCGCGTTTCTGGATGGCCGCGCGTATGGCTGCGGTCTCTGCATGAGTTCGGCTTTCATTTCCTTCACCGTAAAAGCGCATAAAATCTCCTTTGCTGTAAATTTTCCTTCTATATATTATCTAACCCAATGATGTCATTTCGCTGCTGTGTATGATGCAAATTATTTTCAATGTATATCTAAAGGTAGAGTATAGCAGAAAGGCGGGGGAAGAGCAATCGCCTATATTTTCTCTTCCATGCGTGCTTCCCTCTATTGACATTTTGCATGTTACCACATACAATTAAGGCTACTAATCCCGAGTAAATCTGTAAGGATTCCTCGAGCAAGAATCCGTAAGATAGAGCAGGCTCTGTGTTTCGTGCAGAATGCTTTGCCGTGCGCGGCGGTGTTATCATGCGGCAGCGCCCGGCAAAAAACATGCAGGCGGCATGAATCGGCAAGCCTGAAAGGAGAGTACTATGAGTCAGTTACTTGAAATCAAAGACCTTCACGCAGGGGTGGAAGGCAAGGAAATTTTGAAAGGGCTTTCCCTTTCCGTCGGCAAGGGCGAAATTCACGTCATCTTGGGACCGAACGGTTCCGGCAAGTCGACGCTGATGAACCTTATCATGGGACATCCAAAGTATCAGATTACCTCCGGCACCATCGAGTTTGAAGGCGAAGAGCTCAACGACCTGCAAACCTTCGAGCGTGCACGCAAGGGGCTCTTTCTCTCGTTCCAGATACCAGAGGAGATTCCCGGCATTACGGTTGAAAATATGCTTCGCACGGCAAAGCAGGCGGTGACGGGCGAAAAAGTCAAGATTCTTCCGTTCCGCCGCGAGCTGAAAAAGCTCATGGAAGAACTGAAGATGAAGCCGGAGTATGCCGAGCGCTACTTGAACGTCGGCTTTTCGGGCGGTGAGAAAAAGCGCACGGAAATCCTCCAGCTCCTCATGCTGAATCCAAAGCTCGCGATGCTCGACGAGACGGATTCCGGCCTCGATGTCGATGCCGTGCAGATCGTTTCTGAAGGCGTTGCAAAGTTCCACAATGCAGATAATTCCTGCCTCATCATCACGCACAATGCGCGCATCCTTGAAAAGCTCAAGGTCGATCGTGTCCACGTCCTCATGAACGGCACCATTGTCGAAGAGGGCGGCCCGGAGCTTATCGACGACATCAACAGCCGTGGCTTTACGCATATTCTCGGCACACAGAACTGAGAGGTGCACCATGGCTGAATTTCAAGAAAAGAAAAAGACTTACGTCGAAGATATAGAGCGCGCTCTCTATGATATCAAAGATGTCGACCGTTCCGCCTATAAATCGCGCTCCGGTCTTACAGAGGACATTATCTGCGATATTTCCAAGCGCAAGAATGACCCGGATTGGATGCTCGAGTTCCGCTTAAAGGCGCTTGAGACTTATGAAAAGACCTCGCTTCCGACATGGGGGCCGGATATCAGCGAGCTGAATATGGACGATATTGTCACCTATGTTCAGCCGAACGCAAAGATGACGGGCAATTGGAAGGAAGTTCCCGAGGACATCAAGAATACATTCGATCGCCTTGGCATTCCGGAGGCCGAGCAGAAGCAGAGCTTGGCGGGTGTCGGTGCACAGTACGATTCGGAGGTCGTCTATCACAGCATTCAAGATGACCTCGTCAAGCAAGGCGTCATCTATACTGATATGGAGACGGCACTCTGGGAGCACGGCGATGTCGTGCGCGAGTACTTCATGAAGCTCGTCCCGCCGAAAGACCATAAGTTTGCAGCGCTTCACGGCGCAGTCTGGTCGGGCGGCTCATTTGTCTATGTGCCGGAAGGCGTCCACGTCGAGATTCCGCTTCAGTCTTACTTCCGATTGAATGCGGCCGGTGCAGGTCAGTTCGAGCACACGCTCATCATCGTGGAAAAGGGCGGCAGCCTCCACTTTATCGAGGGCTGCTCTGCACCGAAGTACAATGTCACGAATCTTCATGCAGGCTGTGTCGAGCTCTTTGTCAAGGAAGGCGCACGTCTCCGCTATTCGACCATCGAGAATTGGTCGCGCAATATGATGAATCTCAACACGAAGCGTGCACTTGTCGAAAAAGACGGGCTCATCGAGTGGGTGTCGGGCTCTTTCGGTTCGCATATTTCCTGTCTTTACCCGTGCAGCATTCTTCACGGCGAAAACGCACGCTGCGAGTTTACGGGCGTTACCTTTGCGTCAAAGGGGCAGAACCTCGATACGGGTGCGAGCGTCATCCACGTCGCACCGCATACGTCTGCGAACATCAACACGCGCACGATTTCGAAAGCCGGCGGCAAGGCTACCTACCGCAGTGCAGTCAAGGTCACGAAGAACGCGCCCTTTGCCAAGTGCTCTGTCAACTGTGAATCCCTGATGCTCGACAGCGACTCGCGCAGTGACACGCTGCCCGTCATGGATATCGAAGGGGACGAGGCGGATATCGGCCATGAAGCGAAGATTGGCCGCATCAGCGATGAAGCCATCTTCTACCTAACGAGCCGCGGCATCGAAGAGGAGGAGGCGCGCGCTATGATCGTCCGCGGCTTCGTCGAGCCGATAGCAAAAGAGCTTCCGCTGGAGTATGCCGTCGAGATGAACAATCTCGTCAATCTGGAACTGGAAGGGACGATGGGGTGATAGATATGGTACAGGAACAGGAAATCTTCTCCCGCATCCCGATGCGCACGTGGCGCTGGCTTGGCGTCAATGAAGCGCGGGTGCCGGAGAACATGCATACCGAGCCGAAGAAACAGCAGATTCTTGTTGAAAAGGACAGTGAAGACGCGCTTATTCTCACGCACCGCGAGAGCGGCAGCTATGAAGTGCAGGTTCACCTTGCAGAAAATGCAAAGCTCGACCTCGTCCTCGCACAGCTCGTGCCGGACGACAAGCCCTATACCTGCCGCGTGAATGTCCGTGTGGAAGACGGTGCAAAATTCAGCTACACTGTCGTTGAGGCAGGCGCAAGGGAGATGGCTTCTGAGGTCTATGTCGACCTTGCGGGCAGGGAAGCAGCGGCTGATGTCTGGGGGCTTTACTTCGGCGACGGTGAGGAAAAGCTTGACCTCAATTATATAATTCGCCAGAGCGGCAGGCTGACCGACGCCAATATGCAGGTTCGCGGCGTCCTCATGGGTAAGGCGGAAAAGACCTTCCGCGGCACGCTGGACTTCATCGAGGGCTCGAAGGGCTCTGTCGGCCGCGAGGATGAGGAAGTCGTTCTTCTCTCCCCAGATGTCCGAAACCGCAGTGTCCCCGTCATGCTCTCGCACGAAGCGGATGTCGACGGTCACCATGCGGTCTCCGTCGGCAAGATGGATGAAGGCAAGCTCTTCTATCTGATGAGCCGCGGGCTGGACCTTGCAGAAGCGCAGCGCCTCGTTGTCGAAGCTTCGTTTAACCCCGTGCTCGACCGCATCTCAGACACGGCGCTGAAGGAAGAAATCGATTCGTTCCTCATGGGGAGGTTGAATGAAAATGGTTGATGCAAAGAGCATCCAGAAAGATTTTCCGCTCCTCGGACAGGAGATGAATGGAAAGAAGATCGCCTACCTCGACAACGGCGCGACGACGCAGAAACCGAACGAGGTCATCCGCGCTATTCATAGCTATTACGGCGGCTGCAATGCGAATCCGCACCGCGGCGCCTATGCGCTTTCTGTCGAGGCGACCGAAATTTACGAAAGGGCCCGTGCCCGCACGGCGAAGTTCATCAAGGCAAGGCGTTCGGAGGAGATTATCTTCACCAAGAACGCGACGGAAGCCTTGAATCTCATCGCACACAGCTATGGCTTTCATAACATCAAGAAGGGCGATGAAATCGTCATCACCATCGCGGAGCACCATAGCAATCTCGTGCCATGGCAGGCAGTTGCCAAGCACGTCGGCGCGGCGCTCAAGTACATTTACCTTGAAAAAGACGGCAATCTATCGGCAGAAGACATCGAGCAGAAGATCACCGAGCACACGAAGCTCGTCGCCGTGACGCAGGTTTCAAATGTCCTCGGTCTGAAGAATGATGTCAAGAGCATCATTCAAAAGGCGCACAGTGTCGGCGCTGTCGCCGTCGTCGATGGTTCGCAGTCCGTCGCACATATGGCGGTTGACGTCACGGATTTAGACTGCGATTTCTTTGCCTTCTCCGGTCACAAGATGCTTTCTCCCATGGGCATCGGCGTCCTTTACGGCAAGTATGAAATCCTCGATGAGATGCCCCCGTTCCTCTTGGGCGGCGACATGATCGAATACGTTGAGGAGCGGGATACCACCTTTGCCGAACTTCCCGCCAAGTTTGAAGCCGGCACGCAGAATGTCGGCGGTGCAGCAGGGCTTGCGGCGGCGATTGACTATCTTGAAAACGTTGGCTTTGATACGGTCGAAGCCATTGAAAGGGAACTGGTGGACTACGCACTTCCGAAGCTCCGCGCACTTCCTTATATCGAGCTGTATGGCTGTGACAGCAGCCGTGACAACAAGACCGGCATCATCGCCTTCAATGTGAAGGACGTGCATCCGCATGATGTCGCGACTATCCTCGACAGCGAAGGCGTTGCTGTCCGCGCTGGTCATCATTGCGCGCAGCCGCTGCACAAGTATCTCGGCGTCAATGCCAGCTGCCGCGCGAGCTTCTATCTTTACAATACGAAGGAAGACATTGACCGTTGGGTCGAAGCTCTGACAAAGGTGAGGGGGGTGCTTGGCTTTGGCGCTTGACGACATCTATACGGAACTCATCGGCGAGCATAGCCGAAATCCCGAAAACAAACACGCGCTGGCACATGCGACGGCGACGCTCAAGGGACATAATCCGAGCTGCGGCGATGAGATTGTCCTTCAGATCGATGTGGAGGACGGCATTGTGAAAGATGCGGCGTTTACAGGCGTTGGCTGCGCGATCAGTCAGGCCTCGGCCGACATCATGATCGACCTCATCCGCGGGGAAACTGTCGAGAGGGCAAAAGAACTCACAGAAAAGTTTATCGGCATGATAAAACGCGAGATTACGGACGAGAATGCGCTGGAAGAGTTGGACGAGGCTCTTGCGCTTAAAAATGTCAGCAACATGCCGGCACGGGTCAAATGCGCCGTTCTTGCATGGCATACGCTTGAGAATGCTTTGAAGGAGAATAACGCATAGTGGAAAAAAGATAAGGTTATGCACAGGAAACTGTGTATAACCTTATGACTGCATGTGGATAATACATCCATCCTACGGCAAGGAGGATTCTATGAAAGTGCTATTTCATCGCTGCTGCTCTTGGAAAGAGAGACGCGTATGACAGCGCAGGAAGCTGCGCGTCAGGCACTGAAGATCAGTGGTCTGGCAGCAGATATCACGGACAGCGGCATTGACGAGATTCTCGCTTCGAGCAAGATTCGCCGCCTGCGCCTTTCGCGCGGCGAGATTGTCTTTCATGACGGCGATAAGCCGACTTGTCTTTATATCCTCCTTTCCGGCGAGGTTCATATCCTGAAGGATACATTCAGCGGCCGCTGTATCTTCATCAGTGAAGTGAATGCGCTCGGTGACCTGTTCGGCGAGATTTACATGGTTCTGGGAAAACCTTACGATATATACGTTGAAGCATCCGATCCTTGTGAGATTCTTGCCATTTCATCAGAATATTTCTCCGTGGACGGCGGTGAGTCGAAAACTGCGCTTCTCGTGCAGCGCAATCTCATGCGTATTTTCGCAAGGAAGGCATACTACATGCATTCGCGCATCAAGGTACTCGCCAGCGGCAGTCTTCGCGAGCGCATCGTCCGCTTTCTTTTTCAGAACATGAATGAAAAGGGCGAAGTTTATCTAAACATTACGCGGGAGTACCTCGCTGCCTATCTTGCCGTCACGCGCCCGTCTATCTCGCGCGAACTTTCCGCCATGCAGAAAGACGGCATTCTCATTGTTCGCGGCAAGCAGGTCGTGGTCAGGGATATGGAGAAATTTGAAGAATATCTGTAACGGAGTGTGTTTTCATGCCGTTGGATCCATCCAAACACAGCTGTCATGTCTTATTAGGTTGTCGAAAAGGGGCTTGTGAGCAGTATGGTCTTCAGCCAATCGGTCATTATGACTCGTTTGCTGCGTATTCCTCTGCACAGCTGAATTTTTGGTTTGAGCATCCTGATGCGGTCGTCACCGTTTATAAAAGAGACTCGTGGGCACTGCTCAAGCCGTTTTTTGCCAAGCACTATGATCTGGCTTTAAACGAAGCATTCTATATGCCCTGTAAGCATTTTGAGCATGATTTCGAAAATTTATATCGTTTAGAGCAGCTTCCGCGCATATTGGACGAAATACAAAGCTTGCTTTCTCTGCTGCAGGAAAATCCCTACCATGCAGAGCTAAAATCCTTTTTTGCCGAGGTTGACATACGCTCTCTCTTTCGTCTGGAAGACATGCAGGAAGAGATGAAGGTCATTCAGCAGCATGCGAAAGACACAGATGCCTGCCGGTATGATCAAAGTTTCAACCGTCTAGTTCGTGACAAAGCCCTTCTTGAAAAGTTTTATGCTGATTTTTTGACTGCCGTGAGGCATATGTTAGCTACGTATAAGGGAGATTATCACTTTATCGTTTCTGGATGCTGAGAGATTTATAAGCAAAAAGACTGCCATATCCGTTAAAGGATATGGCAGCCTTTTTGCTGGCTTTTCAATAAAAATAAAATCAGCCGAGAAGCACTGCTTTGTTCTTGAGTACGGCGGCGCCGTTCTGGCAGGCCGGACAGATGCAGATGGTCTCACCCTTTGCCTTTGCCTCTTCTGCTGCCTTCAGCATGGAAGGTGCCATATCGCCGAGAGCCTTTTTGCCGTTATCGGACTTCAGGAAGATGATCAGGTCATCAAGCCCCGTCACGCATTCTTCAAGTGCCTTTATAAGCGTTTCTGCCTTTGTCTTCTCATCCGCTTTTCCAACTGCTGCGAGGTACTCTTCGATCACTTTCTTCAGTCCTGCATAGCAGCTCGGTGCCTCTGCAACTGCCTGAATCTTTTCGATGAGTTCTTCCTTTATCATGAGAACATCCCTCCCCAAAATTATAAAAAAGCCTCAAGCGCTTGCTCGAGACTTACTGCCCTATATGGTGGAGACGAAGAGGATTGAACTCTCGACCTCTCGGATGCGAACCGAACGCT
>ERZ773042.174-NODE-174-length-50195-cov-8.542940_pt1 | contig 50195 bp, 42 predicted proteins | sample MGYA00511664_ERZ773042 | MGnify/ENA primary metagenome ERZ773042 (study PRJEB29015, sample SAMEA2737984) | human oral metagenome | biome: human oral; feature: human-associated habitat; material: dental | place: China | collected 2036 ... | reverse complement strand
GGTGGGCCGCCCGCCGGCGGGACCGGCTGGGCAGGCGTTGTCGGGGATTCTCTCAGGAGTTGGCTGATCTCAGCGGCATGCTGCCGGTACGAGGTCGGCAGTCGCCTCGCAACATCTTTCTCGTTCGCCCCGGCTTTCGTGAGCTGGGCCAGGGTCCCCTCCGGCAACGAGATCCCCTTGCGAGACAACCACGTGGTCAGCCGTTCCCGAACCGAACCGGAGTCCGGATCTGTGGTCGGTTCACGGCGGTCAGGCGCCGGCGCGGCACCGGGATAGGCCGGGGAGACATTGCGACAGACACTATCCACTGCTACCTCCAAAGGCTGCGGATGCCCAGCGTCACAGGCCAGCATGATGTGAGCCAGCAAGGTTCCCCAATGCCCGAACTGGGCGTCGAGCGGCCGCCCGTCCCAGTTCCTGGCCAGGGCATGCAACGCGTCTCGCGGGGGCAAATTACGTAACCCCTCCAGCCGCGCCACGGCCAGCCACTGATCGAATGCCGCGATCCGACGGCCAACATGCGCAGACATGTCACATCACCACAGTGATCTGGTTGTTGTCGGCGGGCGGTTGCGGCGCCGCGCCACCTGGGTGCTCCTGGTAGCCCCGATCGATCCGGAACAGCTCGGCTGGGATGTCCGGGCTGAGTTCCACCCGGGCCACGGCCCGCCCCAACACCGGCAGCGGGCTGACCAGGGCCTGTTCCACCCCACAGAGGGCCTGGTCGGTACGGGCTTCCACGCTCAGGATCCGACCGTCAAAACGCTGCCCGAGCCGGTTCGGATCGACCAGGCCTCCCAGGAATGTGCCCAGCGGCAGCCGCCGGCCTTCGATATCGGTGACCTGGGTCCCGGCCAGGAAGTCGTCACCGCCGGCGCCGCTGAGCTGGTCGCGGACCATCGTCCGGGCGACAGCCCCGCCAGCGACGCCGACTCCCTCGTCCTCCAGGATCTGGGCCCAGCGGTCCAGCAGCGATTCGGCCACATCGGTCCGCTCCGCGTAGAGCCGTTCAGGGGCCCGCATCAGATCAGCGGCCCCAGGCCCCAGCCGCCGCGCAGCGTCGTTCAGCAGCGCCTGCCACGGGCCGCTCATCCAGCTCACGCCGAAAAGCCGACGCCGTAGGTGGGCGACGACCTGCTCCTGGGCAGCGGGATCCTGGTCGAGTTCCCCGACTGAAATATTGGCCGGGGTGCCGCTCAAACCCGCCAAGGCCGGGCGTTCGCTAGCCGGCTGCTCACCCAATGGCCGATGGACGAAGACCCCCAGTACCCGGCTCCAGGCCAGCAACTGGCTATAGGCGTCGCTGGTGCGGCGCAGGTCACGGACCGCGGCTCGGAGATTACGGAAGTTCACTTCGGCCTGCCCGACGGCGATCTCGCGCCGGTTCAAGGCAGCAAACAGGTTGCGTTGTCCCTGAACGAAGGTGCCCAGCGACCCCGCCACCCAGGCTCCGAACCACCCGATTCCGATCCCGACCGCCCAACCGGTGGTGAGGACGTTCGTCACGCCGAGACCCACCACCAGGACCAGGCCCAGGACGAACAGCGCCGCCAGCAGTTGCATGCGTCGGCCCAGCCGCGCCTGCTCCGCCTGAAGTTCGGCGCTGCCGTCATCGGCGGTCGCAGCCTGCCCTAACTGCGTCGACAAGGTGGTGACCTCGTCGATCAGCGACAACAGCAAACCTCCGAGATACTCCCCCACCCGGGCCGCGTACGAGGAGCCATGCCGCAGCCGGAAGTCTTTCACCCCTGAGACCGCGTCCCCGAGATAGGTGTCACGGGGATCGGCCGACCGAGCCTGTTCAACCAGCCTCACTACCGCATTCAGGGCGACCGAATCGGTCGGCGAGACCTCCCGCGAGCCCCGTACCCCGGGGATCCGGGCGTCCACCTGGAAACGAGTCTGCGGAGCCGGGGCAACCGCGTGGGGGGTCCGGACCACGGCGACCTCGGTGCCGACCCGTACCGGCGGCACCGCCTCGCTGCGGACACCGCCGTCGATCAGGGTCAGGCCTCCCGCCACGAAATCGCTCCACAAGCCAGGGAAGGTCGCGGTCGGCTCCAGGGTATTGCCCGCGACCCGATCCAGGTGAGCACCCAATTGCTGCGCAGTATGGCTGATCTCGAGCGGGGAAGCAGTCCTCATGTCGGCCACAACCTGGTAGCTGGAGCCCTCCCCGAAGACCTGGCGGTGTACGACCTCCGCGATCTGGGCTCGGGCCCGAGCCAGCAGCGACCGGGACCAGGTCCCCGGGGCGTTAACCAGGGCCTTAGCCAGGAATCCCCACAGCATCTTCAACGCCGCCCCGATCCCCAATTCGGTGATCTTCGGGGCTGGCGCCGAGTCCCGCTGGCTCTTGAGCTCGTGGGCGTGGGCCCGTAGCAGCGAGGTTGCGGCCAGGTCAGCGGCCGCCGCCGCGTCGTCGATGTACGTAGTCGTCCCCAAGTTCACCGTCGGTCGAGGAACGACCGAGGTGTCCAGAGTCTGGTCCTCAATGGCATGGCTGAGGCTGGTGGCATCGGCCCACAACAGGTGGGCCCGGGCCAGCCGCGCAAAACGCCCGTTTACCGGGGTCAGACCCGCCAGCGGCGATTGCACACAACCAACCCACAAACCCGCCAGGCCAGCCACCGCGACCGCGGCATGCCGGCCGATCTCGTCCGGATCGGTGGTGGGCGGCAGCGGCGCGATCCCGACCGTCGGGTCAGCCGAATGCTCCGCAGACACGACCACGTTGTGCCAGCCGGCGCTGCCGACCTCGGCCTTGATCGGGTCGAAGTCCCGGGCCAGCAGACACCGGATCGGCACGATCCGAGCATTGTTACGGGCCCCGCCCAGTTGCTGCCAGACCGCGCCTTCGAGATTCGGGGCGACCGTGGCAGCCCCAGCGATCGCGGGAACCAGCACGCACAGCACCAGCTCGTCGGCGGGCACCCGGCCCAGGTACGACTGAAGTTGGACCGGGGTGGCCCCGTCCGGGGCGATCAGGAGCGCCTCGGTGCCGTCCACCGTCACCTTGTCGTCGCGCACCCACAGGAAGGGCTTCACCAACCCGGCCGCGACCCAGTCCGTCAGATGGTCACGCAGCCCCAGCGGTACCAACCCAGATGGCGCGACCAGGATCCCCAGACTGGTCACATCAGGCCCATCTCGTCAGCACCGACAATCCCACCGCCGGCACTGCTCACCTGCCGCTCGGCCATGGTGAGCACCCGACGCAGAGTGTCGAGCACCACCAGTACATCCTCGACCAGGTCCCGCATCACCGGCATCTGGGACGCCAACTGCCGGTTCCCGATCGAGCCGAACTTACCCGTATCCGGGGCGAAGAAGTCCCGGCTGGTCTTCTCCATCAAGTCCAAGAAGGCGGTGGTGCCCTCGATCCGGGCAGCCACCGGGTCAGCGGCGTTCGGGTCGATACTTACCCGGGATGTCCCCCGCGGCGGCGTGGCTCCGGTCGCCAACCAGTCGGCGAGCAGGGTCTGCCCCACGAACGGCATGGTGCCATCAAGCGCCATGTCCCACTGTCGAACCCCCAGCGGGTCATCGTCGAAGATCTCTCGCAACGCCCGGTACGGCAGCAGCGATTCCGCCACCGGCTGCTCGTGAGCCCGGGCCATCGCCACCAGCGACGATTCCAGAACCGCCGGCAACCAGTCAGTGGTCGAGACCATCTCAGGTACCCGGGTCAGCATCACATCGCTAAACGGGCGCCACTGGTTGAGCTGAGGCACCCAGACCATGGCCGGGGGCACGTTCTGGCTGTACGGCGGGGCCGGGACACTGACCCGGCCCACCACCTGGCCCAGGAACCAGCCCGCGATCAGGGCCCGCCGCTCGGCACCGGTCATCGGCAGCACCCCCGGCAGCGGCCGGGAGCGGCGCAGCGACCAGAAATCACCCTGCTGGAAGGTGCCTTTCTTCTGGTTCCACTCCTGCACGATCGGCTCGAAGACCGAGTCGAAGCAGAGCGGGGCATAGCACGGGTAGGAACCGAAAACGTCGATCCGAGTGGCCGTCTGAGAGCCGGTGAGGGCCGTGTCGTAGGCCTGCAGCGCCTCCTGCGCAACATCCATCCCGGCCTGCAGCACACTGCGCAGGCTAACCTCCAGGGGGTGAGCCTGGAACGGGATCTCAGAAAACTTGTATCGGTAGCTGACCTGGTGACCGTACAGCCTCATCACCATCGAGGCGTCGACCTTGGCCAGCGGCAGGGCCCGAACCAGGGCGGTCTCAAACTTCGCAGCGATCTCGTTGACGGTCTCGGGCGAGGTCGCGTACGAGCGCAGCGACTGGGAGACGAAGGTCTGGAAAGGGGCCCCACGACGAGCCACGAAGGCGCGGGCCCGATCCAGGACCGCAGCCGGGGTCGCCCGGACATCGAAACCGGCGATCGCCTGAGATTTGGTCTCCCCAGTCATCGGGTTGGTCGCCAGTGCCACCGGCAGCCAGCGTCGCGTGACCACGACTAAGTCCCGGGGCGGGACGGTCCCGTCGACCGAATCCCACTCCCCCGGCACCACCGCGGAGACGATGTCGTCGAGCGCCTCCGGGTAGCGTCCCGGCTTGTTCGATGTCGCCATCACCAGGTTCAGGTACGCAGCGTGGTACTGGTCGGGGGTGGTCAGGATCACCTCATTGGTGGCCTGGTACCAGCGCTTGGCGGGGGCCGACTCGGTCTCGTTCGGCCAGTCGGCGACCGAAGTGGTGGCGACATGGGCCACCCCGACGGTCCGGCTCTGGGCCTGCCGGGCCAGGGTCAGTTCGCTCAGCCGTGCTCCGAGTTCGGTATCCAGCGGGCCGAGAACGTCATCGAGATAGCTGGGCATGATCTCGTGCAGCAGCCGGCAAGCCGCCACGTACAGGTGCTGCTGGACCACCGTCTCAGATTTGGCCGCCATCTGCGCCACCACCGCCTGCGGGTTCTGCAGGACGCCCTTCATAGCGTCGATCACCCCGCTGGCCTGCGGGTCGATGGTCTCCAACGACTCGGGGGTGTACGCCACGAGGTCCCGTAGCGCGGGCTGCACCACTGTGGCGCCATGGCTGCGCAGCATCTGCACCAGCCGCTGACCGTAGGCCAGGCCGTACTGGCTGGTGGCCCGGACCACCACCTGCTGCGTTCGGTCGAAGAGTTGGTCGCACCAGCGTGCCGCCCAAGCGTAGGCGCCGTGGTCGATCGCGGTCTGAAGCCCAGGCCGGGCCTGCGCAAAGACTTGCCGGACCCGCTGCATCCAGTCCCGGGCCACCACATTCCCGCCGGCGGGGATGAAATCGATCAGCTGCGACTGGACCAGTTGCGCGGCGGCCGCGTGGGCCTCCGGCTGGGGCCAGGCCTCCCGGGCCAGCCATTCGCCCAGGGTGGCGTCTGGACCCTGCGGCCCGCCCCACAGCCCGACCGCTGCCACCTCGTGTGGCCACAGAGCGCTGGCCCGCTGCCGTAGTTGCTCCAGACCATCGGCCTGCGAACCCTCGAACAGGTGCCCGTCGACCAGCCGTCCCACCGCCTTCGAGGCGATCCGCTGGGAGGCGTACTCGGCGAACCGGTCCCGTCCCATCGACAACGAGGCGTACCCGAAGCTGCCCCACTCCAACTGCTTGGGGGCGTCGGATCCCCAGCCGAAGACCTGCTGGTCGAAGGCTGGGCCGACGGTGTTGGTGAGGTCGTACTGGATGAACGGGTAGGTCGCCTGGGGCGAGGTCATCAGGCTCGCCAGGCCCCGGGCCAGGGCCCGGTAGACCGCCTGGGGCGAGCCATCGCCGACCATGGTCATCTGGTTGCCGCCCTGGTACAGGTTGACCGGGAAGACCCGGGCAAACGGGATCCGGGTCCCTACCTCGTTTAGCCCGAGTGCCTCCAGCAGGCCCTTGTCCGCGGTCACCGCCTCACCGGTTTGGGAGGCCACAATCTCACCAAACATGCTCAAAGCGTTCGGCATGACCCCAGTGCGCTGGGCCGGAGACAGGCTTTGGAAGACGTCGGCCCCAACCATGAAGACCCCTGCCAGGGAGGCGTTGTACATCGGCAGGCTGGACAGGATCCGGCAGACGTCGAGCGCCATGGAGGCCCCCGCTCCACCGGCCATCGACGTCACCACCAGCACGATCGGCGGACGTTGAGGGTCGTAGCGGCCGAAGTCCTGCAGAGCCATCATCTGCTGGGTCATAGTGGCCGCCGACAGCTTCAGCCAGGCGGCCCGGAGCAGATCCCGCAGCTGGGTCGCCTTGTGCAGGGTCACCATCCGACCCACCGCCCGTAGCTGTCCGGCCCCGGTGGTCAGCGGCACCGAGACCTTGTCCACCGCCCGTGGCGCCCAGGAGCCCACCAGCTCGAGGTGCTGGTGCGCCGCCACCCGATTGGTGACGATCCCGTCCAGTTCCCGGTAGCTGCCTGATGCCAAGCCGAGCGGGATGTACGTGCCACCGCTCTGCGGGACGTTGAGCAGGCCCTCAGGTCCGTGATCGGCTGCCATCGGGACATCGACGTACACGAACTGCCAGCCATCCGGGATCCGGTCCACGCCCCGAGCTGCCAGGTCTGAGCGGAGTTGGTCCAGCATGTAGCTCAGGGTCGCTCCTCCGGAGCCGCCGCAGCCCACCACAAGGAAGCGGTGCAGCGCCGGGCCGGTATGCGCGGCCGGTGCCTGGTCGTACGTCGAGGACATGCAGTCTCCTGATTCGTTGATGGGATCGGATCACGTAAAGGGGTTGTAGTAGCCGCTCGGGGGCGCCTGCGGTGGAGGAGACGGTGGCCGTGGGGCGTCCGGGAACGAATTCGACGCCCCGGGAGGCGCGGCCGGAGCCGCTGGCCCAGCGCCAGCGGAACCGAGCGGGTTGTGCGGGACCGTGCCCGGTGGGCCGAACGGGCCACCGGGCGCCGACCCGGGAACCGCATTGCCGGTTTCCGTTTCTGCTGCACCGCTGACGGGTGCGGTGTCGGGGAAGGGCCTCGCCGGGGAACCCGGTACCGGGCTGACCGGGCCGCCGCTGGGTACCGGGCTCGCGGAACCGGTAGCACCTGGCGTGACAAAAGGATTCGCAGGGGTCGGGGCCTCACCAGAAGGAACCGCGGTGTGGACCGGCGAGGTCTGGCCGGGCCGGGCTGTGGCGAGCGCCTGGAATGACCGTCGGGCGCCGTCCGCGGCCGTGTCGTACAGTTCCTGCCGCTGACCTGATGAGGCGCTGACCCCTGCGATCAGGATCAAGGTTGCCTGGTCAGCAGGGTCGCTGAGCCGCTGTAGCAGGACCCAGTGGTTCTGGACCGCCACCGGCAACCGGGCGTACCCGGTCTTGGGCATCGGCACCTGGTGGCTGTCGGATACCCCGACCGCGTCGGGGACCACTACCTGCACGTACGGTGTCGTGAACGGCGACCAGCCGCTGCAGGCCCGCAGCACGATGCCGGAGCCGATGTCGATGCTGCGTAGCGGCTTGCCGGTCCCCGCAAGAATCTGGCTCAGGTCGTCGGGCCGCGGCGCCAGCGGGGCGCCATCTCGCAACAGCCGACCGTCGACCAGTGACACCGGGATCATGGTCACCATCAGCGACTCACCCGGGATCCGGGCCGCAACCAGGTACCGGAACAAGTAGAGCAGTCCCAGCGGGATTCCCGGTCCCAGCAGCAGGGCTGCCAGGAAGGCCAAGACAAAGCTGGTCTGGTTGAGCGGTTTGAATAACGAACCGTGGTAGGCCACGGCCACCTGCCGCGGGTCGGAGGTCTTCTCGGCCGGTGCGAAGAAGATCGTGACCTCGCCGGACACGCCCCCGTTGCCGGCCTGTTTGCTGGTCAGGGTGAGGGGCAGCGCACCAGTGGCGCCCTCGGCCACCGTGATGCAGGTCTCGGGCGAATGAGCAGGGCTGGTGACCTCCCAGGAGACCTGGTCGGGACCCGCCAGGCCCCGGTGGGATCCGAGCCAGACACAGCCCGGGCCGGTCACCGGCAGCGAGGCGTTCAGGTTGGCGGGGCCTTCGGCCGAACCGAAGTGGATCGGGCCGCTGCCAATGGTCGGGTAACCCGGCGGCGCCAGTACGGACACCGGCGAGTCGACCCGCTGGGTGGCCAGGGCGGTCCCGCTCACAGGCCGACCTTGCGGATCGGTCGTGGCCTTCGTGGTGATGTCCAACGACAACGACAGGGTCGTGACGTCAAGGCCCACCGTGGTGGGATCGACCCTGACCGGAGCGCTCACGCTGGTCTGGTCGAGTACCGCGAGCCGCTGACTGCCCCGGCTGGACACGACATCGACGGCGAGTTGCATCGTGCCCAGGATGGCTGTCGGTTCGATCGGCTGACCAGAACCGTCGACGAGCCCGATCTGCAGGTCGACCGGATCGCCGCCCTGACGCCAGGTGCCGGTGCTGTCGGCGTTGCGCCAGACGGGTCGGACATCGCCGACGATCCGCAGGCTGGTCTTGCTCTTGGAACCGGCGCTGGCCTTGGCGGGGTCGACGAAGACCACCTGCCACTGCCCAGTCCAGGCTGCCGAACCGTCTCGGACTAGGGTGATCGCCACGGTCCGAGGCTCCAGCCAGCGGCTCATGCCCACGGTTTGGGGTAGCGGAAGTTTCTGGTCCCCGGCAGCGGTGGGGACCGTGATCTGAGCACCGGTGGGATCGATCAAAATCACCTGGGGCGGCTGTCCGCTGCCAGAGGAAGTAGCCACGATGTCTACCCGTCCCACCGACGGGTCCAGGACGAATGAATGCACACCCTCGGGGCAGACATCCCCCTGGCAGACGTCGCGCTCGGTGATCCGACCCGGCGAGTTCACCTGGGTGAACGCGAGCAGCAGGTCTCCGACGCTGCCCGCCACATAAAAATCTCCCGGCACCGGATCGCTGATGCTGCCACAGCGTCCGGTGGGGCTGTTGCCGGTCACGATCGAGCGCATCAGATCGAATCTGCCGGGGTTAGGGCCTTGCAGGCCGATCCCGAACAGGATTACCCCGGCTGAGCGGAGCTGGTCGGCGAGCCCTCCGGGTCGGCACAGGGATTCGGTTGCCCTTTGGTTCGCCCGGGCCCGATCGGCGGCGCTGCCGAGCTTGTTGCTCGGGTCGTACGGGCGGGACGCCACCGTGTAATCGTCCTCACCGGGAGCCCGATCGATGTCCATCTCACCGTCGGAGAAGAACAGCACCGCCTGGCAGGTCGAACCGGCGGCGGCCCGCTCAGCCAGGTGCAGCCGGGCCCCATCTAGCGCCAGCCAGTAATCGGTTCCGGTGCCCTGCTGGCGGCCGGCTAGGGCCGAGACCTGACCCAGGACCCCTGGCAGGGACTGCTCGGTGAGTACGGTCCAACCGGAACCGTTGGCGTACGAGGTGGAGAAGGTGTCGACCCGGACGTTGACCGTCACGCCCTGTTTGGCCAGATCGGCGAGGCCCCGCATCAGGTGCTCGGAAGCGGTCACCCGGCCATGGCCGGGGTCATTCGTCTTCAGCGAGGCTGATTCATCGACCAGTAGGATCAGGTCTGCCTGTTTGGCACGTGCCAGGCAGGCGCCAAACCTGCTGGACGCGCTGGAGGATGGCTCCGCGGCCCGGGCCGCTGGGGCGGGCAGCCAGATGCCCAGCGTCAGTAGGAGCAGCCCCAGGCTTGCTAGCAGCCGCCTCATAGCCGACCTGCCCACATCGCGATCCGGAAGGCACAGACACAGACCGCCATCAAACACACCACGACTCCTGCGTAGAAAGCTGGGGTGACCCACGACTGACGGGCGTATACCCCTCGAGACTGGGCGATGGCGTCCTGATTCTGGAACAGGGCCAACAGACCCATGGCTACCGGACCAGCCAACGCCCAGCACAGGAAGGCCACCAACACCGCCCCGGACAGCCAGGCGCCCAGGGCAGCCACCAGGGCAAGCCCCACACAGGCTGCCAGGATCATCACTGGGGGGCGGTTGACGGTGATCCCGATCGTCTCGGTCGAGGCGCTTGCGAACGGGTTCGTTGTTGAGGTCGTCACCGTTGCACCGAAAGGATCGGCGCCAGTCGAGCCCACAGGCATGGCGGTCGTCGAAACGAATGGTTCGTCTTGGCCGATCGGGTTCGCCGGACCGAAATGCCCGGCCGCAGGTTGGTTCTGCTCGTCGGGCTGCGCGAGGCCAAACGGGTTCTGGTACGGCATCAGGACATCACCTCGATCAACACGGCGATCACACCATCGACCCAACCGGGTTCCACCCCGGATGCAGACAGGGCCTGGGCAAAGGCGGCAGTCAGATCGGCGCCGGGTGGCACCTCGGCGCGCAGCTGGGTGACCAATGCGCTCGCGCCGGTCCGTAGCCCGATCGCGATCGAGATCACCGGGAGCACCAACCCCACCACGATCCCCACTAGGCTGGCGGCTGAGCGGGCCCGGGTCAGCATCACCACCTGAGCGATCTCCAGGATCAGGCCCAGAACCAGCATCACTACCACCGCGTATCCGAAACTCATGGCTCGATCCCGGGTCGCGGCAAAATCAGCCAATCGGATGCCCTCCAGGGCAGCATAGGCGAAGGCCCCGGCGAGGACCCCGATCACCACCGCGGCGGCGGCCATGATCGTGGCGGACAGGGGCGCCGGCTGACCACGGTGGGGGCGAGGCGTCACTGTCTGGGGGGTCTGGACAGGGGCGACCGAAGACCCGAAGATGTCAGCGCTCTGAACGTTGGCGCAAGATCCGAGACGAGCATCCTTGAGCGGGTCATACCCGGACCCGTCAGCGGGCGTACTGGTTCCGAATGGGTCGTACGTCATGTCCCTGGGCCCCCTTTCCCTACCGGCCACAGGCTAACGTGCCGTCGGGTATTTTGCGTTGCTGACGCGGGCTCAGCGTTGGACGCGGGCGTTACCTTTCCAGATCGTCCAGACCTGGTCCTCGTCCGCAGGTGCGGCGTAGTCGTTCACCGACGTGGCGGCCAGGGCGCCGGTGGCCCAGCCGAACTGCATGCACTTCTCGGCCGGCCAGCCGCGCAGGATCCCGTACAACATCCCGCCGACGGACCCGTCGCCGCCGCCGATCCGGTCTAAGACCCCGATCTCGCGCGGCTCAGCAACCTGGAAACCACCATCACCCCAGACCACCATTCCCCACAGGTGTCGGTTCACCGAGATCACCTCGCGTAGGGTGGTGGCGATGAACTGGGCCTTCGGGTACTGTTCCCGGACCCGTTTGATCATCTCCTGGAACGAGGCGATCTGGGCCGGTAGGTCCTGTCCTCCGGCCTTAGGTCCGGGGATCGCCAGACAGAGTTGGAAGTCCTCCTCGTTGCCAATCAAGATGTCGCATTCGGCGGCGATCTGCCGGAAGGCCGCCGACAGTTCCTTCTCGCGTCCTTTCCAGAACGAGGCCCGATAGTTCAGGTCCATGGAGACCGCACAACCGCCGGCCTTGGCCTTGCGGACCACGTCGAGGCAGAATCGGGTGGTCTTGGCGGATAGGGCGGCTACCAGCCCCGACAGGTGCAGGATCTTCACACCCTCGGTGATGAAGAGCTGGTCGAGGTCGAAGTCGGCAGCGTCCAGATCGAGGCCCACCTCGCCGGCTCGGTCGTTCCAGACCCGTGGTGCGCGGCTGCCATAGCCAGAATCAGCGATGTTGAACTGGTGGCGGTAACCCCAGGCTCCGCCCTGTTGCTTATCCGGTCCCCGAAATGACAGTCCCCGGGAGCGGAGATCCGCCTTGATGAAGGCTGAGATCGGGCTGTCCTTGACAAAATTGGTGAGCACTATCGTCGGCAGGCCCAGGTACGAGGCGATGCTGGCGACATTCGACTCGGCCGAGGTGGCCTGCAGGTGGTACCGATCGCAGGTGTGAACCGGTTGGTGGTTCTCTGGGGTGATCCTCACCCCCATCGAGGTTGCGATGCAGAGAGCCCACTGGGCATCGTCGCGCAACTCCATGATCGGCTGGTCCTTCGTTCGGGCACGTCACAGCGTGCGATCTGCCGGTCTGATCCTGCCGAGGTTGCTCGATCACCACGACGGTTTCCGCTACTTGCCAGCCGGGGAATCCATTCACCTTATCCTTCTGGCCATATGGCCAAACTTTGGTTAGTCTGAGCACCGTCGCAATCACAACAGAATGGGGACTCATGTCCGCCCTCCACCGGTGGTCTGCGCTGGCGGTGCTCTGTCTGCCGGTGCTGCTGATCAGCATCGATATGACGGTGCTCGGCATCGCAGTCCCAGCCCTCAGCGCCAGCCTGCGTCCCAGCTCGGCGCAACTGCTGTGGATCGTTGACCTGTATTCCTTCCTGGTAGCTGGCCTGCTGGTGTTGATGGGCAGTCTCGGCGACCGGATCGGGCGGCGGCGATTGCTGCTGATCGGGGCTCTGGCCTTCGGGGTGGCCTCGATTCTGGCTGCTTTTGCTCCCACCGCCGCGGCCCTGATCGCGGCCCGGGCCCTGTTGGGTCTGGGTGGGGCGACCCTGATGCCCTCCACGCTGGGACTGCTGCGAACTATCTTCACCGATCGGGGCGAGCGCCGCACTGCGGTGGCGATCTGGGCGGCTGGCTTCTCCGCCGGCGCCGTGCTGGGTCCGATCCTTGGAGGGCTGTTACTGGAGCACTATTGGTGGGGATCGGTGTTCTTGATCAATGTTCCGGTGATGGTGGTTTTTGTGATCGCCGGCCGGGCCTTGTTGCCAGAAGCCCGGGACCCCGCCCCTGGCCCCTTCGACTTGATCTCGGCGCTGTTGTCGATCGCAGGCCTGCTGGCGGTGGTCTATGCCCTCAAGGAGGGCGCTCATCATCTGAGCTCGTCGGTCCTGGTGATCGCGGTGGTCGGCGTGATCCTGCTGTGGCTCTTCGTCCGGCGCCAGCAACGACTGGCACAGCCGATGCTCGATCTTCGGCTGTTCCTGGAGCCGGGCTTCTCCCCTGCCATCTTGACCAACGTGGCCTCGGTTTTTGCGCTGATGGGTGCCACCTTCTTCCTGCCTCAGTATCTCCAGCTGGTCCTGGGAATGAGCCCGGCCCGGGCCGGGCTCTGGTTGATGCCACTGGCCGTAGCCACAGTGGTGGCGTCGTTGGCCTCGCCATCTGTGGCGCGGTGGGTTCCAGTCCGGGTAGTCGTGGCCTCAGGCATGGGTCTGACGAGCCTGGGTCTTGCTCTGGGCACCCAACTTCACGTGGACTCTTCGATCGTGATCTTCGCAGTGGTTTCGGTCCTCGTCGGGCTGGGGGCTGGTTTCGCTGAGACCCTGACCAATGACGTGATCCTCACTGCCGCGCCACCGGCTCGAGCCAGCGCCGCCGCTGCGATCTCAGAGACCGGCTACGAGCTAGGCGCCGCCCTGGGGACCGCCGTCCTCGGCACCCTGGGACTGTCGGTCTATGCTCACCGGCTGGGCCCGGTACCGGGGGTCTCATCTGCCGACCTGGACCTGGCCCGAGCCACCCTCGGCGCGGCCCACGAGGTCGCAGCGAGGCTGAGCGACGAATCTCGGGCGGCTTTCCTGAGATCCTCGGCAGCGGCTTTCACCGACGGTCTGGACGTGGTCCTGGTGACCGGCGCCGTGGTCACCCTGGCCGCCAGTCTGATGGCCGCTCGATTGCTGGTGACCCGCGACGAGCACACCGACCCGAAGTAGTCTCGGCCATGACCCGGCGGACGCAGGCCCCAGTGGCCCAACGCCGAGCTGAACTGCTACAGGCTGCGCTGCGGGTCATGCGCCGTGACGGCGCCTGGGCCCTGACCACCCGCGCGGTTGCCGCTGAGGCCAATCTGCCGCACGGGCTGGTGCACTATGCCTTCTCCTCCAAACAGGCTCTAGTTCAGGCCGTGATCCGGCTCGACACCGAACGGGCCATCGCGCTGTTAGATTCCGCGGCCGCTGCCGGAGGAACCACCGAGCAGGTTCTGGGCAGGGCCTTCAGCGCCTATGCGGACGCCGTACGCTGCGACCCGGAGACCGAACTGGCGGCCCAGGAACTCACGCTGATGGCGGTCCGCGACGAGAGCCTACGCCCGCTGGCGCAGCAATGGTCGCAGGATTATCGGACCAGTGCGGTACACCTGCTAGAGCACCTGGCGATCCGTCATCACGGCACCTGGGATGCCGCAGTGGAAGTGATTGCCGACCAGACCCTGGCGCTGGTCCTAGCGCTGACCACAGACTGGCTGGTGACCCGCGACGATGATCGGTTTGAGACTGCGCTCGCGGACGCCGCCCGGATGGTGGCCGCCCGGCTGTTGCCAGCCGGGCCAGCCGGTATCTGAGAACCGGCTGGCCCGAGAGTGATCACGACCGCTGCTCCGACGGAGGATCCGTCTTGTCGGTCCCAGGATGCCGGGACTGTTCGCCAGGCCTAGGCGCCGAGCCCGACGCGGCCGAGCCAGCGGGGGGAACCTGCGAATCCTTTACCGGCCAAGTGCCCGAAGCCGGGGTGCTCGGAGACTGGGTGGACGTCGCTGCGGTCTGGGCTGCCTGCTCGGCGCGACGCTGGCAGCGACGTCGACGCAACCACCAGGTCAGGGGTGCCAGGACCAGCGCCAGCGGCACCAGCAGTGGAAGCAGGGCCCCCAGAACAGTCAGCAGCCCCGTGACCAACCAGGTCAGCGCCTGCCAGCCATAGGTCAATCCGGCCAGGAAACCCGTCTTGGCAGGCTTGGCCTGAACCGTTTTCGCAGTAGTCACTAAGCTGATCTCCACCGAGCTCTGTGCCACCCGCTGAGACAGTACCTTCTGCTGGGCGAGCAAGGACTCCAATTCCGCCTGCCGCTTAGTCAGCTCGGCCTCGACATGCGCGACCTCGGTAACCGAGCCGGCTCGCTGCAGCAGCTGCTGCATCCTGGCGATCGACTCCTGCATGGTGCGGATCCGAGAATCCACGTCCGCCACCTGGGTAGTGACATCCTGGCTTTTCACGGTTCGTTCCAGAACCCTGCCGACCTTAGCGGCCTCGTCCATGGTGGCGTCCAATTCCTCCGCCGGGACGTTCACGGTCACCGAGGCGGCGCCACTGGTCGAGCCGAGACTAATCTGCTCCTGAGTGACCTGCCCATGCCGGGCCTGGGCCAGGGTACGAAGCCGGGCAGCCGCCGCCGGGAGATCATCGACCTGCACCTTCATGGTCGCTTTCCGTGCGATCTTGCGCTCTTCTATGCCCTTGGTCGACTGTGATTCGGCCGTGGCCTCAGTCTTGGCAGGCGCCGCCTGCCCCCTGGCGTCAGTGGAGGAGTAGGAGACGCCGCTGCTGCAGCCGCCCAGTAATAATCCGTACCCCAGTACCGCAGCGACCATGGCGATAGTGATTCGTGGCATCAGCATTCTTATCTTTCGTTCACGACAATGACGACCACTAGACGCCTCGATCCCGCCGTTGGTTGACCCAGGCCCTGGTCCTGATCATCGGTCGCGCTGCTCCACGGCGATCGGCGAAGGGAGCCGGCCGGCGCGGGCCCTGCCAGCCACATGCTGTCGGAACAGGTCCGCGGCCGGCAGGAACCGACGGTCGGTGGCCCACACCATGCCGATCTCACGGCTGGCCCCCTCGTCGGTCAGCGTCAGATAACGCACCCGCCCACTGGCGGGCTCACCAGTGGTCTCCCATAGGGCCGGAACTACCGCCACCCCCAGCCCAGCCGCGACGTAGCCTCGGATAGTGGGCAGGTCGTCGGCGACCAGCGCCACCTCCGGCTCGAAGCCCGCGAGCCGGCACAGGTCTTCGGTCTGGCCACGGAGCAACGAGGCCGGGTGGATCATCACGAAATGCGCATCCGCAACGGCTTCCAGACTGGTCTGGACCTGTCCCGCGAGCGGGTCGTCGTCAGGCACCAGCAGCCGCAGCGGCTCGGTCGCCAGGTACAGCCAGCGATATTCCGGACCGGTCGGCCGCATGGTGGTGAGCTCGAGATCCACCTCACCGCGAGGACGAACCGAGTAGACCCGCTCGTCCGATTTAGCTTTCAGATCAAAACGGATCGCCGGATGGCTGGAACGGAAACTGCCCACCAGGTCGGGCACCAACCAGGTCCCGAGCGAAGCCTGGAACTGCAACGAGACCAGACCGGTCTCGGGTTCCACCAGTTGCTGCACCGCCGCCAGAGCGTCGTCGAGGTGGTGGATCACAGCATCGACATGATGCTTGAAGGCTGCCCCGGCATGCGTCAGGCGCAGCGTCCGACCATGACGGCGCAGCAGTGGCGCGCCCACCTCGTCTTCCAACCGGGACAGGGCCCGCGAGACGGTGGGTTGGGAGACCATCTCCAGATCGCTGACCTCGGTCACGGTGGTCCCGTCGGCCACTTGCTGGAACCAGCGCAAGACGTCTGTCTCCATGACATGAATCTAGCGCATGCATGATCATCATCGCCGCCCCTGAGCGCATGAATCATGCCGTGCAGACATCTCACTGAGCGCCTGAGGATCCGCCTGCTCGGCCTGAATCTGGCTACGCCCGAGGATTCCTCGGTCGTACGCCACGGCTTCAGGCCGTCAGCAGTGGCCTGGCCGCACTAACCACGCCTTCGTCGACCATCGGCTGTCCCACCACAGCCGGAAGAAGATCAGCGATCCGAGCCAGATGCTCCTCGATCACAGCGGTCTTCAGGGGAACGGCGCTACTACGGCACTGCGCGGACAGATCACTCAGCAGCTGGGCACCCGCCTGCTCGGCCTGGATCTGCCCCGTCACCGTGGTCATCAGCTCGGCCGAGACATCATCGCGGCCACCGACCTGGTGCTGCCAACTGTCGAGCAGTGAAATCGGCACCGTCAGCAGATCATGTACCGCGTCGATCGAGGCTGCCACGTCCGCCGCCAGGGCCGCATTCTCGCGTCCAAAATCGCTGGCGGCGGTCAACCCGTCGCGCAGGGTCTCGACCAGCTGACCGATCGCATCGGTGTGCTCGCTCGATGCCGAATCGATCAGCTCAGCCGTGAACTGCCCGGTAGCATCGTTGTGCAGCCTCGCCAACGCGATCCGGAACCGGGCGGTGGCGCTGCTGCGCGACAGCTGGGCGAGCTGGTCCTCCAGCCCGCTGATCGCGGCCTCGATCTCCGGCAGCATCGACACCCAGACGTTGACCGACAACATCACCGGAGCCAATTCCCCGGTCTGAGCTGAGATCACCTGCTTGGCGGTGACCTGGGCGGCCGCGGTAAGCGAGCGCAACCGTCGAGTCGCCTCGGTCAGTGACTGCGCCAAGTCGGCGAGGTCGTCCATCTGGGTGAGCCAGGCATCGAGCTGGTCACTGACCGCCCGTACCGAGCGCAAGATCCTGGCCAGCGGACCGTCACCGTCTCGCTCGGGCAGGCCGGCTGATGCGGCAGCCCGGGCTCGTACCTCGGCCGGTAGCGCCGTCAGCAGGAGGCTCTGATAGTCCCGCAGCGGGGTACCGGCCAGCAGTTCAGTGAGCAGCAGCCCACCGATCTTGGCGGCATTGGCCTTCGACCCGCCCTGGGCCCGGGCTGCCCGCTCTAGAGTGCGCACCTTGACGTAGATCCGCAGCGCTGCCTCCAACAGGTCCGGCAGGCATGGTCGGGACCGGACCGAAAGGTAGCCACCGCCGGACAGTGGGGTGATAGTGGCGAAGACCACGTACGGCCGACCGCTACGGGCCCGGTTGATGACGTAGCCGCAGAAGGGTTCCCCGGCCTTGATGGTGCTCCAGAGCAGGTCGTACACCGCTCCCGGCATCTCGTCGTGACGGATGATGCTGTGGGGAGCCCCGACGAGCTCCTCCCAGGGGTACTCCGACAGTCGGACGAAGACGCTGTTCGCCTTCTGGATGATGCCCTTCGAATCTGTGGTCGAGAAGAAGAGCTCGTCCGGGTCGAAGTCAATAAGGTCATGCATGGCGATCTCTGTCGGGGTTCGAGGAATAGGACGTGCTGAGCGACACCCTAGATTGCTCATCGCCTCAGAGCCGAGGGGATGAGGGCACTCTCACCCACAGGTCCAGACTCACCCCCACGACGGCAGGCGAGCACCATGGCCCGCCCCTCGCGCAGGCGAGGGCGATCAGATCCGACCCTCAGCTGCAACCACTAGTCGCACCACAGCCCTCGCAGGCGTAGCAGCTGCCAGACGGGCGCATCTTGGTGCCGCAGGTGAGACACAACGGCGCGTCGACCGCATGCCCGAATGACCTTTCCAGCAGTTCGACGCTGGTACGGGGCACATCCAACAGGGCCGGCTGAATCGGCCCGGCCTCGTCGATGCGCCGCCTGTCGTTCTCGTCGTTGCGCAGGGTCTGCGATTCCAGCAGCTGTGCCTCGTCCTCCTCCGACAGGTACGACCCGGTCTCGACATAGCGGGCTCGTTCGCTCGCGGTGTAGATGCCCAGTTCGGCCCGCTCGTCAAAAGTCAGGTAATCCAGCGCCAGCCGACGGAAGATATAGTCCATGACCGACTTGGCGATCCTCAGATCCGGGTCGTCGGTCATACCGGCCGGCTCGAACGCGAGGTTGGTGAACTTCTGCACGTAGGTCTCCAGCGGGACCCCGTACTGGAGCGCGATCGAGATCGCGATCGAAAAGGCATCCATCACCCCGGCCAGGGTCGAGCCCTGTTTGCCCAGTTTCAAGAAGACCTCACCCAGGCGCCCGTTGTCGTACACCGAGGCAGTCATGTAGCCCTCGGCTCCGCCGACAGTGAACGAGGTGGTCTGCCCTCGCCGGGACTTCGGCAGCCGGACCCGTCGCGGACGGTACTCGATGCGGACCTCGGGGGCAGCCTGTTCCTTGTTCTTCTTGCCGTCCGACAGCGGCTGACCGACCTTGCAGTTGTCGCGGTAGACCGCCAAGGCTTTCAGACCCAGCCGCCACCCTTCCTGGTAGACCTGCTCAATGTCGTCGACGGTGGCTGATTCCGGCAGGTTGACGGTTTTCGAGATCGCTCCCGACAGGTACGGCTGGACGGCGGCCATCATCCGGACATGGCCCATCGGCTGGATGGCCCGCTCCCCCATCGCGCAGTCGAACACCGGGTAGTCGGACTGCTTGAGCCCGGGGGCGCCGACCACATGGCCATGGTCGGAGATGTACTCGATGATCGCCTCGGTGACCTCTTGGGAATACCCCAGGTTCTTCAGCGCCCGATTGACGGTGGTGTTGACGATCTGCATCGAACTGCCATCGACCAGCTTCTTGAACTTCACCAGCGAGAAGTCCGGTTCGATTCCGGTAGTGTCGCAGTCCATCATGAAGCCGATGGTCCCGGTCGGGGCCAGCAGTGAGGCCTGAGCATTGCGGAAGCCATGCTCGGATCCCAGCCGCACCACCTGCTCCCATTCCTGGGTGGCGCGGCGATGGATCTCCCGGTCGATACCGGCGCGCGTGGTCTCCAGCTGGTCGTTGGCAGTCTGGTGACGGCGCATCACCTTCTGGTGCGCGTCGGCATTACGGGCGTACCCCTGGTAGGGGCCGACCACCCGCGCCAATTCAGCGGAACGCCGGTAGGCGGTGCCGGTCATCAAGGAGGTGATCGCTGCCGCGACCGCCCGGCCCGGATCCGAGTCATAACCCAGCCCAATCGCCATCAGCAGCGCACCCAGGTTCGCGTACCCGATCCCCAGCTGCCGGAAAGTCTTGGTGGTCTTCGTGATCGCCTCGGTCGGGAAGTCGGCGAAGGTGATCGAGATGTCCATGGCGGTGATGATCAGCTCTACCGCCTTGACAAAGGTGTCGGCGTCGAAGGTGTCGTCGTCGCGCAGGAACTTCATCAGGTTGAGCGAGGCCAGATTGCACGAAGAGTTGTCCAGGCTCATGTATTCCGAGCACGGGTTCGACGCGGTGATCCGCCCGGTCTCCGGGGTGGTGTGCCAGGCGTTGATGGTATCGTCGTATTGGATCCCCGGGTCGGCGCATTCCCAGGCCGCCTGCGCGATCTTACGGAACAGGGTACGAGCGTCCACCGTCTCGATCACCCGACCATCCTTGCGGGCTCGCAAACCGAAGTCGCCGCCGTTCTCGACCGCCCGCATGAACTCGTCGGTGACCCGGACCGAATTGTTCGCGTTCTGGTACTGGACACTGGTGATGTCCTTGCCTCCCAGGTCCATGTCGAAGCCGGCATCACGCAGGGCCCGGATCTTGTCTTCCTCGCGGGCCTTGGTCTCGATAAATTCCTCGATGTCGGGATGATCCACGTCCAACACCACCATCTTGGCCGCCCGCCGGGTAGCACCGCCAGACTTGATGGTCCCGGCCGAGGCGTCCGCGCCGCGCATGAACGACACTGGCCCGGATGCCGTACCGCCCGACGACAGCAATTCCTTGGAGGAGCGGATTCGGGACAGGTTCAGCCCGGCCCCTGAGCCGCCCTTAAAGATGAAGCCCTCCTCCTTGTACCAGTTGAGGATCGACTCCATCGAGTCGTCGACGGACAGGATGAAGCAGGCGCTGACTTGCTGTGGGCTGGCGGTCCCCACGTTGAACCAGACCGGCGAATTGAAAGAGAAGACCTGATGCAGCAGCATCGCAGCCAGTTCGTGCTCGAAGATCTCGGCATCCTGCTCGGTGGCGAAGTAGCCGTTCTCCTCCCCCGCCGAGCGGTACTTCCGCACCACCCGATCGATCAGGGTCTTGAGGCTGGACTCGCGCTGTGGGGTGCCGAGAGCCCCCCGGAAATACTTGGTGGTCACGATCGTGGAGGCGTTGACGCTCCAGGTACTCGGGAACTCGACTCCTCGCTGTTCGAAGACCACCTCACCGGTTTTCCAGTTCTGCTGGACGACATCACGACGTTCCCAGGTCACCTCCTGGTAAGGGTGGATCCCCTCGGTGGTGAAGACGCGGGTAATCGTGAGTCCACCGGAATGGTTGTTGCGGGCCCGCGACGTGGCTCGGGTCTGAGTCATGGGATGCCTCTCTGCGCGAGATGGTGGGTACGAAATGGTGAGGAATGATGAAACTGGTGAGCTGGATCAGGTGGATTGGAAGCCGTTGCGTAGCTCGTGGATCGCCGCCTCGAAGTCGTCCACCGAGTCGTAATGGTGGTAGACCGAGGCGAATCGGAGATAGGCGACCGGGTCGAGGAGCCGCAAGGGCTCGAGGATCGCCAGTCCGACCTCCTCGGCGTTGATCTCGCCATGGCCGCCGGCCCGCAGCGTCTCCTCGACCTGCTGGCCCAGCCGGGCCAGATCGACGTCGGTCACGGGGCGGCCCTTGCAGGCCTTGCGTACCCCAGCGATCACCTTGTCGCGGCTGAAAGCCTCGACCACGCCTGATCGCTTCACCACGACTAGCTGGATCTGCTCAACTGTGGTGAACCGTCGCTCGCAGGACGAACACTGGCGACGGCGGCGGATGCACGTACCATCATCGGCCACCCGGGAGTCGAGCACCCGCGATTCCGTCTGCTTGCAGTACGGGCAACGCACAGTGAACTCCTTCCAAGGCGAAGTGAACGAAGGCCGGCCAGACGATGCCCAGCAACGACCTGATCTCAACTTCTAGGTGAATCCTACCGGTGTGACCACTAGATATAGTGGTACATCGTGCAACGCGAACCTCCAGATGTCAAGGCTCGGCGTGTCGCGCAGGAGAGCGCCACAGGTGCTACCAGACGGCCCGCAGCACCACGTATCCGATGCCCACCACGGTCGCGATCCAGGCCCAATGACGCCGCACCCAGGCTGGCGTCCAGACATCGGCCGGTGCCCCGGCTGGTTTACGCATCCACTCCACCATCCAGCCCAGGATCCGCACCCCTAACGCCACGCCGGCCAGCAACAGCAGGGGGTTGTACGACCAAGCTGCCGACACGTTGCCGTCGAGCAGTGAAGCGGCCATTCGGGTCCCCCCACAGAAGGGGCACTGGATCCCGGTCATCAGCAGCAAGGGACAGATGAGGCCCACCCCGACGGTCTTGTACATCAGGGTAATCGCCAACCCGATTCCCCCCACGACCGCGCAGGACGACAATGCTCGTTGGGGCGTCAGTGGGACCTGGGCAACCATCACCAGCCCAGTATGACGAACGGGCTCGCGAGATCCGAGTCGTGTTCCACCTCGCGATGAGGGCCCCATATTGGCTAGGCTGGCCGTTAGGCATCCGCCCTTGAGAGGATCATCGTGACTCAGAACTGGAACGACCCGGGCCAGCCGCAGCCTGGCCAGCCTGGAACTCCGGCCTACGGTCAGCCCGGGGCGCCGGGCTATTCCGCCCCCGACAGCCAGGGCGCCGCCTCGTACGGCTCGGCCTCCACCTACCCGACGTCGGACCCCGCAGGTTACGGCGCCAGCGCCAACCAGAGCGGCTACGGGCAGAGCTCGTACCCCACGAGCGACCCTTCCCAAGGGTACGGCGCGACCACGCCAGACCCGGCCGGCGGTATCACCGCGAGCTATGGCCCCGCTGGCGGGTACGACCCGACAGCCGCCCCCAGCCCCTACGGCTCCGCTGATCAGGCAACGCCGAGTTATAGCGCCGGTACCGGCGGGTACGACCAGGCCAGTCCGTACGGAACCGGCGCTCAGACCGGCCCGGACTCTTTCAGCCAGGGCAGCGGCGGCTACGGCGACGCCAGCGGCTACGGCCAGCCCAGCTACAGCACCGACCAGCCCGCCACCTCCTCCTACAACACCGGCGGCTACACCGCCCCCGACACCAGCGCCGCCTCCTACGGCTCCGGACAGAGCACCGGCGGGTACACCGCCCCGGACACCGGCGCCGCTTCCTACGGCTCCGCCGGACAGGGCAACGCCTACGGCGACACCAGCAGCTACGGCCAGCCCAGCTACAACACCGACCAGCCCGCCACCTCCTCCTACAACGCTGGCGGCTACACCGCCCCCGACACCAGCGCCGCCTCCTACGGCTCCGCCGGACAGGGCTATGCCGCAGGTAGTTCCGGCTACGGAGCCACCGACAGCGCCGCTGGATACGGCGCCGCCGGGAGTTACGGTGCCAGCGACAGTGGGTACGGCGGCCAGTCCAGCTATGGCAGCAGCAACGAGTCGTCTGGCTATGAAGTGAGCGGTGGCTATGGATCAACGGGCGGCTATGGGCAGTCGCAGCCTGGCGGTTATGGGTCGACCGGTGGTTATGGCACTGCCGAGGCCTACCAGGATCCGAACGCCGCTGCTGGCTACGGCACGCCCTACACCAGCCAGGCCATGACTCCGTACGGCTATGATTCGGGCTATGTGAGTCCCGCCGCCCCCCTGGCATCGTGGGGCCAGCGGGCTCTCGGCTGGCTGGTCGACTGGTTCGCACCAAGCCTCGTGGCTTGGATCTTGAGCGGGGTGTTCAGCTGGTTCATCGACAGTTCCGCCGTGGGGTGGCTCTTCAGCCTGGTGTGTATGGGTTTCGTGGTCTGGAACTCGGGGTACCAGGCGGGCACCACCGGTTATTCGCTGGGCCGCAAGATCGCCAAGATCAAGCTGATCTCTGAAGAGACCAATCAGCCTTTGGGCGCCGGCCAGGCCATCCTGCGAGTCGTGCTCCAGTGGGGTATGGGTTTGTTCACCTGTGGTCTGCTCGGTCTGATCAGCTGGCTGTTCCCGCTCTGGGATCAGAAGCGGCAGACCCTGGCCGACAAGATGGTCAAGAGCGTCGTCGTCGAAGATTCTGGGATGCCTCCCAGCCAGTACTGAGTTCTCTGATCCGCGTGGTGGCGCTGTCATAGACGGCGCCACCACTGCTGTTGGGGTCTAGCTGGGGCTGCTGATCGACCAGAGCACAGCCAGGCAGGTGACCAAAGCAGCCCCCATCACCGCGCCCACCAGGGCGAGAGCCACCGCCATGCCGCGCGGCGTCAGTTCCCAGGTGGGTTCCGTGGTCTCAAGGCGGCAGGCGACCACGCTGGCCCGGGCAGCGAACCGCGGCTGACAAGGCCGAGCAGCGCATGGCCGCTGGGAGGGTGGGATCGCTGCCGACATCGACTTTCCGGACGGCCAGCTGGGAATCGGCCGCCGCCGACCTCGATGCTGCCCCCTGACGACCAGCGGTGTGCCCATGTTCATCCTCCTTCGAACTGCTGTTCGATAATGGTCTACCGGATCAACGCGCCTTCCATCAAACACCTGTTCGATTACGGCGTGTCGTCGCTGTTCGGGACCAGCTAAGCGCTGACCTGTGACAGTCCGCGCGACATGCTCGTACAGATGTTTGATTCTCTGCTTCGCAGGTCGTACGGTTCGAAGCATGGCCGACCAAAACCCCCGCAAGAAAGGCAGGCCGCGCACCAGCGACGTCGTGCGGCAGTTGCGTGATTCCCCAACCTCGACCGTGTCAGTCGCCGGCGATGATCTGACCCTTCGACAGCGGGCCGTACTAGAGGTGATCCAGGAGGCGGTGGAACGCCAAGGCTACCCTCCCAGCATCCGTGAGGTCGGTCAGCTGGCCGGGCTGTCGAGCCCTTCCAGCGTTGCGCACCAGTTGCGAGCATTGGAAGCCAAGGGCTATCTTCGCCGCGACCCGAACCGCCCCCGCGCGATCGAAGTCATCTCCCAGCCCACAACGAGCGGCCCGCCGGCCCCCGCTATGGCCGAGGCCTGGGTCGATGAGACCGGCTCCGGCGACACCCACCCAGCTTCGGTCGCAGTCCCGGTGCTGGGCCGGATCGCCGCCGGCGGGCCGATCCTGGCCGAGCAGACGGTCGAAGATGTCTTTGCGCTACCACGCCAGCTGGTGGGCGAGGGCAATCTCTTCCTGCTCGAGGTCCGGGGCGATTCGATGATCGAGGCGGCGATCTGCGATGGAGACTGGGTGGTGGTCCGTCAACAGCCCACCGCCGACAACGGGGAGATCGTGGCAGCGCTGATCGGCGATGAAGCGACGGTCAAGACCCTGAAACGCACCCCAGGGCAGGTCTGGCTACTGCCGCACAACAGCGCTTACCAGCCGATCGACGGTAACCATGCCACGATCCTGGGCAAAGTGGTCAGTGTTCTGCGGCGTCTGTAGCCTGCACCAGTCGCCGCAGGGCGGCCCGGACCACCTGCGGATCGGTGGTCTGCCAAAACGGCGGCATGGATGATCTCAGGTATGAGCCGTACCGCGCGGTGACCAGACGAGGGTCAAGCACCGCCACCACCCCTCGGTCGCTGATCCGCCGGATCAGTCTTCCGGCCCCCTGCGCGAGCAGCAGCCCGGCGTGGTTGGCAGCCACCTGCAGAAAGCCGTTGCCTCCGGCCGCAGTCACGGCCTGCTGACGAGCCAACAGCAGAGGATCATCGGGCCGGGGAAAAGGGATCTTGTCGATGATCACCAGTTGGCAGCTTGCCCCCGCCACGTCCAACCCCTGCCACAGGGACAAGGTCCCCAGCAGGCTGGTCTGGGGGTCGTCCGCGAAGCGGCGGGTAAGGTCAGCCAGGTGAGCATCCCCCTGGCAGAGCATCGGCAGCGCCAGGTGCTCCCGCAGGTATTCCGCTGCGCAGACCGCGTTGCGGTACGAGGCGAACAGACCCAGGGTCCGGCCACCAGCGGCCTCCACCAGCGCCGCGATCTCGGCCAGGACCTGCTCACTGAGCCCATCACGCCCAGGAGGCGGCAAGTGCCGGGCGAGGTACAAGATCGCCTGCCGACGGTAGTCGAAGGGAGAACCGACATCAACGCCCCGCCAGGCCACACTGCCCTCGGCCGGCTCCGACTGGTCGACCTGGCAGTCTGAGCCCAGCCCGAACTGGGAGGCGCTGGCCCTGAAAGTGCCCCCGATGGTCAAGGTGGCCGAGGTGAAGACCGCCGCCACGTCGGCGAGGACGACATCGCGGACCAGCCCGGAGACCGACAACGGGGCGACGACCAGCTGGCGACCGGCACGTTCCCGCTCGCTCACCCACACCACATCGCGCGAATCCAGGCCCGCCATCCGCTCGGCGATGTCGAAGACCTCCTGCAGCGCACCGCGGGCCTGAGCGCGTTCGGGATCGGCGTCTTTGGGCTGGCCCATCCCTGACAAAGCTGCTCGGGCTGCGACCTGCAGCCGGGCCAGGGCCTGGGCTACCGGGCTATCCGGCTCGGTGACCCGCTCAGCCGCCACCTCACCCAGTGCGCTCCGCAACGCATCCGCGGCCTCCAGCAAGTCCATGGCCACCTCGTCGCTCAGGTAGCCCACTACCCGCTTACCGACTCGCTCGACTAACTGTGGGCTGAGCTCGGCCGAGGCTGCACCGGTGACCCGGGTGGTGAGTTCGTGGGCCTCATCGATCACAAGCAGGTCATGTTCGGGCAGGGCGGTCCCACCGTGCAGCGCGTCGATGGCGAGCAGGGCATGGTTGGTCACCACCAGATCGGCCTGGCGGGCCCGTTCCCGAGATGCTTCCACGAAACATTCCGACCCGTACGGGCAACGCGCGGCCCCCAGGCATTCCCGGACCGGGATGCTTACCTGTGCCCAGGCTGCTGGCGAATGGGGCGGAGCATCATCCCGGTCAGCCAAGCCAGAACAGGTTAGTTGGTCCTCGGCCCACTCCCGCAGAGCCACCACCTCAGCCCCGAGCACCGACTCCGGTGCGGCGTCAGCCGCCTTCAAGGCCCCTACCAGCTCGGAACCGTCGAGCAGGCCTGCCTGGGTAGGGCTGGCCCCACCGCGTACCCGGTATAAGCAGGCATAGTTCGAGCGGCCCTTCACCAGCGCAGTCCGGGGACGTCGTCCGTACACCTTCTCGGCCGCGGCGGCCACCATCGGGACATCCTTGGTGGCAAGCTGCGTCTGTAATGCCAAGGTGGCGGTCGCCACCACCGCCCGCGAGCCCTCGGTGGCCAAGACCTGAGCAAAGACCGGTGCCAGGTAACCCAGTGACTTCCCAGTCCCGGTGCCGGCCTGCACCAGCACGTGCACCCCGGACCGAAAAGCTTCCGCGACCGCCTCGCACATCGCCACCTGCCCATCGCGCCGGCTGCCTCCCACCGACTCGACAGCTGCGTCCAGGATCTGCTGGGCTAGGCTCTCGGACACCCGCTCACCGTACAAGCCAGGCCCAGTACCCCGGAGCCGAGACACCCCGGCCGTGGACAGCTGCTGATATGTCAGGCCGAGGCGAAGACCTGAAGTTCCCCAGCCAGGTCCGGATGTACCCGGGCCACGACCATCGTCCCATCGGCCGTGTGTTCCAGGCTCACCAGCTCACCTTCGCGGTGAATCCGGTTCATCAAGTCTCCCCGGGCGTACGGCAGCAGCACGTGCACCTCGACGCCGGGCTGCGGCAGGCGGGAATCCAGTACCTGCCGTAGCCGCTCCAGACCCTCGCCGGTGCGGGCTGACACGAAGACCGCGTCCGGGAAACGAGTGCCCAGAGTCTGCAGCGTGGTCGGGTCGGCGGCGTCGATTTTATTAACCACCAGCTGTTCAGCGACATCGGCGGCTCCGACCTGCCCTAGCACCTCGGACACCGCATTCACTTGGCCGAAGGGGTCCGGGTCGGAGCCGTCCACGACGTGCAGCAGCAGGTCGGCCGTGACTGACTCTTCCAGCGTGGAGCGGAAGGCCTCGACCAGGTCGTGCGGCAGGTGTCGTACAAAGCCGACGGTGTCGGTCAGGGTGTACACCCGCCCGTCGGGGGTACGGCAACGACGAGTGGTGGGATCAAGGGTGGCGAAGAGGGCGTCCTCCACCAGTACCCCGGCCCCCGTCAGCCGGTTCAGCAGCGACGACTTGCCGGCATTGGTATAGCCGACGATGGCCACCGACGGCACCTGGCGACGTTCACGCTGGCGCCGTTTTCGGGCCCTGTTGGCCTCGAGTACCCGCAGGTCGGCCCGCAGCCGGGCAATCCGGCTCCGGATCCGGCGCCGGTCGGTCTCTAGCTTGGTCTCACCGGGGCCGCGGCCACCGATGCCTGCACCACCAGCCGCTCGGCCGCCGGTCTGGCGCGATAAGTTGCCGCCCCAACCGCGCAGCCGTTGCCGCAGGTACTGCAACTGGGCCAACTCGACCTGGGCCTTTCCCTCAGCGCTCTTGGCATGCGAGGCGAAGATGTCGAGGATCAGGGCGGTCCGGTCGATCACCTTGACCCGGACCCGGTCCTCTAGGTTCCGCAACTGGCCCGGGCTGAGTTCGCCGTCGCAGATCACCGTGTCGGCGCCAGTCTCGACCACCACCTCACGCACCTCGTCAACCTTGCCGCGGCCGATGTAAGTGGCCGGGTCAGGACGGTCACGGCGCTGATACAGGGCCTCTAGGACCTGCGAGCCGGCGGTCTCGGCCAGCATCCGCAATTCGGTGAGGGCATTGTGGACATCCTGTTCGGTGCCGCTGGTCCAGACGCTGACCAGTACCACCCGCTCCAGTCGGAGTTGGCGGTACTCAACCTCGGTGATGTCGCTAAGTTCAGTACGTAACCCATCCACCCGGCGTAATGACTGCCGCTCGGCCAGGTCGGTCTGGTCACCGTCGTAAGGGCCGGTCACCATCAAGTTCGGATCGTGGATCATCATCGGACAGCCTCTCATCTGCTAAGACCGGCTGGCCACTGAATTATTCTGAGGATGAACCGTCAGTGGTCGCGCTCCGGTTCAGGCAAGGCCACCTCGCCACGGGCCACGATCACAGCCGGACCAGTGAGCCACGCCTGTCCCTGCTCGTCGAACAGGACCTCCACCGTCCCCCCCGGCAGCCGCACCCGGTGGTTTCCGGCAGCACCGTTGGCCAGCACCCAGGCCGCTGCCACTGCACCAGTCCCACAGGAACGGGTCTCACCCACGCCGCGTTCTCGGACCCGCATCGTGAAACCATCATCGCCGCGGGCCACCAATTCGACGTTCGCCCCGTGAGGGAACTGGGCGGGGTCCGGCTGCGGCCAGGTGTTCAGATCGGCGTGGTTCACTTGGTCCGGACTCAGTTCCACCACCAGGTGCGGGTTGCCGACGTCGACCCCTACCCCGGTGACGTTCGAGGACTGGTAAGTCAAGCTGACAGTCCCGGTGGTAGTCACCTGGCCCATCTCGACGCGGATCCGCCCGTCCGCAAGCACCGCTGCCCGGCGTAGCCCGGCCCGGGTCGCGATCTGGATCTCGGCGCCCCCGACCAGGTTCTCCTCGAGCAGGTAGCGTACGAAAACCCGCAGCCCATTGCCGCACATCTCGGCCACTGATCCGTCGCAGTTGCGGTAGTCCATGAACCACAGGTCCGGATCGCCTCTCCAGGCCGGAACGCTCCCCGCCTTGACCACCCGTAGCACCCCATCGGCGCCGATGCCGGCGTGCCGGTCGCACAGGTAGCGAATGTCGGCTTCGCCGGGGTGAAGCATCCCATGGCGGTCCTTGACCAGGATGAAGTCATTCTGCGTACCATGCCCCTTTGCGAAAGACCACATCCTCACACAGGTCAGTCCAGCAGGTCAGGGTCGATCTGCTTCTCTCTGGCCGATCTGCGAGACAATCGTCTCGCTGCTTGGTTGAGTGGAGGCATCGAGCCAGGTAATCCGGGGGTCGCGACGCCACCAACCGAGCTGCTTGCGGGCGAAGCGGCGAGTACCGGCCTTGGTCAGCTGGCGCGCCTGATCTTCGGTCACGGTCTGGTCGAGGTAGTCCAGCACTTGGGCGTAGCCGAGCCCGCGAGACGCCGTCCGCCCCTGGCGAAGCCCCACCCGCACCAGCCGACGGACCTCGTCAACGAGTCCTGCCTGCCACATCGCGTCGACCCGGGAGTCGATACGTCGATCCATCTCGGCACGGTCGATCCGCAGGCCGAAAGCGACCACCGAGTCCAAAACGTAGTGGTACGCAGGCAGCCTGGGCTGGTAAGAGCCAGTCAGCTCGACCACCTCAAGGGCCCGTACGATCCGGCGCCCGTTGCCGGGCAAGATCTGCCGGGCCGTATCCGGCGCCAGCTGAGCCAGCCGCTGGTGCAGCGGGTACGGCCCACGATGCGCCAGCTCCTGCTCCAGCTGGGCTCGCAGCTGCGGATCAGTCCCGGGAAAGGTGAAGTCGTCGAGGATCGCCCGCAGATACAGCGCCGATCCGCCGGTCAGGATCGGGATCACCCGGCGCCGATGGCAGTCGGCGATCGTGGCCCGGGCCAGTTGCTGGAACTGCGCCACGGTTGCGGTCTCGGTAACCTCCATGATGTCGATCAGATGGTGCGCTACCCCGCGCCGTTCGGCGGGCCCAGGCTTGGCGGTACCAATGTCCATCCCTCGATAGACCAGCATCGAGTCCGCGTTCACCACCTCGGCCGGGCGGCCTTGGGCGCCCAGGTGGAGGGCGGTCTCGATCGCCAGCGAGGATTTACCGCTCGCCGTCGGCCCGAGCAGCGCGAGCGTCAGCACCCGATGATTCTCCCGCATGGAGAGGACCCGATCGCAACGATCAGCCGGGACCGGCGTATCAGAACCAGCTCCGCACGACGGCAATCCGCGACTCCACTTGCTCGGTGGTGGCCGATGCCAGCGCCGGGCCGCCGCAACGGCGGCGCAATTCGGCGTGGACATGTGCGTGCGGTGTGCCGCTCATCCTGGCGTACTGGGCGACCAAGGAGTTCAGCTCCTTGCGCCTCGACTCTAAAGCCCGGTGCAGTGGCTGCTCTGCCGAGGTCTTGGCAGCTCGGTCGGCCCGGGCTCGGCGGTCCAACTGCCGCTGCTGCCGTTGCGACAGCAGCGCCGAGACCTGGTCCGGCTCCAGCAGCCCAGGCAAACCCAGGTAGTCCTGCTCGTCGGCGGAATGCGGCTGCGCGTGCATTCCGTACGCCTGGGAGTCAAACAGCACATGGTCGAAGACCGCCGCCGATTCCAGCACCTCGAACTGGCCATCCAGCTCGGTGGCATGGTCTCGTTGCCGGTTCGCCTCGGCCACGACCGCGTCTTCCAGCGACCACAGGTCGTCTGAGTCCTGACGACGCCTGCCCAGGACATGGTCCCGTTGGCGCTCCAGTAGAGCCGCGTGAGCGAGGATCACCGGCACCGTGGGGAGAAAAACGGTAGCGATCTCGCCACGGCGTCGGGTCCGGACAAAACGTCCCACCGCCTGGGCGAAGAACAGCGGAGTCGAGGTGGCCGTGGCGTAGACCCCCACCGCCAGCCGGGGGACATCCACCCCCTCGGACACCATCCGGACCGCCACCAGCCACCGTTCGTCCGAACCGGCGAAGGTCTCGATCCTGCGGCTGGCGCCGGCATCATCAGAGAGCACGACCGTGGGCCGTTGCCCGGTCACCGACTCCAGCACCCGGGCATAAGCCCGGGCCTGCCTCTGGTTCGTCGCGATCACCAGCCCGCCGGCGTCGGGGATGTGGCGACGGACCTCGCTCAGCCGGACATCGGCCGAGCGCAGTACCGACTGTACCCACTCCCCCTTCGGGTCCAGCGCGGTCCGCCAGGCCTGAGCGGTGAGGTCCTTGGTGAGGGCCTCGCTCAAGTTCACCGCAACTTCGTCTCCGGCCCGGGTCCGCCACCGCATCGGGCCGCCGTAGGCCATGAACACGACCGGGCGGACCACCCGGTCACGCAAGGCCTCGGCATAGCCGTACGTGTAGTCGGCGCTGCTGCGCAGCACGTGGTCTGGGCCAGGTTCGTAGCGCACATACGGGATCGGATTGTCGTCGGAGCGGAACGGAGTCCCCGTCAGCAGCAGCCGCCGGGTGGCCGGCTCGAAGGCATCTCGGATCGCCTCACCCCAGCTCAGGGCGTCTCCGGCGTGGTGCACCTCGTCCAGAATCACCAACGTCCGAAAGGCCCTGGTCCGGGCCTCCACCGAGTAGGGCGCGGCCGCAACCCCGGCGTACGTGACAGCAACCCCGTCGAACTGCCGCGAACGGCTCTTGCGGCTGGATCCTGACCCCAGCCCGGGATCGATCTGGATCCCGACCCGGGCTGCGGCGTCGGCCCACTGCACCTTGAGATGCTCGGTGGGGGTCACCACGATCACCCGCTGTACGGTCCGGGAACTCAGCAGTTCGGAGGCGACGCGGAGCGCGAAGGTGGTCTTGCCGGCGCCGGGGGTGGCCACCGCCAGATAGTCGCGCGAGGCTCGCGCCAGATAGTCGTCGAGCGCCTCCTGTTGCCAGGCCCGCAGCCTGGCCGCGGTCCCCCACGGCGCCCGCCCCGGGTATGCCGGGGATAACGCCTCCTGGGCAGTCGCTACCTTGACCACACGTCTCCTGATCGTTGTCGGAAGGTGTCCGCCGGGCGGGTGAGTCCTGGACGTTACCCAACCCGGCGCACCGGCATCCCCAGGGATACGCCCCTGACCGGCAGCTCCTGGCGGGCCTGCCAGGCGTCTCCGCCCGCGGTCCGCAGTAGCCGGCTGATGCCGGCGTCGGCGACCAGGTGGTGCGGCGCCCCATGCGTGATCACCGCGTGGGCCAGGTCCCCGGGGCGAGGCCGCTGGGCAGCCTCGGCGGGCACGGTGACGTGAACCAGCCGGTTATCGCGAGCCCGTCCAGACAGCCGGGAGGTGGCGGTATCCTTGCGTCCCTCCCCCTCGGCGAACAGGATCTCCACCTCGTGACCGACCTGGGCCTGGTTCTGCTCCAGCGCCAGTTCGTCGACCAGCGCGACCAGGCGTTGGTAGCGCTCCTGGACCACCGGCTTGGGCACCTGGTCGGGCATGGTCGCGGCTGGGGTGCCGGGACGGATCGAATATTGAAAGGTGTAGGCGGCGGCGAACCGGGCCTGGCGTACCACCGCCAGGGTCTGCTCAAAGTCGGCATCGGTCTCGCCGGGGAAACCGACGATGATGTCGGTCGTCACGGCCGCGTGCGGGATCCTCGAACGGACCCGATCCATAATCCCCAGGAATCGTTGACGTCGGTACGAGCGGCGCATCCGGCGCAGCACCTGGTCCGAGCCAGACTGCAAGGGCATGTGCAGGCTGGGCATCACATTGTCCGTCTCGGCCATGGCCGCGACCACAGAGTCGGTGAAGTCCTTCGGATGCGGAGAGGTGAACCGAACCCGGCGCAGCCCTTCGATCTCACCGCAGGCCCGCAGCAAGTCGGCGAAGGCATCGGGTCGGCGGGCCTGCAGGCCGTAGGCGTTGACGTTCTGCCCCAGCAGGGTAACCTCCTGGATGCCCTCGGCCACTAGCTGGCGAACCTCGGCGAGGATCTGCTCCGGGGCCCGGTCCTGCTGCTGGCCGCGTAGCGCCGGCACGATGCAGAAGGTGCAGGTGTTCGAGCAGCCCACACTGATGGCGACCCACGCCGCGTAGGCGGAATCACGGCGAGTCGGCAAAGTTGAGGGAAAGGTCTGCAGTGATTCGAGGATCTCGACCTGTGCCTGTTGTTCGACCCGGGCCCGTTCCAGCAGGATCGGCAACGAGCCGACGTTGTGAGTGCCGAAGACCACATCTACCCAGGGGGCCCGCGACAGCACCAATTCCTTGTCCTTCTGGGCCATGCAGCCGCCGACTGCGATCTGCATGCCGGGCCGAGCAGCCTTGACCGGGGCCAGATGGCCGAGATTGCCGTAGAGCCGGTTGTCGGCGTTCTCCCGTACCGCACACGTGTTGAAGACCAGCACATCAGCCACCTCGTCGGTGGTCGCGGTGTAGCCGGCGTCCTCGAGCAGGCCGCCGATCCGCTCGGAGTCGTGCACGTTCATCTGGCAGCCGTACGTGATGACGCGATAAGTGCGGGCCGGGGCAGTCATAGCCCGGCAACTGTACTCGACATTCCCCGCCGGAGCCTCAGCGAAGAGCCAGCCCCGTCCAGACCTGAGTCCCGACCAACCAAGTAGCCCCGGCACACACCAGCGCAAAGGTGAGATTCCACAGCACAGCGGGGATGCGGGTCAGCTGGGCCAGCACGCCAGGGTCGCTCGAGGAGTCGGCGGCGCGTACCACGGCCGCCAGGTGCCTCCAGGCTCCGATGACCAGGACACAACCAGCTCCTAGCAGCACCGGGGCCTGCAGGTGGTCGTCTCGCCACCACCACAGGGCGCCGACCCCGGCCAGGGCCAAGAACGTCACCAGCGCGGTCAGCAGTGATCGGACCCGGATGAGGCAAGTCAGCAGGACAGCGAGTACGAGCAGGATCGCGGGCGCCGCCCACCCCTGTGCGCCGAGCCAAGCCAGTCCGGCACCAACCACCGCGGGAGCTGGATATCCAGCCCACGTAGTGACCACTCGCCCGAAACCGCGGGCCGGGCCGATGGTGACCGCGTGGCCGGACATGTCACCGCGCAACACAAAACCGGTGAAGCGCCGCCCCACCAACAGCCCGACCATCGCATGGCCGAGTTCATGAACCAAGGTGATCCCGACTCGCAGTGCCCGCCAGACCGGGGGCGTCCCCACTGCGACCGCAGCCACGACCATCACGACCAGCAGTGGTGACCCGGTAAGGCGGACCGGATCACCAGGCCTGGTCCGGATCCAGATCTCATCCACCAGGAGCCCGAACCAGTCCATGGGTGCCGACCGTACCTGAGGATCAGCCGCTCTGGGGGGCTATTCCGGGCTGGCGGTGGTGCCGTCCCGCCGGGCGCCGAGCTCGGAGTCGAGACGCAGCAGGCCGACACCGTCATCACCGACCATTCGCAGTTGGCCGAGGATCTCGCGTACCGTCGCCTCTTCCTCAATCTGTTCCTCCAGGAACCAGTTCAGTAGGGGGCGGCTGTCCAGGTCGCCGGCCTTTTCGGCCGCCAGGTAGAGCTCCCGGATCGCCTTCGAGACCTTCTCCTCGTGTGCCAGGGCAGCGCCGAAAACCTCGGCTGGGGAGCCGTTGACCGGCACCGTGGGTGCCGCGATGGCACCGATCGTGGGGACCTGGTCACGGTCCAGGATGTGGTCGATGAACTTGTTGGCGTGCCCGATCTCCTCATCGGCCTGGGCCCGCAACCACTGGGCCATCCCCGGAAGGTCGGCGGCTGCCGTCACAATCGCCAGCTGGCGGTACACCAGGGAGGCTTCGATCTCCATCGTGATCTGCTTATCGTAGGCGGCCAGCAGGCTGTCGGTAAGTTTCATGACCTCACTCTGGCACACCACCACCTGCGGTGAGAAATCTCTGGTGATACGCCGACAACCATCGTCTTTCGAGCATTTCTCTATGGGTGGTGGCTAGGTTGGGGATAGTCCCAATCAGTGGGCCACCGCGATGGCTCGGCTCTCGCGGACCAGGGTTACGCGAATCTGCCCAGGATAGGTGAGCTCCTCCTCCACTTGCCGGGCGATACTGCGGGCCACGACCGCCATCTGATCATCGTCGACCAGGTCTGAGTTAACCATCACCCGAACCTCGCGACCAGCCTGCATCGCGAAGACCCGTTCTACGCCCGGATGAGCCACGGCGATCTGTTCCAGGCGCTGCAAGCGCTTCACATACGCTTCCAGACTTTCGCGGCGCGCTCCTGGACGCGAGCCGCTGATGGCGTCGGCAGCCTGGGTCAGGACCGCTTCGACAGTCCGCGGCTCGACCTCGTTGTGATGAGCTTCAATAGCATGGACGATGTCGGGGTGCTCACCGTGACGTCGAGCCAGAACGGCCCCGACCGCGGCATGCGAGCCCTCGTGCTCGTGAGTGAGGGCCTTGCCGATGTCGTGTAGGAACGCGGCCCGTCGGCAGGTGGGGGCATCCAAGCCGAGTTCAACCGCCATCAACCCGGCCAAGTGGGCGCACTCCACCGAATGCTTGAGGACGTTCTGGCCGTGGGAGGTGCGGTAGCGCAGAGAGCCCAGCACCGGCAACAGCTCGGGATCCAGGTCACTGATCCCGACCTCGGCCACAGCTGCGCTAGCAGCATCCATGATCCGCTCGTCCACAGTCGTCCGGCACCGTTCGTAGACGTCCTCAATGCGCTGCGGGTGGATTCGCCCATCGCTGATCAGTTCGGCCAGGGCCAGTCGGGCAGTCTCTCGCCGCACCGGGTCGAAGCAAGACAGCAGCACGCTGCCCGGGGTGTCGTCGATCATCACGTTGACCCCGGTCACCTGCTCGAAGGTCCGGATGTTACGACCCTCGCGACCGATGATCCGCCCCTTCATCTCATCGCCAGGAAGATCGACCGTCGTCACGACGGATTCGGCGGTCTGCTCAGCGGACAGACGCTGGATTGCTGTGACGATCACCGCGCGGGCCTGCTGTTCGGCGTGGAGACGGGATTCCCGCTCAATGTCCCGGGCGACGGCCGCGGCTCGCAGCCGAGCCTCGTGCTCGGCCTGCGCCACTAATTCGTTGGTTGCCTGCTCGTGGCTGAGACCCGCGATCCGTTCCAGCTCGGCCTGAGCCCGGGCCCGGGCCCGGGCGACGGCGTCGGACTGGGCAGACATCTCGCTGTGAAGCTCGTCGATCCGGGCCGCTCGCTGTTCCAGAGCCTGCTGCTCGGCTTGGGCACGGCTCTCCCGCTCGCTGACCAGGGTCTCGCGTCGCAGCAGCGCCTCCCGTGCTGATCGCAGGTCTTCCCGGTCCTGGCCCAGCCGCTGGTCTGCCTCATCCTGTCGCTGCCGCGCGTCGGCCCGGGTACGGTCGAGGTCCGCTCGGGCCCGGTCCACCTCGGCCCGAGATCGGTCCAGCTCGGCAGCCCAGCTATGTCGGGCCCAGAGCAGATAGCCCAGGAGCGCCAAAGCCAGCACCACGAGCACGACATCCAGGCTCGAGACTGCCCCCGGCATGGCTCCCCTCCCGTCCGCTCTCGCTTTCCAGATAGACGATCCATCACCGGGACATGGCGATGCTGGATAGCCCAAGCCCGGGTCGACCATTGTCTAGCGTGGCGTTAAGAACGCTATACCTCGACCATGGGTTCGTCAGCGAGCCCAGCATCGGCACAGGACCACCGATTCTCATCGTGGACCACTCACCCGACTCTCCGGTGATCCTGCATGAACACATCTGCGAACCGCCCCAAGCCGCCTATGGGTCCGTCACGATACCCGACGGGTAGCCGATGCCGCCCCAGGCGAGTGGCGATCCTGGCCCTGGATCCGCGACCACCAGCTGCGGGATCAGTCCAGGGCCTCGCCCACCACTCGAGCCACCACCGCGGTCGAGAAACCCCGCCGGGCCAAATAGGCTGCCAGCCGACGTTGCTGTACCGGGATGGCCAGCCCGGACAGGACCCGCAGACGTTGCCTCGCCAGATCCCGCGCGGTCTCCAGATCGTCCAGATCGCAGCAGGCCAAGGCTGCGTCGATCGTCTCCTCGGCGATTCCCTTCTGCCGCAACTGGTAGCGCATCCTGCTGACCGAAGAACGCTTCTGGCCGCTACGGCTCGTCACCCATTGCTCGGCGAACCGGGCATCGTTCACCAGTCCGACCTCTTCGAGGCGATGGAGTACGGCTTGGGCTACCGCGGGCGGAACTTGTCGGCGTTCCAGATCGCTGGCCAGTTCATGCCAGGTCCGGTCTCGAACAGTCAGCCGGCGTAACGCGATCTCGTGAGCGGCCGCCACCGCCTCGCGGTCTTCGTCATCCCCGCTCTTCTGCTGCCGGTCTGAACCATCACGATTCCGATCCAGGCTGCGCTCTGCCTCATCCTGCTCGAGCTGAGCGTCTGAGCCAGTACCGATCCGCCGATCAGGCCGTTGCGCATGGTGTTGGCTCAGCTCGGCGATCCGTCGTCGTAACTCGTCGACATCGGGTCCAGCCACCGCAGCCTCAGAACTCAACCTCGCCGGTCACCGGGTCAATCCGCTCCTCGCCCTGGCCGCTCTGCCCGATCCCCATCTTCTCGAGGATTCGACGCTCGATCTCGGCCGCGACCTCCGGGTTGTTCCGCAGGAAGGAGCGGGCGTTCTCTTTGCCCTGCCCGAGCTGGTCGGCCTCGTAAGTGAACCAGGCCCCCGCCTTGCGGATCACGCCGTTGTCGACGCCGAGGTCGATCAGGCTGCCCTCCCGCGAGATGCCCTCGCCGTACAGGATGTCGAATTCCGCCTGCTTGAAGGGCGGGGCGACCTTGTTCTTCACCACCTTGACCCGGGTCCGGTTACCGACCATGTCGGATCCGTCCTTCAAGGTCTCGATCCGACGCACGTCCAGCCGGACCGATGAGTAGAACTTCAGGGCCCGACCACCGGTGGTGGTCTCTGGGGAGCCGAACATCACCCCGATCTTTTCACGCAACTGGTTGATGAAGATCGCCGTGGTCCCGGCACCGCTCAAGGCGCCCGTCATTTTGCGCAGCGCCTGGCTCATCAGTCGTGCCTGCAGCCCGACGTGGTTGTCGCCCATCTCACCCTCGATCTCGGCTCGAGGGGTCAGCGCAGCCACCGAGTCGATCACGATCAAGGACAGCGCTCCTGAACGAACCAGCATGTCGGCGATCTCGAGGGCCTGCTCACCATTATCTGGCTGGCTCACCAGGAGAGCGTCGGTGTCGACGCCCAGCTTCTGGGCGTAGTCCGGATCCAGGGCATGCTCGGCGTCGATGAAGGCGCAGATCCCGCCTCCGGCCTGCGCGTTGGCGATCGCGTGCAGCGCCACGGTGGTCTTGCCGCTGGACTCCGGTCCGTAGATCTCCACCACCCGGCCCCGCGGCAGTCCGCCGATCCCGAGCGCGATGTCGAGTGCGATCGATCCGGTGGGAATCACATCGATCGGCTGTCGGCTGCCCTCACCGAGACGCATCACCGACCCCTTGCCGTGTGCCTTCTCGATCTGCGCAAGCGCTGCTTCCAAGGCCTTGCCACGATCTGCCACCGCCATGTCTGCATCCTTCCCTCGTACCTGGGTGGCTCGGTCGAGCCATCTGAGGTGGACAGTAGGCGGACCCACTGACAACCCGCTCGCCCCATGACCTGACCTGTGGAAAACTCCTGAGTCGATCGGGACCGGTGGATAATCTACCGAACATATGTTCGAGGCACGGCCGACACGCCGGTCAGCGTTCTGACGCCGGTAAGCCCAGCTGGGCCCAGACTGCCCGCCAGATCAGCTTGGTCTCGAGACCATGCCCCAAGGCCTCGGTCACGGTCCGGCCGCCCAAATCCCCTAACACCACCTGATCAGCCCAAGCATGGGCATAGCCCCGCCCCAGGACGGCCTCCAGCCGCCGCCACAGTTCGGCTTCCCGCACCTCAGGCGGCCGCGACAACCGTCTCGACCGGGAGCACCGTCACCGTCTCGAAAGCCGCGAGGCGACGAGATGCGTCGTCGAGGACAACAGACAGGGGCACCTCGAGCGCAGCGCAGATCGAAGCCAGCAATTCCGACGATGCCTCCTTCTGGCCTCGCTCAACCTCAGACAGGTAGCCGAGACTGACACTGGCGTCGGAGGAAACCTCTCGCAACGTTCGGCCCTGCGCCATACGCTGCTCGCGCAACGACTCTCCCAGCACCTCACGCAGGAGTGGAGTGACGTGGACCTTGTGCATGAGACGACTCTACCGGGCGATCGAAGCCTGAGCGAGCATCTCATCCAATAGGTCGAGCACGCCGGCCACAGTCGCCCGACGTACCTGCTCGCGATCTCCGTGGTAGTGGCTCGACCGGGCCCGGATCTCGTATGGGCCCGCAACCGCAGTCCAGACCGTCCCGGGTGCTAGGCCGTCGACCTCATCCGGCCCGGCCACCCCGGTGACTGCGATCCCCCACGATGCCCCGCACACCCGTCGCGCGCCTGCTGCCATCGCCTGGGCCACCTGATCCGAGACCACACCGAAGCGTCGTACCACATCTGGGTCCACCCCGGCCAGAGACACTTTCAGCTCGGTGGCGTAGGTGAGCAGGCCACCTCGCACTACGGCCGAGGCCCCTGGTACCGATGTCAGCTCCGCGGCCACCAACCCACCCGTGAGTGATTCGCAGGTTGCAACGGACTCCCGCCGAGCCCGTAGCACGGCGACCACATGGTCCGCGTTCATGGGCCAGCGCGCTGGGCGAGGCCCTGCTGGCGCAGTTTCCAGGCCTCCCAGCAATAGTCGAGGCCAGTCACCACGGTTAGCAGCACCGCGATCCACATCAGCACCACGGCGACCGGCTGCAGTAACCAGGCCAGCGGCAACGAGCCGAGCGGCAGCATGTAGCCGACCAACGCCACAGACTGCATCACGGTCTTCAGTTTGCCGCCCCGATTGGCGGCCATCACCGCGTACTTCAAGACTAAGAACCGCAGCAGGGTGATCCCCCACTCCCGCAGCAGGACCACCACCGTCATCCACCATGCCAATTCGTGCAGCATCGACAGCGCCACAAAGGCCATCCCGGTTAATGCTTTGTCGGCGATCGGGTCCCACAACTTGCCGAACGTCGTGACCAGGCCGTAGCGGCGGGCGATCCGCCCGTCGGCTACATCGGTCACGCTGGCCACCACGAAGGTCAGCGTCGCAGCCCAACGCCACCCTGAGTCCTGGGGATGCGACAGCAGCAGAAAACCAAGCAGAGGCACCATCAGCAGCCGAAGCGCAGTCAGCAGATTCGGGATGTTCAGGGCACGAACCGGGACTGCCGTACGCTGGTCCCTGGTCACTTCAACCTGCTTCCACAACGAGTTCGATACGGTTGAAGTCTCGCACCACTGCCCTAACAATGCCACCGGCTGACACGGAATCGATCGGCCAGATGATCCCCTGGTGAGCCGCCCGCCCACGCTCGCACCCCTCAACCAGGACCCCGGTGATCGGTATGTGGCCAGCCTTAACCCGCCCGGCGTCCTCAGGTTCGAACACCAGATCGAATCCGCCATCCGCTGACTCTACGCTCTTGTGACAGGCGCAGCCCAGAGCGGCCATATGAACACGGGTCGGGCGCACCGGGACACGGTATCTCACCCGGCAGGGCCCCGCCGGATGACGTCGCTGTGGGGATCTGGCAGGACGTGATCACTGCTCGGCGAATCTCGCCGCCTTCGCGGCGTCCCAGCCCAGCATCTCCTGCAGGACCGCAGCCGTGTCGGCTCCGAGCAGGGGCGCCGGCCTATCCACGGAACCCGGCGTGGCGAGCATCTTGACCGGCACTCCCGGCATCCTCAGCCGACCAGCCGTCGGATGCTCAACTTCGACGATCATCTCGCGGGCCGCAACATGGGGATCGGCCACCACTCGGTCGACCGTGTTGATCGGGGCATTCGGGATCCCCGCTTCGTCCAGCTTGGCGAGCCAGTTGTCGGTGGTGTCCCTGCCGAATGCTCGATCCAGGATCTCACCCAGTTCGGTGGCGTGCTCGGTCCGGTCGCTATTGGTCAGGAAACGTGGGTCCGTCAGCAGATCTTCACGTCCCAGCAGGACACACAACTTCGCCCACAGTCGATCGTTACCGGCCCCGACAATCACCGAGCCATCGGCTGAGGTGTAGGCCGAGAACGGTGTGATCGACGGGTGTCGGTTGCCCAGTGGCTTCGGGACCTCACCAGAGGTGACATAGCGGGCGATGGCGTTCTCCAGGATCGCCAACTGGCAGTCGAGCATCGCGACATCGACCTTCTGTCCCTCACCGGTCGTCTGACGGTGGTAAAGCGCCATCATGATCCCGTAGGCGGTGAAGATCCCCGCGACCACGTCCCCGACTGAGGCCCCGACCCGGAACCCGGTGCTACCTTCGGGTCCGGTGATGCTCATAATGCCGCCCATCGCCTGAACCACCACATCGTAGGCCGGTTTGAGCCGGTACGGGCCAGAATCCCCGAAGCCGGAGCAGGCGGCATAGATCAGGTCGGGTTTGATCTGGCTAAGGACGTCGTAGCCCAGCCCGAATTTCTCCATGGTCCCGGGACGGTAATTCTCCACAACGACGTCGATGTTCGCGACAAGTTCCTTGAAGGTCGCGACATGATCAGGCTCTTTGAGGTTGAGCACGATCGAGCGCTTATTCCGGTTCAAGCTCATGAAATAGGCGCTCTCCCCGTTGATGAAGGGACCGAAGGCCCGTGAGTCATCGCCCACCTGCGGCGGCTCGACCTTGATGACATCGGCACCGTAATCGGCCAGCATCATCGTGGCATACGGGCCTGCAAGCACGCGGCTGAGATCGAGAACCTTGATTCCTTCCAGGGGTCTCATGATTTCCTTCCCGATCAGATGGCAGCACCATCGACCTCATACCCTAGCATCCCGCAGACTCGGGGCGCTGTCGGCGCCTCGACACCGATCCGACTAGATGCCCTATCCGCCACCATACTGTTTTCTCCAGGCCTGCTCGACCTGTTCTTGGTAATGCCCCTCCCGGTACGGATCCAGGTTGAAAGGTGGCTTGGTCAGATCGCTCTGCTCAGTCGGGCCCAGTTGGATCGGGGCCCCTACCGCGTCTGGCGCTGCTGCGGCAGAGCCCTGCCAGCGTTCTTGAGCGGCGGTCAACGGATCATCGCCGGTGTAGTAACGCCGAACCTGTCCATTGTTGGCCTGAGCCACGAGGGTCCCCGGGTCAACCCCGTTCTTGTGGGCGACATAGTCGATTGTCGCCTGGCTGACCCCGGCAGCGTTGTAGGTCACCCCGGCATTACCGGTATCCATCGATGCGATCGCTGCCAACCGACCTCCCAGCGAATGTCCGGTGAAGACGAACTTGTCGCTAACCCCCTTGTTCTTCAAAGCCTCGGTGATCGCCAGCACCTGCTTGGTCTGAGGCGAGACCGTAGCCGCTCCCACCCCGTCTTCGATGATATCGGGTTTGCCTCCGCCTGGACCAACAAAGGTACCGCCGAAGGCCATCACATAGTTCCCATCAGGGGTCTTGAAAACCTCGGCGATGAAGCCGTTCTCGTCGGTAAGCATCTCGGGAGTCAGCCCCAGCTGCGCCAGCTCCTGATCACTGACCCGCTGATAGCCCTCAGGCAGCTGGGCATCCTTGTTGCCAACGGCCTGGTTCAGGTCGATCAGATCCCCATCAAGTTTCTGCGCACCGGAACCTTGAGCGGTCTGACCGAAAGTGCCTTGGGCTGGCGCGTCCACATTAGTTCCCGGGTCCCCCCGGCCGCTCAGCAGCGAAGCTGCGCGTTCAGCACGAACCCCGGCTCCGCTGATCTGACCGATCACGGCAACCATCGGTCGGATGCTCTGCTCGGCGAAGTCCGCGATCTGCCCCAGCACCGTGGAGACGTGACCTGAGGCCCAGGCCACATAGTTCTGAAAGGCCTGCTTCAACAGGGTCGGGACCGCATCGGCAGAGTCGGCGAAGCCCGAAACTCCACCCGAGATCGACCCGCCGATAAATCCGCTCACCATCCCGATCGGCCCGAGCAAGGCTCCGGCTCGGGCTCCTCTGAGGCCGCCCTTCCAGGCGGACTGCATGGTTCCTGACACCACCGTGAGGATCCCGTTGGCTAGGGCCAATCCCATCTCGGCTAGGAACCGGGCAATGGCCACGACCAGATCCGTACCCAGTTGAGAGACGAGGTCGATCACGCCTTGCTTGGCAGCCGCCAACAGACCGAGCAAGCAGCGGTGAGCCGAGGAGGCGAATTTCAGCAGCCCGCTGGTAGCCGTTGCTGCTGAAGCCGTCGCGGTCATGGTGGAGCCGAAGGCATCCGAGGCCTGACCACTCCAACAGTCCTGCACCCTTCCGCGGACTGCTTCGATGGCCGGCGACTGCCTCTCGACCACCGCCGCGACCCGATCCAAGTTCTGGGCATGCTCCATGATGGCGTCGCTGCTGCCGGTGAAGGCGGTCAAGAATTCCTGGGTGGTAGCCAGGGCCTGAGCAATCCAGTCATAGAAGGGATTGATCGTGCCATCAGCGATGAACCGGGCCGTGTCGACGACATCATCTACCACCGAGAATACGGTGACGCTGGGAGCTGAGCCTGCCTGGGCCGCCAATTGCGGGTTGTTCCCCAGGATCTCGCTAGCCGATCTGATATCCGCCGTGGTGGCCGTCATAGCGTCGCCTTCCCGATCGTGCCTGCCAATCGGGCGTTGTCCTGCTCGACATCGACGTAGCACTGCCCACTCTGGTCGATCCGATCGGCGATGTTCATGATCAAGCCGCCCAGGCAGTGGAGCAGATCGTTGAAGGCGGTGGTGGTTGCCGGTTCACAGTCCTGGGCGGCGCTTCCCACCAGCTGTCCGTACATGCGGGGGTCAGGCACCGGGATCCCCTGGCCGGCTATCTCCTCGCCAATCGACCGGGTCCCGCCGGAACTAGACTTCACAGCAGCGGCATCAACCTGGAACGTCGTCACTGCTCCTCCTCAAGTTGAGAACGTACGATTCGGTCGAGTTTGGCCAGCCCAATGCGGACGGCGCTCAACAGGTGCTCCTCCTGTTGGTCTCCTGGCAGGCAGAGTTCCTCATCGCTGATGCTGGCATCCACCAGGAGCCGACTGCCATTGATTTCGACCTGGATACCGGCGACCGTGGCGTCGACCGTGAGGTCCGGCAGCCGGGCGGCGAGCTTGGCACCGGCCCGTAGCGCGGCCTCGCCCGCGCGCCGAGCGGCCGCGCCGTGGTCTGGCCCAGAGAGTGTCGGACTGGGCTGGGTGACCACGCCCGGCACCACCGCTTCGACAGATACCGGTTGACGGTTGCGCAGTGCCTCCTGATAGGCGCTGAGGAGGTCTTCCCGCCACCGGCCAGGAGAAGTCGCCGTTCCCGTGAAAGCTGCCCGAAGCACCTGCCCGCTGCCGTCGACCCTCACCTCGACGGTGCTGGTCCAGCCGCTCCCAGCACCAGCAGCGCTTCGGACCGCCAAGTCCTGGGACAGGTCGCGATATGTTTGGGCGTTGGCTCGCAATCGCGCCAAGGCGTGATCAATACTCACGAGGCATGAGCTTAGGGCCTGCCCGGTGCGCTCATGAGCCTGCTGAGAGATTTGCCAGAACCTCGTCCAGATCGTCAGGCTTAATCAGCACCTCGCGTGGTTTCGAGCCCTCGGAGGGACCGACGATTCCCCTGGTCTCGAGGATGTCCATCAGGCGTCCAGCCTTAGCGAACCCCACTCGCAGTTTGCGCTGCAACATCGAGGTCGAGCCCAGTTGCAGATTCACCACCAGCTGGGCTGCCTCGATCACCAATTCGAGGTCGTCACCAATATCCTCGGCGATCTTCGTGCTGGACTCGGCCGGTGCGGCCACATCTTCACGGTACCGCGGCTGAAGTTGCCCCTGGGCGTGGCTAACCACTTGGCGGATCTCGTTCTCGGTGACCCAGGCCCCCTGTACCCGCAGGGGTTTACCGGCTCCCATCGGCAAGAACAGCCCATCACCCTGCCCGACCAATTTCTCCGCTCCGGGCTGGTCCAGGATCACGCGGGAATCAGTCATCGAACTGGTCGCGAAAGCCAGCCGTGACGGCACATTAGCCTTAATCAGCCCGGTCACCACATCGGTCGAGGGCCGCTGAGTCGCCAACACCAGATGAATCCCGGCGGCTCGGGCCAGCTGGGTGATCCGGACGATCGAGTCCTCAACGTCACGCGGTGCCACCATCATCAGGTCAGCCAGCTCATCCACAATCACCAACAAGTACGGGTACGGCTCCAGGGTCCGCTCCGAGCCTGGAACCGGCTTAACATGCCCGGCCCGGACCGCCTTATTGAAGTCGTCCACATGCCGGAAGCCGAAGGTGGCCAGATCGTCGTAGCGCTGGTCCATCTCCCGCACCACCCACTGCAGCGCATCCGCTGCCTTCTTCGGATTGGTGATGATCGGGGTCACCAGGTGCGGAACGCCCTCGTAGTGGTTCAGCTCAACCCGCTTCGGGTCGACCAACAGCAGCCGTACCTCATCGGGTGTGGAACGCATCAGGATCGAGGTGATCATCGAGTTCACAAAACTCGACTTGCCTGAGCCGGTGGCCCCAGCTACCAGCAGATGCGGCATCTTCGCCATGTTGGCGATCACGAAGCCGCCCTCGACATCTTTGCCCAGGCCGACCGTCATCGGGTGGTGGTCGTTGCGGGCGGTAGGGCTGCGCAGAACATCACCGAGTGACACAACTTCCTTGTCCCGATTCGGGATCTCGATCCCGATGGCGGACTTGCCGGGGATCGGCGACAGGATCCGGACATCGGGTGAGGCCACGGCATAGGCGATGTTCTTGCTAAGCGCAGTGACCTTCTCGACCTTGACGGCCTGACCCAGTTCTACCTCGTAACGGGTGACGGTGGGACCGCGGGTGTAGCCGGTGACGGCGGCATCGATCTCGAATTGCCGCAGGACCTCGGTCAGACTCCCGACAATCGCGTCCGAGGCCTGGGTCCGGGCCTTCGGCACTGTGCCCGGTTTGAGCAGGGCCGGATCCGGAAGCGAATAGACCACATCGCCCGACAGCATCTGCTGCTCGGAACGCAAAGGTTCGCCGGTGAAGGCCGGCGCAGGTAGCTCGGGCGGCTCCGGCTCGGCCTTGGCCGGTGGTAGCCCGGCGGTTACGACGGGGCGTTCTGGCTTCGCCACCGGTACCGGTGGAGCCAATACGCTCGGCGACTCCTCTGGTTCCGGATCCGCTGGACGCTCTTCCACCAGAGGGGTTTCGTAGGCCTCGTCGATGCCATATTCCGGTTCGGGGTCGCTGTGGCCCCGGATCCGATCCACCAGTCCTCGGGCCTCGGCCACAAGTTCGGCGATCGGGCGTCCGATCACGACCAGCGCCCCGAACATGGCCAGCAGGATCAACAGCGGTGCCGCCACCCAGACCGTCAGCAGATCAGCCAGCACCGACGATGACAGGTAGCCCACCAGGCCGCCGGCGCCGCGGACAGCGTCCATGTCGCTGGGCCGCGGTAGCCCATTGCCGATGCTGACCAGACCGAGGACTCCGAACAGGAATGTGCTCCAGCCCACCAACTGACGTCCCCACGGACCGTTGTGGTCAGGATGGCGAAGGGTGCGCCAGGCCATGGCCGCTAGTGCCACCGGGGTGGCATACCCCGCGACCCCGACCAATGACGAGATCCCCATCCTGCCGTAGCGCCCCACCGGCCCAGGCAGCCCGAACCAGAAAACCGCCACCACGATGATCGCCAACGCCAGCAGCAGCATCCCGGCTCCGTCGCGACGAAGCCCGGGATCCAGGTCCCGGGCTCCACTGCCAATCCCGCGCACTACAGTGCCGAGTCCCCGGGCGATTGCCCGGAGCACAGCCGCGACCCCACGGCCGACAGTCTCGAAGAAACCCGGTCCAGATGCCGGGGATCGAGTACGCGACGTCGAGGTCTTCTTCATGCTTGCCCGCGACCGCGATCCGCCGCTTCGTGAGGATGAGGCTGAAGCGCGGGGCCGCGGCGGGGAAGGTGCACGGCTCGCCATAAGGCCAGCCTAGACGGCGCCGGTTCCTGTGCTGGGAAGCCTCGCCGGGCCTCAGGATGCCCGCAGGCCCCGGCGGTGTTCAGGTCAGGAGCGGAAGTGGTCCCAACCGTTGGGTTCCCAGGTCTCGCCATTCACCCGGACCTCGGGTTCTCCCTCGGACACGGTGCCGATCACCTGCCACTGCGGTGGCACCCGCCCAAACGGGAAGGTCGCCACCAGAGCATGGTCCTCACCGCCAGCGAGGATGAACGAGAGCGGGTCGGCGCCGGTAGCCGCGGCGACCGCCCGTAGTGGTTCGGGTACGTCGAAACGCGCCGTGTCGATGTCGATCAGCACCTCCGACGCGGCCGCGATGTGGCCCAGATCAGCAACCAGGCCGTCGCTGACATCGGCCATCGCCGTGGCGCCGGCCTCTTGAGCCTCGGCTCCGGTGCCGTACCCCACCCGTGGGTACTGGTACGCCTCGACCAGCGCCCGCGGGGATCGGAAACCACGGCTGAGGACGGTCAATCCGGCGGCTGACCAGCCCAATCGACCGCGGTAAGCCACCACCTCGCCAGGGTTGGCGCCACTGCGCAACACCGGGGTTCGCCCTCGCAGCTCACCGACCACGGTGACGGTCACTGTCACCTGCGGCCCTCGGGCAAGGTCGCCACCCACCCAGGAAGCCCCGGCAAGTTCACACTCAGTCCGTATCCCCCGCGCCAGGTCGTCAACCCAAGCGGCCGGTGTCTCACTCGGCAGCGAGACAGCAGCCAGGACAAAGCCCTGGCTGGCTCCCATCGCCTCGATGTCGGCGGCTGCTGAGGCGACGACTCTCCGGCCCAGATTCTCGGCCGTTACCCAGTCCCGGCGAAAATGGACCGATTCGACCTGCATGTCGGTGCTTGCTACCGCCGAGCCGTTGAGCAAGAAAACCGCGCCGTCGTCGCCAGGCCCGACCGCCACCGCGGGCCCCATGGGGAGACCAGCGGTGATCCGGGAGATCGTGGGGAACTCGCCCACCGAACCGACAGTGGTACCGCGCGGTGTGACCATGGCGGCCACCGTACCGGTTCTGGTATCGAGCGATGATGCCGGCCTGGTCGGGTCAAGACACGACGACCATGCCCACGCCGGCGCACCACAGGATCATCATGATGGTCGAGGCTGTCGGGGATGAGCCCACCGCGGCTAGCGCAGACCGACAGGCCGAGCCAAGGCCAGATCGATCAGTTCCGTGACCAGAGCGGTGTAGTCCAGGCCGCAAACCTGCCACAACATCGGGTACATCGAGGTGGGGGTGAATCCGGGCATGGTGTTGAGCTCGTTGACGATCACCTCCCCGGAGGGCAGGACAAAAGTGTCGACCCTGGCCAGTCCCTCGACGCCGAGCGCCAGGTATGAGGCCAGCGCCACCTGCTGGATCTGTTCGCACAGGTACGGGTCCAGTTCAGCAGGCACCGAGAGCGAGACCGGCTGATCGCCCAAGTACTTCTTCTCGAAGTCGTAGAAAGCGTTCTCCTGGTGCAGCACCACCTCTCCCGGCAGTGACACCCGTGGCGGTCCCTGGTCGAGGGATCCGAGTACAGCGCATTCAATCTCACGTACCCCCATCAGCGCCTGCTCCACGATCACGGTCGGGTCATGCTGCTGGGCGGTTGCGACCGCCGCCTCAAGCTCACCGGGCCCGGTGATTCGAGAGATCCCGATCGATGACCCACCACGGTTCGGTTTGACGAACAGCGGATAGGTCAGGGTGTCGATCTGGCTCCAGACCGCTGCCCGGTTGGTGCGCCAGGTGTGCTGGTCGAAACCCACGAAGGGCCCGACCGGGATCTGGTGAGACTGAAGCTGACGCTTCATCGCCATCTTGTCCTGGCAGACCGAACTTGCCAGCACTCCAGCGCCCACGTAGCGCACACCCATCAGTTCGAACAGTCCCTGGATTGTTCCGTCCTCGCCGAACGGTCCGTGCAGCAGCGCAAAGGCCACGTCAATGGTCACCGGGTCGACGATCCGGTCACCACTGCGCCGTCCCAGTTCCAAGCCGTCTGCGGTCCGTAGCAGCACCGCATCGTCGAAGGCCGGGTCGACCTGCGGCAGCGAGCCATCGGGCCCGATCCGGTAGTCGAGCACCTGGTCGGGGGCGACCATCACCCACCGTCCACCTCGCGCGATGCCGACGCAGGTGACGTTGAACCGGTTCTGGTCGAGGGCTGCGAGTACTCCCCGGGCAGTCAGACACGAGATCTCGTGCTCCGACGAATCGCCGCCGAAGATCAGCAGGACACGGATACGCTGCACTCCAGGCTCCTCAGTCGATGGTTTGTTCACCCTAGCGGCCGCCTGGACCGGTCCCCGGACTGGCTCAGGCGGACAACGAGGCCGGCCCCTCCCCCGTCAGGCCGCGGGGTACCGGGAGTCTCTGCCCGGCTCGTGGGTCCCAACGGCCTGGGCCGGCCTTGTCCCCACGCAACTGCTCGACCAGTCCAGTGAGCGCATCCATGATCCGATTGCTTGCCTCGACCATGACCTCCGTGGTGAATGGCAGCCCCCGCAGGTCATCCAACGGCACCGGATCACCACAGAGGACCTGAAATCGGTGTCGTTTCCCAACTACGAATGGAAAACCACGTTTACGGGCCGGCATGAAGAACTGACTTCCCCACTGCGCCACGGGCAGCACCGGCACCTCGGTTTCCAAGGCCAACCTGGCCGCACCCGACTTCGCTCTCATCGGCCAACCATCTGGGTCCTGAGTCAGCGTACCCTCGGGATAAATGGCAACGCACTTACCCTCGTGCAGGGCTGACTCAGCGGCTAGCAACGCATCCGAGGCTCGTCGGGTATGACGTTCCACTGGAATCTGGCCGCAGGAACGAGCCAACCAACCCAGGCCTGGGGTACGAAAGATCTGCACCTTACCCAGGAATCGCGGCCAACGACCCGACCAGATCAAGAACTGCCCGATCACCAGCGGATCGAAGTGTGATGTGTGGTTAGAGACCACCAGCAGGCCGCCATCGGCGGGCACCCGCTCTTGCCCGGACCATTCTCGATACCCCAGCAGCGGCATGACTCGGTTCACAATTCGAGCCAGCCGGCGATAGGTCGGCTCTACCGGCTCCTGGTTGACCGCGTCCAATGCCGGCAGACGACCTGCCGGCTGGGTCCCAGACCCGTCGCCCCTACCGACGCCCATGAGGTCTCCTTCTCGGTGTCGGGGACCACCGTAGCGACTCTCCTCCAAACCTGGCGACGCTCATGAAGCGGACGGGCACGGGT
>ERZ773042.166-NODE-166-length-51650-cov-5.125477_pt1 | contig 51650 bp, 45 predicted proteins | sample MGYA00511664_ERZ773042 | MGnify/ENA primary metagenome ERZ773042 (study PRJEB29015, sample SAMEA2737984) | human oral metagenome | biome: human oral; feature: human-associated habitat; material: dental | place: China | collected 2036 ... | reverse complement strand
TTAATAAAAAACGAGAATTTAAAATATTTATTAAAATTGAAATAGTTTAGATATTAATATAAATAGAATAAAAAAGCACCTTCTAGGTGCTTTTAAATTACTACTTGGAGGGTCATCTGGGGCTTGAACCCAGGACACCCTGCTTAAGAGGCAGGTGCTCTAACCAGCTGAGCTAATGACCCATAAAAATTACTACTGTATTATAACACAAAAACAAGGAAAGTATGGTTTTTGTCGGCTTTTACCGACGACGATAACCAAAAACGCCCATCCTTTTAACCTTGGATGAAAGGTTGGTGACGGGTAGGAACCGTCTTCTCCATCAGGCACTCGGCAACGCCGACCCTAAACAACTGACTCTTGCGGTTGTTCCGGATGATCGAGGTGATGTTGTAGCCAGAGGCCAACATCAGGTTGATCATTGGCTGAGAAGCGATCGGCACGTGGCAGAAGATCTGCCTCCAGCCGCACTCATCGGCAAAGTCATCGACGAAACGGATCAACTCGTGGTCGATGTGACCATCGGGGTTAAATCGGTCGAAGGAACCAATGAAGTCCAGACCCAGTCGCCCCTTAACCTCGGGCTTGAAGATGATAGCGCCAACAGGCGCACCACCAAGAAGCGCGATGTAAGTGGTAGACAAGACACCCTGGTGCGTCAACGTCCAGTCGTAAGACCGAACGTTGGAGTAGATGGTGTTCTTAAAGTAAACACCAGCCTTGGGGTAGATATCCCCATAGACATAGTCGACCAGATGGATTACCTGATCGAAGTGCCTCTTTCGAGCACTGTCCACCACCAGGTTCTTGGTAGCCTCGCTCTTCCAAGGAAGGAACATCGGTTTTCTCCTTTCTGTGTAGTGAAAAACCGATACCTTGCATTATATCACTAATTATTGTAAAACATAGTTTTTATGTTTTTTATTCTGAATTTGGATAATAAAAAAGCTATTCTAAGTGAATTTAGAATAGCTTAAGTGTTTACAAAATATAAATGGTAGTAGCGGCTGGGATTGAACCAGCGACCTTAGGCTTATGAGTCCTACGCTCTAACCAACTGAGCTACGCTACCATTTCCTAAAGGCCATTTTAACAGAAGTGAATTTATTTTACTAGAAAATATAACAGAGTATTTAAGATATAATTAATCATAAGAAGCATGAAGAAGAAAAAATATATTTTAGCAGTTTCAGGTGGTATTGATTCAATAATGCTATTAGATTTATTTGCTAAAAATATAAAAAAGGAAGACCTATTAGTAGCTCATTTTGATCATGGTATTAGAGATAATTCATATTTAGATGCATTATTTGTAAAAAGACTTGCCGATAATTATAAGATTGATTTTGTACTTGGTAGAGGGCGTTTGCGTAGAGATACATCAGAAGATGAAGCTAGAAGAAAACGTTACGATTTTCTTTATGGAATTAAAAAAGAATATGGTGGAGTAATAGTTACTGCTCATCATAAGAATGATGTTGCAGAATCAATTGCTATTAATGTGTCGCGTGGAACTGGTTGGCGAGGGCTAACAGTTATGAATAATTTATTAGTTTTTCGACCTTTAATTTACATTACTAAAGAAGAAATTAAAAAATATGTTTTAAAAAATAATCTATCTTGGAGAGAAGATCAAAGTAATGCTTCTAATATGTACTTACGTAATAGAATTAGAAAAGATCTTGAAAGTTTGCCTGATGAAAAGAAAACTTATGCTGTAGATAAACTTTTCGATCTTCGAAACCAGCAAATAAAGCTTAGCGAACAAATAGAATTAGAAGTCTTATCTCTAATACCTACTATCTATGTAGATTTTAAAAAACCTGAATTGGGATTTAGACGTCATTTTTTTATCATGGCAGATGAAAAGGTTTGTCTTGAACTATTAAGGTTTATTTTTAAAGAAATAATTGGCGATTCATTAACTATTAAGGCACGTAAAAATATTTTAATTATGATAAAAGTTGTAAAGAATAATACTTTAATGACGATATCAAAGAAGCATATTATTAGATTCAATACTAAGTCTTTTACTATAGAGTAATATTTAGTTGAATGTTAATATTATATGTAGTTATTGACTGTAGGTACTATTTTGAAATGAAAGGAATTGGATTTATTAAATATGACGAATAGAAAAAAGCCTGATTTTAAAAAGATTGCTAATATGAAGCGTGCAAATGCGATTCGTATTTCAATTTTTTGGGTTTTAGTTGTGATTTTAGGATTAACATATTTTGCAATCGTGGAATCAAATTTTAAGCCTAAAGAAGTGACTATTTCTGAAGTGATTTCAGGTATTAATGATGGAAAAATTGCTAAGGTAGAAGGTAACGGTAACGATCTTTACATTACAACAAAAGATGATTCATCTAAGCCTACCCAAAAATCATATATTCAAGGTGGGGTTGCTTCACTACTTAAGAATGATCGGATAGATAAAAATAAACAGGTAGTATTTTCAGACAGTGCTCCTTCACAGACTGGAGTAATTATCTTTAACGTGCTTTCAATATTCTTACCAGTACTAATTATTATTGGTTTCTTTATTTTTATGATGCGTTCTGCACAAGGAAGAGAGAATCAGGCTATGGGATTTGGACGATCTAAAGCTCGTATGTATAATGACTCTTCTAAAGAAAAAGTTTTGTTTAAAGATATTGCCGGTAATGATGCTGCAAAGCAGGATTTAAAAGAAGTCGTAGACTTTTTGAAATATCCAAAAAAGTATCGTCAATTGGGAGCTAAGATTCCAAAGGGCGTTTTGTTAGTTGGTGCACCAGGAACCGGTAAGACAATGCTTGCTAAAGCTGTTGCTGGCGAAGCTAATGTGCCATTCTTTACGATTTCAGGATCGGAATTTGTTGAAATGTTCGTAGGTGTTGGTGCGTCAAGGGTAAGAGATTTATTTGCGCAAGCTAAAAAGAATGCTCCAGCAATTATCTTTATTGATGAAATTGATGCTGTTGGTCGCCGTCGTGGATCTGGTATGGGTGGTGGCCATGATGAAAGAGAACAGACTTTAAACCAGATTTTAGTTGAAATGGATGGTTTTGAAGCTGGAACAAATGTAATCGTCTTAGCTGCTACAAACCGTGCTGATGTTTTAGACCCAGCATTACTTCGTCCTGGACGTTTTGATCGCCGAGCAAATATTACATTGCCAGAACGAGAAGATAGATTAGCTATCCTAAAAGTGCATTTTGCGAAAAAACCAGCTGAAGATGATGTTGATTTAGATGCGTTGGCTGCTAAGACCGCCGGATCTTCAGGTGCTGATCTTGCTAATATTGCCAACGAAGCAGCTATTATAGCGGCTCGTAATAATCGTAAAAAGATTACTAACGATGATCTTACTGAAGCTTTTGAAAAAGTGGCAATTGGTCCAGAACGTAAGAGTAAGATTATGACAGATAAAGAAAAAGAGATTACGGCTTACCATGAAGCAGGTCATGCAGTAGTAGGTCATGTTCTTCCTGATTCTGACCCAGTACATAAAGTTACAATTATTCCTCGTGGAGGTACAGGTGGCGTTACTTGGTTTATTCCAGAAAGGGACCAAAGCTACACATCTATTTATGAATTTAAAGACATCTTAGCTAGAGCAATGGGTGGAAGAATTGCTGAAAAACTCATTTTAGGTGATGACGGTATTACTACTGGCGCCAGTTCTGATCTTCGCAGTGCTACAAATATTGCAAGAGATATGGTGATTGAGCAAGGTATGGGAAAGAAATTGAGAAATCATGTCTTCCATGAAGATACACCTACTGGTAATGTTTTTGACACAATGTCTCGTGAACGTCCATATTCTGAAGAAACAGCTAAACTAATTGATGAAGAAGTTTCAAATCTTGTCGATGAAGCTACAAAGCGAGCAGAGATTGTGTTAACTAAGAATCGTGAAGGTCTTAAGAAGCTAGCTCTAGCATTACTAGACAAAGAAACTTTGGACGATAAAGAAGTTAATGAGATCTTAAAAGATACTAAATTACCAACAGAAGCAAAATTACATGAATAAAAAGGTTAGATAGATAAATGGGAAGAGTTGCAAGCGTCGTTGCGAGAGCAAATAAACAGCTGTCTGTTCAGTTTGCTGCTATTTTGCTTGCCTCCTCTTCTTTATTGTCTGCAGTTTTGGGATTGGTTCGAGAGTGGCTGCTAAACCAAAACTACTACGATACTTATAAGGCAGGTATTGATGCTTATCAGGTGGCGTTTACGGTGCCTGATTTTATGTTCATTATTCTAGTTTCTGGTGCATTATCTGTTAGTTTTATACCGGTATTTAATCAAAGGTTAGCATCTGGTAACAAAAAATCAGCATGGGAGATTTCAACAAGCTTAATTAATTTTATGGCGATTACTACTTTAATCGCTTCAGTTTTGATTATCATCTTTGCAAATTATTTGGTGAATATTATTACACCTGGTCTTAGCGAGCAGTCTAGAGAGCTTGCGACTGCTATGATGAGAGTAATTGCTGTAAATCCATTTTTATTTGCAATATCGACAGTGATTGCTTCGATGCAACAGGCGATTTCAAAGTTTACAATCTTTGCCCTTGCTCCAAGTATTTATAACATTGGTATTGTAATAGGCACGGTTTTCTTTACTCAAGGTATTAATATTTTTGGTTGGCAAATCTTTGAAGGTGGTATTATGGGTGTTGCTCTTGGTGTTGTTCTAGGCTCAGTAATGCAATTAATAGTATCTTCTTTAGGTTTGATTGGTCTTGGTTTTGATTATAATTTTAAAATTTATTGGCGTAATAGAGGATTTAAAAAAGTGTTATCTTTGCTTCCTGCTAGATCTTTAGATCAGGGGGCGGATTATTTAAACTCAATGGTGGAGACTAATTTAGCATCGCGTATGCCAAGCGGAACCATTAGAGCTTATGCTTCGGCTATTACGGTGCATAATATGCCAATTAATTTAATTGGTATAGCAATTTCTACTGCTGCTTTTCCGCAAATGACCGACCAGATAGCGAATGGTGAGAAGAAAGCCTTTTGGCGAGGATTGCATGGCTATATCAGGGCAATAGTCTTTTTAGTTTTACCAATAGCTGCGATTACTTATTTTGGTCGAGGCTTTGTTATTAACTTTATTAAAACTGGTGGTGACCAGCTAATGGCGGACATATTAGGTGGTCTTGCGTTAGCAATCGTCTTTAGGTGTTTATATCATCCTTTGGCTAGAGTATTTTATGCTCACCAGAATACTAAAACACCACTTATTGTATCAGTAGTGGCTATTGGTTTTAATATTATAGTTTCAATTATTTTTACTTTATGTTTTAACTTTGGTGTTATGGGATTAGCGTGGGCACAAAGTTTAACAGCTTTACTTGAAGTATTAATTTTGGGCTCTATTTTACAAAAGAGATATCAGGCTTTTGACAGGGAATTTGCTAGCGCTTTAGCTAAAATGTTTTTTTCAATGCTGATTATGTCGGTATTTACTTACGTATTTGTGCAATCATTCCAGTTAAAAACTGGCGAAGTTGGCTTTTGGATAACTTTTCCAAAATTTATGTTAATTACTTTGCTTAGTTTTTCTATTTATCTTTTTGTGGGATGGCGGCTAAAATTAGTTGAAGTTAGCATGTTCTTTGACAAAATTAAAAAATATTTTATGAAATATTAATCTAAATACTTGATATAATGGCAATTAGAAATGAATCAGAAAGATATTAGAAATTTTTGTATTATTGCTCATATTGATCACGGAAAATCGACCTTAGCAGATCGGATGATGGAATTAACTGGTGCTGTTAAAAAACGTGATATGAAATCGCAATTACTTGATTCTATGGAACTAGAAAGAGAAAAAGGTATCACTATTAAGTTAGCTCCAGTTAGTATGAAATATAAAGGTAAGCTTTTAAACTTAATAGATACTCCAGGGCATGTAGATTTTTCTTATGAGGTATCAAGATCTTTGGCTGCCTGTGAAGGAGCGGTGCTGGTTGTTGATGCTTCTCAGGGCATTCAAGCTCAGACTTTAGCGAATGTTTATTTAGCAATGGATGCTGATTTAGAAATTATTCCAGTACTAAACAAAATAGATCTTCCAGCTGCTGATGTTGATAGGGTATCACAAGAACTTATTAATTTACTTGGTTGTAAGAAAGAAGAAATTATTGCAATTTCGGCAAAAACCGGAAAAAATGTTGAAGCAGTGCTAGATGCAGTAATAGATAGAATACCTTGTCCAAATGGAAAAGAAGAAGCTGCAACCAGGGCTTTAATTTTTGACAGCTATTATGATGATTACCGTGGGGTAATACTTTATGTAAGAGCTATCGATGGATCGATAAAGAAAAATGACACCATTCATATGATGCAAACAGGTAAAGATGCGATCGCTCTTGAAGTTGGTAAATTAACACCACAGATGAGCCCAGAAAAGGAAATTAGCGTAGGTGAGATAGGCTATATTGTAACAAATCTAAAAACTACTAGAGACGCAAAAGTTGGTGATACTGTTACTACTAAACGCATGCGGTCTGAAGAGCCCTTGTCTGGTTATAAGAATGTAAAACCATTTGTTTATGCGGGATTTTTTCCGGTATCTAATGAAGACTATGCAGATCTAAAAGAAGCGGTTGAAAAATTAAGTCTTTCTGATTCAGCATTACAATTTGAACCAGAAAATTCCCCAGTCTTAGGTTTTGGTATTAGGATTGGCTTTTTAGGGTTGCTTCATATGGACATTATCCGTGAACGTCTTGAAAGAGAATATGATTTAGATTTAGTTGTTACAAATCCTTCCACTGATTACCAAGTTATTTTAATAAATGGTGAAAAGATGGACGTTAAATCAGCTTCGGATCTTCCAGATATTTCAAAAATAGTCGAGATAAAAGAACCTTGGATAAAAGGCGAGATTGTCGTACCAAATGAATATGCTGGGGCAGTGATTCAGCTAATTATTTCAAAGCGTGGCAGACAAAAGAATCTTAGTTATATCGATACAAGAGTATTAATTTCATTCGAAGCACCACTTGCTAACCTCTTAACGGATTTTTATGATCAGCTAAAAAGTATTACTTCAGGTTATGGTTCGTTTAATTATGAATTTAGTGATTATCGGGTTGAAGATCTAGTAAAATTAGATTTTTATGTAGCATCAGAATTAATAGACGCTTTAAGCATTGTTTGTCATAGATCGGAAGCACAAAAGTTAGGGCGAGAGATCGTTGCAAAATTAAAAAATATTATTCCTAGACAGAATTTTGTTGTACCAATTCAGGCGGCAATTGGTGGGAATTTTATTGCCAGAGAAAATATTAAGGCTTATAGAAAAGACGTAACTGGGTATTTATATGGTGGAGATGTTTCACGAAAGAAGAAACTTCTTGCCAAACAAAAACGTGGTAAAAAGCGTATGAAGCGTTTTGGTAAAGTAGATATTCCATCCGAAGCTTTTACAGTGCTTATTAAACGTGATTAACAGATGATATAATGAATTTTATGAATACACAACAAATACGACAAGCTTATTTAGAATATTTTTCCAAACGTAACCATGTTGTGATTAAACGGGCGCCTTTAATTTTGCATGATGATCCAACAACTTTATTCACTGGTAGTGGTATGCAACCATTACTACCATATCTTTTAGGAGAAAAACATCCTAAAGGTACAAAACTAGTAGATTCGCAGACTTGTTTTCGTGGTAATGACTTAGAAGATGTTGGCGATAACAGACATACAACCTTTTTTGAGATGCTTGGTAACTGGAGTATGGGTGAGTACTTCAAAAAAGAGCAGATTAGATGGTTCTTTGAATTTTTAGTTAAAGTAGTTGGCTTAGATCCTAATAAGATATACGTTACCTGTTTTATAGGTAATGAAAAATATAACATTCCTCGGGACGATGAGGCTGCTTTGATTTGGCAAGAACTTTTTAAAGAAGTTGGTATTGATGCAAAAATTGTTGAACTTGGATCGGCAGAAAATGGCGATGAAAAAGGTATGCAAGGTGGTCGTATATTCTTTTATGACGATAACGAAAACTGGTGGAGTCGTGGCGGTGGCTTAGATAAAACTCCAATTGGTGACCCATGTGGACCTGACTCAGAAGTGTTCTATGATTTTGGTGAAGCAAACCATGATTCAAGTTATGGTATGGCGCACCCAGCTAGTGATTCCGGTCGTTTTATGGAGATTGGAAATCAGGTGTTTATGCAATACCGTCGGGAAGAAAATGGTAGTTTTAGCCCATTAAAACAAAAGAATGTTGATTTTGGTGGTGGATTAGAGCGTATTGCTGCGGCAAAACTTGATACTCCTGATGTCTTTAAAAACTCACTATTCCTTCCGATTATTGAAAAGTTAGAAACTTTATCTGGTAAAAAATATGAGTCTAATTTAGTTTCTATGCGAGTAATTGCAGACCATCTAAGAGCGGCTGTCTTTTTAGGTGTAGACGGTGCGGTACCTTCTAATAAAGAACAAGGGTATGTGATGCGAAGGTTGATCCGTAGGGCTGTAAGATATGCTTTTGACCTAGGAATTGAACAAAACTTTTTAGAAGAAATTGTTCCGGTAATCGCTTCAATGTATCGCGAGGATTATCCTGAAGTTAAAGAAAATGAATCTGAAGTAATACGAGTTTTAGTTAAAGAGGAAAAAGTCTTTAGGCAGACTCTAAGAAAAGGTTTAAGAGAACTAGAAAAACTAAGTAAGGACAAAATTACAGGTAAAGAAATTTTCACTCTTTACGATACTTATGGTTTTCCGGCTGAATTATCCGTTGAAGAAGTATTTAAGCGAGAATATGATTTAGAAGAAAATTGGCGTGATACTTTTGATCAGGAGATGGCCCTACAAAAAGAGCGATCTAAAACCGCTGCAAAAGGCGCATTTAAAGGTGGTCTTGCTGGGCATGATCCAATTCATATTAAATATCACACGCTAACACATATGATGTATCAGGCAATTAGAATGGTGCTTGGTACTGATATTATGCAACATGGTTCTAATATTACAGCGGAACGTTTGCGTTTTGACTTTAACTATCCAATAAAAGTTACTAAGGAAGAATTAGGCGAGATTGAACGAATTGTTAATGAAAAAGTAAAAGAAGATCTTCCAGTGTCTTTTAAAGAATATGATACAAAAGAGGCCTTTAAACTAGGTGCGATTGGGGCTTTTGGTGATCGCTATGGTGATACGGTTAAGGTTTACCAAATAGGTCCTGATGATAATAGATTCTCATTTGAGATTTGTGGTGGTCCACATGTTAGTCATACAGGTGAAATAGCAGAAGGTGGTAAGATCTTTAAGATTAAAAAAGAAGGATCTTCCTCGGCAGGTATTAGAAGAATTAAAGCTGTATTAGAATAAAAGCTATTATTTAAGATGGATATATCTTGTTTATGCTTTTATTGCTTTAGTAATGCTTACTTTGTAAAATAGGAATAGCATTTTAAAGGAAGAATAAATTTAGAATTTATTTAAAAGGTGGGGAAAGCTAAGTTTTAAATGGATCGTGGAAGAAATAATAATCGTCGATTGGTAGTACCAAGTCGTCAGTCTATGCAGATGCAGAAGAAAATTATTTCAGCAAAAAAAGCTCCTGCTCGTTTAAGTACATCTAGTAATTTAAATCCTGTAAAGAAAACTAATCCAGTTTCTTCTGATGTATCTAAATTAAGAAAAAGTGTTAATACAAATAAAACTTTGGATGTTGCTGTACAACCTGATGGTTTAAGACCCATAGAGATACCTGGTAGAGATCCGGTTGTAATTCCTGGAACTACTCCTGTTCGTTTAACAGCTAATAAAGATAGCTATATTTTAAGACAGAAAAAAATACAGTTAGAGAAAAAGCGTAAAGAAGAATTACTCTTAAAAAGGCAACAAGAATTAGCTTTAAAACAGGCTGAGCTACAAAAGGCTCAAATCGCTAGAGAAAAGAAGAGGCAACTTGAAAAGATAAGACAGGCTACTACTAGAAGTATGGCTAATTTAAAGCGTGCAGATTCTAATCTAGAAAATGTTTTTGATAATCCTAGCGTTTCTAATACGGCTGTGGCTAAAACTGGAAAAGTAGCACCACCTGTAAGGACAGCCAGTAGAAGAAATAGCTCTAAGAAAGTTATTGAACCACTTGAAGGAACTGAGCGTCGACTTAAGGGCATAGATTTAGATCTCTATGCAGATGAATTAGGCGATATGTTGTCTTCCAATGAAGAGTCAAACAAGGAACAAAAGAAAGAAATTAAAAGAGCTCCTCTTGAATCACGTACTGTAAAAATAAAACCAGGGGATGATCTTGAAAAAGAATTAAAGAAACCAAAACGTAAAGAGAAAAAGAAGGAAATAAAACGTGACTTGCCAAGAAGGAAAGTTAGCTCTTCTTTGCTTTATAAGCTGGCGTCTAAATTTGGACTACCTAAAATTATTGCGATTGGCGTAGCTTTAGTGATAGTTATTGGAATTTTGATATTCTTTTTGATGAATCAGACTCCTAAGGTTGGTATTACTAATGTTTATTTTACGGGTAAAACTGTTGAAGAGCAGGAAGTTGTTGAGCCATCTGCTGTTTTTGATGTTGGTAAGCCAATAACTGCAGTGATTGATTACAAAGATTCGGATAAGAATAAGTCAATTGCTATTGAAGTGCATCGGGAAGGTTCTAAAGATTTACAAAAAACAATTACCAGCTCAGCAAAGTTGGTAACGGACTCCGATTCTACCAATACAGGATCGAAGAAGTTTGCAATTGTGACTAAAGATCCGGCTACTTATTTGCCAACTGGTCAGTACACTTTAAAGATTTTCTTATCTAATAATTCGGTTAATCAGGAAAATCGTAAGCTACTTCGAGAGATTGGTTTTGACGTACAGACGGCTGTTAACAAAAATTAAACATAAGGTTTATGGTATATAATAATAGCAAGTATGCTGTTTGATAAATTAAAAAGAGAACATCAAGAATCGATACCAAATGCGAAGGATTTTGTCGTTGCATTAGATGTTGGTACGGTTTATGTTAAAGCTTTAATTGCCAAGATAGAAGGTGAAGAACTTCAGATTATTGGTAGTGGTAGAGCAAGACAAGATACTTCTGATATGTATTCTGGTGCGGTTGCTGATATTACTGGAGTAGTGAAAAATTGTGAAGATGCTCTAAGTCAAGCAGAAGATGAAGCTGGGGTTAGGGCTAGACGTGCAGTAATTGGAATTGCTGGTGAGCTTGTTAAAGGAACAACTAGCACTATACGTTATAGACGTCCACAGCCTGATCGTCCTTTAGATGTTGCAGAAATGGAATTTATCATTGAAAAGGTTCATGAAAGAGCTCAGGATAAAGCTCAGAAACAAATTGGACTTGAAACGGGAAACTCTGAAGTTGAAGTTAAGTTAGTGAACTCAGCGCTTGTATCTATTCATATAGATGGATATAAGGTTACTAATCCAATTGGCTTTCAGGGAAAAGACGTTGCAATACAGATTTATACAGCATTTGCTCCAATGATGCATATTGGCGCTTTAGAAAAAGTGGCAGAAGAGCTGGATTTGGAGTTAGTGGCCGTTGCGGCCGAACCTTTTGCGGTAGCAAGATGTGTATTAGGAAACAATTCAGATTCTAATTTTACGGCTATTTTGGCTGATGTTGGTGGTGGAACTACAGATATTGCTGTTGTGAACGATGGTGGGGTAGAAGGAACTAAGATGTTTGGTATTGGTGGCCAGAGCTTTACTAGAACGATCATGAATGAGATGGATCTAACTTATGAATCTGCTGAAAAATTAAAGATTAATATTAATAGCAAGCAAATTAAGCCTCAAGTGGTTAGAGATATGAATAAAGCAATCGATAAGACTTTAGAGGTTTGGTTGGATGGCATTGAACTTGCTTTAGGTGAATTCGAAGCGGTTGATCACTTGCCTACAAGAATTTTACTTTGTGGTGGTGGATCAAGCTTAGATCGATTAGTAGAGGCCTTAAAAGTGCATAAATGGAGCGATGATTTGCCATTTACTCGCACACCTAGCGTAACTCGAATATCTCCTAGCGATATTGTTGGTATTACTAATCATTCAGATCGTGAATTAGACCATACGTATATTACGACTATGGGACTTTTAAGAGTTGGTTTTGATACAATTATTGGTTCGAATAGCCAGGATACAGTAAGAGAAAAATTAAATAGATTATTGAGGATATAAAAGTGCAAAAAGACATTATTTATATAGATGCTGAAGATGATATCACTACGATAATCGGTAAGATAAAAAAGTCTAAAGGTACGCTTATTGCTCTTGTGCCACCAAAACGAGTTGGTCCGATTCATGGTGCGGTCAACTTAAGATTAATTGCTAGAGCAGCAAGTCAGAGTAAAAAACGAGTAGTACTAGTTACTTCGGACCAGCCGCTTGCCTTACTTGCTTCTAGCGCTGGTATCCCAACTGCAAAGAATTTACAGTCAAAGCCAGAGCTTGCAAAGCTAGACGTTTTAGACGTTGACGATGGGTCTGATGTTATAGACGGCTCTAGCTTACCGGATAATCGTATTGATACTAAAAAGACCGAAGATGATGAAAAGGCTGAAGGTCAAGAAGATGATCCTCTAGCTGAAAAACCAAAAGAAGTAAAAGTTGAAAGAAAAAAACAACCAGAAAAAGAAACGCCAAAAAAGATTGAACCAAAAGTTCCAAACTTTTCAAAGTTTCGTAAAAAGTTCATTTTGATAGGAGCGGGAGTTTTATCTTTAATTGTTTTTGCAGTATGGGCTATTTGGTTTGCTCCTAGTGCTACGATTGTTATAAAGGCTAAAACTGAAAAAGCTGAGGTAATGTCAAAGTTAAGATTAGTCAAAGGCTCAACAAATGGCATGACTGACGCGGTTCAAGCGATGGACACGCAAGAAAAGAAAACTTACTCAGTTGATTTTGATGGATCTGGATCTAAAAATGTTGGTGAAAAAGCAAGGGGTATGGTTACTATTACCAATGAGAAAACCTCTTCAATAACTTTGACTACTGATGCTGTTTTGAAATCTTCCTCTGGCAATTCTTATCGATTAACGAAATCGATTACAGTTCCAGCTGGTACAGTATCTTGTACAACAATCTTTAGTTGTTCTCCATCTACTGGCAAGGTAACTGGTGTGACAATTGAAGCGGTAAACCCAGGAGCTAGCTATAACGGTGCATCTGGCACTATGACAATATCTGGCCTATCTAATATTGGAGTTAAGATTACTTCTGAGACTAGTGGTGGTACTGATAAAAAGGTAAAAATTGTTACAAGTGGCGATATTAATTCTGCTAAAGAATCATTAAAGAAGAAAATGTCTGATGATAGTGACCAAATAAAATCGCGTCTTTTGAGTTCTTTCGATTCTTCTAAATATATTGTTATAAATGAGAGCTTTTCTGAAAGCACTGGCGATATGAGCTCACAACCGGCTCTAGACGGTGAATTGTCGGACGGAGTTAAAGCTAAGATGACAACTGAAGTTACAAGAACTGTTTGGGCGGTAAGTAAAGATAATTTAGGAGAGTATTTAGGTAAAAAACTATTACCAAATGACAACAATTCTCGAAAAGTTTATGACAATGGTGTGTCTTCAGTAGTATTTTCTGATTTTGCTGGCGGTGATAATAAAACAGTATCTGTTAGTGCAACCGGCCAGGTAGGACCAAGCATTGATGAAAAGCTAATTAAAGAACAATCGAAGAATAAGCATTATGGAGAAATCCAGAGTTCTCTTGAGTCTATTCAAGGTGTACAGGATGTTGATGTGAAGTTTTGGCCTTTCTGGGTTTCTAAAGCGCCAAATAGTGTAGATAAAATTAAAATTGAATATTCAGTAGATGGTAAATAAATATTTAGCACTTGATGTCGGTGAAAAGAGAATCGGCGTTGCGCTTGCCGATTCTCAAGTTAGAATTGCTATCCCAATAGACACATTAAGTGTAGATGGTACAGAAAAAGAAGAAATTTTAAGATTAATTAAATTTCATAACATTACGAAGCTGATTGTTGGTTATCCAAGGAATCAGTCGGGTGAACCTACTTTACAAACTGATTTCGTAATAAATTTTGTTAATAGTTTAGATTTGAATCCTGAAGCGATAGAATATCAGGATGAATCACTAACTTCAGTGCTTGCTGAAAAGCGTTTAAAGGAGCAAGGTGGTGATTACCAAAAAGGCGATATTGATAAAATTGCAGCAAGTATAATTTTGCAAGATTATTTAGAAAGGATTAGATGATAAACGTAGAACCGACTTTAAAAGAGTCAAAAAAGAAGAATATATTCTTACGTATTCTTTTGTATTCATTTTTGCTTTTAGCCTTGATTAGTGTTTTTTTAGTCGGTTCTTATTTTTATTTAATAACCCCAGCTAGTAGAGACAGTAATTTAATAGATATCAATATACCAGATGGGTCATCCTTGCAAACAATTGGTAAAACTTTAGAGTCGAGAGGCTTAATTCGTAATGCCAGGGCTTTTTATTTTTATAATCTGATTAATCATAAGACTTCTCAACTAAAATCCGGTACTTTTAAGCTTAGTGCTTCACAAAGTGTCGCTGATATTGTCGGTACTTTAATTAAAGGTTCTACTGAAAAGAAAACGATTACTTTTTTGCCCGGATCTACAATTATGGAAGTTAAGGAAACTTTGCTAAAAAATGGCTTTAAAGAGGAAGAAATTGAAAAATCTTTAAAAAAAGATTACTCGAACGAATTTAAAATGTTAGAAAGCAAGCCAAAAGAAGCTTCTTTGGAAGGATTTATTTTTGGTGAGACTTATAATTTTTCTTTAGATGTTTCTTCTGAGGTCGTGATTAAAGAGGCTTTAACACATATGCAAGAATTTATAGATACTAAGAATTTAGAAGGAAAATATAAAGCTGTAGGACTAGATTTATATAAGGGATTAATTTTATCTTCTATAGTGGAACGTGAAATGGCAAATCATAAAGAAGATATGCCAAAAGTAGCTCAGGTGTTTAAATTAAGACTTAAGAAAGGTATGAAACTTGGTTCTGATGTTACTTACCAATATGGAGCAAAGCTTTTAAATGTCAAACCCTCGATTGATTTAGATTCGCCATATAACACAAGAAAGTTTGAAGGTCTACCGCCAACGCCAATTTCTAGTCCATCTAAAGATGCAATGCTTGCAGTAGCAAATCCTAGTGATACAGATTATCTATTCTTCGTGTCTGGCGACGATGAAAAGACTTACTTTTCAAAAACTGTAAAAGAACATGAAGAGCTTTCAAAAGAGTACTGTAAAAAGAAGTGTGAGACGCCCTGATTGACCTACTACCTGATTAATAGTAGAATAATAGGCGTAACCGATTCAAAGTGGGCTTTGTTTTGATAACAAAAAAAAGAAGAGGTTTCCTCGCTTTTGAAACTTAGAACTTTATAACTAATATTTAATACAATTAAAATTTTTGGTCGAAGATGTTCGTTCCTTTTAAGGAGTTTTGGATGCGATGTTTTTCTTGCAGTAATGCAAGAAGAGGAGAAAAACTATTAGTACTAGAGAAGCGAGTACTACTAAACTTGCAAAATCTATTCAAAGTCGTCTGGTTAGATATTCTGCTAGGCGTCGTTTAAATTCTAGAAAAACTAAAATTTCATTTTATGTTATTGCCTTTTCAATCTTGATGGGTACTGTTGCCTATGGCTATAAAAGTCCTATTCAGGCACAAGCTAATACTAGTGGTAACGCTATGACTGCGCCAAATCAGATTGTTGGTACGGATAAGGCAAGTGTAGATAAACAGCTTGCCACAGATGTTACAGCTTTAATTGCTAGTAAAACTTCAATTCCAGCATCTACAAGCTTAACTGAGCTTTCAGTATCTTTAGATTCTCAAACTGAAATGACCAAAAGTTCAGAAGTTTCAACTGTTACTAAGCCACAGATTATTCAAACTGTGGCCGCTCGTGATTCTATTGAAAAATATGTTGTAAAAGATGGCGACACTATTGAATCGTTGGCTAGTAAATTTGGTTTGTCTGCCGATACTATTAGATGGGCAAACGGACTAAAGACTGATGATATTAAAGGAAAAACTTTAACCATTTTGCCACTAGATGGTGTTTTTTACACTTGGAAAAATGGAGACAATTTAAACGATGTTGCATCTAAATACCAGGCATCCCCTGAACGTATTCTTTCATTTAACGATTTAGAGAAGAACAAAATTAGAGAAGGTACTCAAATTGTTCTACCAGCAGGTGTACTACCTGAAAAAGAACGACCTAATTATAGGGCATCTCGTGGCCGTAGGAGTTATGGTGGTTATGATTATGGTACTGCTGGTAGTTATGGTAGTAGTGGATTCTTAAGATATGGTATTTTAGCTACTGCTGGTAACCGATATGCTTATGGTAACTGTACATATTATGCTTATGAAAGACGACTTCAAATGGGAAGACCAATTGGAAGTTTCTGGGGAAATGCATCTAGTTGGGCATATAATGCACGTGCAGCTGGTTTGCTAGTGGACAACAACCCAGCAGTTGGCGCTATTATGCAAAACGGTGGTGGTTATGGTGGCTATGGTCACGTAGCGATTGTTGAAAGTGTAAATCCTGACGGATCATTTAGAGTATCTGAAATGAACGCTTATTATAATGGTGGCGGATTTAACAAAGTTTCATATAGGGACGTTCCAGCAAGTTCAAGATATAGTTATAACTTTATTCATTAGTAGAAAACACGAACTAAATATTTGATGGTTTTATAAGAAAAAAGATAAGAAGAATTCTTCTTATCTTTTGAATATCTTATTTCAATGCATATAATGATTTTATTGGTCTTAAGATAGGTCATGCACTTTTTGAACTCTTTTTTGTTTTTACATAATGTTTTGACCTTAGTTATTTGAATATTCTAATAAGTATTTAAATAACTAGGGTTAACTCTAGTGTAAAGATAAAGGAATAGCACACATATGGAGGTTATGTGGAATTAGTTGTTAAGATAAGTATAATTCTTATAAAAGTAATAATAGCGCTAATGGTAGCAGCGGCTTTTATTGCATCCGTTGTGGAAATACAAACACTACCGGAGAAAAAATATTTAGCCAAGGTAACAATAATAGTGCATTTATTACTTCTAGTAATGATAAATATGTCAAAAGACTCCAGAGACGTTTTGCAATGCGTATTATTTCTGGCAGTACATGTAATATTTATATATGTACTGGGTATGAAGAATAGAACTGCAAATGCAAATACTGCAGAAATGATTTCAAATTATTCTAGACTGATGATAATTACGGATAATGGCATTTTTGTGTTTTTGCTATTGTTTTCAGCGCTTCTAAGTGTGGCAAAATAAAAATAGCTCAAAAACAAATCAGCCCCTAGAAATAGGGGCTATTTTATATGCGAGAGTGTTACAGTTGAGGAGTGAGAATAGGGTATTTTTGCTTTTTATAGTATTTATTTTATAATAAATATAGTCGTACTAGTACGATGTTCTTTTTTATCTGTTTGATATTTTTAAGTGATCTTCAGAGATAAGAGGATATTTTTATCTTTTTATCCCTGAGGATTAACTCTCAGGCTAAAAAATAATTAACACCATATTGGAGGGTAATATGGAAATATCCTTAATGGTTGTAAAAATAATAACCGTAATAATGCTGATGTTGGCAATTGTCTTTGAGACGTATGTTCTCGTTAGAGAAAGACAAAAATTAATTACGTTTTTGTTATTAATATCTACAATATTCTTATTAATGACAGTATTAGTTTGCAAACCAAATATTACAGCAGGGTTTGTGGCTCTTTATACGGCGTACATTTTGTATTACATATATAGAGTGTATAAGTATGTTTATAAGCTTGAGATATTGGATAAAATAGAAAACTACGAAATAAAAAAGTTAAAAGATCCAGATCCGAGAGAGTATCTGGATGATTATAAAGATAGATCTTTATGTCTTGACCTTGAGTACAGATATTTTTATATCATTTTAAGTATAGTGGTATTAAATACCTTAGTAGCTCTCTTTGTTAGCATCGGCTTATTGCCGTAACTAAAAAGGAACCAAATCCCCTTGTAAGATAGGGGATTTTTAATTTGTTATAATTTAGATAATTATGTTTGTAGATGTAGCTAAAGTATTTGTAAAGGCTGGACGTGGCGGAGATGGTATAGTTAGTTTTCGTCATGAGATTTATATAGATAAAGGTGGCCCAAATGGTGGAGACGGTGGACGTGGCGGAGATGTTATTTTTAAAGCTACGGAAAATTTAAATACACTTTTAGATTTTAGATATAAACCAGAGCTAAAGGCTGAAAATGGTGCAAATGGTGGTAAGCAAAATAAGCATGGCAAATCAGGTGAGAATTTAATTGTAAAAGTTCCAGTTGGAACAATAGTTAGAAGAAACGGCGATGTCATTGCTGATTTAACTGAAAATAATCAGGAAGTGGTAATAGCAATAGGTGGTCGTGGCGGATTCGGCAATGCTCATTTTAAGAGTTCTGTTAGACAGGTCCCAAGAATTGCTGAACTTGGTGAGCCTGGTGAAGAATTCGAAGCGGAATTAGAATTAAAACTTTTAGCAGATGTTGGACTTATCGGTTTTCCAAATGCTGGTAAATCTACATTTTTAAGTGTTATTTCAAATGCTAAACCTGAAATTGCAAACTATGAATTTACTACCTTAACACCTAACTTAGGTGTTGCTGATGTAGATCAGGATTCTATTTTAATTGCAGATATTCCAGGTTTGATTGAGGGAGCATCGAAAGGTAAAGGACTCGGAGATGCTTTTTTGCGCCATGTTGAACGTACTGCAGTTTTGCTTCATCTAATAGATGCTTATTCGGATGATATTAAAAATAGTTATTTAACAATTCGTAATGAACTTAAAAGCTATTCTAAAGAATTAGATATAAGGCCTGAAATTGTTGCAATTACTAAAATAGAAGGTCTAGATCAAGATATTGTTGATATGCAGATCGATGAGCTAAAAAAAGTAGTATCTCCTGGAACTAAGGTTATGGCAATTTCTTCAATGGCGCATAAGGGGCTTAAAGAACTGTTAAGAGAGCTTAACAAGATTGTAAAAGTTGAAAGAGAAAAGCAAAAAGAGATATCTATTACCGTAGAGGATGATGAACTTCCAGTTATATCTTTGAATCGGGAAGAACTATCTAAAGCTTGGCATGTTGAAAAAGTTGAAGAGGAAGATAGGACTCTTTATGTAGTAACTGGAGAAAAAATAGAACGTTTTGCAATTCGTACTAATTTCGATCAGGAAGAAGGTGTGGATAGACTTAGGGACATATTAAAGAAACTTGGTATTGCTCAAGAGCTACTAAAAAAAGGTGCGGAATCTGATTCAATCATTAGTATTTCTGGCAAGGAATTTACTCTTGTTAGGCAATATGAAGATTAGCTATATTGCTTATCTTTGACAAAATATCTAAATAATTTTACTATACAGTTATCCGTGAGACGGATAGCTATAGATTAGCTATTCCCGATTGGAACTAGTAAATTAGTCCGATAGTTTCTTAATTCCAGTCGGGGATTAAAGTAGTTTTCGATTGGATATATAAACCTGATAGGGGAACTACTCCCAGAAGGAAAATCTATGGCAGAAAATAGTAACGGGGTTTGTCTATTATCGACAAACTCATTTTCGCAGTTGCTTGAAAATCCAATTGCGAATATAGCTATGTTGCTCGTAGCAGCGTGGTTAGTATATAAGGTCTTGCCGAAAGTTAAGGCTTTATACAAAAATAAAAAAGAAGACGAGAAAGTCATGTATGTAGCTGCATATGTGGCAATAATCCCTACAATCTTTTTTGCTGGATTGTATTTATTGCGATCTGGCTGGAGTAGTGCAGGATTTTTTATTGCTATTTTTATAGCATTAGTAACCTATCCGCTCTCTAAAAGAAAAGATGAAGCTCTAGTAGAGGTCTTCGATGAGGGACAAAAAAGAAAAAAAGAAAGAAAAAGAAAGAAGAAAAATACGGCCTAAGCGGGCCATACCCTCCAAGGCAAAGGCCTCTAAAAGAGGTCTTTTTCTTTTGTTAAAATAGATGTATGAAACCTACTTATTTCTTTTATGATCTTGAGACTACCGGACTTGATACTAAAAGTGAACAAATAATGCAGTTTGCAGGTATTAGAACCGATGAAAATTTTAACATAATTGGCGAACCAGTAAATGAGATGGTTGAAGTATCGGACGATATGATTCCTGACCCTTTTGCTATATTAACGACTTTAAAAACACCTCAGGAAACAAGAGAGATTGGTTACACAGAAAGCCAATTCGCAAAAATATTAGACGAAGAGATTTTTACACCAAATACTACGATAATTGGCTTTAACAATATTAATTATGATGATGAAATTATTCGTCATTTTATGTGGCGTAACTTTAAAGATCCTTATGCTTGGCATTATAAGGATGGCAAATCGCGTTTTGATGTTTATAACCTAATATTAGCTACTTATGCCTTACGTCCAGAAGGAATTAATTTTCCAGTAATAGAGGATAAGGTGTCGTTAAGGTTGGAGAATTTGTCAAAAGCCAACGGGATCTTGCATGACAATGCCCACGATGCTTTGTCTGATGTTAAGGCGACAATTGGTATTTTTAAATTGGTAAAGGGAAAACAGCCAAAATTAGTAGATTATCTTTTTAGGATGCGAGATAAGAGAAAAATCTTAGAATTGATTGGTCTGGATAATAAAGAAGGTTTTTTGTTGGTAGATAGATATGTAGCGGATAAGAGTAAGACGACAGTGGTTTTATCTATTGCGCCCGCCAAACACCAAAAAGTGATTGTTTGGGATTTAAAGAAAGACCCTAGTAAGTATCTAGATAAAGCAACAGATGAATTAAAAAAGCTTTACTTTAGTGAATCAAAAAGTCTTGATGAAGATGAAGAACGACTTCCAATTTTTCAGGTTAATCCTAGTAAAATGCCAATAATAAGCCCACTTAGTATTTTAAAAGACGAAAAAATTAAAGAGCGTTTAGATGTTGATTTAGAAATAGTCGCAAAAAATCGAAAAACATTACTAGAAAGGCCTGATTTTTTGGAAAAAGTTCGTTCTATTTTTGAAGATAATGAAGATTTTTCTGTCGATTTATCTTTTCCAGAAACTAGCTTATACTGTGGATTCTTAACCGATGAAGATGCTATAACTTGCCGAGCGATATCGGCGATGGGCGAAAAAGAACTTAGCGATTTTCATCCTATTTTCCATGATGACAGACTAGGCAATCTATTGGTGCATTATAAGGCACGTAATTTCCCAAAAAGTTTAACTACTAATGAGAAAAAATCTTGGGATGATTTTAAAAATAAGAGGCTAGAATTCTTATTAAAACGTTATGAGACTTCAATGAAGCAGATTGAATCTAAAAAAGAATTAAATAAAGACCAAGAATTTGCCTTAAAAGAACTTTATTATTGGGTGCAACGCGTGATTGAAAATTAATTGAATTTTAATTTTTTCTTAGAGCGCTTTATATATTTAATTAAGAGTAGACTTAAATATTTATTTGTGATTTTTTCAATAGCAATGTTAATAACTATGGAAAAAATAATTAAGACAACCAATAAGATGCATAGGATAATTGAGATTGTTGGCGAAATTGTAATATTAATAATCGGAATAGTTCCGGTAAAAAAGAAACTAATGAATTTATAGCCAAGATTTGGAATTAAAATTGAAATAATAAAGATAGTGGCTAAAGATATTAATAAATTATCCATAAATTTATTTTTATTAAAGCCACTTGCTAACATAACTAAAAATTTAGCTAAAATATTTTTATAGTGCAAGAATAAGCGTTATCTTGTAAGGGGGCCAAACTAATTATACTTGCAGTTTTTAAAATATATGATGAAGCATATAAAAGTGTTATAATAAATAGGATATGTCAGACAATGTAATAAAGATTATCGGGGCTAGGGAACATAATCTAAAGAATATAGATGTGGAGATCCCTAGAGATAAGTTAGTTGTTATTACGGGACTTTCAGGTTCTGGCAAGTCTTCATTAGCTTTTGACACTATTTATGCAGAAGGTCAAAGGCGTTATGTAGAAAGTCTATCTAGTTATGCTAGACAATTTTTAGGCTTGATGGAAAAACCAGATGTTGATCAGATAACGGGACTATCTCCAGCTATCGCTATTGACCAGAAATCGACATCGAGAAATCCGAGATCGACAGTTGCGACAGTTACTGAAATTTATGATTATCTAAGATTATTGTTTGCAAGAGTTGGTACACCACATTGTCCAGTTTGTAATAAAGAAGTAAAAGCAAGATCATCACAAAGTATTATTGATGAGATACTAAACTTACCAGAAGGTGACAGATATTACATCTTGGCGCCAATTGTTAAAGATAAAAAAGGTGAGTTTATTCATGTACCGGAACAATATATGCGTCTTGGTTTTGCTAGAGTTAGAGTAGATGGTGTTGTCTACGCATTAGATGAATTTCCTGATCTAGAGAAGAATAAACGACATAATATTGAAATTGTTATTGATCGGGTACTTTTATCTAAAAGTATTGAATCTAGATTATCTCAATCTATAGAACAAGCTTTAGAAACTGGATCTGGCTTTTTTATGCTTTTAAATGCTGAGACTAATAAAATTACCACTTATTCTAAGTCATTTGCTTGTCCAGATCATCCAGAAATTGAGATTCCAAATCTAGAACCTAGACTATTTAGTTTTAACTCACCAATTGGTGCTTGTCCGACTTGTTCGGGCCTTGGTTTTCGAATGGAAGTCGACCCATCTCTAGTTTTAAATCCAAATTTAACAATTTCAGAAGGTGCTATTAGAGCTTATAATCGCGCTAATGTAGATAGTTGGTATATTACAAAAATTGCTGCCGTTGGTGAACGATTTGGTTTTAGCGTAAGAGAACCCGTAAGAAATATTAGTGATGAGAACATTTTTAGAATTTTATATGGCACGGACAAGGAAATATACAAACTAAAATTACATAACGGTAGAACATATAATGCTACTTATGAAGGAGTAATTCCTAATTTAGAGAGACGTTATAGAGAATCGGATAGTGAATTTATTCGAAAAGATATTGAAAGATTCATGCGAGAACTAGAATGTAGCACGTGTCATGGTAAACGATTAAAATCTGTAGTATTAGCAGTTACTGTTTTTGGCAAGAGTATTATAGACATTGTTAGTATGTCAGTTAGTGAACTACTAGCTGTACTTTATGAAGATGCAGATAAATTAAGTCTAGATCAGAAAAAGATTGCTGATTCGATTATTAAAGAAATTCATTCTAGATTAAGTTTTATGCAAGATGTTGGTTTAGGATATTTAACTTTAGCTAGAGCTGCTAATACTTTATCTGGTGGTGAAGCACAGCGTATTAGACTTGCAACGCAAATTGGCGCTGGGCTTCAAGGGGTACTTTATGTTTTAGACGAGCCATCTATTGGTTTGCATCAGCGAGATAACGATAGATTAATTAGCACATTAAAACATTTAAGAGATTTAGGTAATACAGTTTTAGTTGTCGAACATGATGAAGATACTATTCGTCAGGCGGATTATCTATTAGATATTGGTCCTGGTGCAGGCGAACACGGTGGCTATGTCGTAGCTTCGGGTACGCCAGAAGTAGTTTCAAAAAACGAAGATAGTATTACGGGTCGTTATTTATCCGGCAAGGACAAGATACCTGTTCCAAAGAATCGTCGAAAAATAGATAGTGATCGTAAACTAATAGTTAAGAATGCTTATGAGAATAATCTAAAGAATATAGATGTAGAGATTCCACTTGGCGTAATGACTGTTGTAACGGGTGTTTCAGGCTCAGGAAAATCTACTTTAGTAAATGATATTATTGCGAATGAGCTGCAAGCAAGATTAATGCGTGCTAAGACGATAGCTGGCCATCATGACGATATCTTAAATATTAATTTATTAGATAAGGCTGTGGTTATAGATCAGTCGGCAATTGGTAAAACACCTCGCTCTAATCCAGCAACCTATACTGGTGTATTTACGGCTATTAGAGAATTATTTGCTTCAACTCCTGAAGCTAATATTAGAGGGTATAAGGCTGGCCGATTCTCATTTAATATCAAAGGTGGAAGATGTGAAAACTGTCAAGGTGATGGGATCATAAAGATCGAAATGCATTTTTTACCAGATGTTTATACTACATGTTCGGAGTGTCATGGTAAAAGATATAACAAAGAGGCTCTTCAAGTAACTTATAAAGGTAAAAATATCTCAGATGTTTTAGAAATGACGGTCTCAGAAGCTACGGAATTTTTCTCTAATTTACCAAATATTCATAGAAAATTAAGCGTTTTAAAGGAAGTTGGGTTAGGCTATATTAGACTTGGTCAATCGGCAACAACTTTTTCTGGCGGTGAAGCACAACGTATTAAATTAGCTACTGAATTAGCGAAAAAACCAACTGGTAAGACAATTTATATTTTAGATGAACCAACAACAGGCCTTCATAGTGCGGACGTTAAGAAGCTATTAGCGATTTTAAATAAATTGGTAGATAACAAAAATACGGTTCTTATTATTGAACACAACTTAGATGTTATAAAGACGGCAGATCATATTATAGATCTTGGTCCAGAAGGTGGCGCAAATGGAGGAACTATTTTAGCTACTGGAACGCCAGAGACAATTGCTAAATCTAAGAATTCTTATACTGGTAAATATTTAAGAAAATTACTTAAATAGATTAGATTTTTAATTATTTTTTGCTTTTTTATTTGCTCTATATTTTTTGTATGTTTTAACAGAGTTCTTTAAAGTCTTTTTTAAATTGTCTCGTTTTTCTTTAGTCTTTAATAGTTCTATGACGGCAGGCAAAACAGATAGGATGACTATTAATAAGACTATTGGGATAATTACCATGTCGATATCTTTAATCTTTAATTCGTTAATTAAGACATTGCCAAGGAAATAACCTAAAAGAGTAACTGAAAAGGTCCATAAGATTCCACCAGCAGCATTAAAGAGAAAGAATTTTTTATGATCCATTTTTCCAATGCCGGCAACGATAGGGGCAAATGTTCTAATAAAAGGCATAAATCTTGCAAGAACTATTGTTTTGCCACCATGCTTTTCGTAAAAATCTTCAGCTTTTTGAATGTTTTCTTTTCTAAAAAATAGTGAATCTGGTTTTTTAAATATTTTAGGTCCAACATGTTTGCCAAATTCATAACCGACATTATCTCCAATGATAGCTGTAATAGCTAGTAAAACAACAAACAACCAGATTGGCATATTAATAACATTAGTTCCGATTAATAATCCTGAGATAAAGAGTAAGCTATCGCCAGGTAGGAAAAATCCAATTAGAAGACCTGATTCAGCAAAGATAATTGCAAGAACGCCAGGAACGCCAATCCAGGTAATGATTTCTTTTAAGTCTAGACCTAAAAATCCGATGTTGAGTAAGTTGTGGGTAAAGGTTTCAAGCATAATGATTATAGTTTATAAATAAACAGTTAAATAGACAATAAAATTATATAAAAAGATATTTTGACATTAGATTTTAAAAAACGCAAAATTGTAGATATGAACAAAGCTTTAGAGAAGAAATTAAAAACTTTACCATCCAGCCCGGGTGTTTATTTTCATAAAGATAAGACAGGTGAGATTATTTATGTTGGTAAAGCTGCTGTTCTTAAAAATAGGGTTCGGCAATATTTTCAAAAATCTAAAGTAATGGATTCAAAAACTTTAGCTTTAGTAAAAGAAATTTATGATACGGATTGGCTAGTTGTGGATAGCGAAATGGATGCATTGTTCCTAGAAGGACAAATGATAAAACGCTATAAACCAAGATTTAATATTTTACTAAGAGATGATAAAAGCGAGACTTATATAAGAATCAATTTAAATGATGATATTCCATATGTTTCCTATACAAGAATACCTTTAGATGATGGCGCTACTTATATTGGTCCTTATTACAACGCTTATCCAGTTAAAAAAGCTTTAAGACTCCTTAGAAAGTTATTCCCTTTTTATGATAAACCAGTAAAAGAAAGTAAAAGGCCTGATTTATATGAGTTTATTGGACTTGCTCCTGGTGTTTTAGGGGGTAAGATTTCAAAAGAGGAGTATAAGAAGAATCTAAAGAGACTTATTAAGATTATTGGTGGTAATAAAAAGACAATTATTCAGGATTTAACTTTTGAAATGAATGATTTAGCAAAACTAAATCGTTTTGAAGAAGCAGCAAAAGTAAGAGATAAAATAAATTATTTAAAAAGTTTAGATAGAAAAATATTATTTTCTGATCAGGAATTTTTAGATATTTCAAAAGATCAGGCGTTAGAGGATTTAAGAGTATTATTAGGTTTAAAAGATATTCCTAGACGTATTGAAGGATATGATATTTCTCATATGAGCGGCACCAATGTAGTGGCATCGATGGTGGTGTTTAAGAATGGTGCTAGTGATAGGGCAGAGTATCGGAAATTTAAAACCAAAATAGAGCACAATAATGATTTTTATAATATGCATGAAACGATTTATAGGCGTTTAAGTCAGAAGAATATTAAATCTTTTGGTATGCCAAGTTTAATGTTAATAGATGGTGGTAAGGGACAACTTGATGCGGCAATTCGAGCTAGAAATGAAAGAGAAATAGATTTACCATTTATAGGGTTAGCTAAAAAATATGAAGAAATTGTTATTGATAAAAAACGTTCAGGAGTTGTTTTAAATAAAAAGAAGCTTGTAGAGTTAAAAGGCGTAATTAGAGAATCTGAGAATTTTTATCTAATAGATATTCCAAATAATTCTCACATTGTTAAATTATTAGAGCGTATTCGAGATGAATCACATCGTTTTGCAGTGAGTTATCATACGGTGTTAAAAAGAAAAGGTCAGACTGAAGGTATTTTAGAGGAAATACCAGGCATTGGTCCAAAGACTAGGTCTAAATTAATTCGAAAATTTGGTAGTGTTAGCGGTGTTATTAATGCAGATTTATCTGAATTATCTAAAATAATTCCAAAGTCAAAAGCCGAGATTATTAAGAAATACTTAGGAAAATAGATTTAGATGGTTTGGATTATTTATTGTTCTTAATTTAAGAGTAGTAATTGATGTTATATAATATTAATTAGTTTATGATTAATCAATTAATAGTTTTTGCTTTTCGTTGGGCGCTAAACTCTTTTGGACTTTGGTTGTCTTATAAGGTTTTTGGTAATGGATATGGTGTACTTGCTACACCAGCAGGAGCTGGTGCTTTTATGGTAGCGGGATTAATCTTTTCATTGGTTAATGCTTTGATTCGTCCGGTAGTAGTTATTTTATCTTTACCAGTTATTTTAGTAACTTTAGGTCTATTTACTGTTGTAGTAAACGGTTTTATGGTATGGCTAGCTATTTCTATTACGCCAAATCTACAGATCACTTTTTCGCATGCGATTATTACGGGAATTATTCTTAGTCTGTTAAACTATTTACTAAGTAGTATTCTTGAACTCAGAATGTTAGAAAAGGAGATTAACTAATGAATTTAAACTTGTTTATTTCGATTGTTACGCTTGTTAGTGGAATTTTAATGATTATTTGTATTTTATTGCAGCAAAGAGGTGCAACCTTAGGTGCTGGTTTTGGTGCTTCTGGAGAACTATATACTACTCGTCGTGGATTAGATAAAAGCCTTTTTGATGTTACTATCATGCTTGCCGTATTCTTTATTATGTCCTTAGTTGCTGGACTTTTTTTATAACAAAGTAGAAGAAGGACTTCTTAGTGAATAGTCTAAGACCTAAAAAAAAGAAATCATTTAAGAATGTTAAAAAAACATTCCAAAATATTTCAAAAGAAGATTTAAAAACCAAAGCCGATAAATTAAAAGGCGCTAGTCAGAAACATGTCAGCAAATTTGTTGTAAAGCGTTGGGATAGTATTTCTAATGCAAGATTAGAGATTATTACTTGGCTAGTAATAGTTTTTGGTATCATCTTTTTGTCTGGCATCCAATTATCTGTTATACAGAATAATTTTATGCAGGAGACTTCTATAGATGGCGGTACTTATGTTGAAGGAACTGTAGGTACAATAAAAACCTTAAATCCTTTATATGCTTCAAATGAATCAGAATTAGCATTATCTAGGATTATGTTTTCATCGTTATTTAAAATGGATAGCACAGGACATCTAAACACTGATTTAGTTAAGAAATATTCTATTTCTGAAGATGGCAAAACTTACACATTAGAACTAAAGAAGAATATTAAATGGCACGATGGCGAAGTTTTAAAAGCAAATGATGTAGTATTTACTTTTAATTTAATGCAAAACCAAGAAGCAAGAACCGTCTTAGGGTCTAACTGGAAGAATATTAACAAAATAAAAGTACAAAGTTTGGGTGATGAGATTGTAAAGTTTGAGCTACCACTCAAATTTACGAATTTTATTAACTCTCTAACTTTTCCGATTGTTCCAGAGCATATCTTAGCCGATGTTAAGAAGAGTCAATTAAGAGAGAACAACTTTTCATCTCAGCCAATTGGTACGGGTGCGTTTAAATTTAATAAAAAACAACAGATTGGTGAAGGTATATCTTCTAAAACTGGAGATGATCAAGGATATTCGGTAACGATGGTCTCTAATAATGATTATTATGAAGGTAAACCAAAATTAGATAGTTTTAGGATTCAAGCATACCCAACAAAAGAAGAGCTTCTAAAAGCAATAAATAATAATGATGTTAACGCTGCCGGTGGGCTAAATCCTCAAAATATTAAAGAGTTAACAAATAAGTCTTTAGACGTCGTTGAAAAGCCTTTATCTTACGGTGTGTATTCTATTTTTAATACAGTAGCATCTCAAGATCTAAAAGAAATTAAATTTAGAAGAGCTTTGCAATTTGCTACGAATACCGATGAATTAAGAAAATCTTTAGGTATGAAGACTGCTCTTTATTCTCCTTTTATTGCTGGGCAAATACCAGAAGATTCTATAGAAAAACCAGAATATAATGTAGAGAAAGCAAAAAAGCTTCTAGAAGAATTGGAATATAAAGAAAAAGACGGAAGTCTTTATAAAGGGGATCGAAAAGTTTCTATAGAAATGGTAGCTACTACCGATGATCAGATGGATTTAGTGGCGGATATTTTAGCTAAAGAATGGAAATCTCTTGGTATTGATGTAAAAGTCAATAAATATAGTTTAAGTGACCCATCTCAAAATTTTGTTGGATCTGTTTTACAAACCAGAGCATATGATGTGATTGTTTATAAGTATGCAATCACTGATCCTGATGTTTTTGCTTATTGGCATTCTTCGCAAGGGACTGGCGTAGGTATGAATTTGGCTGGTTATACATCGGCAGTGGCAAATGACTTCTTGGCAAGTTCACGTACTGCCAAGACTAGCGATGTGAAACTTAGAAGATATATTGGTTTTGCCAAACAATGGCAACAAGATGTTCCAGCAATTGGTCTTTATCAGGATCAGCTAGAATATGTTAAGACTAAAAATTCTAGTGCCTTTAGTGGTGATACTAAATTAAATGAAATTACTGATCGGTTTAATGATGTTTATAAATGGCGAATTGAAAAAGGGCTAGTGCGTAAAACTCCATAAGGTATTAGAAATAAAAGTATATATTTAAATATATTATTTCTTTTATGCTTGCTTTATTTGTCTATTTTTAACATAATGCTTTTTGAAAGAGATATCTGTTTATGACTGCTGTAAATATGTAGCGTCTAAGCATATTAACAGTTAGCCTATTAGATATATCTCTTTCAAAAAAATAAGGCCCGATTTTATCGGGTCTTTAAAGTTTTAAGATATTTTAGTTCATTTATTTAGATTATTTTCTGTAATGATATAATTTAAGAGGTTATATATTAACAATATATGCGGGCGTGGTGGAATTGGTAGACACGTTAGCTTGAGGGGCTAATGAACCTAGGTTCGTGGAAGTTCAAGTCTTCTCGTCCGCACCAGATTATATAGATTATTTTTTTATTGATATGTTGATTCTGTGGGATTAGTTTAGCTAATAACGCAGGATCTTTTTTATTGTTTTTGGTTATTTTTTGATATTTTAAAAAGATTCTATATTTAATAATAGACAACAGCGTTGTCTATTATAGTGGGTCTCTACTACCCGAGTTAACGGCATAATATCCGAAGATATGTTATTTTAACTTCGTTGTGTTATTTTGAAGAATACCGAAACAATTATATGTTTTGTTAAGGTATATTTTAATTCTATTGTTTAGCCTTGCTTCGGTCAAGTATTTTATTTACTATTGAGACAATGAAAGATAGCTATGAGGAGAGAGCATGAAAACATACTCTATTGGTTTAGATATTGGTACTAGCTCGGTTGGTTGGGCAGTTATTGATGAGAATAATCAATTAGTTCGTTATAAAAAGAAAAATATGTGGGGCGCACGATTATTTGATGAAGCAGATAAAGCGGAAGGGCGACGTAAAAATCGTGCAGCTCGTCGTCGATTAAAACGTCGGGCACAACGAATTAACTTTTTGCAACAAATTTTTGCGCCAATTGTATTGTCAGTTGATGATGGATTCTTTATTAAACTTAACGAATCTATGTTGTGGAAAGAAGATAAAACGCATGATCCAGTTAAGTTATCACTTCAGAAAGCTGGTTATTATGCTAAAAATCCAGATGATATAAAACTACGTTATCCAACAATTTATCATTTACGTAAGGCGTTGATGGAATCAAACGAAAAGTTTGATCCACGTTTGGTGTATCTAGCAATTCATCATATTGTTAAATATCGTGGTAATTTTCTTTATCAAAAGGATTTTAATATTGATGATTCATCGAATATTAGTGAAAAGTTGACGCAATTATTTGAATATTTAGAGGAAAACTTTGGTTTCGATAGTGATGTCTTAGATTCTTCTAAACAACAAGAAATTGTTGCAATTATTAAACAAACAGATAAGAGCCGTTCGGCACGTCGTTCAGAGATCGAAGCATTGTTTGAGTTTAGTAAAATTAATAAAGTGATTTTTAGCGAAATTATAAAAATGATTTTGGGCTTGAATGCGGACGCTAAAAAGATTTTTGCTAATCTTGAAGATAAATTAGGAATCGAATTTTCTGGTAAATATGAAGATAAGCGCGATGAAATTGCAACTATCTTAGGTGATGATCGCATGGAACTTATTAATTTATTGGAAGCAATTTATAATTGGGGCGTTTTACAATCGGTTCTGAAAGGTGAAGGCAGTGTTTCTCAAGCAATGATTAATAAATACGATGCTTATGCTACTGATTTAAAATTCATTAAAGATTTATTCCGAGAAAAATTATCTCGTGTGGATTATAAGACGTTTTTCAAATCGAAAAAAGATGATAAAGGTGAGACACTATATTATACGAAATATACAACGTCCGGGTATGACTATAAAAAATTTATTAAAGATTTTGAAACATATTTTATTAAAGCGACTGATGGATTTGGATATTCATATGATGATTTTAAAAAAGATACTAGTGGTAATAAGTCTCCAGAAAAGGTAACAAAAGCAATTGATAAATTTGCTAGACAATTTTCATCGGAATATGCACAAAAGTTTATCGAACGACTTAATAATGGTGAAGCGTTCTCAAAGCAACGTATGAGTGATAACGGTGCAATTCCATATCAACTTCATAAAAATGAATTAATTAAGATTATTGAAAATCAAGGTAAATACTATCCAGAACTATTAGAAAAAATCGATAATGGCGATGGCAAGCAGGAATATAAAATAGTTAGACTACTTGAGCATCGTATTCCGTATTACGTTGGACCACTACAAACAAAAAATCAGAATAATTCTAATTTTGCTTGGATGAAGTCTCGCGCGGATGGTAATATTACGCCGTTTAATTTTTACCAAAAAGTAGATAAAATTGCCTCTGCTGAAGCGTTTATTGATAATTTAACCAATAATTGTACTTATTTACCTGACAAACCAGTTTTGCCGCGTCATTCGCTTTTATTTAGTGAATTCGTAGTGCGTAATGAATTAAAGAATTTAAAAATTGAAGGTAAGAGAATACCAATAGAATTAGAAAATGAGATTTTTAATGGGTTGTTCTTGCAAAATAAAAAAGTAACTCGAAAAATGCTGATAGACCTATTGAAATGCGAAAATTTTGTTACGTTAAAAAATAATAGTAACCCGGAAATTGAAGGTATGGCGCAGAGTAGCGGTTTTACGGCAACTATGCAACCATATATTGATTTAACTAAAAAAGTTGGATTATCTGTTGAACTAGAGATTAATTCGCCAAGCTATTTAATGGCTGAAAATCTTATCAAGTGGATTACTGTGTTTGAAGATAAAGGAATCTTGCGCGAAAAAATTGAAAAAGAATATGGTGATAAGTTAACATCTGAACAAATCTCTAATATTTGTAAATTAAATTATAGCGGTTGGGCAAGATTGTCACGCGAGTTGCTTACAACAATCAAAGACAATACTGACAATTCAATTATTGATTTAATGCGAGAGAGCAAAGATAATTTCATGCAGATTATTTCAAAACCTCCAATTAAGAATAAACTGCAGGAAAAGCTTGAAAAATATGTTAATGATCATAGTGAACTTGATGTTATTGACGATATACCGGCTAGCCCAGCTTTGAAACGTGGTATTCGGCAAGCAAAGAAGCTAGTTGATGAGATTATTGAACTTAGAGGTGGTCAAAAACCAGTAAAAATTTATATTGAAATGGCACGTGGTGGTGAAGAGGGCAAGCGTAAAGACAATCGTAAAAGGCAACTTGAAAAGTTGCATAATAGTATAGAGATTAATAATTCATATTGTGGTGCTGATGAGCTAAAGCGAATAAAGAAAGAGTTGGAAGAATGGGAGGAGATTGATAAAGAAAAGCGTTATTTATATTTCTTGCAACTTGGTAAATGTGCCTATAGCGGAAAGCCAATCAATTTAGATACAATTAGCCAAGAATGTGAAGTCGAGCATATTTTGCCACAAAGCATGATAAAGGATGATAGCCTAGATAATAAAGTACTAGTTTATAGAAAATTCAATCAGGATAAGAGTGGAGATTATCCGCTCGATCCAGAAATAAGACAATCGCAAACTGGTTTGTGGCGTTATTGGTTAGATAATAAATTAATTTCGGATGTAAAATTTGCACGACTTATAAAAACAAAAGAGAAATTTGAAGCCGACAAGCTAAGTGGTGGCTTTATTAAACGTCAATTAGTTGAAACACGACAAATTAGCAAACACGTTGCTGCATTGTTTAATAAAATATATGGATCTGAAAGTGATGTTGATGTTGTTGAGCCGGTAAAAGCAGGTATTGCTAGTGAATTTCGTGATAAGTTCGATTTACCGAAATCACGTACTATTAATGATTTTCATCATGCTAAAGATGCTTATCTTAATGCAGTGTTGGGGCAATATTTAATTAGTAAATTTCCGAATCGTAGCAGAAGCGTCTTGTACAGTCGCTACATGAGTTTTAAAAAGGATTTAACGAAAAATGCTAGTGCTAGAAAACAACGCAATGATCGTGAGTTGAGTTTTATATTATCGGGAATTGGTCGTAAAAAAGATATGAATTGTGAAACGGGCGAGATTATTGATGGTGAAGCTCGTGTTGCTACTATTCGTCGAACAATGATGTTTAATGATTGCTCGGTAACGCGAATGACCGAAATCAAAACAAACGGTGAACTTTATAATGCGACAGTATATAAGCATCAAAATGGCGCAAAAGCAAAAATACCACGTAAAGATAATTTGCCAGTCGAAAAATATGGTGGACATACTAGTGATAAAGCTGCTTATATGGCAGCGGTAGAACAGATTGATGCGGATAATAAAAAGAAACGATTAATTATCAAAGTTCCGATACGAATCGTTTTGCTTGCTCATAATAATGACGCCCTTCTTAGTGAATTAATGAAGCAAGAGCTCGGTGTAAAAGAATTGCGTATTATAAAAAGTCCAATTCCAAAGTATCAGGTTATAAAGACAAAAGACGGTTCGATGCTTATGCTAACTTCACAAGCTGATGCTGGTAATGTAAAACAACTACGCTTGCCTTATGATGTTGAGAATAGGTATACAAAACTTCAAAAACTTATTAGTGGATTTGACGATTTCAATACACCAGAGTTTGCACAAAATATGTATTATAAGTTGCCAGAGTATGTTAATCGAGCTGGTAAATCAGGTGATTATTACTATGAACTTAAAAATAACGCTCTTGAAAATATAATTACATTTCTTAATAGTTTTTATCGAATTCTATTCGATAAGATTTCAAGTCATGTTCCATTTTATGGCAAAAAGATGATCGATAAAATTGATGCATTTTATGAAGTATTTGCAAATTATGATGTTTCAAAACAAGATATTCTAAAACAGAAAGTTATATTTTTAGAAGAAATGTTGAAATTAGTGCAGGCTAATGCAAAATATTCAGAATTTGAAAAGCTTGATATTTCAAAAGGTTATTTTAAATCTGGGACTGGCTATATAACGATGAAAACATTCTATCTTGATGATATTGAATTTTATGATTATTCTATAACCGGATTAAAAGTTAAGAAAACAAAATTATAGCAAAATTTGAGTGGGTTAATGAGTTGGCGAACAGTCTTAATAACACATAAAGCAAAAGCTAGCTATAAAGATGGCTATATGATTGTAAAGAGTGATGAATCAGAGAACGTTATTCATTTAAGCGAAATTGCCACAGTAATTTTTGAAAATACTGCTATTAATATCACGGCATACTTACTTTGTGAATTAGCAAATAACAAAGTTAAGATTATTTTCTGTGATCATAAGCGTAATCCATATGGTGAAGTTATGCCATATTATGGTCGATATAATGTTAGTAAAAAGATGATGATTCAAACAAAGTGGAGCGTTGATCTAAAGAAATTTCTATGGTTAATGATTGTAAAACAAAAAATTAAAAATCAATCTATGATTCTAAGAAAATTTGGCTATGAGATGGAAGCTGTAATGCTTGAGTCATATGCTAATGAAGTGCAATTAGAAGACGTTACTAATCGTGAGGGCCATGCTGCTAAAGTATATTTTAATGCATTATTTGGTAAGAAATTTTCGCGCGATCAAGATAATCCTACCAATGCTGCACTTAATTATGGCTATTCGATCTTACTTTCAACATTTAATCGTGAGATTTCTAACAACGGCTATTCAACATCTCTTGGTATTAATCATGTAAGTGAATATAATCCATTTAATTTATCGAGCGATTTAATAGAGCCTTTTAGAGTAATAGTGGATGACTATGTATATAGGAATCGTGAGCTTGCTTTCTCCCAGGAAATGAAGCTTGATTTAATTGATCTACTTAATGCGCGTACTCAATTTGACGAACAAAATCAATTTGTCACAAAGGCGATTGAGCTATATGTAAGATCATTTTTTCAGGCGCTTGAAGAAAAAGATGTACGAAAGTTTAAACTTTATGAATACAAGGACTAGATATATGCGAGTATTATTGTTTTTTGACTTGCCAGTTGAAATAGAAACGCAAAGGCGTAATTATCGATTGTTTCGTAAGCATTTGATAAAAGACGGGTTTATAATGTTGCAGAATTCAGTATATGCCAAAATGGCACTTAATCCTTCAGCGGCTAAAATGATACGTGATCGTGTTGATCGGGTTAAACCGCCAGCAGGAATTATTCAAATTTTAATAGTGACGGAAAATCAATTTGCTTCAATGGAATACATCTTAGGTAAAAGTGATACAGCTATTGTTAATTCAATGGATCGGTTAATATCGTTATGAAAATTACTATTCGTAATATTGATGAGTCAATTGAATTCTCTGAAGAATACGTTTCAACATTGGAAGTTAGAAACAAATATCTTTTTCGGGAAATTATTAGTTGTCTAGTACGATCACAGTTTGAAAAATATGAATATGAGATTGTTAATTTTGACGATGGAGCGGCGCTTTCTGATAGATTAATTATTGTAAGTGATGTAATGAGCTTTGATGTGAATTCACGCAAAATTATTAGTGAAATGTATAAACGACTAGCAAATATGGTTGATAATGATGTATTAAAAAACATGGTTAAAGCGGAAGCTGTTTTGGAACATATTGGAGTTTTTGTTGAAGATTCACTTAATTTTGATGTTAAGTATCGGACGGACTTTGATTTAAATGATTTTTTGAAATTATTGAAAGTTGAACCAAGTATAGCGTCAGAATACGATATAAAGCAACGTGTTTATGGTATAATTGAGCTTATAAATAGTTTATTTGATGATAAAATAATCTGTTTTATGAACCTTAAACAGCTCATAACAAAAGAAGAATTTAGTGAAATTGTAAAAAATTGTTTAAGTAAAAAGCAATTAGTATGGTTTATAGAATCAAATAAATCGTTTGTGGATACGTCTGAGTCCATTATTGTCGTTGATGATGATCTTTATGCGTATAAACAAAATAGATAGTATTCTTTGGATAATATAGTCTACCTCATTTGAGGTTTTAGAGCTGTGTTATTTTGAAGAGTACTAAAACTTTATAAAAAGCTTGAAGAGGTGTTTCGCGGTTTTAGAGCTGTGTTATTTTGAAGAGTACTAAAACGATGGTATAGTGATTGGCGGTAACCAGCGTGTTTTAGAGCTGTGTTATTTTGAAGAGTACTAAAACGATGGTGATGGTAAAACGATCAATGTCGTAGTTTTAGAGCTGTGTTATTTTGAAGAGTACTAAAACTTAGAGAAAACTGAAAAATAACTAAATTGAGTTTTAGAGCTGTGTTATTTTGAAGAGTACTAAAACAGCCAACCCTGGTGGCGTTGGCATGGCATGGTTTTAGAGCTGTGTTATTTTGAAGAGTACTAAAACCAGCGTGAAAGATAAACCAGAGGTAGAATCGTTTTAGAGCTGTGTTATTTTGAAGAGTACTAAAACCTCCATGTCATCACCGTGGTTGGTGTGGTTGTTTTAGAGCTGTGTTATTTTGAAGAGTACTAAAACAAGACGAACGTAACGAAGCTATCAGTATCTGTTTTAGAGCTGTGTTATTTTGAAGAGTACTAAAACCAGAAGATTGATGGTGAATACTTAGACAATGTTTTAGAGCTGTGTTATTTTGAAGAGTACTAAAACAACAAAGGAATCATTATGAGAATCATAGCTGTTTTAGAGCTGTGTTATTTTGAAGAGTACTAAAACTCAGCACCACCCAACATTCACGCTTGAATTGTTTTAGAGCTGTGTTATTTTGAAGAGTACTAAAACCACAAAGACATTAAGCTTGTAGTTGTGCCGGTTTTAGAGCTGTGTTATTTTGAAGAGTACTAAAACTTCGCAGTTTGATGATTTTAAATATCAGGTGTTTTAGAGCTGTGTTATTTTGAAGAGTACTAAAACATACAATATCGTCAACAGGATTGCAGGCGGGTTTTAGAGCTGTGTTATTTTGAAGAGTACTAAAACAATACTATGATTAGATGATATAATTAAGTCGTTTTAGAGCTGTGTTATTTTGAAGAGTACTAAAACATGGAACTAGGCAAACTGTACGATGAGAAGGTTTTAGAGCTGTGTTATTTTGAAGAGTACTAAAACTTAAAATCATCATGCTACTGTTATCGCGTTGTTTCTTGGAGATCTTACATTAAAGTTAAAAATAAAAATCGCTCCTGGTAAAAATCAGAAGCGATAAAAATCATTTATACTACAAATAGTAGCCTCTCGACATTAAAATGTCAATTTTTTGTATATACCTAATATTGGAATTTATTTAGTGTATTAAGACAAGTTTTTGTACCAAAGGTTTTCTTATAAAGAACGATAGTATTTCTATAAAATAGAAGCAATATGGCATGGCTATAATTTTATTATTTATATTTTGGTTAGATCTTTATTTTTTAGAAGGAGGCTGTAATGTTTAAAAATATTTTTTTGTTATATAAAACTTTAGATAATAAAGTTTCTATTGATGTTCAAATCGATGGCGAAACAGTCTGGCTAACTCAGGATCAGATGACTGAACTTTTTGGCAAATCAAAGAAAACTATTAGTGAACATATTGTAAATATTTTTAGAGAAAGAGAACTGGATGAGGAATCAGTTGTTCGGAAAAACCGAATAACTGCCAATAATGAAAAGAACTATGATGTTTAAACATTATAATTTGGATGTAATTAAAGTATATATGTTTTCCACACTTTTTTAAAAAGTATGAAAAAGGTACAACATCTTTTTAATATTTTCTTCGAAAAATCATTTATACTTTGACGTATAAATGAAAAGAGAAATGTTAGGCCTCGTTTTTATCCATTGAGTAAAAGCAGGTTATATCAGAAGATGTTGAGAATTACTAAAAATGTAAGAATCATAAGGGGATAATGATAAGTAATGAGTATTAACGCTGAAATTATTACTATAGAAGGGCAATTGCCAGTCTTGTCTGAGAACGTCAGGAAGCCAGACGTCTTGCAGCAGTTTTACACGCTGGTGACGGACCATTTGGCCAATTCGCCTATCTGTCTTAGGAGTACCAAGACCAATAATGTGGCGATACGAGTGGACGGCGGATGGCAGGAGTACACACCCATATTACAGTTGAATTTTTGGAGGGACTTGATGCGGGTCTATCCCACTGTTAGGGAACACAATTGGTCGACGAGGCGGATGCAGGCTTTATGGGAGTACTTCAGGGCGTATGCCCCTAACATCACTTTTGATAATAAGCTGTATTTTGAGATGCCCTCAGCTGTTTTGGATGGGCAGACTGGTGAGCTGATTACTACCCCTGACCGACATCTAACGCACCCTACCCTAAGGAATTCACCGTTTGACTACGACCCGACATATGAGCCATCGCAGGCCTGGCAGATGTGGCACGACAGTATGGATGCCCACCAGCAGGCGGTCAGGGCGTGGTCTGTGGGCAGTGCGGTGCTAGGGGAGAATGGGCTACTCTTTACTTTCGGGGAGACAAGGACTGGGAAGAGTACGCTGGCTGAGGGGATTACCAATGTGCTGGGGCGAGGGGTGACTACTTTTAACTTGAGCCAACACTGGGGACGGTTTTACACGCAGGACTTTGACAACACGACTTATCTCTATGACCCTGATTGCAAAGGGGCTAAGCAGAAGAATAACGAGAATTACGAGACGTTGCACATGATGGCGAATGGTGACCCCATCAGGATGAAGATGAAGGGTGGGGCGTCTTACAAGAGCTCTAATTATGGCTTTTTGGAGGTGATTTCCAATTATCCTGTGCCGATTTACTTTGAGAAGTCGCTGATTGACCGGGTGCGGTTTTGCCTGTACACTTATATCAATCCACGAGGAGACGGTGGTGAATTGAAACAGGCGATTTTGGAGGACCGACAGGCTTGGTTGAATTATGTCGTTAAATGTGCGATTGATTTGGCTAAAAAGAACATTGTTAGACCACCTCTTGATGATTATCAAATGTATGGGTGGGTGCAATGGCTGAAGAAAACAAGTACTTATGGGCAGATGTGTGTGGACGCTGGCCGAGCACTGACTTACCAGGAGTACACCTATGCCTATGAGGGTAAGAGCCGGTATATGCTGGAGAAGAACACGGTGGCTGAGATGCGTAAGGGTTTTAGAGAGCTAGAGCGACAGTATGGCACAACTTTTTTGAACAAAAACTGGGACGATTATGGACAACAATTAAAAGAGAGTTATTATGACGAGTAAGAAGTTAAAAAAATGTTTTAATAATTTTTATTAGATTAAAAATAAAAAGCGCCTTTCTGAATATTCTTAGTGAGAATGGATTAGATAAAGAATTAGCTGTTCGGAAATTCCGAATAACTGTTAATGATGGAAAGAGTTATGATGTTAAATACTATAATTTGGATGTAATTATTTCGGTTGGGTATCGGGTTAAGCCTTTACGTGGTACACAATTTCGTCAGTGGCCACAAAACGATTGCGTGAGTATATTATTAAAGGTTTTACGATGGATGATGAGCGTCTTAAACAAGGTGGTGGTCGATATTTTAAAGAACTACTTCAGCGTATTCGTGATATTCGTTCAAGTGAACGTAATTTATATCAGTAAGTAACTGATATTTATGCAACAAGTATTGATTACAAAAGAGATGCTGACACAACTAAAAAGTTCTTTGCAACAATTCAAAATAAGATGCATTATGTTGTGTATAATAAAACTGCAGTTGAAATGATATATGGTCGTGCTGATGTAGGACAGTCTGATATGGGTTTAACAATATATAACAACTGATGATGTTGTTGTGGCGAAAAACTATTTAAGTGAAGATGAACTTAACGAATTAAATTTAATAAGTGTCGCAATATTTTGATTTTGCTGAACTTCAAGCGACTCGTCAGAAAACTATGACAATGAAACAATGGATTGATAAGCTGGATGAATATTTAAAGGTAAATGATTCAAAAATACTTAGCGATGTTGGCAAGATTAGCCATAAACAGGCAACAGAAAAAGCTAGACGTGAATTTAGAAAATATCGTAAAGAAGAAATGCGTAGATTAGATAGTGATTTTGATAAAGTAATGAGAAAATTAAGGAAGAATGTTAAAGATTAGAGATCGATTATTTGAGCTACAGGATTTTAATTATTTAGAGTTTCATAGTAAGCTTATTCCTTTGGTAGATAAGAAGATTATTATTGGAGTAAGGATTCCTATACTAAGAAAATTAGCAAAAGAATATACTAAAGACCTAGAAAGTGATTTGTTTTTAAAAGATTTACCACATAAATATTATGATGAAAATATCCTTCATGCGTTATTAATTTCTGAGGTTAAAGATTATGATTTATGCATTAAATATCTGGAAGAATTTTTACCTTATATAAATAATTGGGCGGTTTGTGATATTTTATCTCCTAAAGTTTTTAAGAAACACAAAGAAGAGTTATTGGTCAAAATTAAAGAATGGTCTACTTCTAAACAAACTTATGTATGTAGGTTTGGTATTGGGATGTTAATGTCTCATTATTTAGATTTTGATTACAAGAAAGGATATTTAGAAATTCCGGCCCTAATACATTTAGATGATTATTATATTAATATGATGATTGCTTGGTTTTTTGCGACTGCTTTAGCAAAAAGATGGGAAGATACGATTGTTTATTTAGAAGAAAATAAGTTGGATGTTTGGGTTCATAATAAGACAATTCAAAAAGCTTGCGAAAGTTATCGGATAACGCCAGAAAAGAAAAAGTATTTGAAAACTTTGAAGGTATAATCTTAAAAATAAACATAAGCTGTTAAGTTTTAGCCATAAGCTTTAAAATAAAGGTTATGGATAGAAATGAGACAAAAATTTTAAGAGATACAGAACAACTCTTTTATGATTTATTGTCTCATGTGGAATCTACGATGTCTTCTGATACAAAAGCTATTACAGATAAATTTGAAATTTTAAGAAACGAATTAGATAAAATTGGAGCTTTTGAACCTTGGATGGAGCATCGGGCGAATTTAGTCTTAGCACTTACCAATTACTATGATGTTAGATATAAAGAAGCAAAATTTTATATAGATGAATGTTTAAAAATGGAAGATGATTTACCAGTTACAGACAGCAATGAATATTTTATTGAAAAAAGTCATGAAATAAGTAATTGGATTAATAGCGCTTTAGAAACTAGTTTTTTAGAAGACAATGTTAGATTAATGTTTAAAAATATGGTGCTAGGTATTTTACTTGCAGGTTTAATGTTTTTATTTGGTTTTGATAATAACACAGCGTTTTTCTGGCAAAGAGTACTTTATTATATGGCATTAATTTATGCTTGCTATTCTTTGTGTATAGCGGTTAGAGATTATTTGAACTATAAGAAGATTGTAATAAAAAGACGATTTCGATCTTTTGTGCGAAGAAAATTTAAAAAATGATCTTATTATTCAAGCAGGATTAATAAACTAGTCAATGCATAAAAGAGGTTGGAATCTATTTCTTTTCGATTTTTTATTTGTTGATTTTTTATTTCACAATTAAGTTTTTTAAAGAATATAGCTCTATTAGTTTTTATAGTGCCAATTTCTAAGTTTTTCTTATTCACTATTAAGAGTGTTTTTTTACGTAAGATTTCAAAGAGGGGCACATATTTTTCTAAAATACTTGAAGTTTTATCGGAATCTAAGATTTTAATAACCTCTTGTTTGTTTTTATTTAAAATAATCCATTTATCATAAAGGAATAAGGAATTAATATTATCTTTTTTTATAGTCCCAAGTTGGTTTCCTTTTTGATCGAAAACGAAAAAAGTTTGAGAAATATTCAGTGTACTTTTTGAAATAACTTTTAATATTAATTCTTGTTTGCCGTTATAAATAGTTATTTCTTCTTTTAGCTTATAAGGTTTTAAAGTGGCTGTTAGAAAGTTCTTTTTATGGTCATTAAAAATGGCAGTTTCTTTTATTAAGCTAAAAGGTTGTTTTCTTACTGTAAAATTCATATTTCAAATAAAGTTACATTTTAGATTATATTGGATTTGCTATAAACTATTAATAGATGAAGAAGCAGTTATATATAACCACAGCCATTCCATATGTTAATGCAAAACCTCACATTGGTAATGCATTGGATTATCTTTTGGCGGATATTTGGGCAAGATATCAAAGGGAAAAGAACCCAAATATTAATGTCCGTTTTCAGGTGGGTACTGACGAACATGGAAACAAAATTGAGCAAAAAGCAAAAGAACTAGGACTGGATGCAAAAACTTATACTGATCAGACCTATGTGAATTTTAAGTACCTAATGGACTTGATGCAGACAACATATACTGACTTTATTCGTACTTCAGATGAGCATCATGTGAGGGCTGTGCAATATATTTGGCAAAAATTATCTCCTTATATTTATAAAGCAAAATATTCTGGTTGGTATTGTGTAGGCTGTGAAAGATTTTACACCGATCTTGAAGCTACTGAACATAATGGAATTTGTCCAGACCACCAAAGACCTTTCGAACGTGTTGAAGACGAAAATTACTTTTTCAAATTATCTAGTTTTGGCCCAAAAATCATAGAAGCTATTGAATCTGGAAAAATGAAAATTTTACCAGATTATCGTAAAACTGAAATATTAAATTTGTTAAAAGGTGGATTAACCGACATTTCAATTTCTCGCTCAGTAGAGAAACTAAAGTGGGGTATTCCAATTCCAAATGACCCTACGCAAGTAATGTATGTTTGGCTAGATGCATTAAGCAACTATATAACAGTAATTGGCTATCCAGATAGATCAGAATATGCAGATTTTTGGCCGGCAGATGTACAAGTTATTGGAAAAGATATTTTAAGATTCCATGCAGCGATTTGGCCAGCAATGCTAATGGGGCTTGATTTGCCACTGCCAAAAACTTTATTAGTCCATGGTCATGTACATGTTAATAATGTAAAGATGTCAAAATCCCTTGGTAATGTTGTTGATCCAGTTGAATTAATTAAAGAATATGGATTAGACGCTTTTAGATACTTTTTCTCACGTCACATCCCAACACAAGATGATGGTGATTTTACTTATGAGAAGTTTGAGACTTTATATAACAATGAGCTTTGTAATGATTTAGGTAATTTAGTTCATCGGGTAGCTTCAATGATCTTGCGCTATCAGGCGGGAGTGATTGGCGATGTTAAAAAGATTGGGGCAAAAGATTTAAGCATTTATCATCAGGCGATGAAAAATCTAGAATTTAATAAAGCTATTGAAGATGCTTTTAATGCAGTTAAAAATCTAAACAGATATTTAGATGAAGTAAAACCATGGAAAGTTGCTAAAGAGTTAGAAACAAATCCAGATGCTAAAGATCATCTTTCGGAAATTCTAGCAACTTCTGCAAAAGAGTTGCTTAATATTTCAATGCAGTTAAAACCTTTCTTGCCAGATACTGCAAATAAAATAGAACATTTATTTAAAGATGGTGTAGTGCCAGAGCCATTAGTGCCATTATTTGAAAGAAAATATATTAAAACTAAGGATCCTAGGATCTCACATGATTGATTCGCATTGTCACATTCAATGTGACGATTATCCAGATGGTGTTAAGACTCTTGATGAAGCAAGAAAAGCTAACGTTACTGATGTCTTAGTAGTTGGCGTAGATATCAAAACTTCAAAGGAAGCTTTAGAATTTGCCAAAGAAAATGAGCATGTTTATGCAGTGATTGGAATTCATCCTCATGAAACTAAAAAAGATGGAGATAAGATAGCGGAATTAGAGGATCTAATAAAGGCAGGGCTAAGTTCTAATAAACTAGTAGGAATTGGTGAGATTGGTTTAGATTATCACTATAATCATTCAGGCAAAGAAATTCAGCAGGCTATTTTGGAAAAACAAATAGAATTAGCTGTAAAATATGATTTACCAATTAGTTTTCATGTAAGAGAGGCTTTTTCTGATTTTTGGCCAATTTATCTAAAGTACAAGCCAAGGGGTGTACTTCACTCCTATACAGATAATAAAGAAAATCTAAAGAAAGCTTTAGGCTTAGGGCTATATATTGGTGTTAACGGTATTTGTACTTTTAGCAATTCAAAACAATTAGCTGTTTATAAGGAGATTCCTTTGGATAGAATACTGCTTGAAACAGATGCGCCATATTTGACACCGGTGCCATTTCGTGGTAAAGTAAACAAGCCTAGCTTTACTAGGGAGGTATTAAATTTTTTAGCAAAACTTCGTCAAGAAGATCCATTAAAGCTTGACGAAATTACGGCTAATAATACCAGAAAATTATATCGGTTTTAATCTATTTTTGGAGGAAAGCGGTGAATTACGAAAAATTAAACTTACCACCTCAAGATGAAAAACTTAAAAATATTGAAGAAGTACCTGATTTATTAAGGCAAATTTACTTCATTGGTCACAACATAAAGCTCTTGAGGGATCAGGCGATCGAGGAGAGTAAGAGTGCCTAGGGCACTTAAAAAAGTTGTCGATTTAATAAAAGGATCGGGTAAGCATCCTGATCCTATTCTTAAGTCTGCAAATAATACTTGTGATATTAACAGACCCTTACAGAAAATCTCGGTACGAGAATTAATGCAAGCTGAAAGTGAAATTGGAGCTAGATTGTTTGGTCCAATTCCTTATGGACATCAGCGATCTTTCTTTAACGTTAATGAGACTACATGGATTTGGTATGAATCTTGGAAAGATCCGATTACAAGAGAAGAACATTCTTTAACTACTAAATATGAAATAACGCCAGAAAAAATTATAAAAACTCAAGGCCAGGCAAAATATGAAGAAGTGGTTGGAGAAGAATTTGAGAATTTAATTGTTGCTATTGATTTATATTATGAAGCTGTTTGTCGAGGGCTTTATAAGAAGCCAAAAGCTTTTTCAATAATTCATTAAAGTATAATAAAAGAGATGGAAATTATTTATTTAGATCATGCGGCGGCTACACCGTTAGATGATTATGCGTTAACGGTTATGAAACCGTATTTTAGTAAACTCTTTTATAATCCTAGTGCACCATATATTAATGCCGTAAATGTTAGAAATGATTATGAAAAAGCTAAAAGTGAATTGGCTCAAACTTTTGGCGCAAAAGGTGATGAACTTGTAATTACAGCAGGAGCAACAGAATCTATAAATCTAGCTTTTTCTTGTTTAGAAGAATCAGATGAAGTAATTACTATTAACACTGAACATAAATCAGTGCTTGTTTTGGCAAAAGAGTATCATGGAAAAATTTTATCCGTTAATAAATCCGGGATGATTGACTTAAAGGATCTTAAAAACGCAATTACCGATAACACTAAATTAATCTCAATAGCTATAGCCAATAATGAGATTGGTGTTATTCAGCCTTTAAGAGAAATTGCAGAGATTGTTAAAGAAATAAGGGTAGATCGTTTGGCTCGTGGTATAAAAAAGCCAATTTATTTACATGCTGATGGTTCTCAAGGGTTTACAGTCTTGGATATTAATGTTTCAAGGCTCGGTCTTGATCTTCTAACGTTAAATGCTGGAAAGATTTATGGTCCAAAACAAGTAGGATTACTTTGGATTAAACCAGGAGTGTATTTAAAACCAATTGTATATGGAGGTGGTCAGGAGATGGGGCTACGCTCTGGTACTGAAAATGTACCTGGATTAATTGGCTTTAAAGAAGCGGCAGTTCTAGCAAAAAAACGTCGATCGACTGCAAACAAAGAAGAATTATTAATGCGAGAATATATCGAAAAAGAACTACCTAAATTAGTAGATTTTTGTGAAGTGAATGTTAAGCATAAAAAACGGCTAGCTTCACATATTAGCCTTTCATTTAATGGATTGGACGCAGAGAGATTGTTATTTAGATTAGAAGAAAAAGGTGTCTTAGTGGCCACTGGATCAGCTTGTGCAGCTAATTCAGACACTAAATCTCATGTTTTAGAAGCAATTGGGCTTAATGATTTACAGATTGCTGGAAGTCTTAGGCTTACTTTAGGAAGAACTAATACATTGGAACAAATAAAAAGAGCTGTAGAGATTATTGCAAATGAAGCAAATGCTGAGATGGAGCGATTAAATGCTAAATCTAATTAAGTTTTTTATACCAGTATTTATCTTGGTTGGAATAGTGATTTTTTTACCAGTTTATTTAGGCCCAGATGATTTAGCTAATTGTGACAAGCCTAATCAAGAAAAATGTAAAAAAGCTGATGCTATTATTGTGGTTTCTGGTGGAGACACAATTGCTCGTTCGAGAGAAGCTGTAACTTTATATAAAGCAGGGTGGGCAAATAAAATTGTTTTTTCAGGGGCTGCTAAAGATATAAATAGTCCATCTAATGCTAAAGTGATGAAGGATGATGCGATTTCATTAGGGGTTAATGAAGGAGATATTATCATTGAAGAACGTTCTGAAAATACTGTTGAGAATGCTTCAATGACTAAACGTGTTATTGAGGAGAATAACTGGAAGCGGATAATATTAGTTTCTTCAATTTATCATCAAAGAAGGGTGGCTTATGAATTTTCTAAGGTTTTATCTTCGGATGTAAAGATAGTTAACCATCCGACAAAGAACGATAAACTTTGGAATAGTAAAACTTGGTGGCTAAGTTTTTCAGGTTGGTTTTTGGCGATTTCGGAATTTATGAAAACTTTATTTGTAATGATTTAGGAAAATAAATGAAAAAAGTTTATGTCGGTATGAGTGGTGGAGTGGATAGTAGCTTAACAGCTGCTCTACTTGTCGAAGCTGGATATGATGTGACTGGTGTTTACATGAAGAATTGGTCAAAGAATTTGCCAGGTATGAATTGTCCTTGGGCAAGAGATCTTGCTGATGCTAAAAGAGTGGCAGTTAAATTAGGAATTGATTTTAAGGTCTTTGATTTTGAAAAAGAATATAAGGATCGAGTTGTTGATTATATGATCAACGAATATAAAGCTGGTCGAACACCTAATCCAGATATTATGTGTAATCAGGAAGTAAAATTTAATTTGTTTTTAGAAACGGCCTTAAAAGATGGCGCGGATTTAATTGCTACGGGGCATTATGCTAAAACAAAAAACGGTAAATTATATTTAGCAGAAGATACTTTAAAAGATCAGACGTATTTTCTTTATCGGGTAACAAAAGAAGCTCTTGATAAAACTTTATTTCCATTAGGAGAGTTTACAAAAGACGTAGTTAGAGAAATGGCTAAAGAGCGAGGGCTAATTACTGCTAGCAAAAAAGACTCTCAAGGAATTTGTTTTGTTGGAGAAGTTGGTATTAGAGAATTTTTAAGTAATTATGTAGAACCGTCTCTAGGAGACATTGTTGATAAAAAGACTGGTAAGGTTTTAGGAAAACATGATGGTGCTATTTTTTATACTTTAGGTCAACGACATGGTTTAGATATTGGTGGAGGATTGCCTTATTATGTTTCATCTAAAGATATGAAAAAGAATATAATTTATGTAACAACCAATTTAAATGATGATGTTTTTTGGAAAAAAGAAATAGAATTTAATCATTTGCATCAGATAGATAAAGAAAGTCCATTTATAAATAACAAAGAATATTATGTAAGGGTTAGACATCGGGCACCACTTGTAAAAGCAACTTTTAAACAAGAAGATGGCAAAAAATTACTTATAATGGATAGTCCAGAACGTGCGGTAATGGCTGGTCAGTCGGTAGTGATTTATGACGATAAAGAATGCTTAGGTGGTGGAATAGTAGTTTAGTTGTTAAATTTATTTGACACTATTACAAGTTTATTGCTATTGTTAAGATGGTCAAGCCGAACAAACAAGGAGGAAAAGTGAAGACCAGGCGAAAGCTCGTAACCGCTGCTGGCGGTAACGGGACGGCGATCGAGATTATTAATCGGCCTCTTTCTCGCTCAGACTACGTGTCTCGCGGAAAGATTCTTGAGAATGATCTTGAGCCTTTTGGCGCTGAACAGGCAGGTTTTCTCGTTCTTGATGAAAATCACTTCGAGATGGCTGGTGGAGAGTTCTGCGGTAACGCAACACGCTCCGCTGCAGTGCTTCTGTATCAGGAAAAGGGTAAGGATGATGTATCCTTTACAGTCTCTGGTTTCTCTGGCACTGTTCGTGCTTTGATTGAACCTTTGACTAACAATCTCTTTTTTGTAAAAGCTGTCTTTTCACAAATGACAGTAAGGGCAGAAGAGATTACCCTTTCTAATGGCACGACTGCCTCGATTGTCGACCTAGGAGGGATTGTACACGTTGTCATTGAGGGAGAATTTCCTAATGACGAAAAGGTGTATACTTCTAGGCACCGTCAGATTGTTTCTGAGCTTAATTTGGAAGAGCGCGATGCTGTTGGCGTTGTGTGGTTCCAAAAGAAGCTTGATACGGTCATGATGCACCCTGTTGTCTGGGTTCGCTCTGTCGACACGTTCTACTACGAGTCCTCTTGTGGCTCAGGAACGATTGCAGTTGGCAAAGTGACTGGCGCTTCCTCGGTAGTGCAGCCAACGGAAAAGACTATTTCAGTCGAGATTGGCGAGGACTACGTAGTTCTCTCGAGCGAGATGGAGGTTGTTCTTTGACGAGAAGTCAGCTTTGGTGTGGCGTGTCCACATCAAAGATGTTCGATGAGTCGGAGTTTATCAAGGTATATAAGGAGGCCTTTGGCGGGCCACCATACTTTGAGCAGTACTCCGACGAAGAGGTCCGTGAGGAGATTGTTCTTCCTCACCTCAGGGATGGCGTGGTGGCTTATGCTACCGATAACGATACCTTAGTTGGTTTCGGATGCGCTCTTCCTTTCGATCGTTCCCCTGAAGATGTCCAGGAATTCTTGAGTGATCTTGATAGTGTTGGGGAGATCCCCGACGCTTTCGATTACCGGAATGCTTGGTACATGTCGGAGTTGGGAGTTTGTATCTCCCACCGTGGCAGGGGAATCGCCTGGGCTTTGGTTCGACAGAGCATGATGCAAATTGTTGCTCAAGGAGATCGCCAGTACTGTATGCGTACAGCGCGCGTTGGGTCTAACTCAATGCCGATGTTCGTAAAGTCTGGTGCAACCTTGTTGAACCGCTTCCAGGACATTTCGTCCACCAATCAGGCTACTGAGAACCTTACTCAGTCTCTGCAGAGGGTCTACCTCTGGGGAGACTGTAAGAAAACAGTAGCTCGGATTGAAGCTATTCAGAGCAGGAGCTACCCGCTCTTTTGCAATGTTTAGCTTGACCCAAGGTGTCCACAAGATACCTAGCCAATGTCGATGAGGCAAACACTCGACAAGTAGATGGAGGCTGTGATATCCTCATGGCCTCCATCTACATAAATCCTAGAAATAGGGTTTATTTTTTTGTTCTAAAATCAATTGGTGCATATAGGGTCTCTTTATCATAAAAAGCAGCCCATTCACGATCTCCGTAAGAGAAGTGCCACCATTCTCCGTAAAAAGGAGCGAAACCTTCTTCGACCATTAAATCGTGAAGCATTTTACGATTTTTGATTTGTTCGTCTGTTAAGCCTTTGGCATAAGTTGCCATTTTTTCTTCATTATCAAAATCGGCAATTTCAGCTCCCATATCGATAGGCTTGCCATTAAAAGCAATTGTCATGTCTAGAGCAGCTCCAGCGGGGTGTCCTGCTACGTCAGGTACGGCAATAAAGATGTGGGCGTATTCGTCTAATGCCTTTCCTTTTAGATCTGGCCTTTGTTTTTTAAGAGTATCTTTTATTTCTTTGAAATATTTTGCTTGTACTTCTGGGTGACGGTAACCATATACGATGTAAAGATCATAGCCTTTATCTTGAATTTTTTCTTCTATACGTGCTAGTTTTTTAGCTACAGAATCCCTGACGTAAATTTTTTCACCAACTATTGGTAACATATCTTTTTTCATGTATTTCGCAATAATAGAAGGATTATAGCGATTTACTTCGACTAGTGGTTCTTTGCTTTTTCCAGGTTTACGATTAAAGAGATCATCATAAGTTAAAACATTTTTTTGCTTGATGTTAATATTATCAAAATTACTCATATTTTATCCTTTGCTTTTACTTCGTTAAATAAGCTATTTAAATTTTTAGGTTTTAGTTATTTGTTATTATTAACAACTTATATTATTAATTTTTCAATTGGTAGCACTAAGATGTTTTGTGCACCAAGGTCTTTTAATTTATTAGTAGTACTCCAAAAGATGTTTTCATCCATTACAGCATGTATAGCAAGCCAATTTGGCTTAGTAAGTTTCATGACCGTTGGAGCATCCAGGCCTGGGGCAATCTGTTTGATCTTATCCAAACTATCTTCAGGTGCATTCATCATGATGTATTTAAGATTCTTTGCTTTTAACGTAGCTTTTAATCTTTCAAGAAGTTGAGATAACAATTTTTCTTTTGATTTTTCTAATTTATTATTTTTTATAATTACAGCTTCTGAGCTCATGATGGTGTCTATTTGTTTTAGGTCATTCATTATTAAGGAACTGCCACTAACAGTGATATCGGTAATAGCTTCAGCTACGCCTAATGCTGGGGTGATTTCAACAGCGCCAGAAATAGGAACTACTTTTATATCGATATTTTTATCTTTAAAATATTTTTTCGTGATGTTTGGAAAAGAAGTGGCAATTTTCTTGTCTTTTAATTCATCTATTGAAGTAATAGAAGATTCTCTTGGTACAGCAACGGCTAAATTGCAGTAACCGAAATTTGGTTTTGCTATTTCAATGACTTTAGCATTTGTTTCAGCTATGAGGTTTTGGCCAACAATTCCAATATCTGCAGTACCGTTTTCTACATAATTAGGGATATCGTCGTCTCTACAAAAAAGAATTTCGATAGGTAAATTGTAGGAAGTAGCAAAAAGTTTTCTACTGTATGTTTCAATTTCGATTCCCATAATTTTAAGTATTTTAAGAGAATCGTTTGTTAGGCGACCATCTTTTTGAATTGCTATTTTGAGATTTTTGTTTTTTAATTTCTCATTCACGATGAAACCTCCTTAGGTATTAAAAATAATTAATATTTTTATAATTAATATTTTTTCTAAGGAACGAGAGGTAATTAAAAAGAGACCTCCCGCGGTCCCATCCTTATTTCATAATCTATTACTAAATTATGACGCTCAGTACCGGCTCTACGATGGATCGCGATTTCGGTTGTGTGACTTTACGGCT
>ERZ773042.162-NODE-162-length-52199-cov-5.040100_pt1 | contig 52199 bp, 39 predicted proteins | sample MGYA00511664_ERZ773042 | MGnify/ENA primary metagenome ERZ773042 (study PRJEB29015, sample SAMEA2737984) | human oral metagenome | biome: human oral; feature: human-associated habitat; material: dental | place: China | collected 2036 ... | reverse complement strand
AATATATCTCATTTTTGCTCCATGATTTGATTTGTGGGGTTTGCTTGCGCGCAGAATTTGCTTTGAATTGCGCTTTAAATTTTACTTTGCGGAATTTAATTTTCAAAATTTTAATTTGAAATTTTGCCTCGTGAAATTTTACTGAAATTTGCTTTTAAAAAATTTAGCTAGGAAATCCCGCTTTGAAATTTTACGTAGCAAATTTATACTGATCTCAAGTCTCGCACCAATAACGCTTTGTATCGAGCTTTTAAAATTCTACGTAGCAAATTTATGCCTTGAAATTTAACTTCCGCGTGCCGAAATTTAGCGCCGCTTTTATGCAAAATTTTACTTCCGTACTCCGTCCCCGCTACGACGAAATTTTAAGCTTAGAGCTTTGAATTTATCCTTAAATTTAGGGCGTGCGAGCTATAAATTTAAAGCGCGGGTTAAATTTAAACTCGCGAGCTTGCGGTATTTTTACGCCGCCGCATACATAGCGCATAAAATTTTAAGCCTCGCTCGATGTAAAAGCGACATAAAATTTCAAATTTCGGCTAAATTTTAAAATTTAGCGATACTGCCGCGCAAAACGGCGTAGAATTTTAAAATTTTAAAGCTTTGCGTTCCGCGAGCTGTTTTAGCGGCGTGAAAGCGGTGCAAAATTTAAAATTTATGGGCAGTGGAAAAAATCGCGCGGAAGCAAATCAAGTAACCTGGGCTAGCAAAATTTTAAACTACGGCTCTATGAAATTTCACAGCGGCGCGCTGCAAGCGAGCTCTCGTAAAACCAGGTTTTAGCGCGCGGTTAGCTCGTGCACCAGATCTACCAGATATTTGGCGTTTTGCACGCTTACGTCGGGCAAAATTCCATGCCCTAGATTAAAGATATGCGCGACACCCTTCATCGCCGCTAATATCTCGCGCACGCCCGATTCTATCGCGCTGCGATCGTATAGCCGCATCGGCTCCAGGTTGCCTTGAAGCGCAAATTTGCCCCCGAGCTGCTCGCGCGCAAGCTCAATCGGAGTGCTCCAATCCACGCCCCATACGTCAAAGCTCGCCGCTCCTCGCTGCTCCGCAATACGGCTCAACCGCGACATCTGTGCGCCCGTGCCCTTGGCGAAGACGATGAGCGGGATATGCGAGAATTTCGCCTTTAAAAATTCCGTGATTTCTAGGATGTATCGCCAGCCAAACTCCTCGTACGCGCTCGGCTCCAGCGCGCCCGCCCAGCTGTCGAAAATCTGCACCGCATCGACGCCCGAGCCGATCTGGCGCGCCAGATAAAGCTTCGTCGCCTCCGTAACGAGGCGCAAAATTTCATGCAAAAGCTGCGGATTTTCGTAGAGCATCCTTTTGCAAACGGCGTAATTTTTGCTGCTGCCGCCCTCGATCATATAGGTAGCGATCGTCCACGGCGCGCCGCAAAAGCCGATAAGAGCTTTATCCGCGGCAAGGCGAGAGCGAGTAAGCGAGATCGTATCATAAACGTATCCGAGCTCCGCCGCGGCCTTTTGCGGATCAAGGCGTGCCAGATCGCCCCGGGAGCGGATCGGATCACTAAATTTCGGCCCCTCGCCCGCTTCAAAGCGCAGATCCATACCCATCTGCATCGGCACGACCAAAATATCGCTAAAAAGTATCGCCGCATCGACGCCCAAAATCTCCACGGGCTGGATCGTCACCTCGCTAGCGGCGCGGTAGTCGCGGCACAGGCTCAAAAAATCACCCGCCCTCTCGCGCACCGCCATGTATTGCGGCAGGTAGCGCCCCGCCTGGCGCATCATCCAAATGGGCGTGTATGGGGTCTCTTTGCCGAAGCATGCGTCGATGAAAACCATTTTTATCCTTTAAATTTACTCAAAATATACAAAGCCAAACAAACCGCAAAGATAGCTCCTGCGAGCAAAAGCATATCCAAAGGGGTAGTAAAATCGGTGTGCAAAATTCTCTTGAAAAAATCCACTACGAGCACCATTATGATGACGCTGCCGAGTTTATGCTTCAGCTCATCTAGAGAGGCGATCTTTAAAACTTGCAAATTCAGATCCACAAACTCGTCGATAAACAGCTCATAAATTCCAAATACAAAGATTAGCAGTACTATAGCGACCAGATACAGATCGATCGCCGTTATTATCTCGCTTAAAATATCGACGTAAAGCGCTCCCTCGCTCTGCGGAGCTAGAAAAAATTCTACGATTTTATAGAGCGCCGAGCAGATTTCGTAGCTTGCCACCACAAATATCGCCGCGCCTGCCGCGATGCAAAAAAGTACCGGCAGGAGGGTTAAAAATTTGCTGCAAAGTAAAAATTTTTCAAATATAGCTTTCATTTTTTCCTTAAATTTTAATTCGGGTAGCCGCTCCGCAAACGAACGTATAAATTTAAAAACCGCTCCATGCCGAAGCGTTCGCTTAAATTTACACTCGTTTGCAGCTGCATAAATTTATCTCTTTTGATCGCGTCCGTTTGAGTCTTTAAAATTTTGCGCTAGGTTAAAGGCGCAAAATTTCAGCTCGCGGCGTTAAATTTTAACTAGGTTGATTTGCAAATTTATTCGCGCGGCCTCGGCACCGAAATCACGCGCGCGACTGTATCCGCGTGCAAAAACTCGGCAGCCTTGCTAAATTATCCTACTTGTCTTGCTGCATATCGATCCAGCGAAGCGCGATGCGCACGGCGTTCGTAGCCGCTCCGACGCGGATCTGATCGGCGCTGCACCAAAGATGCAAAATTTTATCGTCGAAATTGTCCCTGCGGAGCCTGCCGACGTAGGTTTCGTTCGTGTCGCTCGAAAGCAGCGGCATCGGATATTCGTTTTTGCTCGGATCGTCTACAAGCACGATGCTAGGCGCGTTTCTTAAAATTTCACGCACGCGGCTAATCTCGAAATCCTTTTTAAATTTTATCGTGATCGCCTCGCTGTGGCTGCGAAGTACCGGCACGCGCACGCAGGTAGCCGAAACGGCGAAGTTTTTATGCAAAATTTTCTGCGTTTCGTTCACCATCTTCATCTCTTCTTTGGTGTAGTCGTTGTCCAAAAATACATCGATGTGCGGGATGACATTCATCGCGATCTGATGCGGGAAAACCTTCGGCTCGCACTCATCAAGCTTAAAAGCGAAAAACTGCTGCAACTGCCCTACAAGCTCGCTCATACCCTCTTTACCTGCGCCGCTCGTCGCTTGGTAGGTGCTTACGTCCACGCGCTCGATATCAAACGCGTCATCAAGCGGCTTAAGAATTTGAACCATCTGGATGGTAGAGCAGTTCGGATTAGCGATTATGCCTGTCTCTTCCCATAGCTTTATATCCTGAGGATTACACTCGGGTACTACGAGCGGGACATTTTCTTGCATACGAAAGTGGCTAGTGTTGTCGATCACCACCGCGCCGCTTGCTGCAGCAAATGGCACGTAATGCGCCGAAATGGAGCCGCCCGCGCTAAAAAATGCGATGTCGATCTCGTTTTCGTCGAAGGTGCTGTCCGTTAGCTCCCTCACGACGTATTCTTTACCGCGGAATTCCACCTTCTCGCCCGCGCTCTTTGCGCTTGCAAGCGGCAGTATGTCCTTTACGGGGAAGTTCATCTCGTCTAAGACGCGCAAAATCTCCTCGCCTACAGCGCCGGTAGCGCCTACAATGGCGATATTGTAACTACTCATCCTCTCCTCCTTTTAAAATTTCATCGCTAGGGTCGTCGCTCTGCGAATCTTTGCTATCTAAATTTGAATTTAATAAATTTTCATCCTGCGCAAGCTCGTCCGCTTCGCCCTCGTCGCCCTCCTCGGCTTTCGGGCAGGTTGCGATGCTCACTACGTCGTCGCCCTCGACATTTACGACGATGACGCCGCTGGTGTTGCGGCCCGCTTTGCGGATGCTTTGCATATCGACGCGGATCATCTTACCGCTGGTGGTTAGCGCCATAAGATCCATCTCCTCATCGACCATCACGACGCCGATGAGCTCTCCCGTGCGGTTGGTGAGCTTCATGCAGATGACGCCCTTGCCGCCGCGATTTGTGAGACGATACTCGCTCGCGGTCGTGCGCTTGCCGATACCCTTTTGGCTCACGCTTAAAATTTCTTGCATGTCGCTTAAAATAAACGCTGCGCCGATGACCTCGTCGCCTTTTTCTTTAAATTTAATCCCCTTTACGCCGCGAGCGATGCGCCCCATCTGGCGAATTTTATTTAGATTAAATTTAAGGCACATTCCCTTTTTCGTAGCGATGAAGAGCATATTTTCGTTGGCGCTTTGCAGCTCACCCTCTTGTGCGTCCGAAATTTCATCTGAAATTTCATTCTCGCTTCCCTCTAAAATATCCTGCTCGGTCTGCTCTAGAATTTCCTCAGCCTCGCCGCCGTCCAGATCGTCGCCGCTTAGGGCGCCTCCTTTGTAGTTTTGCATCTCCTCGGCGCTGTTTGGAGCGATGAGAGCGGTTACGAGAGTATCGTCCTCATCTAGGCTGATAGCGCGGATGCCAAGCGATCGGATGTTTTTAAACTCGCTTAAATTCGTACGTTTTACGATGCCGTTTCGAGTGAAAAATACGAGCGACTTGCTCGGATCAAAATCGGTCGTAGGGATGATCGCCATGATCTTTTCGTCCGCGCCGAGCTGGATTAAATTTACTACCGCCTTGCCCTTTGCGGTGCGCGAGCCCTCCGGGATTTTATAGACTTTAAGCCAGTAAAGCTGCCCGCGGTCGGTGATAAACATAAGCGTATCGTGGGTGTTGGACGTAAAAAAGCTCTCGATGAAGTCGTCATCGTACGTCGTGACCGCCACGCGCCCCTTGCCGCCGCGCTTTTGCTTCTCGTAAGTCTTGCTAGGCACGCGCTTGATGTAGCCGCGGTGAGTGATCGTAACGACCATATTTTCATTCGCGATAAGATCTTCGATGTCGATATCCTCGTAGTCATCGACGATTTCGGTGATGCGCGGGCATCTGAATTTATCCTTGATCTCCAAAAGCTCATCTTTGATGATACCTTCGATTAGCTCCTCGCTCTTTAGGATCGCGTCAAGCCGCTTTATCTCGGCTAAAATTTCTTTTAGCTCCTCCTCGATCTTTTCGCGCTCAAGCCCCGTTAAACGGCTTAGCCTCATATCCAAAATCGCGCCTGATTGCGCCTCACTAAGGCCGAATCTGCTCATTAAATTTTCGCGCGCGACGTTTGTATCGGCGGAATTTCTAATCACGTCAATCACTTCGTCGATATTATCTAGCGCGATCTTTAAGCCCTCCAAGATATGCGCTCTAGCGCGCGCTTTTTGAAGCTCAAAAATCGTACGGCGGATGATGACGGTTTTTCTGTGGTTCAAAAACAGCTTCAAAAGCTCTATCAGCGTGAAAATCTTCGGCTCCTTGCCGTCGATCGCGAGCATTATCACGCCGAAGGTCGCCTCCATCGTGGTTTGCTTAAATAGATTATTCAACACGATCTCACTCATCGCGTCGCGCTTAAGCTCGATTACTACGCGAATTCCGTCGCGATCGCTCTCGTCGCGCACTTCGGAGATGCCTTCGATCTGCTTTTCTTTTACGAGATCTGCGATCTGCTCGATTAAGCGCGCTTTATTTGTCTGATACGGCAGCTCGTCAATTACGATGACGTCTTTACTAGCCTTTTTTTCGATATGGGTTTTAGCGCGAATTTTAACGCGCCCTCTGCCCGTTTTATACGCCTCGATAATCCCCTTTTTGCCGTAGATGATGCCGCCGGTCGGAAAATCAGGGCCCTTGATCTCGCCCATGATCTCCTCTAGGCTTGCGTTTTTATTCTCAAGCAGTATCAAAAGACCGCCCACGAGCTCATCTAGGCTGTGCGGTGGGATATTCGTCGCCATTCCTACGGCGATTCCGCTTGAGCCGTTAAGCAGTAAATTCGGCACGCGCGCAGGCAGGACGTCGGGCTCGTTCAGGCTCTCGTCGTAGTTCGGCACGAAATCGACCGTCTCTTTATCCAGGTCTTTTAGCAGCTCTTCGGCTAGCGGCGTCATACGCGCTTCGGTATACCTCATCGCCGCCGCGCCGTCGCCGTCGATCGATCCGAAGTTACCCTGCCCGTCCACGGAAGGAATTCTCATCGAAAAGCTCTGCGCCATTCGCACGAGCGCATCATAAACGGCGGTATCGCCGTGCGGATGGTATTTACCGATAACGTCTCCTACGATACGGGCGGATTTTTTGTATGGCTGGCGAGAGCCCACGCCAAGATCGTTCATCGCGTATAAAATTCGCCTATGCACCGGCTTTAGGCCGTCTCTGGCGTCCGGCAGCGCACGACCGATGATAACGCTCATCGAGTAATCAAGATAGCTCGTCTTGATCGATTCTTCGACGTCGATATCGATGATCTCCTGATTTTCAAACATATTTGATTGCATAAATATCCTTTTAAATTTTAAAGCGCGATTATAGCGAATTATTCTTTTGCATTAGCTAAAACCAAGCCGCACACGGGCATAAAGCCGCCATCGATCAAGCTCTCGCGCGCTTGCAGCATGCTAAGACCCGAGGTGATGATGTCGTCTACTAGGATCACGGGGAATTTCGGCGGGGTTAAAATTTTAAAATTTCGCTTGTGTTTTAGGCGAAATTCCAAACTCTGCCCCGTGTATTTGACGCGGTTTTGCGCGCGCAGGCAGTGAAATTTTGGCTCCACGAGTTCGCTTTTTAGCGCGCGAGCTAGGATCGCCGTGTGCGAATAGCCGCTGCGAGCGTCATCATCCAGCGGCACGGCGTTAAATTTAAAAATCCCGTCCGTTTTAAACGTTTCGTAATTTTGCGGATTTGCAGAAATTTCGCGCTGCAGATGAAGCGGGAATTTCGCTAAGCTTAAAGAGGCTATGCGCGCAAGCACTGCAGCGCCGTATTCGTGATGTTTAGAAAGTATAAGCTCTCGAATTTCGGAGTAGCCGTAGTAGTAAAATACGCTAAAGCCCTCCACCTGCCGCATACTTAGACGGCATTCGGCTAAATTTGCGGCGCAGGCGGCGCAGATCGTGCGCAGGCTAAACGCGCCGCAATTTACGCAGCGCATCTAAAGCGTAGAGATGATTTGATCGGCAGATTTTTTGACGATGTCGCCAAGCAAGCTTTGCACGAAAGGATTAAGCGATCTAGCCGTGCGAAGCGCCGTAAATTGGCTCTGATCCTGCGAAACGCGCTTGGTCGTAGTTTTGTTGCCCTGCACGATAGAGATCGCGACCTCGCCTCTTGCGCTCATATTTTCCTTCGAGTAGCCGTTGATCGCCGCCGAGATGCTTCTAATGTTTACGGTTACGATATTCGGGCTTGCCGGATCGATCTTTACGCCGCGAGCCTCAAGCTCCGCGCGTAAAGCTTTGTCGAACCACGCCGAGAGATTGTTTTTTAAAAGTACCTCATCGACCAGCTTGCCGTTATTATCGTTGATGACGGCGATTACCATCTGATTTTCGCGCTGATCGTTGATCGCGTTGATATTTACCGACTTGCCGCTTACGGTCTGATCGGCCTTAGAAAGATACGGATTTAAGCTGATGACGCTGCTGGTTTGCGAGCAAGCGACAAAAAATAGCGCAAATACGCCGATTAAAAATTTTTTCATTTTTATCCTTTTTCTGAAATTCGGGCGCATTGTAGCACTAAATTTAAAATTTATAGATTTTTTTGTATCATTAGCAGAATCAAAGGAGAAATTTTGCAAGCACTCGCTTTAAAATACAGACCCAAAAGCTTCGATCAGCTCATCGGTCAAGACGCCGTCGCCAAAAGCCTCGCGCACGCGCTGGATTCGGGCAGGCTGAGCCACGCATATCTTTTCAGCGGACTTCGCGGCAGCGGCAAAACCTCGACGGCTAGGATTTTTGCCAAAGCGCTTTTATGCGACAAAGGCCCCACCGGCAAGCCGTGCGAGCTCTGCGATAACTGCGTAATGGCAAACGAGGGGCGCCACATCGACATCATCGAGATGGACGCCGCCAGCCACCGCAAGATCGACGATATTCGCGAGCTCATCGAGCAGACGAAGTATCATCCCGCAAGCGCGCGCTTTAAAATTTTCATCATCGACGAGGTGCATATGCTCACCAAAGAGGCTTCCAACGCGCTTTTAAAGACGCTTGAGGAGCCGCCTAGCTACGTAAAATTTATCCTTGCGACCACCGATCCGCTCAAGCTTCCCGTCACGGTTCTATCGCGCACGCAGCACTTTCGCTTTAAGCCGATCGCCAAAAGCGCCGTCGTAGCGCATCTAGAGCAAATTTTAAAAACCGAAAACATCGCTTACGAAGAGGGCGCGCTCGAAATTCTAGCGCGCAGCGGCTCGGGCTCGCTACGAGACACGCTCACGCTCCTCGATCAGGCGATTATCTTTAGCCGCGAAGGTATCACCGAGCGTGCGATCGCCGATATGTTAGGCTTGCTCGATCCCGCCAAAATTGGCGAAATTTTAGACGTAGTGCTGCGCCAGGACCGCGCGGGCGCGATCGAGATCATCAAAGAGGTCGAAAATTACAACGCCGAGACGATAATCGACGAGATGATCGCAAATTTAAAGGATAAATTCCTGCGCCGCGACGCGAAATTTAGCCTGCTGATGTATGAGCGGTTTTTCCGCATTTTAGCGGGCGCTAAGAGCATGCTCGCCATCAGCCCCGACAACACTTACGCAATTTCTATGATGATTTTTATGATGATGGAGGCGGTCAATCTGCGCGAGATCGACGAGCTGATCGAGGTCGGAAGATCCCTGGATCAAGGCGAAGGCTATCCTTCCGCTTCGGCGCCTAATTTAAACGCGCAAAACTCTGCGCCGAATTTTAGGTCAAATTTCAACCAAAGCGCGACTTTTGTGCCAAACAGCGAGCCGGACGGCGCAACTTTTACGTCAAGCGACCAGGGTAGCGCTACAAGCGAAGTGCCGAGCTTTACTGCGAGCGCGAAACGTCCCGCAAGCCCTGCGCAAAACTTCGGTGCGGCAAAACAAAGCACTGACGCGAGCGACGAAATAAAACCAAACGCAGGCAGCGACGCGCAGACTAAAAATTCTAGCCCATCCGCCAAAACGGGCGCTCAAAATGAAATTTACGAGAATTTTCTAGCCAAAATTTACGACCGCGATTACGATCTGGGCGAGAAATTTAGCAAGTGCGTGGAATTTTTAAAATTTGAGCGCGGCACGCTGTATCTGCTCTCGCGCGCGCAGGGGCAGGACAGAGAGTACCTGCGCAAGGGCTCGCGAGCGATAAATAGCGTGCTAAAATCGCTTTTCGGCGAGAGCGCGGCCATCAAGATCGAGCAGGGCGCGCCGCAGAAGCAAGAAAATTCTACGCCGAGCGGCGCGCAAAATTCCGAGGTAGGCGCGAGCGGAGCCGCGAACTCCGAGCAAGATGAAATTTCAAACGGCGGCGAAAATTCCGAAGACAATTCCGCGTCGAAAGCGGCAAAACCGCAAAAAAAAGGCGATAACAGCGAGGGCGAAAAACAGCCGCCCAAAGACGATCTGTTAAGATCCACCGATCCGCAAAACTACGCCGCAAAGCCCCGCGATACGAGCAAGAGCGTGCGCGCCGCCAAGGCAGGCCTCGCCGAGCTCGCAAACGGCGCGCAGGACGGCAAGGAAATTTTGATCTCCGAGATGAATAGACTCTTCGGCGAGCCCACCAAAATCACGGAATAGCGCCCGCTGCGGATAAATTTACACTGCGCCGCGTGATTTTAAATTTAAGCGCGCCAAAACGATATAGAAATTTACGCGGCGAAGCAAGCCTGCGCGATTTTAAAATTTAAGCGCGCAAAGGCGGTGTCTAAATTTACATGGCAGACCAAAGTCGCGCGATAAATTTTAAAATTTTGCGGCGCGCGATCGAGCTCTAAACAGCAAGCTTTAAATTTGATCGTCAAAGCGCGCTTTAAATTTAACCGCGCTGGCGATCCAAAATTCATACGCCGCGGCAGTCTAAATTTAGCGCGCCGCAAGTATCCGCGCAGTCTGTCCCGTGCAAGCTCAAAATTTAAATTTAAACGCACTCTCCGCAGTTCAAAAATAAAATTTGCGCGTTTGCATAGCAAATATAAAATTTCGCGCTCATCCGCACCATGCCCTCCGCGATACGACTTTATCCGTACCATGCTCCCGCCTGATGCGCTCTCTCAAACTTTCATCAAACTTTGCGATACGGTTTTAGCTACATCTACGCGGCTGCTCGTGCAAAAACGCAGGCTCCGATCGCTCGCGGGCGCCGTAAGTCAAAGCTGAATTTCGCCAGGGTAAAATCGCGGCGAACTGAGCCGCCCTGAAATTTTAAAGAATTTATCCAGCAAATGGGCGGCGGTTCGCGATGCACGCTTATGAATTTTACGCGGGCGCGGCGGGCGAATTAGCTAAAATTTAGCGCTTTTGGTGTAGAATTCTGGCAAATTTCAATCCAAAGGTCACCAAAATGCGCGGATATAAAATTTTCTCCGGCACTGCAAATCCCGAATTTGCCAAAAAAATCTCCAAATATCTCTCGCTGCCGCTTAGCGAGTGCGCGATCAAAACCTTCAGCGACGGCGAAATCAGCGTCCAGATCGGCGAGAGCGTGCGCGGCAAGGACGTCTTCGTCATCCAACCCACATGCGCGCCCGCAAACTCCAATCTGATGGAGCTTCTGATCCTAACCGACGCGCTGAAGCGCTCCAGCGCGAACTCGATCACGGCGGTGGTGCCCTACTTCGGCTACGCTCGCCAAGACCGCAAGGCGGCTCCGCGCGTGCCGATCAGCGCGAAGCTCGTGGCAAATATGATGCAGACGGCGGGGATCGACCGCGTCGTCACGATGGATCTGCACGCGGGGCAGATACAGGGCTTTTTCGACGTGCCGGTCGATAACCTCTACGGCTCGCTGATATTTTTGGATTATCTGAAAGAGAAAAATTTAAAAAATCCGATCATAGCCAGCCCCGACGTGGGCGGCGTCGCGCGCGCCAGAAGCTTCGCCAAAAAGCTCTCGCTCGATCTGGTGATCGTCGATAAGCGCCGCGAGGAGGCGAACAAAAGTGAGGTGATGAACATCATCGGCGACGTCGCGGGCAAGGACGTGATCCTAATCGACGATATGATCGATACCGCAGGCACCATCGTCAAGGCTGCGGGCGCGTTTAAGGAACAGGGCGCAAAGAGCGTCAGTGCGTTTTGCACGCACGCCGTGCTAAGCGGCCCGGCATATGAGCGCATCGAAAGTGGCGCGCTAGACGGCCTCGTCGTGACCGACACGATCCCGCTAAAGCAGGAAAGCGACCGCATCAAGGTAATCAGCGTCGCTCCGCTCTTCGGCGAGGTCATCAGACGCGTATATCACGACGAGAGCGTAAATAGCTTATTCAAATAAATTTTAAAATTTAAAACGCGGCGTCGTTTGTTTTATACAGCCGCAGGAATGCGAACAAGAGGCATCTTATAATAAAAGATCGCGGCTCAGCCGCAAGTCAAGCGCTTACGCCTGTGAGCTCCAAATTTACAGCGTTTGAGCTCGCTGCTGATTTAACTTATTGTGAATTTAACTGCGACGCGAAATTTAGCTTCTACGCGGCAAATTTAACCTCTGCGCGGTATTTACTCCGCGCGGCGGAAAAATTTAACTGCAACCGCAAAGCAAATTTTGCCGCACCAGCCGCCGCAAGCCGCATTTTAACGCTTGAAAAATTAGTATTAAAAACACCCTGCTTTAAATTCGCCGTGAAAATTTAATTGCCGCTCACTCCTGTGCGCATCGGCTACGCTTCGCAAAGTCTCATTAAATTTCTCCGCAAAACCCACGGCGCACACTAATGACAGATATCCCGAGCTCACTGCATTTAAATTTTGATATTTACAACGCGGCGTAAATTTTTAAAGCTCATTAGCCTTTAAATTTATCATTCGCTCCTTAAACTGCCAAAAGCAAATAAAATTTTATTCATCAATGCCTATAAATAGCGATTGCACGTTAGAATCAAATATGCTTGATAGCGATAACGCCTTTTAATATTTCATAAATATTTAATCTTTTCGGAGCTATAATTTCGTCCGTGAATTTCATTCGCAAAATTTTATCAAAAGGACATAATAATGCGCAGTTTGCATTTATCACTCGTGGCAGTTTCGATTTTGACCGCACAACTATGGGGGGGGGGCAAGAGGCCGATTTAGGAGAGATCGTCGTAAGCGCCACTGCCTTTGAGCAAGATATCAAAGAAGCGCCGGCGTCGATCTCGGTAATACCTCAAAAAGAGATCGAAAAGAGAAATCACAAAGACGTAGCCGACATCGTAAAGGATATACCAGGCGTATATTCCGCACCTAGATTTAGCTCAATGAAGGGCAAAAGCGATATCAGAATGCGTGGTATGGATTCAAAATATACTAAAATTTTAATCGACGGTCGTCCTGTTTCCAGCGAGAGCGCATTTCCGGGTTTCGGCTCGCAAGGAAGCATCCAAAGCTTCATCCCGCCCGCAAATGCTATTGCCCGCGTGGAAGTCATCCGCGGACCGATGAGCTCTCTATACGGTACCGACGCTATGGGCGGCGTGATAAACATCATCACCAAGGGCTTTTCAAACGAGCCTATCGCCAATATAAACGGTTACTACGATATCGCGCAGCACAAAGACATAGGCAATGGCTACTCTACTGGATTTTATGCAAGCGGCGCGATAGTGCCAGACGCACTCGGAATTTCGCTTTACGGGCGATATTTTCATAAATTTGAAGACGTCAAAGACTACGGCAATCCAAAAGACGCGGATAAGAATTTCGGTGCGAAGCTTATGTATAAGCCTACCGAGAACGACGATCTCGCGCTTGATTACAAACACACTAAAAACTTGACCTCAAGAACTCTAGGCAAAACGGCGTATCTAGGATATAACACTCACGAAGACGACAAAGACGATCAAATTTCGCTCTCGCATAGCGGAAGATACGATAAATTTCTAACCGATACCTATCTATCGCACGAGGTTACAAAAACCTTTTCCGATCAAGCCGCAAGCGACATCAGGCTAAGATCTACGATATTTAATACTCAAGGCTCGTATCTTTTTGACTCAAATACCTTAACGCTCGGCGCGCAGTATCGCCATGAGAAGCTGGATTCATCACAAAATGAGCCGGGCTTTAGCGATGATGCGCATCTAAAAAGATGGGATGTGTATTTGGAGAGGATAATTTTTATGTCACGGACGCGCTTGCACTGACTGCGGGCTTAAGATACAACTACGACAAAGACTACGGCGGACACTTTGCGCCGCGCGGCTACATCGTTTATCATCTAAATGAAAATTTATCGTTTAAGGGAGGCGTATCGGCGGGCTATACGACGCCTAATATCGACGATAGATCCGAAGGGCTAAAAATTCCGATAAATCACGGACGCGGTATCAGACTGGGGCGAAGCAGCCTCAAGCCCGAAACTAGCGTAAATTACGAGGTCGGAACGATGTATGACAATAACGATAATCTAAGCCTTTCGGCGACCGTTTTTCACACCGACTTCAAAGACAAGATCGATAGCGTCGTAAGATGCGGCGGTTGGGGATCGGGAGCGGATTTTAATAATCCCGCTACTTGGACTTGTGTTTATCAAGGCAAGACCTATTTTGGAATTTATGAAAACGTAAATATCGGCAGAGCCTCCATAGACGGACTTGAGCTTAGCGGCGAGTGGAAAATTTTATCAAATTTAGCATTTCATGCAAACTACACCTACGCTAAATCAAAACAAAAATCAGGCGAAAATGAGGGCAAGACGCTGACCGACACCCCGCGCTATATGATAAAAACGGGACTTGATTACGACTTTAATAGCGATCTGAGCTTCTGGACGCAGGTAAATTATATAAGCAGGATAAAAAACGGCGTATATGTAAGCACCAAGGGCTACGCCGTCACCGACGTCGGGACTAACTATAAAATCACGAAAAACGCTAGCGTAAATTTTAGCGTATATAACGTATTTAACGAAAGAGTAATAGACGATAAGCCGACCAGGGCCCTCATAGCTGAGGGTCGTAAATTTCAGCTCGGCTTCAACGTAAATTTTTAATTCGAGCAAAATTTAAAGATGAAATTTAAACGATGAGGAGAGTTTTAAAGAAAAACTTTTGGTTCAACGTTCATTTAATTTTGTCTCTGCTTTGTGCACTACCGCTGCTCGTAGTCGCCTTGTCGGGCTGTTTCATCTCGTATCACGATGAAATTTTTGACGCGATTAACGAGCGGCAGTCTTTCGCCGTCCAAAGAGATGTGCCTCGCCTAAAAATTTCTGAAATTTTAAAAATTTTCGGCGAGAAGCAAAGTAGCTTCACGCCGGAGTTAATCGGCATAAAAGACGGCGGCGCAAGCATCGAAGTCGCGGGCAAAGACGGCAAAGGACGAGCAAGAGCGTATTTTTTGAGCCCTTATGACGGACAAATCGTCGGCGAGAACTATGAAGAGAGGATAATGAACGTTGTGCTAAGCCTACATACAAATCTAGGCTTTGAGCTTGCCTTCGGCGAGGGGGCTCGCGAGATCGGCAGGCAAATCGTGGCACTTAGCACGCTAGGGCTCATTTTGCTTTTGCTAAGCGGGATTTTGATCTATTATCCGTTTTTTAGACGCAAGCTTACAAAGGCGCTAAAGATAAATTTCAAAGTTCGCGGCTACGCGCTGCTTTATCAGATCCACGGATGCACGGGCATCTATGCGGCTGTAATACTTTTTGCTATAAGCGCGAGCGGGCTATATTTTTCTTATGACTGGTTAGCAAGACTAACGAATAAAATTTTGGGCGAGGACCAAATTTACAAAGCTGAAAAATTTGAACCTAGACAAAAGTTGGGGTTTAAGGATGCAGGCAAACTACGGGAGATCGACGCGATGTTTAAAATTTTTACCCAAAAACACGGCGAAAATTTTAAATTTTTTAACATAATGCTTAATCCAAAAGACGGAGTATATAGCGAGATATACGGGATTGCGAGCGACGAGAGCGATGAATTTAATAGGATCGCGATCAATGCTACGAGCGGCGAAATTTTAAGGGATGTTAAATTTGCCGATATGAAAGCGCAAATGCCGCGTTTTATGACGATACGCATGGCGGTTTTAGATATTCATTCAGGCGAAATTTTCGGGCAGATCGGCAAGCTTATATTTTGCCTATCTTCGCTTTCATTTTTGTTTTTAGCCGCGAGCGGTTTTTGGATGAGCTTAAAAAGGCTTATAAGATAGATTACGCAAAACACGCAGTACTCAGTACTCTACATAAAGGCTTTGCAAAAGAGGCTACGCTCATAGCCTATAAACAGGTGCTTTGTACCGCAGAATTTCAAATTTATAGCATTTAAAATTGGGTTATAATGCAGAATTTGACTGCGAGGAAGCGGAATTTGCTTCAGCAAGGCTACTACCATCTGCAATTTCAATTGATTTCTTAATTTCTACAAAACTACACTTCAATTTACCGCGCAGGTTTGCAGCTGTTTTTTTAAATTCCGCGATTTAGAAACCTGCAAGACGTCGAAAACTATTTATGATGATTTAGATCATGCGAACCGCCACATACGCTAGCCAGTTGTGCTTTAAAATTTTACTGCAGTTTAGTTTGCAATGCAAAGCCCTTGAGCCACTAAAAGCTCTTTATGATCTCCATTAAATGCTTGACAAGAGCCGTAATTGCGGCATTTTCATAGCTATCGTCTGTATTTTGCAACGCTATGGTTTTCATATTGCCGAAAAATCCTGGATCGTAATGCTCAATGTCATTTTGCACGTAGCTTCTTAAAATTTGGCCGTTTCTTACTAGTTTAACCTCATAAATAAACTCTATGCCACCGATTCTATCGCTAGGAAACGGAGTAGCTTCGCCCGTAAAGCCCCTGTGGTGCTTTATTGTAATTTTAAGCTCATCGGTAGAGTTTTGATCCAGCAGATTCGCCTCTTTTAGCGCCGCTAAAAGCTGCTCGTTGTACTTTTTCTCGACCGCCTCCGGCGATTGATAGACAAATTTTTTCGGATTATGGTTTTGGAAGTGTTGGTAGGTAATGCCCTTGAATTTATACGCGCTTGCGATCGGCACTTTCGGTTGAGACTGCCCGCAACCAACAAAGAATAGCGCCGCAAGAAGCAAAGCAAAAATTTTTTTCATTTTTTCTCCTTTAAAATTTTGTGCGATTATACAAAAACGGGGTTTAGCCCGGGCTAAATTTCAAATCCTTTAAATTTGCAACCCATTTAAATTTTAAAACCTCTTCAAATTTGAAATTTAATCCGAATTTGATCTGAAATTTTATAAAATTTAACCGTTTTAAACGGGCTTTGAAAGCGCAAAAGAGTTTCGCAAGCCCAAAAGAAAGGAGGCTTTATGCCTACTTTTAGCACCAAAGACTACAAAGCCGCCCTTCGCAGCCGCGGCGCACGAACCGCGAGTGCAGGTGGATTTAGCGTCAAAAACGACAACTCCTTCATCGTGATCTTCGTCATTGCGATGATGGTCTTTGTATTTTTTTACGGCGTGTCGGCCGGCCTTGATTTAGATGAAATTTTTTTAGGAAACGGACGCGGTCGCGGCGGAGGCGGGATTTTGGGGCTTTTGATCGCGGGCGTAGCTTGGTATCAGGGGCGCGACGGCGGCGGGCTGTTTAAATTTAGCGACCACGCGATCACCTTCGTTTCAAACGAGCGCAAGAGCGAAATTTTGCTCTTTAACATCGACTACGTTAGGCTCACTCCAGGCTTTTTGCGCACCTGCACCGGCTACACGGCGCTTAGCCACTCCCGCTACGTAAAACACGAGCAGTTCTTCACATTTGGGATCGGATCGATGATCGTGCTATGGCTAGTGGGTATCACCATGAGTGAGCGCGTGGGAATGGCATTCGTGATCATGGTCGCGGGCGTCGTGATCTTTTTCTTCGCCAAGGCACTCTCGTCGTGGCGGCTAAACGGCGACTTTCACGACATCTTGCTGCGCGACACCGTGCTGATCCGTGGCAAGGATCTAAACGACCGCGTGCTGTGGTTTGCGATCACGCCCGGCCGCAACGACCGCCGCAGGCTGCGCGCCTACTTCAAAGAGCATCTTGATTTCGATATCGACGGCGGCTGATTTTGGTTTAAAATTTAAAGGCTTGGGCGCGGATAGAGTAGAGGAATTTTAAGACAAAATTTTACGTGGCAGAATTCCGCGATCTAAATTTTACCGAGCAAAATTCCAAGCTGCAAAATTCTACGATATAAATTTGCAGGGCAAAATTTGGCGGCGTAAATTTCAAAGCCGCGAATGCACGGCGCGATATTTGCGGCTCTATACGGCGAACTTTACCTCGCTTAGCCTCCCCAAATTATCAAACGAAAAGACTGCGTCATTTTTAAAATTTGCTACGATCTTACCCGCCGCTTCGCTAAATTTCGTACCGTTTCTAAGTAAAAGCGCCTTAATAAAAACGGCGTGATTTAACTGAAATACGCCTATATAATCGCGCGCCAAAGAGATAGCTCGTTTGCATCCATGCTGAGCTTGATCGTGCCATCGGAGCTCACGCACTCGCCCGCCGCAAACGCTACAAACACAGCTCCGCCGGCGTGCGGACAGCGGTAGTAGATTACGGGCTCCTGCGATAATCCGCACGCGATCGTGCTTAGAGCGTGGCCGTTTATCTCCGCGCTTAGTGCGAGCTTAGACGCGCTAAGCTGCGCTAGCCCATGCCGCAAGCTGAAGTCGTGCACATCTCGCGCGAGAGTAAGCAGCCGCTCATCAAGGCGGTTTATGTTTTCGTATCCCAATAGCCACGTGCGGCCGGCGTTTGCTTCGCTGTCGATATACCAGATAGCGCGCGGCGCATCATCGCCGAAACTGATCTCGCCGCGCTTTAGATCCACAGACCAGCGCCTGCCCTTTACGATCAGCTTTGAGGCCGCCTCTTGCACCCTTGCGCCGCAACCTAAACACGCCGAAAACAGATCAATAAAGCTGCTCTTATCGACGCCTAAGCGGTCTAAAAATTTCATTTTTCTCCTTTTGCCGCGCCGATAAATTTAGCGCTTTTGCGGGATTTATCGGCGCGCCCTCTTATACGCCGCGCTTGGCTATGGAATTTATCAAAATAAATTCTAGCTATCGCTTGCGCTATAACGATTTCACGCGACGCGACAAAGGGGCAAAATTTAATCAAATTTTACAAAACCGTGGCGGATAAAATTTCCATAGCGGGCGCCGCTGGGATAAAATTTTGCAGCCGGGCCGCGGACGCGACTGCAATGGTCGGCGGGCGGCTAAATTTAAACTGCCCGAGCGATCGTTAAATTTGAAAGGCGAAATTTTAGCCTAATTTAAAGCGAAATTCTACGACCGAGCAGCGAGCACTAGAGCTTAAAGCGGCGCAAAATGGGTGCGCAGCAGCGAATGTATCAGCTTGGGCACGAGCGATAGAACTTAAACGCCGCGCAGTCATAAAATTTAAATCGTCTCTTAAGATCGTTAAATTTAAAGGCAAAATTTCATACCAAACGACGAGCCGCTAAATTTAAACCGCCCGCGCGATCGTCAAAATTTAAAATCAAATTTTACGGCCGCGCGGCAAAAGATGAAATTTATATCACCCGCGCGCTAAATTTAATCGATCTTTAGCACGCTTAAAAACGCCTCACTCGGCAGATTTACCTTACCGATTGCTTTCATGCGCTTCTTGCCCTCTTTTTGCTTCTCGAGCAGCTTGCGCTTGCGCGTGATGTCGCCGCCGTAGCACTTGGCGGTCACGTTTTTGCCCATGGCGCGGACGTTTTCGCGCGCGATGATCTTGTTGCCGATGCTTGCTTGAATCGCGACCTCAAAAAGCTGCCGCGGCACGATCTCCTTCATCGCTTTGACGAGATCGCGCCCCTTAGATTCGGCCTTTGAGGCGGGCACGATGATCGAGAGCGCATCGACCGCTTCGCCCGCGACGCGGATGTCGAGCTTTACGAGATCGCCACGCCTGTAATCGATCGGTTCGTAATCAAAGCTCGCATATCCCTTGGTGCATGACTTGAGCTTGTCGTAAAAGTCCATTATGATCTCGTTTGTCGGCACGTCGTATTCAAGCAGGACGCGCTCAGGCGTGATGTAATCCATCTTGGTTTGGATGCCGCGGCGCAAATTTAAAAGGCTGATGAGATTGCCCAAAAACTCGCTCGGGGTGATGATGGTCGCCCTGACGTAGGGCTCCTCGATGCGCTCGATGAAATTTGGCGCAGGAAGCTCGCTGGGGCTGTGTATCCGCACGCACGAGCCGTCCGTGAGATACACGGCGTATGTGACGGTCGGCGCCGTGGCGATGAGATCGAGATCAAACTCGCGCTCGAGCCGCTCCTTCACGACCTCCATATGCAGTAGCCCCAAAAACCCGACGCGAAAGCCAAATCCTAGCGCGAGCGACGTCTCGGGCTCGTAGCTAAGCGAGCTATCGTTTAAGCTGAGCTTGTCCAAAGCGTCGCGCAGATCTTCAAATTTATCGGTCTGCACGGGATAGATGCCCGCAAACACGAAGGGCTTGGCCTTCTCAAATCCGCCCACCGGCTCGGCGGCGCGTTTTTTAAAAAGCGTGATCGTATCGCCCACCTGCACGTCGGCGACGTTTTTTAGCCCCATCACGACGATGCCCACTTCGCCGCTGCTAAGCTCGCGGGTTTTGGCAGGCGCGAGCGGGTTGGGATACATCAGATCAAGCACCTCGTGGCGGTTCTCGCTACCCATGATATAGACCTCGTCGCCCTTTTTCAGCACGCCGTCGTAGAGCCTAACAAGCGCGAGCGCGCCTAGGTAGTTATCGAACCAGCTGTCGTAGATAAGCGCCTTAAGCGGCGCAGCGTCGTCCGTTTTGGGCGCGGGGATGCGAGTGATTATCGCCTCTAAAAGCTCCTTGATACCCGCACCCGTTTTGGCGCTGACCTCGATCGCGCTGCTGCAATCAAGCCCGATGACGTGCTCGATCTCCTCTTTTACGCGCTGCGGATCGGCGGCGGGCAGATCGATTTTGTTAAGTACGGGGATGATTTCAAGATTGTGCTGCAGCGCGATATAGACGTTTGCGATGGTCTGCGCCTGCACGCCCTGGCTCGCATCCACGACGAGGATCGCCCCCTCGCAGCTAGCCAGCGAGCGCGAGACCTCATAGCTAAAATCTACGTGGCCCGGAGTGTCGATTAAATTTAAAACGTATTTCTCTCCGCCAAGCTCATACTCGAGCCGCACGGACTGCGCCTTGATCGTGATGCCGCGCTCCTTTTCGATATCCATCGTATCCATGATCTGGCTGCTCATCTGGCGCGCCTCAACGGCGTTACACTCGCTAATCAGGCGGTCTGCGAGCGTGGATTTGCCGTGGTCGATATGCGCGATGATGCTGAAATTTCTGATATTTTTTGTTTTCAAGTGGCTTTCCTGACGAAATTTTAAGCCGCATTGTGCCGAAATTTCATTTAAAAATGGGTAAATGAGGAGGCGATATTTACGAACTAAAAATTTATACAACGAAGTAAAATTCGTAAGCCGCCACGGGCGATAGAATTTTAAAAAATTATTAAGTGGCATGCTTTGCCACAACGGAGTTTGACGGCAAGAATTAGACGCTATTTACGAACGGAAATTCTGCGGCTATATTGAAATGTAAAATTTCACGTAACAAAAAATTGTAATAAGCCTTGCGTGATTACGCTACGCGAAACTTACAATGCTGATGGTTGAGAATTTTAATAAACGGGAGGATGATCGTCATATAAAATTTTACTTTGAAATTCTACCGCTTGGGATTAGCGCGCAATTCTATGCCGTTACGGCGCACAAATCTCAATGAATAAATTTTACCGCCAAGTTTTATAGCAAAATTTCGCAATTTAAAATTTCAAAGAAATTCTATCTCATGGAATTTACAGACAAAAATTTGCAAAGCAAAATTCCAAAATATTTGTCGCCAAGAAAACCAAAATTCCACCCATAAAAAAAGGCTAGCCAGAAGGCTAGCCTTTATGTTACGAGCTTAACGCTGATACTACCAATCGGTCTTTTGATTGTAGATATCGCGAACATCGCCAGAATCTAGAATTCTAGTCGAAGTATCGCTAGTACTATTGTCTGACGAGCTACCACCAGCGAACGATCCTACATCATCCGCTATGCCCGATTTAACCTGACCTTCACCGCCCCAGACCGTAGGTTTAGACTGCTTTATATGTACACGAAGAGGATTATAATACTGTCGTACGCCTGGATACTTTTTAGAGTAGGCTCCTCCATCATTTGCAGTAAACATAGTCTTATCATTTAAGGCTGGAGTATGAATAAGCCATGGATTAGTAATGATACGTATTGTAGCATGACCTGCTGCAGTGCCACTGATGGTTATATTCTCTCGGCCATTTTTTACCACATTGGCCCTGCTGATATCCACATTTACGTCGCCAACCTTAGTAAGACTATCGTAGTCGCTCACAAACTCCTCGTCTATGTTATTTAAAGTAGCTTTCGTATTTACTACAAACTTCGTAAAGTCAGTTAAGCTATGATCTTGAGCCGCTAGCACGGTAAATATATTCGAGGCTTTAACCTTGCCCGAGACATTCGCAACCGGAACCTCGTAGGCCAAACTATCGCTAGGCGCAGGCATATTCGAGCACTTATCGGTTCTACCACAATAGATTTGCGTGTAAATAGGAACAGATATTGGAGTCCCAGTAGTAGCTTGCTGCACTATAGCCCCCAAACTTTTATCGTACGATGTACCATAGACAAATAGGGCGTAAGTGCCTACATTATCGCTAAAATCTGTAACGGTCTTGCCGGTTGCGTAAGTTTTGCTATTAGAATTAGCGGCGGCTATATAAGCAGCCTTACTTGCAGCTCTGGTCTCGCTAACCTTTCTAGTAATAAAGACATCGAAATCTTCCTTAGACAGCTTTATATCGGTTTTATTGTAGTCCTCAGAGTCGGTATCAGAGATAGCTTTGTATGAGCTATCGAATTTCGATGGCCAAAACTTTCCAAAGGTCTTAAGAGCGGTTCCGTCTTGAATATCAAAGTCACTAGCATAGATAAGCACCGGGGTGCTAGGGGTTTTATGCATCCTAGCGAAGTTAAAATACACGGTCGAGTCGGGAGTTTGTCCTTCTCTAAATCCTTGCGCTAAAATTCTGAATTCATTTGACTTCGAGTCATAATTAATTCCTGTACCGCCTTGCGGTCTATTGATAAGCCCGCCTCTTAATGAAGCATCAGAGTAGTAATTAAGAGCTATTTTAAGCGGTATAGGTAAGCCATAACCAGCATCACCGCTAGAAGCGGCTTCCTCCCAGTCTGGCATCTCATCAGTTTTAGAAGAACCCTTACTGCTTCTTACGTTATATTTATAGCATCTGCTATCATATCCAGTAGAGCCTAAGCATACGTCAGAATCTTTAGCAAAATACTGCGTATCGCTAGGGATCTCGTATTTAACGGCAGGTTTATCAGGATATGGCACGTAATTTGTAGCTCCACCGGTCTTATTAGCGGTAGCTGTGGAGCAACGCCCATCGGTACTATTGTTAGCGCAATCAAATCCGAAATTTAGCGCAAAATCAAGATCGCTCGAAAATCCGCACACGGCTTGAAGTTTCTCCTTACCTTTGTCGCCAATTTCCATTTTATATCCGTCATAAAGCGTAGCGATGACATCCTTATAAACTTTGTCAGATAGATACGCTACTGCATTGACCTTAAGCTTAGCTAGCTGACTTATCTGATGCGTCACCGCTAAATTCTGGCTAGAATTTTCGTCAGCATATACTACGACATCGTTTTCGATGTCCGGAGCGTTGAAATATGTATACGCAGATATTCCACCAGAGATATTATTATCGCCTACGCCGGTTGTCACACCGTTATCAAGGCTTGTGAGAGATACTCTGATACGATCCGGTCGGTAGCGCAATACAATATTATCATTTATCGCTTTATCTTTGTTGGCAGCAATTCTCATGCCTACGTCGCAGCCTACCATACCCTTAGCATTAGGAGTATTGCTAGATGAATTGATGATACATTTAGCGCTCTTCCACTTCTTAGAGTATGTCTGATCGGAATAAGCATCCGTCCACGAATTATCATAGATGTTTACGAGTACATCGCCGACATTATAGTAATTAAAAATTTTATCGGCATCTTTACCTATGGTTTCAGTATAGATGACGGCATAGCTTTTATCTTTATCTACCGGATTTTTTCTAGACTGAGTCATAAGATATGCACCTTGAACATGACCTTTGCTATCAAATTTCGCAACGCCTCCTGCTTCTACGATATTTCTAGCGTTAAAATTCGCCCATAGACTTACGGCGTTTTTATCCCATACTCTTCTAAATGCTGCGTCAAATTTCGAGCTTGTGCCATTTAATACGCACGAGACATCATCGCTCTTGCCAAAAGAGCCTTTTTTGATGGCTTCCGGATCAATCTCATATTTGCCTGTTTCGGCATTGTATTTAGCACCGGAATATTCCACTGCAGTACCGCCATAACAACTATCTTCTTTAACGCCACGTTTTAATGTAGTGGAAGCATTCTTTCTATCTACATAATAGGATTGAGTAGAGACATTAGCCGCGCATTCATTAGATATAAACGGACGCAAGTAGGTTTGAATACCGCGAATCTTGGTTGATATATCTTGAGTATCATCAGAATCCGCGCCATAGCTTTTACGCAGATGATAACGTTGATTGCCAAGATCGCCACCGATTTCTGCTGTGTAGTTAGGTACGCCGTTGTCATTATAGCTTCTGGCCGATATTACGTGAGCCAAGATATCTGCGTTTTGCGTATAATCGCCGCCTACGCGCAGATTATTAGGATTAAGTACGCTGGTGCCATCACCTTTTTTGGTTATATCACCACTCGCAGTGGTATCTACGATCTTACTATACTTGCCCGAATCCTTCAGCGCTTTTGTATCTACATTAAAATATGCAGGGCGAAGCACAAAGTTGTCGCTACCGCATATATGGAACGAGCCGTCTTTTGACATTTGAATTCCGAACTCATCTTTAGCAGCCTTTATATTATCTTCAAGCTTCTTCAGCTCCGGTTGTATTTTATTCTCCCAAATGTCCTTCTTTTGCTCCGCAGTTAGTTTTGTGTTGCACCAGCTAAAATTCTCACCTGTCTCGCAATATCCATATCGCTTTTTAAGCTCCCATTTCTTGAGCTCCGAATAATAAGCCTTAGGATCGCTGTTATTTAAATCTTTGTTTTTTATATACTGATCTAAATCGGATCCTGAGGCAACTTGATTATCCGGACGATAGCTAAGCATAAATGTAAGACCCTGATACGCATCTCCTATCTCTATATCGTTTAGCTCTAAAATACTTTTTCCTTTAAAATCCACTTCCTTATCGATAGTGTAATCGGTTTTGTCCTTCATCTTAAACGGAATTTTTAAGGAATCGGTTACGGATCGGCATGAGTAAACTGCGCTATTCCCCTTATCGCTATCGGCAACTTTATCCGAGGTAGTAGCGGCATTTCTCGCCCTGACAACGGATAAATACAATTTACCGCTCAAGTCGAATTTCTCAAGCTTTCTAGCCTCACTACCGATATATACGAGCTTGCCGGTATTCGGATCTTTTTTGAAGTAAGGAGAATTTGCGGCTGCGTCGATGTATTCCTCGCATTTACCGGTATCATCCTTATACTTCTTACAAAATTGGCTCTCATAATCCGGTCTAAAGATGAGTTTCGCATCGAAAGGCTTATCGGAGATTTGAGTATATAGCCTATCGTCGTCGTCATTTTTACTAAAATTCTTATTGACTACCTGTAAACCGCTTAAAGGTAGGATATTAACGCTTTTAGAAACCTTTGTCGCGTCGCATAATTCAAGCTCGGAAGCGCTATCCATCTCTATGAAGACTCGCTGACCGCCGCCTATATCTAAGCTCATCTTATAACTTAGTGTCACGGCAGGAGCCTGCAATATGGTTGCACCCGTATTTACGGTAGCATTAAACTCGCCGTATGCCGCTTTACCCGGTTGCATTAAACCGCCTACGGGTACAGGGCTGCCGCCTGGTGTTGAAGAGGGGGTTAAGTCTCCCGCGCCTTGACCTATATAAAATTTCAATATATTACCGTCAAGCGCAGTAAACTGCCTATCTTTATAAATAGCCTTCGTAACGTTTGGAGTGCCACCTTTTATGACGTCTTTCATAGTCTCGTATGCACCCTTTTGACCATCGCGTAAATAGACTAGTTCATCGGCTGCCGCCGCAGGTATGGTATTTGTAGTGGTAGTGATAGGATCATTTACGACTAGCTCGTTATTTATAGTAGCGCTATCTTTGGTATAGGTAGCGCCGGCTTGACCAAAGTCGATCGATACTACCGCACCTGCTGCATCTTCGCTATCGCCGCCATTCAATCTATTTTCAAATTTCATTCTATAATAGATATTTTCACCCGCAACTACCGGGTTTTTGATCTGCTCAGGAGGTTCATGTAGTTTTTTTACATCCTCTTCGCTTCTTCGGTTACCATCATTATCAAAGAATTTAACCCAGTTAGCGGCGTTATATACCTCATACTGATAGCACATTTGAGGGACATACAAATCGGCGGAAATAGCAATCATACTTATGAAGTTTTGATCGGCTTGACCTCCGTTGAGATCTTCATACGCCGCACCCAAAGAGATGTTTAGACTAGATTGCGCATTCTTCATCTTTGAACCGATATCGAATTCGTCCAGATCAAATCCACCTAAATAACCGGTGCCGTATGGATAGCTATACTTATAGGTGCCGTTATCATTTATAAGTAAAGCGACAGAGCCGTCGTATATATTAGCGCGATCGTTAGCTAACCGTTGATTAACCCCACTGGATCCGTATAGCGAATCCATTTGTGCAGTTCCTTTGTGTTGAACTTTAAAATACTCGTCGGAGGTCATTTGTCTCTCGCCACCAAACCCTAAAAACCCTAGCTTTGCATTTACGGACCCACTTCTAGGTGTATAAAATCCACTGATGGTAGCGTTAATGTTTATAGGCGTATATCCTCCATCCTTCCAAGGGGTGACGACAAAATAATCGCCGTAAATAGTTACGTTTTTTGGTTTAAAATATTTATTTTTATATTCTACGGCCTCTTTATAAGTCATTTTTTGACCCGTTACGCTATCGTTAGATTGTAAATTATTTAGCAAATCCCTTCTGGAGTTGGCGGTTTTATCATATACTACGATTATTCCCCATCCGCCGTACGGCCCAATACGAACGCTGTTGAACTCTAAATTGGTAAAATCTGCACCGCTTTGATCCTCACCATCACTCGTTCTTACGTTTCCTACAGTAAATTCAATGCTGTCGGAATAATCTTTAAAATATTCCTTGACTAGATCGGTAATATCTTTAGTGCAGCCATATTTTAAACGCAAACGTAAGGGCTTGCGAGATTTTGCCAAAAAGTTCCAAGCAGCCGTTCCTTCGCATCTATCTCTCTGAACATCTTTTATTATGCTAGCTTTACCTTTCGAGCTTTTCATTTTAAATTTCACCCATGTATACCACTTAGCAAAACCGGTATCTTTTTTTCCGTCTAGGCTGTCGTATTCTGCTTTGCTGTTAAAATCAGTCGTGCTGAATATATTTCCCTGCCAATAAAGTCTCGCATAGACTATATCGTTTTTAGTCACGCCCTTAGGAAGCCTCAAAACAGCTTTTGAACTATTCAAATAAAACTGTCCGTCGCCGTCATCTTTAATGTATGTACCTTTTGCTCCCCACATGTAACCATAGCCTAAAGCAGAAGGCCAGCTTAAACTAATCACCGGCTTTCCGGTCACGGCGTAGTCTCCAAAGACGTATGTGCCCGCACCGCCGAATCTAACTATCGGCTTTTGGTTTAATTCGTCAGACCGATTTTTTATAGTGGTGAAATTATACAAACCCTGATCTTCGTGCCAAGTCCAACCACCTCTCCTTCCGTCCAGCACGCCATCGTCACGATACTCGTTGCTTATTGGGGTAGCAGGATTTATCTTCACGTTCGACCTGCTATCATCTGCGAATACTCCCGTCGCGAAACAAAACAACAGCGCCAAAATGGGCGCAAAGCTAAAACTCTTAACTTTCATGATACTACCCTCCGGTCAATAACATAATTTTTGACTATTATTTTACATTTTTTTTGCTTAAATTTTATATGGATATGGAACAAATATAAATAAATTTTAAAGATTTCCTAAAAGAAAGATTTTATAAAATGCGATTTTGTTTATCTTGGGCTACATTAAAAATAATATAATAACAAATAAGCAACAACTCTCAAACAATTAAAGTAAAGGCGCGAGAATTCCGCGCCTTAAAAATTCTAAAATTCTAAAATTCTAAAATTCTAAAATTCTAAAATTCTAAAATAAGCCGAATTTACCGTCCTTGCGCTTATAAAGCACGCGCATTTTAGCATCCATATCGTTAAAGACCAAGAACTGATCGGTACTTTCTTTAAGCTTATTTAGCGCCTCATCGATCTCTAACGGCTTATATAGATCCAGCTCGGTAGGGACGATCTCATCAACTTCATCGTTTAAATTTGGCTTATTGGCACCGACCGCATTATCTACGGCGTTTTGTTTCATCTCGTCGCGATTTTTATGAGAATTTACCTTATCGTGGTATCTGCGAAGCACTTTTGAAGCGCGCTCGACGATGAGATCGACGGCAGCGTAGAGATCCTTATCTTTTTGGCGCACGACGATAGTATCTTGATGCGCTAAATTTAATGAAAAATCCACCACGAAGCCCTTTTTGCCTTGCTTCTCGTCGGCAGAAATTACACAACGCCCCGAGATGATGTCGAGATTATATTTTTCTAGCGTCTCAAATGCGTTTTCGACATAATTTTTAATAGCTTCCGTTAGCTCAAACTGCTTACCTACGATATTTAAATTCATCGTCTCTCCTTTGCATTATGGTTTTTGAATAGTACGCCTATGATATGTAATCTGCGGTCTGCCCATAACTTCTACGTTGGATTTTACTACTACATCTACAAGCGCGGCATGGCTTAGAATTCTGCCCACACTACCATTTGCAAGTGTTTCGGACGAGCCTTGCCCAAAATTACTATAAGCGACGGTATGATTGCCGGGCGCACCCAACTGTCTATCGAAATATCCGAATGTCACGGTGATATCAAACATCTTTTGAGCTGGATCATTTGACGGATACTCAAGAGTAATCGTATTTAATGTAGGATTAGTCGCAGCAGTAGCACCTCCTGCCTTAAGCGGGGTAGTTAGATACTGGTGCTTTTGCATAGCAAGGACAGCTAGCTCCGTAGCACTCTGCGCTAGCAGTAGCGCCTGCTCTCTGCCTTGGATATTATTGACATCGCGAGCCGTCATAGACGCGATAGATAGCGCCGTAATCGCGGTAGTCGCTACAATGATGATAAAAAATATAGCCGCTACTAGAGCAAAGCCTTTTCGCATAGTTTTCATTAGTACACCACCTGTGCTTTACAAACGTTCAGATCCAGCTCTGCAGGATCGAAATTTCTGCCGTCGTCTCTCATACATAGTTTAAGCGCAACGGCGCCATTATCGTCTTTAAATCTAAATAAGCTCACGTCCTCGGCTAGTAACGCACTGCTAGCAACATTGTATGAGTTTGCATCATCTTTAACGGTGCTCCACGGACGATAGTTGTATTTTAAAACCAAATCAAAATTTTTACTTAATACATTACCAGCATTATCTCTCATATATACAATACTATCCCTACCCCCTAAATCTGGAACGATCGCGTAGGCACTATGAGCTATATAGTATTGCTCGGAGAATTCCTGTGATTTATCGTTGTTCGGGTTCAACGGATATTGATTTATAGTGATAGTCTCACCTTCCATACTACCGCTACCCGCAGCACTAGGAGTGCCTACGGCGATCAGCACGCGATTGCTACCGTTCACGTCGACCTTTCTATCGTAGCCAAAGCCTATACCTACGCTAGTAGGTGAAGCATCATTCGTGACGACCCTAAAGATAACGGCGACTTGAGTATTAGTAGACGATTTACCGTATTTCGTAGCCCTTAAATTTCCAACTATATTAGCCACTTGTGGGAAATCGCTACCTAGGGATACCATATTGAATGTAGCTCTCGTATTTCCAATGTAGCCTGCATCTTCTGTACCTGTTTTCCATTTGTCATCTCGGAGTTGAGACATCGACATAAAGCCACTCCAACCCGGAGTTCTCTTATTTATATTTCTCGTCTCTACGCTTTGTCCGATCCACTCTAATATATCGTATTTTGGATCATCTAAAGCGCTAATTGGCACAAATTGGTTTGAGCTAAGTTCTCTGCCTATAGTAGAGCTTTTTATTCTATCTTCCAAGCGATTTGTTATTAGCATCATTGCATTTTGTGTTCTAGCTTCCAGCTGATTTACTGCACGTACATGAACATAGGATTTATATATCTTTGTGTATAGATCAGCGCCGAACATCGAGATGATACCTAATACTACGATAACAAATACAAGCTCTATAAGGGTGAAACCTTTTTTCATCTCGCGCTCCTATCGGGAATATCGTCTAGTGACGGCTGTCTGAACGCCGACGCCGATATTGGATAAAAACGCTTTTAAAACTACTGATTTGGCAGTACCATCTTTAGCTACGGCATCGTTTAGATCCGTGGCGGCAACCCTAACCATCTTTATATTGGTAGGGGAGCCATTGGCTGGTTGATCACTAAGGGTTCCGTTTATATCGGTACCCTTAGCATAATCTTCCGCAGTAAAAGGCTCTGCTACATAATCTACGTCGACATTAATTCCAGTATTAAGAATAAAATCACCCTTACTACTAGAGCCTACTAAATTGCCTACTGTCATTTGAGTAGTAAATTTATCGTAGTCATCAACATCGTTATAACGACCGCCGCCGAAAGAAATTCTATTATCCCCTTTGCCGAATTGCCCTTTCGTAGCCGGAGCTTGAGTGCTGACCTCGCGCTTACTAGCTTCATCTAAAATTCCCGGTCTAGCTTCCATAGTGCTATTATCCGGCAATTTTATCGTCGGATTTACCGATAAAATTCTTTTCATGCAGCCAGTATCGCCTCCGCAGCTAGCATCTCCTGCGTATGCGCTATCCCACTGCGCTTTAGATATACGAGACATAAAAGCTTTAGCGTTATATACAAGCTCCTCTTTGATCGCAAGGGCATTTAGCTCTGTCGTCTGCGCGACGATACGCGGAATCGCCATCGTCGTAATCGCCAAAATCACGATAGTAAAGATCAGCTCAATTAGAGTAAAACCTTTTTTCATCTTACATCCTTTCTTTAAAATTTTGAAATTACGGAAACGCAAACTTACTCTGCGTTATCGGCGCTAATTATACTATTGTTAAACTTAAATTTAGAATTTATCGCGTAAATTTTTTTGGTTTACAAAGATTTTTAAGCCCGAACGCATAAAAATTTTAAAGAAATTCCATTTTTAAATTTGAACGCGGAATTTAAGCTTGCATTTACTCAAAGACTATAAAATTACGAGCTAAATAAATTCCAAGGATTTTTTATGACAAATCTAAGTAAAATTCTATCCGCTCTCCTATTTATCGCGTTTATCGGCGGCTGCAGTGGCAAGGGCGACGGCGAGCTTTTTAACCTAAGCCCCGAGGCATGGTATTCTAAAATTTTAGAAGATATCAACAACGCAAATATGGAGGATGCCGAGAAGCATTACACTAGCTTTTCTAGCGAGCATATCGCTTCGCCTCTGCTTGAGGAGATGACACTCATTATGGCGTGGGCTTTTGTGGAGGATGAAAACTACGAGAAAGCAAACAAATACCTAGACGAATACATCCGTCTCTACGGCACGACGCAAAAGATCGAATATGCAAGATTTTTAAAGATCAGAGCAAATTTCGATTCCTTTAGCCGCCCAAATCGCAACCAAAAGCTAATGCTAAACAGCATCGACGAAATTCGAAAATTTATAGCTGAATATCCGCAGAGCGAGTATCGTCCGCTACTCGAGACGATGCTAACGAAGCTCAGGCTTGCCGAGCATCAGCTAAATATCGACATCAAAGACCTTTATGAGCGCACCGACCGCGAGAGCTCGGCTAAAATTTACGAGCAGCGCATCGAGGAATCCCCGCTAAACGGCACCGACGTCATCAAACCGCGCTCGCCTTGGTATCGCGCGATTTTTGAGTAGGAGGAGCGATGCAACTGATTCAAAATACAACCTTCCCAAGCGATCTGCCTATCATCGTCGAGGACGAGCTATTTTTATATCCGTTTATGATAGCGCCCCTTTTCATCGGCGACGAGCATAATAAAAAAGCCCTCGATCTAGCCGCCAAAAACGAATCTATGATAATGGTCGTAAGCTCCAAGTCGGAATTTAGCGGCGATAGAAGCTTCGGCGGTATCTATAACGCAGGCGTAGTGGGCTCCGTGATGAGAACCGTACCGCTTCCCGACGGTCGGGTTAAAATTTTATTTCAAGGCGCGCTAAAAGGTAAAATCGTAAAAGAAATTTCGCAAGATCCGCTAATCGCTACCGTCGATATCATCCACGACGAGCGCGGCAATGACCAGAAATTAGACGCGCTGGTAAGCGTGCTGAAAGAAAAAACTAAGACGCTTAGCACGCTCACGCATTTTTTCCCGAACGATCTACTAAAAACCATCGACGACGGCACCGACGCTGCGCGCGTTTGCGACCTGATTTTAAGCGCACTGCGTCTAAAAAAGCAGGTAGCCTACTCATTTTTTACCGAGAGCAACTTGCAAAAGCGTCTTTTCAACCTCATCAACTACATCTCCGACGAGATCGAAGCGCAGAGGCTCGAAAAGGAGATCAAAAGCAAGGTTCATTCCAAGATCGATAAGACGAACAAAGAGTATTTTTTAAAAGAGCAACTCAAGCAGATCCAAAAGGAGCTCGGTGGCGATGCCGACCGAGACGCGGAGATCGAGGAGTATCGCAAAAAACTAGAGGCCAAAAAGCCCTATTTAGGCGAGGATGCCTACAAAGAGATCAAAAAGCAGATCGATAAATTTGCCCGCCTCCATCCGGACAGCGCCGATGCGGGGCTCGTGCAGAGCTATCTGGACTGGGTGATCGAAGTGCCGTTCGAAAAAGCGGCAAAGCACAAGATGTCCATCGAGGGCGTCACCGCTCAGCTGAATAAAGACCACCACTCCCTGCAAAAGCCCAAGGCGCGTATCGAAGAATATTTCGCGCTAAAGCAGCTTTTGGAGCTTCGCGGTACAAGCGGCAAGAAGAGCAAAGAGGACGGCAAAAACGGCGGCGCGATTTTATGCTTCTACGGCCCTCCCGGCGTAGGCAAGACGAGCCTTGCGAACTCCATCGCGACCGCGCTTAAGCGCAAACTTATCCGCATCGCTTTGGGCGGGCTCGAGGACGTAAACGAGCTACGCGGACACCGCCGCACCTATATCGGCGCGATGCCGGGCCGCATCGTGCAAGGGCTTATCGAGGCAAATCAGATGAACCCCGTCATCGTGCTTGATGAGATCGATAAAATTTCAAGCTCATACAAGGGCGATCCGACCGCAGTTCTGCTTGAAATTTTAGACCCAGAGCAAAACTCGAGCTTTAGGGATTACTATCTAAATTTTAACATCGATCTTAGCAAGATCATCTTTATCGCCACGGCAAACGACGTATCTCTCATACCCGCGCCGCTGCGCGATAGGATGGAATTTATCGAGCTTAGCTCATACACGCCGCAGGAGAAATTTCAGATCGCCAAGGACTATCTGATCCCTCAGGAGCTGCAGCGCCACGGGCTCAAAGCCGCCGACGTAGCGATCAACCCGGCAGCCCTTTCCGAGATCATCGAAGAGTACACGCGCGAAAGCGGCGTGCGAAACCTACGCCGCCAGATCGCCGCAATCTTCCGCAAGGTCGCGGTTAAAATTTTAAAAGACAAAGAATTTAAAAAAATCGTCGTAACGACGAAAAATTTAAGCGAATTCCTAAATAAAAAGGTTTTCGAGATCGATGAGGTTGAAAAATGCGATCAAATCGGCATCGTAAACGGGCTTGCATGGACTGCGATAGGCGGCGACGTGCTCAAGATCGAGGCAGTCAAGATCAAAGGCAAGGGCGCGATGACGATCACGGGCCAGCTCGGCGACGTGATGAAAGAATCCGCGCAGATCGCCTTTAGCGTCGTAAAGGTGCTGATCGACGAGGGTAAGCTCAAAGCCGCTCAAGGCGCTGAGAGCGGCGCGGCAAAAGCCTCGCGCGCGGGCAAAAACTCCGCATTGCGCGCAAATAGCGGCGCGTCTAAAAGCTTGGCGGCGCGAAATTTAGGCGCGGAGGAGAATTCCGAAAGCTCCGAGCAGATTTACAATAAATTTGACCTTCATATCCACGTGCCCGAGGGCGCGACGCCCAAGGACGGACCGAGCGCCGGTATCACGATGAGTACGGCGATCGCGTCGATTTTAAGCGAGCGCGAGGTGCGCGCCGATCTAGCGATGACTGGCGAGATCACGCTAAGCGGCAAGGTGCTGCCGATCGGCGGGCTTAAGGAGAAGCTCATCGCGGCGCACAAAGCCAAAATCGCCGAGGTTTTGATCCCGCGCAAAAACTACGAGCGCGACCTGGCGGAGATCCCCGACGAGGTCAAAAACGATCTGAAAATAACGCCGGTAGATCGGATCGAAGAGGTGCTGAAGCTGGCGCTCGTTTAATTTAAAGCGGCGCTTTAAATTTGGCCGCTTTAGCCGCACGCTTCGGCGGAATTTTAAAATATTTATAGCGGCGTGAAATTTCGCCCGTGTGAAATTTTGCCTGCATAAAATCTATCTGCATGTATTAAAATTTTTCAAATACTTGCAGTAAATTTCATATCCTGTTTGAGGGTGGCGTGAAATTTTATTGCGTAGCGGCGCATTGACGCGCTTGCGGCAAAATTTCTTATAACGATGCGGCGAACGTAAAATTTTGTAGAATTTCGCATACGCGCGATCGTGTAATGATGTAAAATTTTAAGACAGTTTAAAATTTCAGCTTCGCTTTTAGCGCAAAATTTTATGAAATTTACCTCGCGAAAGGAATAAAATGTTTGATTTTAAAAAAGAGTTTAAGCAACTCTACACACCTAAACAGGCGCCGCAAATTTTAACCGTCCCGCCCGCAAATTTCGTCTGCATCCGAGGCGATGGCGATCCGAACGAATCAGGCGGCGCGTATCAGCGCGCGATAGAGGTGTTCTACGCCGTGAGCTACGCACTAAAAATGAGCTACAAAACCGAGTATAAAATCGATGGCTTTTTCGAGTACGTCGTGCCACCGCTAGAGGGGTTTTGGCGGCAGCGCGGCTCTGCTGACGGAGCGGCAAACTACGCCCGAAAGAGCGATTTTAGCTGGATTAGCGCGATTAGGCTGCCTGATTTTATCACGAGAGAGAGCTTTGACTGGGCGGTGCGACAGGCTGCGCAAAAAAGAAGCTGGACTGCAGTGCGGCGGAATTTTTAAGGATAGATGAGGGGCTTTGCGCGCAAATTTTACATGTGGGCGGCTTTGATGATGAGCCCAGAAGCGTAGCCAAAATAGACGAGTTTATCATCGCGAATGGCTACGCAAAGGACTTTGGCGAGCAAAGAGCGCATCACGAAATCTATCTAAGCGACCCCAGAAAAACCGTGCCGCAAAAATGCAAAACGATAATTAGACTGCCGATTAGAAAAATTTAGCCGCCTTTTAGCCAAATTCGACTTATATAAAAGCAATACATTATAAGCTTTGGCGCATCGTAAATGTCAAAATTTATTCCATAAATCAAGAACGTTAAGCTAAATTTAGAATTTACTTCATTCTTAAGTAGCCTCATAAATTTTTATCATCTCTTTATTTGTTTCAAATTTTAAAATTTACAAAATTCTACTAGTTGCAAACACTGTCCGACAAACTCCGCAGAACCCCAAATTTAACCCCAGCTTAAGCATAAGCTTATATACTTTGGCTTTAAATTTAAGGCGGCAAATGAGATCTCAGAGCGAATTTTTTGGTGTTTTCATCACGCTTCTTGGCGGCGTATTATGGGGCTTTAGCGGAGTTTGCGGGCAGTATCTGTTCACGCAAAAGGGCGTTAGCGCCGACTGGCTCGTGCCCTACCGCCTAGGTCTAGCCGGGCTTGCGATGACGGCGTATTATGTCGTTCGCTCGCCGCGCCTAGCCCTTGCGCCGCTAAAAGATCGCGCGCTTTTGCCGCAGCTGCTCATCTATGCCGTATTTGGGCTTATGATGACGCAGTATGCGTATTTTTACAGCATCGAGCTCTCAAACGCAGCCGTCGCGACCGTGATCCAGTACTCCGCGCCCGCGCTCATCCTCGCCGTAGTTTGTTTTTTGGAGCGACGCGCGCCCAAAAAGGTCGAGCTCATCGCGCTTATCTTGGCGGTGCTGGGCGTCATGCTGCTCGCCACTCACGGCGATCTGGGCTCGCTCGTTATCAGCGCGGAGGCGCTGGTTTGGTGCCTGATTAGCGCGCTTGGCGTCGTGGTTTACAGCCTCATCCCCGCGAAGCTAAATCAAAAATACCCCGTCCCGTTAAATTTAGGCTGGGGTATGGTTATCGGCGGCGGCGCGCTTGCGCTTTACACGCGGGTTTGGCGGCTTGGCGGCGTGAGCGACGCGGACGGCTTTGCTGCGCTTGCCGCGGTGGTGATCCTTGGCACGATATGCGCGTTTAGCTTTTACATGACGGGGCTAAAGATAATAGGCGCTAGCAGGGCGAGCATGATAGCGTGCATCGAGCCGGTGAGCGCTGCGGCGTTTGCCTATTTTTGGCTGGGGACGGAGTTCGTGTTTCTTGATTTTGCGGGCTTTACGCTGATTATCTCGTGCATATTCTTGCTGGCTAAAGATAGAAAAAAGGCGTAAATTTGGAGGAGAGATGATCTATTTGGCGCAGACCGATACGACGGCTGGATTTTTGAGCAAGGATTTTCGCGAGATAAACGCGCTAAAACGCCGTCCTGCAGACAAACCTTGCCTCATAACGACGGCAAAGCTTAGCGAGCTAAAAAACCTCGCTCGCGTGCCCGCTAAATTTAAAAATTTAGTGCGCCGCGCGAGAAAAACGACGTTTTTATATCCGAACGCCAATGCCGTGCGCGTCGTAAAAGGGTGCGCTCACGAGGAGTTTTTGAGGCAATTTGACTGGCTTTACTCTAGCAGCGCCAATTTAAACGGACAAAACTTCGACGAAGCCTGGGCGAAAGCTGCGGCGGATCAGGTCGTGGATCAAAATTTCAGCCAAAACGCAAGCTCGAAAATATATAAAATTTCAAAAACTAAAATTTTGCGGATTAGATAGAGCTACCGATTAAAAATTTACGCGTACTAAGAGCGCCTAAAAAAGAGGCGCCGCAGGAAGTAACTTTATAAATTTAAACGGCTTTGCAAATTTAAAACCGGATACCTCGTTTCGGCTACTTTGTCCTCTGCACAATTTAAAACGGCCTTCTAAATTTAAAATGGCTCTGTAAATTTAGCCGAGCCGTGAAATCCCGCCGCAGATAGACCGCGCAAAGACCGCTAGGAATTTTGAAAAATCCAAAAAAAGATCACAGCAGACTCGCAGAAAAATTATATAAAAAGCCGCAAAATTCTACCGCAGATTGCTGCCGATTTTTATCAGAGCTACTACGCGCCGTTTTTGATCGAAGCTCTACCTATGTTGCCTGCTTTCAATTAAAATTTCGCCGCTTCCACCGATAGTTTTAATTAAAATTTCATCGCCGCGTGAGTAAATTTCGATCAAAATTCTATCATCGCCGATTGTATATCAAAAATCCCGCCGCTGCCGATACTATCGCCTTTCATCGCCGCTATCGCCGCCCCCATCGCTACTATTATTGCTTTACCTCACCGCTATTACTACTTCCGCCGTAGCAAGCGCCGCAAAGCCGTCCGCGTCGCTCACGCCCCCAAGCCGCCAAAGCTGCGCGTAAAGCGCAAGCACACCGCCGCCATTGCTGCGCCACGACGACAGATCCGCGATAAAATTTTCGCCGCCGCGCAACGTGTGTCAAGCCAAATGCTGCAAATTTTAAAATTTTAACCGCCTCTCGCCCCGCGGCACCGATAAATTCCAACTGATAAACTCCGCTAGCTAGTCTTTCATTTCCGCATAAATCATAAATTTCCATAAATTTAACGCCGCCTTTCTTGCTTTATATTAAAATTTCGCTAAAATTACCGCATTAAATTTGAGGCGCAAACGGAATTTAAGCTTAAACCGCTTGCGAACAAATTAAATCCATTCAAGGAGCTTTTATGAGCGGTGTTGCGTTAATCATCTGCTTCGCCATAGCGGTCGTCGTGATGATTTTTTTGATCTCCAAAGCAGGCGTTCACCCGTTTTTGGCGCTAATGCTTATCTCCCTGGCGCTCGCGATCGTCGCGGGCATACCGCTAGCCAAGATCCCCGCGATTATCGGCGACGGATTCAGCGGCACGTTTAAGAGTATCGGTATCGTCATAATCTTCGGCGCGCTCATCGGCACCGTGCTCGAAAAGACGGGCGCGGCGCTCAAACTCGCCGATATAGTAGTAAACGTAGTCGGGCAAAAGCGCCCCGAGCTTGCGATGCTCATAATGGGCTGGATCGTAGGTATCCCCGTATTTTGCGACAGCGGCTTCGTCGTTTTAAACCCAATCCGAGAAGCGATCAGCAAAAAAATCGGCGAAAATCCGGTCGCTCTTGCAGTAGCGCTCTCCGGCGGACTTTATGCCTCGCACGTATTCATCCCGCCGACTCCGGGGCCGATCGCCGCAGCAGGCGCCGTGGGTCTAGGCGGCAATCTGCTGCTCGTAATCGTAATGGGCGCGGTAGTGTCCTTGCCAGTGCTGATCGCCACATACTTTTTTTCTAAAAAAGTCGCCAAAAGCGTCCATATAAGCGAGGCTGAAGCCAATGAAGTCATCGCCAAAAGCTACGACGATCTGCTTAAGCAATACGGCAAATTACCTGGCGGATTTTTAAGCTTAGCCCCTATTTTGGTGCCGATCCTATTTATGGCGCTGGGTTCCGTCGCCAAGATCCTAAAAGTAGGCGGATTTGCGGGCGAAATTTCACAATTTTTAGGAAATCCTATCATCGCGCTAGCCTTGGGAGTAGTTTTTGCGGTATTTTTACTCGCACAAACCGACAAACTAGGCGAATTTAGCGAGATCACAAACGAATCCTTAAAAATCGTAGGCCCGATCCTCTTCATCACTGCAGCGGGCGGAGTGCTAGGCAAGGTCATCACCGACGCCGGCTTCGTAACCTACATCAAAGACAATGCGACTGCCATTAAAGCCGCGGGGATTTTCTTCCCGTTCTTAATCTCGGCAGTCCTAAAAACAGCGCAAGGAAGCTCCACCGTGGCGATCATCACTACAGCTTCGATTATGGGCGCATTTAACGCAGACGGCTCGCTAATGCAGGTACTGGGCTTCACCTCCGAAATGTCCGGCGCGCTCGTCGTAATGGCGATCGCAGCGGGCGCTATGACGGTTTCGCACGCTAATGACAGCTACTTTTGGGTCGTTACGAATTTCAGCAAGATGAACCCGCAGCAAGGCTACCGCACACAGACTATGCTAACCCTAATTATGGGCATTACGGGTATGATCAGCGTGTGGGTTTTGTCGCTGTTTTTGATCTAGGTTAGCTTATTCTAGCCGCTACCGCGCTAAATCAATGCGGAGTGCTACGGGCATCTACCCGCGGCTAGCTACATTAAATTCTTTAAATTTACGTAGCTAGCCGTACCGCGCAAATGCACTAGTATTAAAATTTCGTATAGCGGAGTTTTAAATTTATACACAAAGCCTCAAGGAGCAAAATTTTAAAATTCTATCGCTACGGAATTTTAAAATTTAGCCGAAATTCTGTGGCTTACAGAATTCTAAAATTCCACGACATGAAATTTTAAAATTTGCCCCATAAATTCGGCAACGAGATTTTAAAATTCTACTCTTGCTTCAGTCTTGTCATCGTAAATTTAGCCTATGCGCTGTAAAATTCCAAAATTTTAAAATACCAGCTAAAGGAAAAATATGAAAGTTTTGGTCGCGATCGACTCGTTTAAGGGCTCGCTTAGTTCGCTTGAGGCGGGCAACGCCGTAAAATCAGGCATCGAAAAGCTAGGCTGCGAAGTGCTCGTCAAACCTATCGCAGATGGCGGCGAAGGAAGCGTTGAAGCCCTTGCCGACGCGCTAAAAGCTAAGTTCATGGACGTCATCGTAGCAAATCCGTTAGGCGAAAAAACGCCCGCGCGCTACGCCTTAAAAGGCGAGCTAGGCATCTTAGAAATGGCGTCCGCATCGGGTCTGCCGCTCATCGAAAAATCGCGCCGCAACCCGCTAAAAACGAGCACTTATGGCTTTGGCGAGATGATAGCGCATGCGATCGCACACGGCGCGCGAAAGTTTATCATCGGCATCGGCGGAAGTGCTACGAATGACGCGGGCATGGGGATGCTGCGCGCGCTCGGCTTTAAATTTAAAGATGCAAATGGCGTAGAGCTTGCGGGAGCAGGCGAAGATCTGATTAAACTCGCCACGATAGATTGCACTTCGGTGCTGCCGCATCTTAAAGAATGCGAGTTTCTTATCGCCTGCGACGTAGATAATCCTCTTTTTGGCGAAAACGGCGCGGCATATATTTACGCTCCGCAAAAGGGTGCGGATGCAGCGATGGTAAAGCAACTCGATGCGGGGCTTATAAATTTTGCAAGCGTCGTAAGTAAGCACCTCGGACGCGAGCTTTGGAATAGCCCCGGAGCAGGAGCTGCCGGCGGGCTAGGCTTTGGCTTCGTGAGCTTTCTAAACGCGACGCTTAAGCCAGGCATCGACATCATCACCGAAGAGATCGGGCTAGATCGCGATATGAAAGACGCCGAGCTCGTCATCACAGGCGAAGGAAGACTCGATTTTCAAAGCTCGATGGGCAAAACTCCCTGTGGCGTCGCGAAGATCGCCGCTTCCTACAGCGTGCCCGTAATCGCGCTGGCAGGCGGTATCTCGCCCTGTGCCGGCGGCTGTAATGAGCGAGGCATAGGCGCATTTTTTTGCATCCTAAATGAACCGATGAGCCTTGAGCACGCGATGGAAAAAGAGATCGCGACACAAAATTTAGCCCGCGTCGCCGAACAAGCGGTGAGATTGTTCCTGCTCGGACGCGGCGCCAAATAGGGCTTTTGAATTGAAATTTTAAGGTGCGTCCGCTAAAACTCGAAGCGGGTACGGCGCGTATGCGCGGCAAATAGAATTACCGCACGTCTCGCAGTGAACGGTAAAATTTCATTTAGCTAAAAGCGCCATGAACGGACGAATTTTGCATTAGAGCAACATTAAAGCAGAGCTCTACTGAAATTTAGCGTGTTTGAAAAGACAGAAACGACTAGGCGGCGCAGCGACGGACAGCGTGAAATTTTACTTTACTGCGCGCGATACAAACGCAAGGCGCGATCTAAAACTCATTTTCCAATCAAGCGGCTCACGTACCCTCGCAATACCATACCTCAAGGCATGATTAAAACAGACGGAATTTTAAAATTTGACCGCCGTATTCGCAGCCTATGAGATTTGCAACGTAAATTTAAAGACAGCGATCCGCCTTGTAAAATTCCATTTCGAAATTTTAACTCACGATATGTCCGTCTTGAGGCGAAAAAGACCGCTCAATCGCAAGATCGCGCTTCTTGCAAAGATGACGGCGGCGCATTACTTCACTCGCTCACAAAGCCCGCCAGTCTTCCGATGACGCTTTGATGAGAGACGGGCTGCGTCTGCGTAATTTGTATTATTTAAGATCGCGGATTTGCTTATCGCTAAATTTAGCGCGGATGCAGCTGCCGTACGCCGCTACGACAGAGTCGGACTTGCGTTAAATTTGCCCCGATCGCGCTGTATTTTGCGATAAAAATTTATGAAATTTTATTTGCGATCGGCGCCGCAGAATTTTATAAAATTCTATATTGGAATTTAAAGCATCGAATTCGCGCCGCGTTCGCTTAGACTAAATTTTAAAATTTAAAGCGCGCGACGTCTTGGACACGCTCGGCGCGATTGCGAACGCTAGCAAATTTTACCCGAAGCAAGAGCGTAAAAAACTAACGCTTCGAATGCGCGTAAATTTTAGCTCTCAAACGGCGGTGCAAAATTTCGCTAAAATTTCGTCTCTTAATTCAGCGCGGGGTTTATAAAATTTCGCCCTCGTCGCGCCCCGAAATCTGCGGCTTAGGCAGCGCCAGACTCTTTGCGGTCTTACTAAAAAGTATCAGGTCTTCGGTGCTTTGCACGCTCCACGGCAGCCGCGAGAGCGCGGATTTGAAAATTTCAAAGCAGGAAATGGCGTCGCTAAATGCGCGGTGGTGGACGTTTTGCACGCCTAAAAGCTCTTTTAACGAGCCGAGCCCGTATCTTTGCGCCTCGATCGTGCGGCGCGCGAGCTCGACGGTGCAGAGCCTGCGATTTAAAAGCATCCCAAAGTCGCATTTTTGCAGGCTCGCGTCGATGAAGCCGTAGTCAAATTTGACGTTATGCGCCACAAAAACGCTATCTCCTAAAAACAGTCTAAACCGCTCCAGCACGCTAGCTAGCGGCGGTGCGCCCACAAGATCGTCCGCGCGGATACCGGTAAGCTCCGTGATATTTTCGGGCACGACGGGCGCGTAAACGAAGCTCTCGAAGCGGTCAAGCTCCTGCGTGCCGCGCGTTTTTATCGCGCCGATTTCGATGATCTGGCCGTTTGAGAGCCCGCCGTTCGTCTCTATATCTACGAAGCAAAAAATTTCATCCGAAATATCCGTCTCGCGGGTTTTGAGCGTGATTTTGCCGTTGTCGAGTTTTATTATCTCTATGCCCAGCGCCCGCCACATCGAGAGGTCTTTTGGCTCGAAAAGCTCGGTAATCTCGGCAATGTCGCTTGCTTTTGAGATAAAATCGTAATAATTTATGCTCTTTTGAGCCAGTAAATTTATGAGATTTTCGATCTGGCGCGTCAAAATTTTACCCCTGTGCCGCGTCTAAATTTTAAGCGCACGGATCGCCTCCGTGTAGTCGTTTGAAGAAAATATGTAGTTGCCCGCTACCACGACGTCGGCGCCCGCTTCATCGATACCAGCAATATTCAGCCCGTTTACGCCGCCGTCGACCTCAATGAGGCATTTTGCGCCTTTGCGATCTATCAGCTCGCGCAGCTGCTTTATTTTCTCAAGCGCCGAGGGGATAAATTTCTGCCCGCCAAAACCTGGATTGACGCTCATCAAAAGCACCATATCGACCTCGCCTAAGATAAACTCCAGCGCGCTAAGCGGAGTGTGCGGATTTAGCACGACTGCGGGCGAGACGCCGCTATGGCGGATATGATCTATGAGGCGCAGCGGATGGGTCTCCTCCTCGATGTGAAAGCTAAGAAATTTCGGCTTTAGCGGCAAAAAAAGATCGACGAAAAACGGCACGTTTTTAACCATCAGATGGATGTCTAAAGGCTTGCTGCTCGCCTTTGCCGCGGCGCTTACTACGAGCGGTCCGATCGTGAGATTGGGTACAAAATGTCCGTCCATCACGTCTACGTGAATGAGATCGGCGCCCGCTTTGCAGACTGCGCGAATTTCCTCCGCGAGCCTGCCGAAATCCGCCGATAAAATGCTGGGTGCGACATACATTAAGATTCCTTTAAAATTTCAAGATGCGGAATTTTACTTAGTTTTGTCATAAATTTCGCTAAATTTAAACCGCGGCGGATTTTAAGCATAATTTGAAATTTTTTCGATATAATCGTCATTTATTTTAATCATCAAGGATTTATTATGGCAAGAAGATGCGCAATCACCGGCAAAGGTGCGATGGTAGGAAACAACGTCAGCCACGCAAATAACAGAACCAAAAAGAAATTCCAGGTCAATCTACGCACCATCCGCGTTCAGCTACAAGACGGCTCAACCAGACGAATCAAAGTAGCCGCCTCAACTCTACGAACTATGAAAAAACAATCAAAATAACCTCTTAAAGAGGAATTTATGTCTGTTTTGGACAAGATCAAGCGATTCCTCGACTGGTCCGGCTCGACTAAGCCGGACATCAACCTCTATACAGAAATTTACGACCAGCTACGTCCTTTTCGCTTACCGCTTATAACCATTGTGCTGATGATGCTAATCGGCACATTAGGCTATGTCTTTATAGCGGGCTTTTCGCTCGTAGACGCCTTTTATCAAGCAGGCATGACCTTCACGACGGTAGGCTTTACCGAAGTAGCGCCGATATCGCCCGCAGGTAGAATTTTTACCGTCTTATTCATCCTCATGGGCTTTGGAACCTTTTCGTTTTGCCTGGGCGTCGTCGTCGAGGTCATAAAAAACGGCAAACTTCAAAATTTACTTAGGGAGCAACGAATGATCAATAACATCGCAAGGCTCAAAAACCACTACATTATCTGTTACAACAACATCTACTGCGCCGAGCTTGCCAAGCAGTTTCGCGAAAACCACCTACCCTTCGTGGTGATCGACCCCGATCCCGCTCTAGCCAAAATCGCCGAGGAAAACCGCTACCCCTACTTCATCGTAGGCGAGCCGCACGTGGAAACCACGATGCTAAAAGCCCACCTCTCATCGGCCAAATGCGTCATCACCTTGGCTCCAAATTTAGCCGATAATATCGCAATAATCTCGCTAGTACGCCTATACGAAAAGGAGCTTGGTCGCATCACTCCCTACTTCATCATGGCAAATAGCGATGATGACAGCGACACGCAGAGGCTAAAAAAACTCGGCGCAAATTCTATCGTCTCACCATCCAAACTCGCCGCACAAAGGCTCTCTGCGATCAGCGTGCGCCCTGATATGGAAAACATTTTGGAGCGATTTTTGTATAAAAAAGACTCGCTTATCGATATCGAGGAGATTACGGTGCCCGATTTTTCGTGGATCCGCTTCAAGCGCCTAAAAGAAACTCGCTTGCGCGATTTTACAAACGCCGACGTCGTGGGAATCAAAGAGCCCAACAGCCGCTTTATCCCGATGCCAGATGGCGACTATCTCATCGGTACTGGGGTGAAATTTTTAGTCATCGGCACGGCAGAGGGCATCCGCAACACTAAAAAACTCATCCGCAGCAAATACAAGCCACAGGAGATGAGATATGTTTAAAATAACTAAGCTTGAGGGCGGTTTGCAAAACGTCGAAGGCTTTTATTTCGACGGCATGAATTCGGGCTTTAAAAAAGAGGGGAACGATCTGGGATTTATCCGCGCGGACGAGCCCTTTGCCGTAAGCGCGATCTTTACGAGCAATAAATTTCAAGCCGCGCCGATTAGGCATTTCAAAAGGGCGCAAGAGCGCGCGGGCGGGGAGCTTAAAACAAATTTTATCCTCGTAAATTCTAAAAACGCAAACTCGATGACCGGGGAGCAAGGAATCGCCGATATCGATGAAATTTTTAGCGAGCTTAGCAAAAAGATCGCTCTGATAAACCCCGTTATGAGCTCCACCGGCGTTATCGGATACCGCCTCAAAAAGGAAAAAATTATCGCCGCCGCGCAAAATTTTAACCTCTCGGCGCGAAACTCGGACGCCCTAGCCACCGCCATTATGACGACAGATACGATAAAAAAGGAGCTTGCATATGAAATTTCTTTAGAAAACGGCGAGAAATTTCACATCGCAGCCGTTTGCAAGGGTGCGGGTATGATCAATCCTGCGCTTGCGACCATGCTCTGTTTCGTCCTAACAGACGCAAAAATCCCGCGCGCGGATATGGACGAGCTACTAAAAAAGGCGGCGGAGCAGAGCTTCAACACCGTAAGCGTCGACGGCGACACCTCCACCAACGATACGATTATGCTCTGCTGCAGCACCAAATGCGCCTACGACAAAAATGCTTTCGCCTCCACGCTAAACACCCTGACGCGCGAGCTTGCGCTGATGCTGGTAAAAGACGGCGAAGGCGCAACCAAGCTGGTGCGATTTAGAGTAAGTGGTGCCGCAAATGCTGGGGATGCTCGCACGGCGGCGAAGGCGCTAAGCAATTCGCCGCTTGTTAAAACGGCGATCTTCGGCGAAGATCCGAATTGGGGTCGTATAGCCTCCACCATAGGCGCCTGTGGCATCGAATGCGACGAAGAAAAGCTGCGTATCAAATACGACGATGTGCTGCTCTATGACGCGCAAAATCGCGAGCTGGACGTCGCACGCGAGGCTGCGGCTCACGCCGTAATGCAGCAAAAAGGCTTTACGATCTGGTGCGATTTGGGGCTCGGAGACGGCGAGTTTAGTGCATACGGCTGCGATCTTAGCTACGACTACGTAAAAATCAACGCCGATTATAGATCATAAAGATTCACAGCTTACTCTTTCATAATAAAAATCTCGTCTCGAAAATAGCGAATAGCAGCAGGGCTTTAAAGCTCTGCTCTTAAAATTTTATCATTTAAATTTGCCTGTTTTAAATTTTTAAAGGCTAAAAATTCTACCTCTTAAAATCTGGAATCTCATGCGTGAAATTCAGTCTAAATTTGATAGCTGAAATTAGGTTTTAAGCGCTTTATTGATATACTTAAATAAATTTTTCAAAGGAGTAGGCATGTTTCATGAATACAGAGATTTAATCACTGAGTTAAAAGGCAAAAACGCACGATTTGATTCGCTATTTGAGAAGCACGACGAGCTGGATCACAAGATCGCCGACGCGCAGGCCGGCAGAGTGCATATGAGCGATCTGGAGATCGATGCGATGAAGAAGGAAAAGCTTCGCATAAAAGATGAGCTAGGCACCCTGCTAGCGCAATATAAAGCCGAAAAGGCAGATAAATAAAGTTGCTTGACGGCGAAATTAAGATGCAGCGGAGTGCTAGCAAGGCTAATTTCGCCGCCAAGCTTTAATCCGTGTTTAGAATTTTCTAATCTCAATAAGTTTAACCGCTTAAATTTGCCGCGCGCGATAGAGATATTAAAACAGCGTGCCAAAACGAGTTAAAAATTTATACCGCACGCTTTACCATATTGACACCGCTAAATAATTTTTACGCATCGGCTACATCACTGCATATACCAAACAATACGGTATTAGCGCAATCAAATATAATTCGTTACGGCTCTCTATCGCCCCTTCTGTTTCCGAAAATATCTCTTGCTGAATGCGGTTTTGCGCTACAGAGTAAATTAAAATTTACGCCGCATCGCCTTGCAGCCTGGCTCTTAAATTTTACTTTGCAGTGAGTATTTTCTAGCAAATTTCAAATCTTGCGTTTTGCTTGTTTCAGGCGCAATACCTATTTTTAAAATTCCGCATTTCGCAAAAATCTAAAGTGGCGCTAGAATTTTAAATTCCCGTTCGCGCTAACCGCGAAATTTCAAATTCGCAGACTCCAACTAAGCACTAGTTTATGTTAGAACTTTCTTTAGTCGCTCCACGGAATTTAGCCAAGCTTGCTTATTTTAACCCGCTTCGTTGAGCTTTAAAAATTTAGATTATTTCTTTGATCGTATCGGATAATGCCTGCCGCCACGGAATTGCTCAAGCCACCCTATTTGCTATATACACAATTAAAAGCGGCGCTAACGCGGAATTAAATAGTATAAGTGAAATCTGTAAAAGGTGTGAAATTTAATCATAGAATTTTAAGCGCCAAGAATTTGCGATAGAATTTCGCCGCGCAAATCAAATCCCAAAGCTAGCCTAGCCTACTCGAAAACCTTTGCTTCTAAGCCATGTAGCCTTTGCAAGCCGATATCGATATATTCGTTAAGCTTCTCATTATTTTCCAGCAATTTGTCGTAATAGCTCTTGGCTCTTTCTCTCGCGGTCGCATCAGGCTCGATATACTTTAGCCCGCTTTTGAAAAGTCCTTTGGATTCCACAAAATAGATCGAGTGGATCTTCTCGCAGTGCGATAATCCTGCCTCAGTGAAGTTTAAAATCGATTCGTACGCGATATTGCCTAACAGCTCCTGCAGCCTATTTGCGGGATTTTTGAAAAACTCGGCAAACTCCTTATACGGCGTAAAAACCTGATCCAGGTTTTTCATCGCATCGCCGTAGATACCCTTTTTCAGGCGAAACATCGTCATTTCTTGAGAACTTACAAACTTCTCTATTGCTTTTATCGTATCGTTTTTATTCACTGAATTTTCCCTTTTAAAATATGAAACGCTCGGATTATATCGTTTGTTTTATAAAAATCCGTTAAAAATCGGTTAAATTTTGCCCTAGCGTTTTAGCTAAGTTTCTTTGAGCGCTTTTTATTAAATTTCCTGCCTCAGCCGCCGCACTTCTCGCACAATCCTCGCACGAGCACGCTTTTGACATTTTTTTGCGGCAAAGCTGGCATCGAAATCTCCTCCATTTTATGGCAGTTTTCGCAGACAAAATACGCTTTTGCGCCGTCGGTGAGCTCATAAAAGCTTTTATGATTATTTTCGCTAGTAATTATCAAATTTTTTTCTTCCAAAAGCGCTATATTGCGATATATTGTAGTTTTATTAGCGCCCGTTTGTTCTACTAGTTCATCATAGCTTACCGGGCATTTTTTCTCGCTTAGGATCTGCACGATCTGCACTCTAAGCGCTGTAGGAGCGATATCGTGACTCGCTAAAAAATCTTTGGGATCCATTTTACGCCTTTTTTAAAATTTAAGCGATGATAGCGAAATTTAGATAAATTTATATTAAGTTGCAACTAAGTTGCTTTTGATATACTTCCGCAATTTTTTTAGAAAGGAATTTTATGAAAAAGCTTGTCTTCACGCTTTTAGCAGCTAGTTGCGTAGCATTCGCCAAACCTACGGTCACCACGACCATACTTCCTACGAAGTATTTTGTTGAACAGATCGCAGGCGATACTCTGCAAGTAAATACGATGGTCGGCAAAGGCGCCGATCCGCACACGTACGAGCCTAAGCCTTCGGAGATGAAAATGTTAGAAAATAGCGATCTGTATTTTGCAGTCGGTATAGAATTTGATGAAGTCTGGCTACCAAAGCTTGCCGCATCGTATCCGAAGATGAAGATAATCCGCACAGAAGATGGCATCACTAAAATGGCTATGGCAGAGCATCACCATCACGACGAACACGATCATAGCGCACATCACGATGACCAAGATCATGACGCGCATCATGAGCATGGCGACAAAGACCACGAGGCGCACGAGCACCATCATCATCACGACGGCTTAGACCCACATATCTGGCTCGATCCGCAGCTTGTAAAAATTCAAGCTAAAAATATTAAAGACGCGTTAACCAAACAGTATCCTAAGGATGCTAAAATTTATGAAGCAAATTTTGATAAATTTGCTAAAAAACTTGACGAGCTGGACGCTTACGCAAAGCAGAAATTAGCGGTCGTCAAGGGAAAGAAATTTATGGTTTATCATCCGTCTTGGGGCTATTTCGCGCACCGATACGATTTAGAGCAGATCGCAGTCGAAGTGGAGGGCAAAGAGCCTAAGCCTGCGGATTTAGCCGAGCTAATCGAGGAAGCCAAAGAGGAAAAGATCAAGGTGATTTTCGTCGCACCGCAGTTTTCCAAAAAGGCAGCGCAAACCATCGCCGCACAAACGGGCGCAAAGGTGATGGAGATCGATCAGCTGCCGCTAGATTGGTACGAGACGATGAAAAAGACGATCGACGTTTTCGGAGAAAATTTGTAGTTGATGAAATTTATTAAAATTTTACTTTTATCCGCGATCTTTAGCTCGCGGATATTTGCGTGCGCTCTGTGCGCCCTATACACGCCCACTGCGCACGTTAGCATTACCCCCGTCGCACAGGACGGCAAGATCGTAAGCCTGCATTTTTCGTGGCTTTTCTCTCAAAATTTTACCGACGTCATAATGCAGACCTACGATATAAATTCCAACGGCAAGCTTGAAAATAGTGAGCTTGCCGAGATAACTAAGGCGATGACCGATTATCTAACCCCCAAAAACTACCTTTGCGAGGCGGAATTCTACGATCAAGCGCCAAAAAACGCAAAGCCCGCGCTTAGCAACCTCGTAGGCACGCAAATCAAGGGAAATTTTAAAAACGCAATAAGCCTCGTCAAAAAGGGCAGACTCGTGTTTGAATTCGATCAAAAAGTCGGCTTCGAGCTGCGAAACGGCCGCGTTCTTAAAATTTCCATTAACGACGATCAGGGATTTTTCAATTTCAAAATGCTTGACGACAAGCCCATTAATCTAGGCGAGGGCTTTGTAGCAAAGCCTAATTCAAATTTAGCCACCACCTTTATAGAATTTAGCGGCGAAAAACCAAAGATCGCAGATAAAAAACCGCCAATTTCAAGCGCGCCAAACTCCGATTTAGCGCAGGATGATCTTGTATCTAGCGAGCATAATCTTGCGGGCTCAGAGAGCAAACTTGCGCAAGGCGGTCAAGATAAACCCAATGCCAGCTCAGCACGCAGATCAAACCAAAGATCCGTCGGCGACATCGTTTCGGAAGCTGCAGCAGAGGCGCAAAAAAATATAGCCGCTTCGGATACTATCGCGCAGATTAATAAAGCCGCCAAAAAGGACGTGCAAGCAAAAGGTGGTCCCGCAAATTCCGACCGCCTTAGCAGCGAAAACTTAAAGGTCGCTGCAAAAAACGGCGAAAATGCCGCGGCTTCTTTAGGCGATGATTCAAATTTAGCGCAAAATAGCGCGAGCAAAAACGGCGCCGCATCCGACAGCGACGAGATTTCAAGCGAGCAGCACAAAGAGGTCTCGCTGGGATTTGTCGCGCAAAAGACGATGGATTTTATGAAAAGTCTCAAAACGGCGTTTCGCGCAAGCAGCGAGCATGCAAGCGCGAGCACCATCCTATGGGTCTTGGCGCTTTCTTTCATATACGGCTTTTTCCACGCGGCGGGTCCAGGGCACGCGAAGCTGCTAACGGCGAGCTATTTCCTAGCCCATGGCGGCAGCTACGTCAAAGCCTTCGGATTTGCCCTTAAAATCGGGCTTCTACACGTCCTGGGAGCGCTCGTTTTAGTAAGCGCGAGCATGTTCGTGCTGCAAAACGTCGCGGGCCTCGTCTCTGCAAACTCCGCCTCGATCACAACGAAAATTTCGGCACTTCTGATCATCGTCATAACGGCGCTCATCATCTACGACAAAGCTCGCCGCGTAAGATCGGGCGCCCACCACGATGCGGGCTGCTCCTGCGCTGCTTGCGCTTCCGCCGCAAATATCGCAGAGACAGGCGCCCGCTTAAAAAATACGGCATTTACAAACGCCAGGGATTCCGCTCACGCAGCGTCAAAGAGCTATAAATTTTCTAAATTTAATATTCAAAACGGCGAATCCGCGCAGTATTTGGATGCCAAAAATTTAGGCGCCGCAGCGGCAGAGCTAAATTCGAATTTAAATTTAACCGCAAGCGTAGAAGAAAACTCGTCTAGCCAAAACGGGCAAAAACAGGCTTTAAATTCTGCAAATTCCAAAAACCAAACCTCATCTCACTCGCTGCAAAGCAGCGCGACTGGCGGCGGTGAGAAAGGGCGGGAGTGGCTTATCGCACTTGCGGCGGCGCTCGTACCCTGCCCAGGTACGATCCTGATTTTCGTGCTTGCTTTCAGCCTCGGAAGCTTCGCGCTTAGCGTCGCGAGTGCGCTTTTCATCGGTTTTGGAATGAGCGTCGTGATATTTTTAGCCGCGCTTTTCGGCGCGAAAGCAAACGAACTAAGCTCAAAACGGCTCGTAAGCCTGAAGCTATACGTCGAATTTTTGGGGCTTTTCGTGATGTTCGGGCTCGGGATTTTTATGTATTTCATCTCAGACAGCCTCAGGATACTGTGATCGCAAAATTTAAACGCAAATTTACAAAGGCGGCTCGCGTGAAATATAAGCTTACGCAATGCGTTAAATTTTAAATCCGGTGCGAATTGTTTTCAGAATAGTAAGATTTTAAAATTTACGCCGCAAGGACTGCGTAAATTAAGCTCCGATCTCGACTATTTAATTATGAGGCGAAATTCGCTCTTTATGAATTCCGCTAAATTTTGCTACAATACGGGCGAAATTTTTCTCAAGGATAGATATGTCGTCTGCTCTGCAAGATGTCGTTTCGCAGACTTTAACCGAACAAAAAGCGCGCGCTAGAGTTTTTAATAGATACCGCTACCTCAGTATAGCCGCCTTTTTTGCGGTCCTGTTCGTATTAGTGTTTCTAAACTGCGTTAAAGCAGACACTCCTCTAATAGAAATTGCCGAATTTTCGAGCGTCTTGATCCTTTTTCATATCTTTTGGATATTTCTTATGCATTGCGCCAGTCAAAAAACCGAAGCGGAAATTCGCTACTACAAATTTTATAAAGAGATATTCGTCCGCGCCGTAATAAACGATATAGATGCCGGTTTAAAATACGATCCATATACCGGCATGCAAGAAGAGGAATTTCAAAAATTTAGAATTTATAGGAAATCTAGGATCAAAAGCGAGGATCGGATTACGGGCGTGTACTGCGGGATTAAATTTAGCCTCAGCGAGGTACATAGTAATAGCAGGTTTTACATGAAAACGGATAATCCGCTCATAGCGGCGATTATGTTGATCAAAATATTCTACGATAACTATATGGACTTTGACGGCAACGTACTGATCTGCGAGCTCGCGAAAAAAACTTCGGGCAAAACGATAGTGGTAAGCAGGGAGCTAAACGCCAAGATCTTCGGCGAAAAAGAGATGATGGACGATGTGGATTTTATGCGCGATTTTCGCGTGTTTGCGGATGACAAAGTAGAAGCGCGCTATCTGCTAACGCCCGCGTTTATGGAGCGTCTGCGCGAAATAAATCGCGAAACGAGTGGCGAGTTCGACCTGAGCGCGGTATTTATGGATGAGCGCTTATATCTATTTTTAAAAGGCGCGCCCGATCTTTTTGAAACTACTCTTTTTGATAGGCCTGCTAGCATAGAGCTTGCGCGCGAATACCAAACGCAGATCCGCAAAATTTTAAGCCTAATCGAAACACTTAAACTCACAAATTAGCAGGGCGCATTACGGCTGATTTTGCATCGACTAAATTTAGGCCGGGCGGAATTTTAACGAAGCGTAGTTTCGGCAAAAACGTAAAATTTAATCAGCAATGCGATCTCTCGGCGGCTGTCCGAAATTTAATCAACAATGCAATCGCTCGGTAGCCGCCCT
>ERZ773042.151-NODE-151-length-54204-cov-46.547102_pt1 | contig 54204 bp, 50 predicted proteins | sample MGYA00511664_ERZ773042 | MGnify/ENA primary metagenome ERZ773042 (study PRJEB29015, sample SAMEA2737984) | human oral metagenome | biome: human oral; feature: human-associated habitat; material: dental | place: China | collected 2036 ... | reverse complement strand
CGCCCGGCCGACGCCGCGACGAGACGCCCGGGCGGGAGGGGGCGTGCGGGCCGCCCGCCCACCAGTCGCGCCCGCGACGGACACGCCTGCGAGGGCGTTGCAGAGACAGGAGACATGCGGGCTCGTGGAGGGGCATGCGCAAGGAGCCGTGCGCCGTCCTCGACGGATCCGCAGGCGGGGCTCGGAGCAACGGCTTGGGGAGCGTCGCTGGCCTGCCCGTGAGAGCTGGCGTATGATGACGCCAAAGGACGGCATGGCCGCGCGGCAGGCGCACGGGCCTGAGGGAGGAGGGCACATGGACGGGGGCGGCGGCGTGGCCCGCAGGGCAGGGAGGGCGCTCGTGCTGCTGGGGGCGGCCCTCCTCCCGGCGGGGGACGCGTTTCGATGCGTGGAGTACGTCATCCCCACCCTCTAGGAGTTCCTCGACGTCGTGCGGCTCTGGGGGGCTCGGTGAGCGAGGTGCTCTCGGAGGAGTGGGCCACATGGGGGTATACAAGCTGCGGGCAAACACGATTGATCACGCCTGCCTGCTCTGCGCGGTAGCTCTGACGTCCCTGCTGTTGAGGAGGGGCAGGGTGTGCTACGACAGGGCGATGTCGTGTCTCTGGTGTTCGCCCGGCACGGTGGGGCATCCCTTGGACTGGGCGTGGGTTGCCCGCTTCCTCGTGACCTCGGTCGTCCCGCTGCTCGTGGCTGTCGAGCGGCGGAGGAACCCGGGGAGCATGGGCGTATACCGCTCCGCGAGGCGGTGTGCGCGGCTCTGGAGGGGAACGCCGAGTAAGACGGGCCTGCGGGGCAGCGCCGAGCCGCAAGGGTCGTCCCAAGCTGCGGGGGACGGCGCCTGAGGCCTTCGACGCCGAAGTTGGCCCGGCATTCTCTTGGGACACGCCCCGGCCGGGTTCACGGCGCCCCTACGGCGACGCTTGGGCCGCCTGCGGCGACACCAGCGACCTCCAGGCCTCGGGGGCCGTGTAGGTGTCCGCCACCCCCTGGCGAGAGGACGAGAGCTCGCCCAGTGTGAGCCACCTCTTGTCCCTCTCGGAGTGCCACCCCCAGCCGCCCACGCCCGCGGGGAGCGCCGTGTGCCTGTCGGCCGAGAGGACGTCCCCGCATCCCTCCCCGACCGCCAGGGAGGAGAGCGAGGCGCAGCCAAAGAACATCCCCCACATGCCCTCGGCCTGCGAGGTGTCCCAGCCGGAGAGGTCGAGGGACGCAAGCGAGGAGCAGCCGGAGAACATGTGCCCCATGTCCTCGACGCGCGAGGTGTCCCATCCCGAGAGGTTGAGGGATGCGAGCGACGAGCAGCCGTCGAACACCCCGCTCATGTCGGTGACCCGCGAGGTGCTGAAGTGGGAGAGGTCGAGGGAGGAGAGCGAGGGACAGTCGGCGAACATGAAATCCATACGTATGACCTGCGAGGTGTCCCAATCGGAGAGGTCAAGGTGTGCGAGCGAGGAACAACCCTGGAACATGCTACTCATGTACGTGACCTGCGAGGTGTTGAGGTCAAAGATATCGAGGTGCGCGAGCGAGGAGCAGCCGTAGAACATACCCCCATGTACTGGGCCTGCGAGGTGTCCCAGCCCGAGAGGTCGAGGGACGCGAGCGAGGAGCAGCCCTGGAACATGCCGATCATGTCCGTGACCCGCGAGGTGTCGAGCCCAGAGAGGTCGAGGGAAACCAGTGAGGAGCAGCCCTGGAACATGCGCCTCATGTCCGTGACCCGCGAGGTGTCGAGCCCGGAGAGGTCGAGGGAAACCAGTGAGGAGCAGTCCTGGAACATGCTCTCCATGCACGTGACCCGCGAGGTGTCGAGCCCGGAGAGGTCGAGGGACGCGAGCGAGGAACAGTTCCAGAACATGCCATTCACGTCCGTGACCCTTGCGGTATCGAAGCCCGAGAGGTCGAGGGACGCGAGCGAGGAGCAGCCCTCGAACATGTGCCCCATGTCCTCAACGCGTGAGGTGTCCCAGCCCGAGAGGTCGAGGGACGCGAGCGAGGAGCAGCCGGAGAATATCCCGCTCACGCACACATTTCCCATACGAGTGACCTGCGAGGTGTCGAAGTGGGAGAGGTCGAGGGACGTGAGCGAGGAACAATTGCAGAACATGTCGTCCATGTTTGTGACCCGCGAGGTGTCCCAGCCTGAGAGGTCGAGGGAGACGAGCGAGGAGCATTTTTTGAACATGTCGTCCATGTTTGTGACCCGCGAGGTGTCCCAGCCGGAGAGGTCGAGGGAAACGAGTGAGGAGCAGCCGGAGAACATTCCCCCCGTATACGCGCCTCCCATGCTCGTGACCCGCGAGGTGTCCCAGCCGGAGAGGTCGAGGGAAACGAGTGAGGAGCAGCCGGAGAACATTCCCCCCGTATACGCGCCTCCCATGCTCGTGACCCGCGAGGTGTCGAAGTGGGAGAGGTCGAGGGACCGGAGGGCCTTGCAGCCGGAGAACATGCCCTCCATGTCGGTGACCCGCGAGGTGTCGAAGTGAGAGAGGTCGAGGGACCGGAGGGCCTTGCAGCTGTAGAACATGCTTCCCATGTCCGTGACCCGCGAGGTGTCCCAGCCCGAGAGGTCGAGAGACGTGAGCGACGAGCAGACCCAGAACATGCCGCTCATGTCTGTGACCCGCGAGGTGTCGAGGCCCGAGAGGTCGATGGTCTCCACCGCGTCCAGGTCACAGAAGAGGTAGCTGGAGTCCGCGGGCGCAAGGACGCCCCTCTCGACGCTCACCGACCTGACGGCGTGTCGGAGGTCGTCGCTGGGCAGCGCGTCGCGGACGCGGGCCATCTCCCCTGACGCGCCGTCCGTGGGGCGGATGGTGAGCCTGCCGGTCCACGTATCGAGCTCGTAGGAGCAGCCGGAGCCGATGGCGCCGACCCTCGGCGCCTCGCGGGGCGGCGCCGTGGCCAGCATGAGCGCGAACGTCAGGCAGGCGGCGAGGGTCACCAGGCGAAGCGCCGTGAGGCCCAGGTGCCTTGGGGTGTCCTTCCGGCCCCTTCGCGTGTCGGGGTCTCGGGGCTCCTGTGCGTCCATGGTCCCTCCTCCATCCTCGCAGGGTGCAAATCGCAGCCCGCGCAAGACGCTGCGCTGGCCCGTCACGTGCCCAGTATACGCCACGCGGGGCCTGCGGGTCGCAGGCGCCTTCGCCCCACCCTGAGGGGAGCCCTCCACAATCAACTTCCAACTTCCCGACAACCGCTTTGCCCGATCGTCTCGGGGACTCCGCATGCGGCTAACGCTGAGGCGGAAGTCAGCCTCTGGCGTGTCTTCCAAGGGCATCTGCGCCGATCGCCTTCTTCCCGTCGGCTCCTCGCGTGGCCCTGCCTCGCGTCTGCGCCCCTCTCCGTCAGGTGGCGTCGGCAGGAGACGAGCGACGGGGGCCGCCCAATCATGTGAGATATGCCGAGATGTGCCAACGAGGCAAATGCGAGAATAGCCCGCATCCGCCTTGGATACAATCAAACGACATGTGATTTTCTCTGCTTTCATGCCTCTTTGCGAAGGACTGCTGTATGGCATCAATGAACGAGAAGGACTACTACGCGATCCTCGGCGTGGAGAAGGACGCCTCGAAGGACGAGATACGCCGCTCCTTCCAGCAGAAGGCGCGCAAGCTCCACCCGGATGTCAACAAGGCGGCAGGTGCCGAGGAGAGCTTCAAGGAGGTCTCTGAGGCCTACGCAGTCCTCTCGGACGACGACAAGCGCAGGCGCTACGACGCCATGCGCTCCAGCGCCTCCTTCGGCGGGTATGGCCCTGTGTCCCAGAGTCCCTACGGTGCGGGTGGTTTTGACGGATCGCCCTTTGGTTGGGGCTTTCCCTTTGGTGGCTATGCCGCGCGTAGGGGGTCTCGGTCCACGTCGCGTGCGTACAACCCTAAGGTGGGCGCCGACGTGACCGTTGAGCTCGACCTGAGCGAGCAGCAGGCCAAGGAGGGCTGTCAGCGCGGCGTTACCTACCAGCGCTACGTGGCCTGCGAGACCTGTAACGGGAAGGGCTCTATCGAGCACGAGCACGCCGGGACCTGCCCCACCTGCGGTGGCAGCGGCCACATCGGTATCGACCTCAACAGCATCTTTGGCCTTGGCGTCTTCGAGATGGAGTGCCCCGAGTGCGAGGGCTCGGGCAAGGTGGTCGTAGACCCCTGCCCCAGCTGCGGAGGCACGGGGCGCACGCTCTCTGCGAGCGAGGTCGTGGTGAGCGTGCCCGCGCATTCGCATGACGGTGACGAGGTTCGCGTCAAGGACATGGGAAACGCCGGCACCAACGGCAAGGCGTCGGGTGACTTCGTCTGCAGGGTCGGCGTCGCCTCCGAGCGCCTGAGCCGACGGCAGGCCCTTGGCTTCTACATGCTTGGACTTGCGCTTCCCTTCATCGCGCTTGGTGCGCTCGCCCGAACCCTCTCGGGCATGTGGCTCTTCATCGCCCTAGTCGTGGTCGGTGGACTCATCAACGCGTTCAGGGACGGCGTCATCCATCCTGTGGCCTGGTGGAGGCGGGGCTTTGCCTCCATTGTGAACGGCTTTTCCAATGCGCTGATCATGGCTGTCATCGTGGTGATGATGCAGTCGTGCTCGACGCTCGGCACGAGGGGCTACATGGGCTAGGAAGGCGGTGCGTGTCGGGTGTCGGGGGGCCGCTCGTTTCCCGACGGCGAATCGCGAGACGCATTGGTACGGCAACAGACTGAGCTTTCAGGAGAATGGTGAGATTGGCAGCGAGTCCTGACTACTACGAGATCCTCGGCGTTGGGCATGACGCCGACGCAAAGACGATCAAGCGCGCGTTTCTCAAGAAGGCGCGGACGCTCCACCCTGACGTCAACCAGGCGCCTGACGCCGAGCGTAAGTTCAAGGAGGTCAACGAGGCCTACTCGGTTCTCTCGGACGAGCGCAAGCGCTCGAACTACGACCGCTTTGGCACGCCGGACGGCCCTGGCGGCTTTGGGTCGGACTACGTTGACATGTCGGACATCTTCGGAGGCGGCTTTGGCGTCAGCGACATCTTCGAGTCGTTCTTTGGTGGGGGAGCGACGGGCGCCGCAGGCAGGGCGGCGAGGACGCGTGGACGTGACATGGGCATCACGCTGCGCGTCACGCTCGAGGAGGCGGCTGCGGGCTGTACGAAGACTATAGCCTACGATCGACTTGCGCCCTGCGACGACTGCGGGGGCAGCGGGGCTGCAGACGGCGGCCATGCCACAAGCTGTACGCGCTGCGGGGGCACGGGGCGTGTGATCGAGGTGCAACGGACGATCTTCGGTCAGATGCAGTCCCAGTCGGTCTGTCCGAGCTGCGGGGGCTCTGGCCAGGTCATCGACAAGCCCTGCGAGACCTGCGCGGGACAGGGAAGAGCGCCTTCTCGTGAGACAGTCGAGGTCAAGGTGCCGGCGGGTGTCCACTCGGGTCAGTCGATCTCGCTGCGTGGCAAGGGCGAGGCGGGCATACGCGCTGAGCGTGGTGGTGACCTCGTGGTAACGATCCAGGTGGAGGAACATGGACGCTTCGAGCGTCAGGGGGATGACCTCTTCTGCAGGGTGGAGATCGACTCGCTCGAGGCCATCGTTGGCATGACGCTTACCGTCCCAGGCATCCTCGACGAAGAGGTGGTCGAGGTCAGGGTGCCGGCGGGTTGCTCCTTTGGCGAACAGGTCAAGGTCACGGGATACGGCATGCCTAGGCTCGGCTCGCACGCCCGCGGCAGCCTGATCGCGATCGTGCAGGTGAGCGCCCCTCAAGGACTCACGAAAAGGCAGCTCGGTGCCATCCGCGAGATCGTCGGTGAGAGGAGGGCCGGGCGCGCTTCGGAGTCCCAGGTTGGCGACGAGGACAACGTTGGTGCCAAGAGGCGCGGATTCCGTGGTAGGAAGCGTCGGTGAGCGCTCCCAAGGTCGCCTTTGTCAACCTTGGTTGCAGGGTGAACCGCGATGAGCTCGACGACATCGCGGACACGCTCCTTGCGCTCGGCTGCGAGCTTTCGCCGAGCGCCGAGGCGGATGCTGTCGTCGTGAACAGCTGTGCCGTGACCGCCGAGGCCGAGGCCAAGACGCGCAAGCTCCTGAGGCGTATGGCAGCCCTTCCCCAGGCGCCTGAGGTTGTCGCGACGGGCTGTGCCGTGAACCTCTTTGCGGACGAGCTGAGGGGCCTCGCGCCTAACCTCAGCGTGGTCAGGGACAAGTCACAAGTCGCCACTCGCGTCTTGGAGCTTGTGGGTGCGCCCATAGGTGGCATAGATGACGCAGGCCTCCTTCGCGGCACGCCAACGGGTCGCACGCGCCTTGGCATCAAGATCCAGGATGGCTGTGACAGGCGGTGCAGCTACTGCATCGTGTGGAAGGCTCGAGGCCGCGCACGCTCCGTGGGCGCAGGGGAGGTCGTGCGTCGCGTGCGCCGAGCGAGCGGGCGGGGCTGTGCCGAGGTGGTCCTCTCGGGCATCAACATCGGCAGCTATGAGGCAGGCGGGCTTCGCCTTTCTGGCCTACTTTCGCTCCTCATGCGCGAGACCGACGTTCGTCGCGTTCGCATAGGTTCGATCGAGCCACCTGACGTCGGCGTGGAGCTGCTTGAGGTCATGGCTGCCAACCCCGAACGCATAGCGCCCTTCCTGCACATCTGCCTGCAGTCCGGCTCGGACGCGACGCTCAGTCGCATGGGGCGGGCCTATGACAGTGCCGTTTTCGCCCGCGCCGTGAAGACGGCACGCAGGATGCTCCCGGGCGTCGCGTTGGGGACTGATGTCATCGTGGGATTTCCCGGCGAGACAAAGGGGGAGTTCGAGCAGAGCCTTGCCTTCTGCCAAGAGATGGGCTTCTCGAGGATGCACGTGTTTCGCTACTCGAAGCGCCCGGGCACACCTGCCGCATCGGCGCCCGACCAGGTCGATCCGAGGCTTGTGGCCAAAAGGGGCGCACGCATGCGCGATCTCGCCCGCTCGATGCGACTTGAGGCGGCCAGCATGCTGCTCGGTACCGAGCAGCTCGTCGTCGTGGAGCGGCGAGGGCGGGGCGTCACGGGCGGTCTCTTTGACGTTCGCCTCGATCCGGCCGTAGCGGTGGGCACCCTCGTGCGGGCGACGCCCCATTCGCTTCTCCACGACGGAAGTCTCCTGGCGACCGTCGCGTGACGTGCGCCCTCGCTCTGGGTATGATGGGTGCGAGCAAGATAAGGGTTCCGAGCGAGGGACCAGAAGGGACGAGCGCAGTACATGCAGCCTACCCAGGTGCGCCTGACCATACCGGACACGATAGACCCCCTGCGGCTCATGGGTCCTGCCGACACGCTGTTGCGAAGGATCGAGGCGGCGTTTGATGCGATGGTCTCCGTTCGCGGCAATCAGATCCAGATCATCGGTCCCTCAGGGGAGGTCGATCAGCTGACCTCGACCTTCTCTTGCCTCATCCGCCTCATCGAGGCGGGAGAGCAGCCAACGGAGTCAGACGTCGACCTTCTCGTGGGACGGGTGAGGCGAGGCGCGCTCCAGGTGCCCGAACCCTCTCGGGACATCCTGCTCACTCACCGTGGTCGCCCCATCAGGCCCAAGACGGCAGGTCAGCAGCGCTACGTCGACTCCATCGCCCACAACACGATCACCTTTGGCATAGGGCCTGCCGGTACCGGCAAGACCTATCTGGCCATGGCCATGGCCCTGGCCGCGCTCAGACGCAAGGAGGTGGGTCGCATCGTGCTTGCGCGTCCCGTCGTTGAGGCGGGGGAGTCACTTGGCTACCTTCCGGGAACCTTACAGGAAAAGCTTGATCCCTACGTTCGCCCGCTTTATGACGCGCTCTTCGACATGTGCGACAGGGATCGGGGAAACGCCCTCATTGAGCAGGGCATCATCGAGATCGCGCCTCTAGCCTTCATGCGCGGTCGCACGCTGAGCGACTCCTTCGTCATCCTCGACGAGGCGCAGAACACAACGCATGACCAGATGAAGATGTTCCTCACGCGCCTGGGCCTCTCGTCTAAGTTCGTCATCACAGGTGACATGACCCAGCGCGACCTCCTCGGCTCGAACGGACTCAGGTCCGCTCGCGCGGTCCTCGTAGGCATGGATGACGTGGAGTTCGTCGACCTTGGTCTGGATGACATCGTGCGGCACAACCTCGTCACGAGGATCGTGGACGCCTATGGCAGGAGCGAGCGCCAAGATGCCCTTAGGCGTGACAGCTCCAGAGCCGGTGAGTGACGTGGCCTCGAACGTCGTGGACTTCTCGGTGGACGAGGGCGTGAAAAGCCCCGTGCCAAAGCGCGAGATCTGCCGCGTGGTCGACCTCGTGCTCGCACGGGAGGGCATCGAAAGACCCTGCATGGTCTCGGTGAGTGTCGTCACGGACGAACGAATGGCCCAGCTCAATCACAGGTGGCGTGGGAAGGACAGGGCGACCGACGTTCTCTCGCTTGAGTGCGAGCGTCCCGATGACGCCAACCTTGCGCCTGGGGAGCCCTGCGAGCTGGGGGATGTCATCCTCGCCCCAGCATACGTCGCGGCACAGGCCGCTCGCTTTGGCACGACGCCCGCCGACGAGTTCCTTCTCCTTCTCGTGCACGGCGTGCTGCACCTGCTGGGCTACGACCACCTTACGGACGAGGAGGCAGGGGTCATGGAGGCTCGTGAGGACGAGCTGCTGGCCCTCATCGGAGCTGCCGCGCCCACAGCTCACGTGACGCTCACCCGTCACGGAGAGGATGGGCTGCCATGATCCCTGGCAAGAGATTTCGCCATCCCTCGTTCAAGCGGAGTTTCCTCTTCGCGCTCCAGGGCTTCAGGACGGCGCTCTCGCAGGAGCGTAACCTCAAGGTCATGTGCGGTGTTGGGGCAGTGGCCATCGTGGCTGGGATCGCGTTGAGGCTCGACCCCTTGAGCTGGGCCATCGTTCTTCTCTGCTGTGGAGTCGTCATAGCCGGAGAGCTTTTGAACACCGCCGTCGAGACGATCATCGACCTCGTCTCCCCGGAGTTCCACCCGCTCGCGGGTCGCGCCAAGGACATCGCGGCGGCGGCTGTCTGGTCGCTCTCGGTGTTCGTCGCTCTTGCGGGGACCATCGTGTATGCAAACGCCCTCATGAGACTCTTGAGCTAAGGAGAGCAATGTCACGTGACGATTACACACCGACGCACTGCCCGAGCAGCCAAGAGGCGTTTCGCAGCGGCTTTGTCGCCTTGGTGGGCCGACCCAACGTGGGAAAGTCAACCCTGCTCAACGCTTGCTACGGGGCCAAGATCGCCATCACCTCCGATGTCGCCCAGACGACGCGCAGGCGCATGAGGGCCATTGTGAACACGGAGACGTCGCAGCTCGTGATCGTGGACACGCCTGGCCTGCACAAGCCCAAGGACGCTCTTGGCAAGGAGCTCAACAGGGCCGCGCTCGCCGAGCTTGCCGACATGGACGTCGTGGCGCTCCTCATTGACGCCACGAAGCCCGTGGGCAGGGGGGACGAGTGGGTGGCGGGTCGCGTCGAGGCCTCGGCGGCTCCCTTCAAGCTGCTCGTCGTGACCAAGGCTGACATCGCGGGGCCAGAGATGGTCGCATCCCAGCTCGAGAGGGCGTCTCGCCTCACGCGCTTCGACGATAGCTTGGTCGTGTCTGCGAGGGAGGGGTTCAACGTGGACACGTTTCTGGCGATCGTCAGTGAGCACCTGCCGCGAGGTCCCAGGTGGTTTCCCGACGGCATGGACGTAGACCTCACGGACGAGGAGCTCGTGGCCGAGTTCATCCGTGAGAAGGCCCTCCTCAACCTGCGTCAGGAGCTGCCGCACTCCGTGGGTGTGACCTGCGACGAGATCAGCTGGGCGAAGGACGGGCACGCCTCTGTCGCGGCTACGGTCATCGTCGAGCGAGAGGGGCAGAAGGGCATCGTGATCGGTCGCGGGGGCTCCATGATCAAGAGGATTGGCACCGAGGCCAGACGAGATGTCGAGAGGCTCTTGGGCGCGAGCTGCTTCTTGGACCTGCGCGTGCAGGTGCGTCCCGGGTGGCGGCGCGACCGGAGTGAGATCCGTCGCATGGGCCTTGCCGTGGACGAATAGCCATGGCCTCGCGCACGCGTCGGCTCAGCTGCATCGTTCTCAGGCGCACCAAGCTCGCCGAGCAGGACCTCATCCTGACCATGCTTGCCGCATCTGGCGAGGAGGTGCGTGCCGTCGCCAAGGGCGCGCGTAGGCCGGGAGGGCGCCTTGCCTCCCGCTCCGAGCTCTTCTCCGAGGTTGACCTGCTCCTTGCCAAGGGCAGGGGTGCCCTCGAGGTCGTCTCGGAGGCGACGCTCGTGAACGCACACGCCAAGATTCGCGGAGACTTCGCGCGGGTGAGTGCCGCGAGCGTCGTGGCGGAGCTCGCCTGTCTCACCTGCCTCCAAAACAGCGAGGACCCCTTTTTGCATCCGATCTGCTCGAAGGCACTCGCGTGCCTTGAGCGGGCCTGCGACCAGCGGCAGCTGGACCTCATCGTCGCTGCCTACGTGATGAAGGTGCTCGCGCACTGTGGCTGGAGACCCGAGCTTATGCAGTGCATCTCCTGTGGCGATGCGGAGGTCAGCTACCTCTCGGCCCAGATGGGCGGCACGCTTTGCTCGAGCTGCGCCAAGGACGTGCCTGGGGCGCAGCGGCTGGAGCGCTCGGAGCTTGTCTGGTTAAGAGCGCTCATCACGTCGACCTTTGACGAGCTGCTTGCGGCTGGACCGGACCTCAAGACCTCGAGCGCGCTCGTCCTTCTCGCGCACGTTTGGGCGACGACGCAGCTCGACTGCCGCCTGCGTGCCTACGAGTTCATGCTGAGCTCCTAGCGCCCACGAGCGGCCCTTCAGCTCGAAGGTGGGCCCCCTCAAGAGACGCCGGAATCGCTCAGACGGTCTTCGAGATGCAGCTCGTGCTCATAAAGGACGACTGCCGACAGCTGGGGATTTCGTGCGCGATCTCATCGGGGGTGTCGATCGCGTCGCGAATCGTGGTGCGTGAGGGGCCCGTGGCCGCCGAGCTAGCGTCTGGTAGTGCTCTCTCCCGATGTCCCGAGCCGCACTGTCCCACGGTCCTGCCACTCGGCGCCATCGAGTGGCAGGCACATCGCGCACTCGGCGCCACCGAGTGGCGCGGGAGTCAGCATACGCGCAGTTGCTAGGAAATATTGTGCCACTCGGCGCCACCGAGTGGTGCGGCTGAGCCCCACAGACCCAGTGCCCGTGCCCCGCGCGTCTCTCCCGGGGGCGCCTCAGGCAAGGTTACGACAAGACGCCCGAGCTGGCGGGAGGGGGCGTGCGGACTGCCCGCCGACAAAGCTCCGCCGTACCGGCCTGAGAAGGCGTCACTGGCCCACCCATGAAAAGTAACCCGTAACGTAGGAAGAGGGGCATTCTGGGGAGATTTCCACTGCGCGTCTTAGGCCGACGCCTCACATGCTATCCTTCCTCCGTCCTACCTCGTACCGAGAGGCTCGCTTAGCCAGGCGGCCGTCCCAGTTCGGGGCGAATCCACGCGAAAGGCGGTTACGACATGGCAGTCACCAAGGAACGCAAGGCAGAGCTCATCAGGCAGTATGGCAAGGACGAGAGAGACTCCGGCTCCTCCGCCGTGCAGGTTGCCATCCTGACGGAGCGCATCAAGGGCCTGACTGAGCATATGAAGGCTCACAAGAAGGACTATCATACCCGTCGCGGTCTTCTCACTCTCGTCGGACAGCGCAGGCGTCTCCTCTCCTACATCAAGAAGCAGGACGTTGAGGCCTACCGTAGCCTGATCAGGAGCTTGGGCATCCGCGACAACATCCAGTAGCGCAACGTGCGACGAACTTGGGGAGCGCCTTCGGGCGCTCCTCTCACATGACGGCCCGTCTGCAATGGGGCAGACGGAGATAAAGAGGAAACGCAATGACAAAGATCACACACGAGTTCGACCTCTACGGCAAGCACTATGCCCTCACGACAGGCGAGCTCGCGAAGCAGGCAACCGGCGAGTGCCTGGTGTCCTGCGGAGACTCGACGGTCAACGTGACCGTCGTCGTCTCCAAGGAGCGAAAGAGCTACGACTTCTTTCCGCTGACGGTCGACTTCATCGAGAAGATGTATGCCGTGGGGCGTATCCCCGGCGGCTACCTCAAGCGCGAGGCGCGTCCCTCCGAGAAGGCGACCCTCACCGCGCGCATGATCGACCGCCCCATTCGTCCGTCCTTTCCCGACGGCTTCAGGAACGAGGTACAGATCGTCGCCATGCCACTTGTGGCCGATCAGGTGAACTCCGTTGACACCATCTCGATCATGGGAGCCTCAGCTGCACTCAGCGTCGGGGGAGTGCCCTTCGAGGGACCGCTCGCGGGCGTGCGCATCGGTCGTGACAGCCAGACGGGCGAGTTCATCGTAAACCCCACCTACGAGGAGCGTGACCAGTCCGACCTAGACCTGGAGCTTGCGGGGTCTGCGACCTTCATTTCTATGCTCGAGGCGGGTGCCGAGGAGATCTCGGAGGACGACATGCTTGCCGCCATGGCCTTCGGCCAGGAGGCCATCGCCGCCTTCTGCGCGGAGCAGAAGGCGTTTCTCGCCAAGGTCGAGGCGCAGGACGGTCCCATCGCGACAAGGGAGTACCTCCTCGACGGGCCCAGCGAGGAGGTTCACGATCGCGTGTTCGCCCACTTTGGCGAGATGGAGGCTGCTCTCAGCCACGCTGACAAGTCCTCGCGCATAGGCAGGGTCGAGGCACTCAAGGAGGCGATCGCGGCCGAGTTCAGCGATGAGGAGCAGCTCCAGTGGGAGCGTGCCATCCCAGCTGAGCTCAAGGGTCTCGAGAAGCGCGCCATGCGCAAGATGGTCGTCGAGCGCGGTGAGCGCGTCGACGGACGTTCGGCCACCGAGATTCGCCCCCTCATGGTGAAGCCAAACTACCTGCCGCTCGTCCATGGCTCCGGGCTCTTCCAGCGTGGACAGACCCAGGTCCTCTCCGTGGCCACGCTCGGCATGCTTAACGAGTGGCAGCGTCTCGACACCATCGAGCCGGTCGATGGGAAGCGCTACCTCCATCACTACAACTTCCCGCCCTTTTGTACCGGCGAGACCGGCCGCATGGGTGCGCCCAAGCGTCGCGAGATAGGCCATGGTAACCTGGCCGAGCGTGCCCTTCTGCCGGTGATTCCCAGCGAGGATGACTTCCCCTATACCATTCGCGTTGTCTCCGAGGTTATGGAGTCCAACGGTTCCTCTTCGATGGCGTCCACCTGTGGTTCGACGCTTGCACTCATGGATGCGGGCGTACCCATCAAGCGTCCTGTCTCGGGTGTCGCGATGGGTCTCATCCAGGAGGAGGGCAAGACTGCCGTTCTCACCGACATCCAAGGTCTTGAGGACTTCCTCGGCGACATGGACTTCAAGGTCTGCGGCACTGCCAAGGGCATCACGGCCATGCAGATGGACAACAAGGCCACGGGTCTCACGCCCGAGATCCTGCGTGAGGCGCTCATGCAGGCGCACGAGGCCCGTCTGCGCATCCTTGACGCGATGCTTGAGCAGATCCCGGCTCCGCGTGAGACTACCAAGAAGAGCGCGCCTTCCATCATCAGCCTTGCCATTCCCACGGACAAGATTCGTGATGTCATCGGCTCCGGTGGTAAGGTCATCCGCGGTATCCAGGACGACACGGGTGCCACAGTCGACATCCAGGAGGACGGTACCGTCTTCATCGCAGGCACCGGTGGGTCTGACGAAGACGCTGCCGAGCGCATCAGGGCCATCATCAAGGTCCCCGAGATGGGCGAGGAGTACACCGGTCGTATCGTGAACATCCAACCCTTCGGGGCCTTCGTCGAGCTACTTCCCGGCAAGGATGGCCTTCTCCATATCTCGCGCGTCGCCAATGGCCGCGTCGAGCGAGTCGAGGACGTGCTCAGCATCGGTGACGAGGTGCGCGTCAAGGTCATCGAGATCGACGAGAAGGGCAAGATCTCCCTTGATCGTCTTGACAGGCCTGACGTCTCTGCCTCTGGGAGGACCCGCGAGCATAGTGGCGAGCGTCGCGAGCGGACGGGTGAGCACCGCAGTCGCCGTCCTGGCGACAAGGGGCGTGGGACCATGGACCACAAGGGTGCCAATGGTCGCCAGCCGCGTCGCCACCATGAAGGCTAGACTGGGGCTGGATTCGGGGTCCTACGGATGGGCCCCCAGCTGTCTACCATCCGCTCATCCTGCGAAACCGTCACCTGCTATTTGCCTAAATTGACTTCGCCTGTGGCCGTTGCAAGAAGCTTTGGAGGCATCTGGCAGCGGGACCGAAACGTCCGGGGATATCGGTAGGGTGTGCACTGCCACTCGCCGGTGAACGTACAGTGGTGGAGCGTTCAGGTCCGAGTGGCAGTGCGACAGGCGCGTTCGGGTACGCTCAGTGCCGAGTGGCAGTGCGGGTCACACTGCCAAGTGGCGTCGAGCGTGCCGCAACGGTACGCTCAGGGCCGAGTGGCAGTGTGACAGATACGCTCGGGTACGCTCGGGCCCGAGTGGCAGTGCGGATCACACTGCCACTCGCCGGTGAACGTGCGGGGGTGGAGCGTTCAGGCCCGAGTGGCAGTGCGACCGGTACGCTCAGGGTCGAGTGGCAGTGCGACAGGCGCGCCCGGGTACGCTCGAGGCCGAGTGGCAGTGCGGATCACACTGCCATTCGCCGGTGAACGTGCGGAGGTGGAGTGTTCAGGCTCGAGTGGCAGTGCGTCCGGTACGCTCAGGGTCGAGTGGCAGTGCGCCCGGGTACGCTCAGGCCCGAGTGGCAGTGCGACAGGCGCGCCCGGGTACGCTCGAGGCCGAGTGGCAGTGCGGATCACACTGCCACTCGCTGGTGAACGTACAGGGGTTGAGCGTTCAGTGCCGGGTGGCAGTGCGTCCGGTACGCTCAGGGGTAGTTTGGCAGCGCATGCCGGGGCCTGCTCTAGATCTTAGCCGGGGATGGCCTTTCACGAGAGGAATCTCTTGGCAGGCAGGACGGTTTCTCAATTAGCTGGTCAAGCTGGTCTGTTCCGCACCTCCCACATGCAACGGGTCCCGGCGACGCGATCCGACTCCTGGCGGGCGCGTCCGCCGCAAGGCCATGGTGACCGCTGAGGCCAGATTTGTCAGTTGTATCAGCTGGCCTTGTAGTATCCTCTACCTGTTAATTAATTGAGCGAGGGATGGTGCGAACGATGTATTGTCTGAATTGTGGTAGGGAGTTGAGTCCGGGCACTTCCTTCTGTGCGAGCTGCGGTACTCCCGTGCAAGCTCAGGGCATTCCCCAAGTAGCGCCCGCCGCCCCTACCCCCCAAGCGGCCACCGCAGCGGTCCCTGTAGCCCAGAGCGCTCCCCAAGCCACGACTTCGCCTGGGACATTCGCTCCTCGGGGCGTCGCGCAACCGTACGGACAGCGTCAGCAGCCCTACAGCGGTTTCGCCGGCACGGCGGGTACAGTTGCCGGCTCGGTGGGGATAGTTTTTGGTCTGAGTTTCTCCCAGCTCATCGCCGTTATCGCGGCGATCACTGGTCTTCTCCTCTTCGTATTTTCTCCGTGGCTTGATCTGCCTGTCGCCGTTACTGCTCGGAGCTTCGGCATTACGGGTATTCCCTCGTCCTTGCGCATGAGTGTCGTCGTCTCGCTCAGCGAGTTCTCTACTTTGGCTAATACCTCTGACGTCGGTAAGCTGTCGGCGTTGTTTAATGGTGGCATGACGCTCATTTGTACGCTGTGGCGTCTCTCCATCATCTTCACCGTATATTGCACCGTAAATGTCATCCGTTACAAGAAGGAGACTCTTCTCCTCCAAGTCGCGCTGGGCATCATGATGGCGACAGCCCTGTTCTGGGTCATCGGTGTGAGCATTGCAAACGGCGACACCCTCCAAGTTATCGCGCCCGCGTGGGGTGCTATCGCTTCCTTCATCGTCTGTGGGCTCGGGCTCGGGGGGGAGCGTCTTCTTTGGCCTTGGCGAGAGACAACGGCATTGAGCAGAGCTTTAAGAGTTGCGAGATAGCAGGGGGCATCCCATCCATGCAGTCGGATGATAACGAACCCTCTATTAGTAACATCACTATACTCGCTGGTAAGATGATACTTTTTTCAGATACTTAATTTGATGTTGTAGTATCCTCTCACTGTCAGTTAACTTACCTGAGGAACGGTGCATTCGATGTATTGCCTGAATTGCGGTAAAGAGCTACGGCCTGGTGTCGCCTTCTGTGCGAGCTGCGGAGCGCCCGTGCAAGCTCAGGACGCTCCCCAAGCGCCGCCCGCCGCCCCCGCCCCCCAAGCGGCGCCTGCCGCAGTCCCTGTAGCCCAGAGCGCTCCCCAAGCTATGGTTTCGCCTGGGGCATTCGCCCCTCAAGGTGTCGCGCAACCATATGGGCAGCAGCCCTACGGTGGCTTCACCGCTGCGGCAGGTACGGTTGCCAGCCCTGTGGGCACGGTCTCTGGTCTGAGCTTCTCTCGACTCATCGCCATCGTTGCGGCGATCGCAGGAATCTTCCTCTTCGTGCTCTCTCCATGGCTGGAGTTACCTATCGTCCCCTTTGCGAGGACTCTTGGTTACTCGAGTCTTTTTACGGGTTTCCCCTCGTCTCTTCGCATGGGTTCCATCGTCTCGCTCAACGACCTCTACTCCGTGTGGCTGGGCCAGGCTTTCCAAGGTAGCAGCGTGCCCGTGTCGGTCAACAGTACCATCAGTGGTGGCGGCATGACGTTCGTGTGCGTAGTGTGGCAGCTGTCTATCATTTTTACCTCGTATTGCGTCGTGAGCGCCATACGCCACAAGGGAGAGGTCCTTCCCCTTCGGATTGCACTGGGTGTTATGGCTGCGATCGCCCTCTTCTGGATTATCAGCGTGAGCATGGCAAATGGTAGCATCATCAGTGAGCTGAGGATGCACTACAGCAGCTCATCGAGTAGCTATGGTCAGTTGCTCTACACAGAGAATGCCATTGCGCCGGCGTGGGGTGCCATCGTCTCCCTCATCGTCTGTGGGCTTGGGCTGGTGGGAAGCATCTTCTTTGGCATTGGCGAGAGGCAGCGGCGTTGAGCTAAGCGTGGTTGATTGTTGACAACCAGAGGTTCGCATGCCGGACAGGGTACTCTAGTACCTACGCAAGGGAGATGATGATGGGATTTCTAGATGATCTGAGCGATTCCTTCAGCGACGCGAAGGCTGCCGTTGGACGCTCCACAAGCACGATGAAGCTTAACTCCCAGCTGAACGAGATCAAGAGGCGTCGAGAGGGTCTCGTCACTCAGCTTGGTGCAAGCCTCTATGATGTCACCAAGGATGATCCGAAGCTGCGCGCCGGGAGGGAGGCCCTCTATGACGGCATCGCGCAGTGTGATATCGAGCGCAGTCAGATTAGTGCCCAGATCGCTCAGATCGAGGCACAGGCGCAGCAGATGGCGACCTACACCTGTCCGCGTTGTGGGACCAAGGTCCCGGCGTCCAACCAGTTCTGTGCTGGCTGTGGCCTTCCTGTGGCGGATGTCATCGCCGCTAGCACCACGATGGCAGTGCCACAGGCGGCGCCTGCAGGCACCGCTCACGCATGTCCGTCCTGCGGTGCTCCCGTCGAGAGTGGTGACACGTTCTGCATGAGCTGCGGGACGAGGCTTGGTCCGGCAAGTGCGCCTCAGGCTGCCCCCACCCAGCCTGCCAGCTGATCGACAGGAGTCAAACGAGTCGGTTCTTTCTCAGCGCGGTGTCGGGGATGGTGCCCCTATCGTAAAAGCGCAGTTATGCTCTGCGACGTGGGGGGTGCACCTGTGTGGCGCGAGCCTATGCGCCGAGGGATCGCGCCCAAGGCGTACGAGTCGCGCCATCCCCTCCACGCCAAGCTCCTGTGCAAACATCAGGTCCCTTGCATCAAGACGTACGAGGGTGCCGTGTGCCTCGAAGACACTTCCTCGCTGCTCTGTAGTAATTGCAAGTCAGTGTCATGTGAGATATCGATGGGCTCACAGGGGCTACAATGAGCGAAACGCGAATGTGTTTGACGCCGCCGAGCGTCATTAGAGGATATAGAGCACGTGAGGCGAAGCATCGAGAAAGGACTTCCCGCAGACATGGCAAAAAATCAGACTTCCCTGAGGATCATTCCTCTGGGTGGGCTCGATGGCATTGGCAAGAACATGACTGCCTTCGAGTATGGCAATGATATGGTCCTCGTTGACGCGGGGCTCATGTTCCCCGATGACGAGCAGTTGGGTGTTGATCTCGTTCTGCCCGACTACTCCTATGTGCTCGAAAACGAACATAAGCTCAGGGGCATTCTCATCACGCATGGCCACGAGGACCATATAGGAGCGCTCCCATACCTGCTCATGGACCTGAGCCGCAAGGTTCCCATCTACTCGAGCAAGCTGACGCTCGGTATCATCGAAGGCAAGCTCTCAGAGCACAGGCTCAATGCTCCGAGGTTTCGCGAGGTCCAGAACGGGGCCCACATTAACCTCGGCGCATTCAGCATTGACTTCTTTTCGATGACGCACTCCATTCCCGCTGCGCTTGGCATATACATGAGGACTCCGGCAGGCTCGGTCCTGCATACAGGAGACTTCAAGCTCGACCAGACGCCCATCGATGGTGTGTTGCCCAACTACCAGGCGATCTCCCGCTTCTCCACGATGGGAGTGGATCTTCTGCTCTCGGACTCGACAAACGCCACCCGTCCTGGCTACACGCCGTCAGAGGCGGTGGTCGGTCCGTCCCTGCGTCACATCATCAAGAATGCTACGGGTAGGGTCTTCGTCGCATCGTTCTCGAGCCACATACACCGCTTGCAGCAGGTGTGCGATGCGGCCATCGCCGTCGGCCGCAAGGTCGTCGTGACGGGGCGCTCGATGGTCAACACCACTCGCGTCGCCCGCGATCTGGGTTATCTCAAGATCGCTCCGGAGGATCTCATCGACGCCTATGACGTCCAGGACATCCCCGATGACAGGATTGTCGTCCTCTGCACGGGTAGTCAGGGCGAGCCAATGAGCGCTCTCTCACGCATGGTCAACGGCGACCACAAGTCACTCACGGTCACATCCAGCGACACGGTGATTATCTCGGCGACACCCGTCCCTGGTAACGAGAAGAGCGTGCAGAGCGTTATCAACGCGCTCTCCAAGATAGGTTGCACCATCCATGACCGATCAACGACGGTGGTGCACGTCTCGGGTCATGGTAGCCAAGAGGAGCTCAAGCTCATGCTCGCGATGACGCGGCCTCGTTACTTCATGCCGGTTCACGGTGAGGCCGTACACCTGCGTGCGCATGCCAAGCTCGGTGAGGCCCTGGGCATCCCCAGGGACCACATCTTCATTGCCGATAACGGCGACATGCTCGAGATGTCAAACGGCAGGGTCAGGTGGGGCGAGCCTGTCGAGTCGGGGGTTGTCTACGTGGACGGCCTCTCCGTGACCGGCGATGACCCCGTCGTGTTCCGTGATCGCCAGAAGCTCGCAAGCGACGGGATCGTGACCTGCGTCGTTACCGTCTCGAGGCGTGGGGGTAGAGTGGGAGACGTCGCCATAACATCCAGGGGCGTCACCTTTGACTCCGATGAGCTCATCGGTGATGCGCAGAGACTCGTCAAAGACCAGGTGTCGGAGAGTTCTCGCAAGAGTGGCGGCAACTTGGAGACCCTGAGAAAGGCTGCCAGGAACTCGCTCTCGAACTACCTGTGGGACAAGACGCACACCCGACCCATGGTCATACCTATCGCCATGGAGGTCTAGTGGCACATGACTGCACTACGCAGATCAAACGCGGCACAAATACGGAGAATGAGCGACGAGAAAAGCTCCACTACGGCGCGACAGTCCGCAGGGAGCATTCGAGGGACCATCAAGGGCTATATCGTCGGCATCGCACTCATCGTGTGTGCCGTCGCCATGGTCGCTTCGCTTGTGGTGCCCTCGGGTGCCATCGTTACACGGACGATGGCGTGGCTCCTCAGGCTCTGCTTTGGTCGGGCGGCGATCCTCTTCCCGACGGCGCTCGTCGTCTTTGCGCTCGGTTTCTTCTTTGAGGAGGGGGGACCTATCTCCAAGCGCTCCATCGTCGGCATGAGCATGATCATCCTGGCCATCCTCGGCCTGCTCTCCATCAACATGCCGCTGGTTGAGTCTCATCCCGAAGCCGTCGTCAACCCTCCCGTGGTCGAGCTCTACGGCGGCTATGTGGGCGGTGCCCTCGCGTGGCTGCTCCTCGTGAGCGTCGGCAGGGCTGTCGGTAACATCATCCTTGCGGGCGTCATCATCGTTGGTGCGGTGGTGGGCGACTTCTCCGTCTTGAGGCTGGCGGGTAGGGTCAGAGAGACAGTTCGTGGGGTGAGGGAGGCGCGTAGCGTCGCGCACGAGAGGCGCATGGATCAGGTTGGGGCCTATGGTACGGGGACGCCCACACCCGTTAAGGAGGAAGATCCCGCGCCCACGACCTTCCTCGGAGCAAGAAAGACGACCGTTCTGAGGCGCGACTTGGAGGCGGAGGACGATTCCGCAGAGGCGAGTGAGCCCTTGCGGGAGCGTGCGTCCGGCCCATTGGGCCTCTTGGGGCGCCTGCGCCATCGCGATGGAGGCGAAACGGCTCCTGCTCCGGCAGACGTGGCGCCACCGCTGGATGCCACGCGCGTGAGAGATGCACCTGTCGAGGCTGCGCGTGCGGGATCGATCCCATCCTTCCTCGAGGAGGCTGCCAGGGGCAGGTCTTCCAAGCGAAGCAAGGCAAGGCGTCGCGACCCGATCCACAAGGATGGCGGGAGTGCCCAAAGAGAGTCGAGACGTGCCGCGACAGCCGCGATGCCGGCCGCCCGTCCTGGTGACGCTGCCGAGGACTTCGAGCTGCCGCCCTTCTCGATGCTCTCCTCAAATCCCAACAGCGCCTCGAGCGCGAGCAGTAAAGACGAGCTTGATCACACCATGGCACGCCTTCAGGGGACGCTCGAGGAGTTTGGCCTTACGAGTAAGGTCGTCGACTACATCTCGGGTCCCCTCGTCACGACGTTTCGGGTCGAGATGGGCGAGGGAGAGCGTGTGAACAAGATCCGCACCCTCGAGGACGACATCGCACTCACGCTCGCTGCCGAGAAGGTCCGTATCTTCGCACCCATCCCCGGCACATCGTTTGTGGGTATCGAGATACCCAACAAGACCCGTCAGAACGTTCATCTGGGTGATGTGCTGCCCTACGCCACCGGAGGTTCTCTTGAGGTAGCCATCGGTCGCGACTCCGCAGGCAAGCCCGTCATCGCCGACATCTCTAAGATGCCGCACATGCTCGTCGCGGGGACCACGGGCTCGGGCAAGTCCGTCATGATCAACTCCATGATCATGTCCCTGCTCATGCGCACGACACCCAGTCAGGTGCGCCTCATCATGATCGATCCCAAGCGCGTTGAGTTCTCGGCCTATAACGGCCTGCCGCACCTCTACGCACCTGTCGTGACGGAGCCCAGACAGGCTGCGAGCGCCCTCTCGTGGGCCGTCTCCGAGATGGAGCGTCGCCTCAAGGTCTTCCAGAAGGCGGGCGCTCGTGATGTCAAGGTCTACAACCGCATGTGCAGCTCAGGCAAACTTGCCGAGATGGACAACCCGCCTCAGCCCATGCCCCTTCTCGTCGTGATCATCGATGAGCTCTCGGACCTCATGATGGTCGCCGGCAAGGACGTCGAGGCGTCCATCGTCCGCATCGCGCAGCTCGCCCGTGCTGCGGGTATCCACCTTGTCATAGCCACGCAGCGTCCCTCCGCGAACGTCGTGACCGGTCTCATCAAGTCGAACATCGACAGCCGCGTGGCCCTCAAGGTTTCCTCGGGCATCGATTCGCGTGTCATCCTCGATGAGACCGGCGCCGAGCGACTGCTCGGAAACGGCGACATGCTCTTCAAGGACAGAGGGCTCACTCCGAGGCGCGTTCTTGGCTGCTACACCTCGGACAATGAGATCAACAGTGTTGTCGAGTTCATCAGGAGTCAGGCGGAGCCCGACTACCATGAGGAGATACTCTCGCAGGTTGTGCCTGGACAGCCCGGTGCTCAGGGGGGTGCGGGGGCGGATCCCGATGATCCGTATGACCCCCTCATCTGGGAGGCTGCCCAGATCGTGGTCGACTCCCAGCTCGGCTCGACCTCGGGACTACAGAGAAGACTCAAGGTCGGCTACGCGCGTGCTGGTAGAATCATGGACATGCTTGAGACCAAAGGTGTCGTCGGACCGCCCGACGGGTCAAGGCCACGGGAGGTCCTTCTTGACACAGAGGGGCTCGAGGAGCTGAGAAGCCAAGAGGAAGCATATAGGGGGGTGTAGAGGCAATGGCACGTCCGCGTTTCAGCGAGATGCTCGTCGAGAGGCGCAGGAAGCTCGGCCTCTCCATCAAGCAGGCTTCCTCAGTGCTCCGGCTCAAGGAACAGGTCCTCGTCGCCTTCGAGGAGGGTGACTTCGCAAGCATGCCCAAGAGTGGCTATGCCCAAGGCATGCTCGCGTCCTACGCACGCTACCTCAGCCTCAACCCACGCGTCATCACACGCCAGTTCAGTTCTGATCTCTCCGATTGGGAGGACATGGGTGGACGAGAGCGGGCCATGGACTGGGACGAGAACGAATCTCTGAGGAGGGGCGCGCTCAACCGCAAGACCTACCAGGGTACAAGAGGGCTCCTTCCGGCCTCTGGCGGCTATGCGGGTGACCTCGACAGCTTCGCCACGACATCTCGGGTGCGCCCCAAGGGTCAGAGCAGCTTGGCTGCTGAGGGGGACGATGCACCCAGCCGGCCGACCGACCTCGAGGGTCGCCGCTACACCTCGCGTGACATCGCTGCGGAGGCGCAAGACAGGCCAAACTCCCGCTACGTTCGCACGAGGACGAGGCAGACGCGTGGTGAGAGGGCCCGGCGCGGGCGTGGGTCCCAGCTGCCCCCCGATCGCGAACGCATTACCAGGAGGGATGTCACTTCCGACGACTTCACGGATGACCTGCGCTATGGATCGGCCAACCCATACGAGGCAGCCTCGACGACGACGGGGCGCAGATCCTCTCGAAACATCGCCAAGGTCGACAGGCCAAACGTCAGGCGTCGCCGATCGACTGCACGGACGCAGAGCTCGCGAGCGCGCGGGCGGGACCGAAGCGGCGGCGTCGTGAGCGTCTTTGGGGGTGACACGAGGAACATCGTCCTCTTCGTGGTATTCGTGACCATAGTGCTGACGGCCATCATCATCATGTCCATCGGATCCTGCGTGCGTAATAACAACACTGACACGAGGACGGTCGCTACGAATACGATGCAAACGACTGCTGGGTCGACGACGGCGCGAGACACGGGTAACTCGACCGGTGAGGGTAACGGCGAATCGGATAACTCGTCTGACGCCCCAAGCGACACTGACTTGTCAGGCAACAAGGATGGCGAGGACGAGAAGACCGTGGTGAGCGTCTCGGTAGCCAAGGGGGAGATCTCTTGGGTCGAGATCAAGTGCGACGGCATTAGTGAGGTCGCAGAGCAGATCACAGGGCCTTGGAAGCAGTCGTATACCGTAACGGAGGCCATATCCATTTCGGTCAACAACATCTCTGCCGTGACTGTGGCAAAGAACGGAAAGACGCAGAGCTTCGACTCGAAGACATCGGGCATCGGATCGATTACGATCAAGGGCACAAAGGTATCCTCAAGCGAGGACGACGAGGACTCTGATACCTCCTCTGACTCTAGCTCGAAGAGCGGGTCATCAGGCAGCTCGGGTTCCAAAACGGACTCTGGCAAGTCGTCGAAGTCGGACTCTGGCAAGACGTCGAAGTCAGGCTCTGGCGACAGCTCGAGCTCCAGTGGGACGTCGAAGTCAGACTCTGGCGACAGCTCGAGCTCCAGCAGCACGTCAGGCTCTCGCACCAAGGGCGGCACGACGTCATCGAAGGGCTCGAGGTAGGAATATTCATCACGCGCGACAAGGAGTGCGGCATGGCAAAGGAATCAAGCTTCGACATCGTCTCGAACGTCGATGTGCAGGAGGTCAGCAACGCCCACCAGCAGGCAGTCCGCGAGCTCACGCAGCGCTACGACCTCAAGCAGACGGGCGCGACCATCGAGTTTTCGAAGAAGGACGAGACGCTCACCGTGAGTGCGCCATCTGAGTTTGTTTGCGGACAGGTGCGTGACGTCCTTACGAGCAAGCTTGCCAAACGGCAGATCGACCTCGCTGCCCTCAGGTGGGGAAAGGTGGAGCCTGCGGCGGGAGCGTCGGTCCGTCAACGCGCGGTCTTGGTTCAGGGCATCGATACGGACATCGCAAAGAGGATCGCGAAGGATATCCGTGATCTCAAGCTCAAGTGTAGACCTTCCGTGGAGGGCGACAAGCTGCGCGTGAGCTCTCCCTCGCGTGACGTGCTGCAGCAGGTCATCGCCGCAGTGAGGGAAGGTGACTATGGTCAGCCGCTCCAATTCGTCAACTACAGATAGCGTTGCCCTGCGCCCTGTGGCCCGCTGCCTTTTTGTGACGCTTGGCTGCGCAAAGAACGAGGTAGACACGGATCGCATGCGGGCGCTGCTGCTCAGGGCGGGCTTCTCGGAGGCCTATGACGTCGATGGCGCTGATGTCGTCCTGATCAACACCTGCTCGTTTCTCAGCTCGGCCACGACAGAATCGATCGAGACGACCCTAGAGCTCGCTGATGACGTCAAGGCGGGCAGCACAAGACGTCCGATCATCATGTGTGGCTGCGTTCCCTCTCGCTATGGGAGCCAGCTTGTTCCTGATCTGCCAGAGGTCTCCGCCTTCGTTCGCGCCGACGAGGAGGACGGCATCGTTGCGGTTGTCTCAAGCGTCTTGGGTATCGAGCGCGAGCGAACGGGTCCCTATGGCGTATGCATAGCCGACAGGTCGTTTCTGAGGACGATCGAGGGCACGAGCGCCTACGTCAAGATATCAGAGGGCTGCGACAGGTTCTGCAGTTTCTGTGCCATCCCCCTCATTCGCGGCAGCTATGCCTCGCGTCCGCCCGATGAGATCTTCGCCGAGGTTCGTGCCCTCATGGAGGGGGGCGTCCGTGAGATCATCCTCATCGGGCAGGACACCGGCATCTGGGGGACTGACCTTCCGCAGGCGCTCAGTCTGGCATGGCTTTTGCGAGAGGTCGCGAGGGTCATGCGTCCCTTTGGCGGCTGGGTGCGTGTGCTGTACCTGCAGCCCGAGGGCATGACCGACGAGCTCATCGCGGCCATACGGGATGTCCCGGAGGTGCTGCCCTACATTGACATCCCCATACAGCACTGCAACGAGCGTATACTCAAGCGTATGGGCAGGAGTGGGTCCGCGCGGGAGCTGAGGCAGCTCTTCTCCCGTCTCAGGTCCGAGATCGACGGGATGGTTCTTAGGACGACGGGGCTCGTGGGCTTTCCCGGCGAGACCGAGCAGGAGTTCGAGGAGCTTGTCGACTTCATGCGGGAGGAAGAGTTCGACTACATGTCCGTGTTCGGCTATTCGCGCGAGGAGGGAACCAGAGCGGCCACGATGCCCGGCCAGCTGTGTGACGAGGATAGGCTCGAGCGCGAGCAGAGGCTGCATGACGTGGCAGAGGAGCTCGGCTTTGCCGCAACCGCCTCCCATGTGGGCGAAGTCGTTGACGTCATCATCGATGGCGTCGAGGGGGGAACACCCGACGGCGAGCTCATAGGTCATGCATGGTTTCAGGCACCCGATTGTGACGGGGCGGTCCACATCGCCTCAGGTGAGGCGAGCGTCGGTGATGTCGTGCGCGTGCGTCTCGTGGGTTCGTTTTGCTACGAGCTCGACGGCGAGATCCTTGAGGGCTAGGGGCGAGCGGTATGTCAGCGAAGAGCATCTGGACCCCTGCCAACATCGTGACCTGTATTCGCGTGGCGCTCGTACCGCTCTGGCTGCTCGCAGCCGAGTTCGTGGCGAGCCCGCCCAATCAGGGGCTAAGCCTCGGCTCGCTTGCGGTTGCGCTCTTCTACGTCTTGCTTGCCCTTACCGACAAGCTCGATGGTCACCTGGCGCGAATCAGGGGAGAGGAGACGGTCTTCGGCCAGTTCCTCGACCCCATCGCAGACAAGCTCGTGGTCGTCGTGTCCCTCTGCTACCTGCTCGAGATTGGTGTGGTGAGCCCGTGGGTGCTGCTCATCGTCGTGGCACGCGAGTTTCTTGTGTCGGGCCTGCGCATGGTCGTGGCTGCCGACGGGGAGGTCATAGCCGCCAGCTCGCTCGGAAAGTGGAAGACGGCTATGACCATGGTGTCCATCTCGGGCCTTCTGATGTGCTGCGCGCTTCCAGAGGGTGACCCTGTCGATATGCTCGGGCTGCTCTTTCAGGTATTACTTGGCGTGGCCATGCTGCTCACCGTATGGTCGGGCGCAGACTACTTCATGAGGTCCTGGCACGTGATTGAGAGGGGTAGCTGATGCACGGGTGCTCTCCGGATAATATGGCCGCGCCCAGCATGGAGACGCTGGAGAGGGCGGCGGCGCGCACAATCGAGCTTGCGCGCGAGAGGGGACTTACGCTAGGTTGTGCCGAGTCCTGCACGGGTGGGTTGGTGTCGGCCGCGCTTACGCGAATTCCCGGTTCGTCGGCGGTCGTCAGGGGCGGTGTCGTCTCGTACGCCCTCGACGTGAAGCATGCCGTGCTCGGTGTCGACCAGGCCATTTTGGACGATCCGGCCCAAGGTGCCGTCTGCGCACAGTGCGCACGCCAGATGGCACGGGGCGCGACCAGCGTCCTTGGGTGTGACGTCGCGGTCTCTGTCACGGGTATCGCGGGTCCCAAAGGTGCGGAGCCGGGAAAGCCCGTGGGTACCGTCTGGTTTGGTCTTTGCGGGCCACGGGGCACGCGGAGCGTGCACAGGATCTTCTCGGGTGACCGGCAGGAGGTGCGCGACAAGGCCGTCGCTGTCGCACTCGATCTCATGTGTGGAGAACTTGGGCTTTAACGCGAGCCACGTCGCTCTCGTCTCACGCACATGGCGCGTAAGAGGGCTATCATCCTGCCTGCTCACAGGACCAAAGCTGAGGAAATGTGACGAGAGCGCAAGCCAGCCGCAGGCTCAAGGGTAGGGTCTTGCATGCCCGTTTACCTATCCTTTTCCCATGGCGCTTGACTTAGAACTTTTGTTCGTCTATAGTCCCATAGCTACGTCAGGACAAGGAGAGACTATGGCAAAGAGCAAGGGCACGACACGTGAGGTCCACGAGAAGACATTCGGAAAAGAGCGTGACAAGATGATCGAGGCCACCACGGCGGAGATCAACAAGAGGTTCGGCACAGGTGCCATCATGCGCTTTGGCGATGAGGGTACGAGCCTCGAGGTCGAGGCCATACCTACGGGCTCCATTGCGCTTGATGCCGCTCTTGGCATCGGGGGGGTCCCGCGAGGTCGCATCGTCGAGATCTATGGACCCGAGTCCTCGGGCAAGACTACGCTCTCGCTCGAGATACTGGCCGAGGCGCAGGCCATGGGTGGCATGGTCGCCTTCATCGACGCCGAGCACGCCCTCGACCCGAGCTATGCGGCACGTATAGGCGTAGATATCGACGAGGTCCTCATCTCTCAGCCTGATACTGGCGAACAGGCGCTTGAGATCTGTGACATGCTGGTTCGCTCAGGGTCCATCGACGTCGTGGTCATCGACTCGGTGGCTGCCCTCGTCCCCAAGGCGGAGATCGAGGGCGAGATAGGGGACACGACCGTCGGCCTCCAGGCCCGCCTCATGAGCCAGGCGCTGCGCAAGCTTGCAGGCTCGCTCTCAAAGTCCAACACTACCTGCATCTTCATCAACCAGCTTCGCGAGAAGATCGGGATCATGTTCGGAAATCCCGAGACGACTCCCGGAGGGCGTGCGCTCAAGTTCTTCTCGTCCGTGCGCATGGATATCAGGCGTATCGACGCCATCAAGCGAAACGGCGAGAACATCGGTAACCGCGTGCGCGTCAAGGTCGTCAAGAACAAGGTCGCGCCACCCTTTAAGCAGGCTGAGTTCGACATCATGTACGGCTCGGGTGTCTCTAAGGAAGGCTCCATCCTCGACATGGCGGTCGACTACGACATCGTAAACAAGGCTGGCTCTTGGTTCACCTATGGTGAGGAGCGCCTCGGACAGGGACGCGAGGCCGCCAAGGAGTTTTTGGCCACCAATCCCGACCTGAGCGAGGAAATCGACCACAAGGTGCGCATCGCCTGCGGCCTCGAGCTCGGTGACGAGAGGGTGGGTGAGCCCGTTGACAGCACGCCATATGATGTCGACACTGTTCTGCCATCTCATTCCAGCGATCAGAGCTGATGGCTGTCTGCGTTGACTCAGCGGGGGGCAGTCCCTGCTGGACGATCAGCATCCCTTCGCGCACGGAAGCCACATCTGCTGTCGCCTGCTGCGGGAGAAGGCCGCAGGCCCGTGTGAGGCTCAGGCTCTCGGACGGGGGCGAGGATGAGCTGAGTCTGCCCATCTCCGTCGGCAAGGAGGTGGCGCGCAGACAGGCGGACGGCAGGCTTTGCCCTGTGTCCGCCAAAGAGCTTGTCCTGAGCCTGCAGGAGCTTCAGGAGGCGCATGCCGCAAGGCGGGTCAGGAGGCTTCTCGAGCGGCGTGATTACAGCTCAAAGGAGCTGAGGGACAAGCTTGCTGCCGATGGCTACTGGCCCGAAGTCATCGAGAACGGCATTGGTCGTCTCCAGGAGGCAGGACTTGTGGATGACGCACGCTACGCGGACGTCTTTATGCGCTCGAAGCTCTGTGCGGGCTGGGGGCCCTCGAAGGTGGAGCAGGCGCTCGCCCGACGTGGCATAGACGCGCGATGCATTGTGGGATGGCCCGATGCCTACCTTCCCGAGGGAGGTGAGGCCCAACAGGCCTACCAGGTGGCGCGGGGCAGGTGCCATGGGGGCAAGGATCCCTACGCCAAGGTCGTGCGCTTTCTCTGCACGCGTGGCTTTGCCCTGCACGCCGCCGGCATGGCAGCCAGCCGCCTCAGGGATGAGGGGGTCATCTAGGAAGCGGCGGGCATGAGGTGGCTCTTATGCAGCCTTCAGTGGTGTGATGAAAGACGCACGGGGATGTTGTGGGTGGGGTGGATCTTACGGATGTCTGCCTGCTTGAGAGACGCTCAGGACGCTCGAAACGCCCGTTCGCGCCTCTTGAGTTGACATGGTGGGCCTAGCCCCTTAGGATCTAATTGTTGTTTGAGTCGCCTTCTCGCCAGCCCCCTCGGCTGACATCACCATATCTGTTCTGTAGGCCTTTCGGATTCGTTGTTCTTTTGACATGCAGCTCAGAGTGCGCCTCAGATGGCGGGTTCCGATGCGCGGTGCGTCGGTCTCCTGAACGAGCCTATTAATCTCAATCTGAGGAGAGTGCACATGGAATGGATTATCGTTGGCATCGTCTGTTTGTCGCTGGGCGCGACGGGGTCGTACCTCTTTGTGTCGCGCTCTACCAATACGAAAGTCCAACAGGCAAACAGCGCCGTGGACGAGGCTCGCGACAAGGCCGAGCGCATTAAGGACGATGCGCTGCGTGACGCCGAGACCGCGAAGAAGACGGCGCTCGTGGAGGCGCGCGAGGAGATTCTCCAACTCAAGCAGAAGTCCGACTCGGAAGACAAGAGGCGCAAGCAGGAGCTGCAGACGATGGAGAACCGCATCATGCAGCGCGAGGAGTCCCTCGATCGCCGCAATGACGCGCTCGATCGCAAGGAGCATCAGCTCTCCAGCCTCCAAGGCCAGCTCGACAAGAGGAAAAACGAGGTTGATTCCCTGTACCAGCGACAGATGAGCGAGCTCGAGCGCATCTCAGCCCTCACGAGGGAGGGTGCGCATAGGGAACTGCTCGACAAGGTTCGTGCCGACTCCGTGCGTGAGGAGGCCCAAATCCTGCGGGAGTCCGAGCAGCGTGTGCGCGTCCAGGCCGACAAGACCGCGCGTGAGATCGTCTCCACGGCCATACAGCGCTGCGCATCAGACCAGGCGAGCGAGATCACCGTCGCATCGGTGCATATCCCCTCCGATGACCTCAAGGGCCGCATCATTGGTCGAGAGGGTCGCAACATCCGTACCTTCGAGCAGGTGACGGGTGTCTCCCTCGTCATCGATGACACGCCTGAGACCGTCGTGCTCTCGAGCTTCGATCCGGTACGCCGCGAGACGGCGCGCGTCGCCCTCGAGAACCTCATCGCCGACGGCCGCATTCATCCTGCACGTATCGAGGAGCTCTACAGAAAGGCTGAGGGTCTCGTCAACGAGCGCATCCAGGAGGCGGGCGAGCAGGCCGCCTTCGACTGCAACATCCATGACCTGCACCCCGAGATCATCCGGGTTCTTGGACGCCTGCGTTACCGCACCTCCTTCGGCCAGAACGTCCTCAAGCACTCCATTCAGGTCGCGTCGCTCTGTGCCGTGATGGCCTCCGAGCTTGGCCTCGACGAGGCGCCAGCAAAGCGGGCGGGCTTGCTCCACGACATCGGCAAGGCCATCGACCATGATGTCGAGGGTCCTCATGCCGTCATAGGCGCCGACCTCTGCCGTCGCTACGGAGAGAGGCCCGAGATCGTCCACGCTGTCGAGGCGCACCATGCCGACATAGAGCCGAACACCGTCCTCGACGTCCTGGTGCAGGCCGCGGACGCCATCTCGGCCGCCCGACCAGGTGCCCGCCGCGAGAGCGCCGAGGCCTATATCAAGCGCCTCGAGAAGCTCGAGGCGATCTCCAACGCCCACGAGGGCGTTGAGCGTACCTACGCGATGCAGGCTGGTCGTGAGCTGCACGTCATGGTCAAGCCCGAGAAGATATCCGATGCTGCGGCCACAGTCCTTGCCCATGACATCGCCAGGCAGATCGAGAGCGAGATGCAGTATCCCGGCCAGGTGCGTGTTGTCGTCATCCGCGAGTCACGCGCCGTCGACATCGCAAAGTAGTGTGGGTGACCTCAGATGTCCGATGCAGCCGAGCTGGTTGATTTCATATCCGCCGCGGGGCAGGAGCGTTCGCTTCGAGTGGAGGAGGACCTCGGTGGGGGCTACGTGCGCCTCAGGGTGTCCGAGGCAGAACGCAGGCAGGCCCGTCACGACATCCGCTGTGTCGAGGATGCCGTCATCGAGCTGCTGAGAAACGCGCGCGACGCGGGTGCTCGCCACGTCTATCTGGCCACGTCGAAAGATGGCGACGTTCGCACCCTCGTCGTGCTGGATGATGGTCGTGGCATCCCCAAGGGGCTTCGGGAGCGCATCTTCGACGCTCGTGTCACCTCGAAGCTCGACAGCGTCCACGTGGACAGGTGGGGTGTGCACGGCAGGGGTATGGCGCTCTTCTCGGTACGCGAGAATGCCCTCAGCGCCGAGGTCATGGCATCCGCTCCCGGTGCGGGAAGCTCAATTCGCGTGGTCGTTGACACGGGGAGCCTCGCAGAGCGTACAGACCAGTCAACGTGGCCGACCATGGGCGAGGATGGGGAGGACGGGCGCACCATCGTGCGCGGACCTCACAACATCATACGTTGCTGCGCCGAGTTCGTGCTCGACGAGAGGGGGCGCGTTGACGTCTGGCTTGGATCTGCCGCCGACATCGTGGCCACGATACGCGAGCAGACGCGAGTGCATCTTGACGCGAGCGAGCTGCTCTTCGTTGACGACGTAAACGAGCTTGGGGTGCTCGAGCGCATACCCGTTGCGGCGGATGCCTCAGAGCTACTTGTTGCAGCGCGCTCGGTTGGCCTCGAGATGAGCGAGCGCACGGCTCACCGGATTTTGTCTGGACAGATCCGGCCCGTGCGAAGCGTGTTCTCGAGGCTCTCGCGTAGGGGTGGGGGGCATGGGAAAACCCGTCGCAGCGAGGTCGACCTCATGCGAGAGCAGAGGAGGCTGCGCGTCTCGAGTGACGATGCCCAGCGTTTCTCGCGTATCATGGAGAGAGACTTCGCATTCCTTGCAGAGCGCTATTATCTCACACTTTCCGATGCCCCCACGGTCAGGGCAACGTCCGAGAAGGTTGTTGTCACCTTTCACGTTTCGCAGGGTGATTGACGATAAACTGCGTTACTATAGTCAATGGATTAGGCTTAACTGAAGACTAAGGAAGCAGTTGTGGCTTTAAACGAGGCGATGATGCATCAGGAGCACTACATGGATTTTCTCAAGGTATCGAGTAAGTCGTCCCCGGCATCGGTGGCTGGGGCTATCGCGGGCATGGTGAAGGACGGTGTGCCGGTGAACCTTCAGTCTGTAGGTGCTGGTGCGGTCAACCAGGCCATCAAGGCGATAGCGATCGCACGCGGCTTCCTGATACCGACGGGGGTCGACATCTCGTGCGCTCCCACGTTCTCTGACATCCAGATCGGGGGCGAGATGCGAACAGCCATACGTATAGCCGTCTACGTCCATAGGCTCGATTCCCGTAGGGCTGCAGGTGCGCTGAGCCCCTCGGAGGTTACGGGTGACCCGACTCGAGCTGGCGAGCCTGGCCAGGAGGCATAGTGGCACGCCTTGACGGCCTTGTGGGCAGGACCTACTTCGTCAGGACCTTTGGCTGTCAGATGAACCTCCACGACTCGGAGCGCGTGTGCGGGCTGCTTGACTCGTGTGGCTGCAACATGGTGGATGATCCGGCGCAGGCGGACATCGTCGTGTTCATGACCTGCTCTGTGCGCGAGAAGGCCGACACGCACCTCTACGGGGAGGCATCCAATCTCGTACGCCTGCCTCAGGCCCCCTCGGGCAGGAGGCTTGTCGCTGTGGGCGGCTGCATCGCCCAACGTGACGGCGCCAGGCTCAAGGAGCGCATCCCCAACGTGGACGTTATCTTTGGCACGAGCGCCCTCTCGTCTCTACCCTCCCTGCTCGTGGGCAGCCTCAGCTCCGGCGAGGATGGGGTGCTTGTGGATATTGAGGAGGAGGGACGAGACTTCTCCTGTGCCCTGCCATCCCGCCGTGCCAGGGCGTTCCATGCCTGGGTACCCATCATGACGGGCTGTAACAACTTTTGCACCTTCTGCATCGTGCCGTATGTGCGCGGGCGCGAGCGGAGCCGCGTGATGGAGCGCGTCGTCGCGGAGGTCGAGACGCTCGTGGCCGATGGCGTGCGGGAGGTCACGCTTCTCGGGCAGAACGTCAACTCGTATGGGCGCGATCTCTACGGCAAGCCCCGTTTCGCCGAGCTTTTGCGTAAGGTGGGGGAGACGGGTATCGGGCGCATACGCTTCACCTCGTCAAATCCCAAGGACCTCTCGGACGAGACCATGGCCGCGATGGCCGAGGTGCCTGCCGTGATGCCCCACCTGCACCTTGCCGTCCAGAGCGGCTCGACGCGCATTCTGAGGGCCATGAGGCGCAGCTACACTCGGGAGGGCTACCTTGATCTTGCCTGTCGCCTCAAGAGGGCGGTGAGCGGCATCGCGCTCTCGACCGACATCATCGTGGGGTTTCCCGGTGAGGAGGAGCGGGACTTCGAGGATACGCTCTCGCTCGTGAGGGAGGTGGGCTTCTCGTTCGCCTATACCTTCATCTACTCGAGGCGCCCTGGCACTCCCGCTGCCAAGATCGAGGACAACACACCCCACGAGGTCATTCAGGAACGCTTCGAGCGGCTTGCAAGACTTGTGGAGGAGGAGGCCTTCACCTCTAACCAGGCGGAGCTCGGCGCGAGTGTCGAGGTGCTCGTCGAGGGCAGCTCGAAGCGCAGCGCCACGGTCATGGTGGGTCACAGTCCCAAGAACCAGACGGTCCTCTTCGACCTGCCAAAGGGCGCCTCTCCAGAGGGGCTCGTCGGCAGGCTCTGCACCGTCAAGGTTGCGGCAGCCCGTCCCTGGTTCTTGCGCGGAACCCTGGAAGGCGAGCTGCGGTGAGTGCGCAGACAGTCCTGACGGATCCCACCGGCCCCGTCATAGCCATCGTCGGGCCCACCGCGTCGGGCAAGAGCGCGCTTGCGGACCGTGTTGCCCAGCTCTTGGACAGCTCCGTCGTCTCAATAGACGCGATGCAGCTGTATAGGCGCATGGACATAGGCACGGCAAAGATGCCGGTGGGGGAGCGCCATGCACCCGTCCTCATGGTTGACGTCTGCGATGCAAACGACGCGTACTCGGCACGGCTCTTCCAGAGGGACGCGCGAGCGTGCGTGGACCGTCTCTTGGCCGCAGGCAGGGTTCCTGTCCTCTGCGGAGGCACTGGCCTGTACCTCGACGCGGTCATAGACGAGATGGACTTCCCTAGGGGCGAGCGAACGGGCGAGGTGCGCAGGCGCTATGAGGCTATGGTTGAGGCGCAGGGCGCGGATGCTCTCCACCGGCTGCTCGAGGAGCGGGATCCCACAAGCGCTGCGCTCATACATCCCCATAACGCCCGTCGCGTCGTGAGAGCCCTCGAGCTTTTGGATGAGGGGACGTCCTACGCAGATACGCACGCGGGTCTCAAGCGGCATCGCCCACACTATGAGACGACCATCTATGCCGTGTCCATGGCACGCGAGAGGCTCTACGCACGTATAGACGCCCGCGTCGAGAGGATGTTCGCGTCAGGGTTGGTAGACGAGGTACGCGGCCTTCTGAGTGACGGCCTCCTCTCTCTGGGATCCACGGCCGGTCAGGCCATAGGCTACAAGGAGGTGGCAGAGGCGCTCGAAGGCCATATGACGCTAAGGGAGGCTCAGGAGCTCGTAGCGGCACGCACGCGCCGCTACGCCAAGAGGCAGATCTCATGGCTCAAAAGGGACGGTCGCGCAAAAACCCTTGACCTCGATCGCATGAGCGTCAGGGACGCCGCCCACAGGGTTGTCTTAGACCTGAGGGCTCAGAGGGCGGTGAAGCTCGATGCCTAAGCCCCAGCCGCAGTCCACGATGCCTGAGGCCGAGCGTGCGATATTGGTTGGCATTGAGCTCGGGAGGTCCGAGTGGCCGCTTTGCGAGTCGCTCGCAGAGCTGGGACGGCTTGCCCACACCGCAGGCGCCGAGGTCGTCTCGACCGTCACGCAACAGCTTTCCAGGCCGAAGTCGCGTACTCTTATCGGCAGAGGCAAGGCCGAGGAACTCGCTCGGCTCGCCTGTTCGCTTGAGGCGGATGTGGTCATATTCGATGATGAGCTCACCCCCTCGCAACAGGGAAACCTCGAGAGGATCATCGGCAGGTCCACGAAGGTCATCGATAGGACCGCGCTCATCCTGGACATCTTTGGCAGGCACGCGAAAACGCACGAGGGGCGGCTCCAGGTGCAGCTCGCACAGCTTCAGTATCTGCTACCGAGGCTCAAGGGCATGTGGGGGCATCTGGTGAGTGAGCAGGCCCGAGGCGGCATCGGTGGTAGGTTTGGTCAGGGCGAGAGTCAGCTTGAGATCGACCGCCGCCTCGTCCGTGACAGGATCTCTTCCCTCAAGAGGGAGCTTACCGAGCTCGACAAACACCGAGCCGTCCAAAGTAAGGCTCGTTGGGACTCGGGCATCTTTCGCGTGGCGCTTGTCGGCTATACCAATGCCGGCAAGTCCATGCTGCTCAATCGGCTGACCGGCGCTGGAGTCTATGTCAAGGACGAGCTCTTTGCCACGCTCGATCCCACGACGCGTACCCTAGAGCTCGAGGCGGGTCGTAAGATTACCATCACGGACACGGTTGGTTTCATTCAGAAGCTCCCGACCACGCTCGTGGAGTCGTTCAACTCGACGCTGGCCGAGGCACGAGCGGCTGATCTCATCCTCAAGGTGGTGGACGCCTCAGACCCTAACCGAGAAAAGCAGCTCGTTGCCGTGGATGAGGTGCTGGATCGCATTGGTGCCTCTGGCATACCGTTCGTGGTCGTCTACAACAAGTGCGACCTCTTGGACGAGGCGTCGTACTCTGCGCTTGCGACCTCCCATCCTGACGCCATCCTGATCTCCGCGCTCGAGGGCACGGGCTTGCAGGGGTTACGCTATCGCATCGCCCAGAGGGCTGCGCAGGATGACACCACCCTTACGGCGCTCATTCCCTACCGTGAGGGATTCTTGCAGAGGGTGGTCCATGAGCGCTGCCAGATCATGCACGAGCAGTACTTGCCGGAGGGCCTTCTCGTGACCGCAAGGGTGCCGGTCCGGGTGGCAGCTATGTTTAAGCCTCACCTCCACGAGAGCGAGCCTGCGGACCCCCAACAGGCGGGGCCTGGGCTTGACGCGAACTGACGTATGTATGCACTGCCGCTTGACGTCGAGCGCACGGGGCAGCGCCGCCCACACTGCCACTCGACGTTGAACGCACGGGGCAGCGCCACCCACACTGCCACTCGACGTCGAGCGCACCAAAACGGTACGCTCAGGGCCGAGTGGCAGCGCCGCCCACACTGCCACTCGACGTCGAGCGCACCAAAACGGTACGCTCAGGGCCGAGTGGCAGCGCCGCCCACACGGGGCTGCACGCTCAGGCCCGAGTGGCAGCGCCGCCCACACTGCCACTCGGTGGTGAACGCACGGGGCAGCGCCACCCACACTGCCACTCGACGTCGAGCGCACCAAAACGGTACGCTCAGGGCCGAGTGGCAGCGCCGCCCACACGGGGCTGCACGCTCAGGCCCGAGTGGCAGTGCGACTCACACTGCCACTCGACGTTGAACGTACCAAAACGGTACGCTCGGGCCCGAGTGGCAGTGCCACCCGCACGGGACTGCACGCCCAGGGCCGAGTGGCAGCGCCGCCCACACTGCCACTCGGTGGTGAACGTACGGGGCAGCGCCACCCACACTGCCACTCGACATTGAACGTACCAAAACGGTACGCTCAGGGCCAAGTGGCAGTGTGGGTCCGGGCGATCCACAGGCTAGCAGGCGCTGCGCCAATGCTAGGACGTGCCTTAACTTAAGCGAGCCGCCGCTTGAGCAATGAGCAATGAGCAATGAGCAATGAGCAAGCGTGGCGCATCCAGACTCGGGCCGCGCCGCAAGGACTGGTCGATTCGGCGGACGGCGACGCCCGCGCGGGATAGCCCGCCTGCGTCCCGGGAGATCGCGGGCCCGAGGCCGGGCGACGGGGGCGCGCCGCTCCCCATACGCACCGGGAGACCGGCACGCGCGACTCCCAGGCTGCCGCCCGCCGCCGCGCCGGAAGAGGCGAGGTGTGGGCCGCACGAGCTGCGGCATCCGCAGACATGGGACTGCGCGCCGGCACGTCGGTCTCGTAGCGGTCTTCCGGGACGCAGGCGCGGATCTGCCATCGAAGGTTGACAAGAAACTCTCGAGAAGACGGTCATTGCCTATTGACAGTGTTCGGGTCATATGAGAGAGACGCGGAACAAATCAGGCTGACGGATGGGTTGGGGTCGCCTCCCGGGCGCGAGGCTCCAGGCACGCGCGCCGCCTACCCCGCGCCCGGACGGGCGTAAAACATGGGAGGATGTGACATACCCGCAGTCGGAGGGCCGCCTCTGCGCCATGATGGAACGGTCGGGACGGACGGGTGCTGGGCAGGCAGACGAGCCTTGCGCGGGCCGGGTGGGAGGGTAGGGCCAGGCGCACGAGGTGGGCCGTCCTCCTCGACCAGACGGGCCCTGTGGTGCCTTGGGCCGACCTGCTGGCCCTGGTTGAGCCGCTGAGGCCGACGGCGGGCAGGTGCGATAGGCAGCCCTGGCCCGCCGAGATGCTGCCCGGGATACGCCTCGCGCTTGTGCTGGCTGGACCTGTCAGACGTTGCCCGCGAGGGCATCCGGAGGGGCCGCGAGAGGGACCCGGAACGTCCGAGGAGGTCGCAGGGGTCCGAATATGACCGAAATCGGGGGTTTGTGTGGGTTGCTGCCTCGGCGAAGACGCCAGCCTAGCGGCGGCGGTGCTCGCGCAGAGCCCGTTTTCCCAACCAAGGGAGAGGCGGCCACCGATGGGGCGTCGCCGACACACCATGGCGGTTGAGGCGCTCGTGCCACCCGACACAGCTCGTGGGTGCAACAGTGTACACAAATGCCCCGAAACGGCTCCGAGAGGCCGTTTTAGCCGATCTGTGTACACTCCTGCGTCCCCACGGCTCCTCGCGCGATCGGGTAGGCCACGAGTCCCACGACGTCGACGGCCCCATGGCCCCCGTGACGCCAGGGTGCTTGGACCTGAGACCCACGCCGCCGGGGCGGTGACGCAACCACCTCCCCACACGAACTCACAAAGCCTCCGAAAGATCGACCGATGGACAGGGGTCCTGGCAGGGGCTGAACACTTATTCTGCGTCTCCTTAGTGAACCTGGCTTGCAAGCACAAGGAGCAGGGGCTGATGAAGCAGGTAGATGAGCAGCGGATGTCTGCCTATGAGAGCGAGAGGACCAAGACCGCACTCAAAGACCCAGGTGGGCAATGTGCGTCTCGCAAGAATGACGCCCACGTTTGCGCCCACAAGGTACATGAGGCCAAAGGGGAGTAGGGGATAGTAGTCTCCCGAGACGAAGCGGGGACCGGGGAAGCCGAGCCACGAGAGGTAGGGTGTGTCGTAGAGCGCCCGTGGAAGCCGTAGTGCAAGTGCGCCTACGCCAAGGGTACCCTCGGGCAGTCGCAGGAGCATCACGAAGAGGACGAGAAGGGCCACCGTCTGCCACCAGCTGCCGTCGAGCAGCCCCGCCCTCAGGGCGAGTCCGGCTACGAGCGTACTTGCACCCATGCAGAATATGATCCCGAAACGTATGGGGGCGTCCACGCGAGCGAGGCTCGTCGACAGGTAAATGAGCAGGGCGACGAGAAGATAGCGCGCCGCACGTCTGGTGGAGCTGCGTGAGTGAGAGCACATCCATCCCGCGATGAACAAGAAGGTCCAGCTGATGGTCGCCCTCCAGACGTCCTGCAAGGGAGGTTGAAAGAAGGAAAGGGGGACTCCTGAGAGGTAACGCAGGTCATAGCACCAGTGGAAGAGAACCATCGAGATGATCGTGACACCTCTTAGGGCATCCACCGCCCGCAGGCGCCCTTTCGCATCTGTGGCGACGGCTCCAGAGTCGCCGGGCACGCCGCCAGCCTCACTGCCTCCCTCTGCAGCGCTAGGCAAAGGACCTCACGAGGGCCACAACCTTGCCGAGGATGATGGGGCTTTTGACATAGATGGGCTCCATGGCGTCGTTCTCGGGCTGAAGGCGGATGTACTCGTCCTCGCGATAGAAGGTCTTGACCGTCGCAGAGTCGTCGATGAGTGCGACCACGACCTCTCCGTTCTGGGCGTCGTGCTGCTCATGCACGACGATGATGTCCCCGTCTAAGATACCCTTCTTGACCATGGACGTGCCGTGCACCCTGAGCAAGAAGGAGCTGTTGTCTCCCACCAGGCTCGTCGGGAGGGCGATCCTCTCCTCGATGTTTTGTTCCGCGAGGATGGGGGTACCTGCTGCCACGCGGCCAACGAGCGGAAGGGATATGACGCTGGCATCAGCGACGTTGACAGCTGATGTATGGGCTTCGGTGACGGGTCTTTTGTCTTCCTTGTTCGAGGAAACGATCTCGATGGTCCTCGGTTTGTTGGTAGCCCGCCTGATGAGGTCGCGCTCCTCAAGCACCTTGAGGTGCATGTGCACGGTTGAGGGCGAGGCGAGACCTACGGCCTTGCCGATCTCGCGGACCGAGGGCGGATACCCATGTTCTGACGTGTAGGCGCAAATAAAGTCATAGATGGCGGTCTGGCGCTTGCTGAGCTTGTCTTTGGTCATGTCTCCTCCTCACATACCACAGTATACAAAACACCTGCTCTTATACTGTATGACAACATATCATCCTCTTCTAGTAGTATAGCATATTCAGCACACGCGTTCCTAAACACATTCGTTCTATCATCACGTGATATCGTTTCCGTTGCCATAAAATCCATCTTTTGTCATCGAGTTAGCGAGCTCTTGTGGTATCTTCCCTTTGTCAACGTGAGGCGGGGGGAGAGATGCGTTGTCCAAAGTGTGGCTGTGAGTCGTCAAGAGTCGTGGATTCTAGGCCCTCAGAGAGTAACGATGCTATTCGCCGGCGGAGGGAGTGTGTGCGCTGCGGCATGCGCTTCACGACCTACGAGCGTCGTGAGGAGATGCCTCTCATGGTCATCAAGAAGGATGGGCATAAGGAGGCTTTCGATCGCTCCAAGATCATGCGCGGGCTTGTCGCCGCGACCGTCAAGCGCGATGTGAGCGTGAAGATGCTCGAAGAGCTCATCGACGAGATAGTCTCTACGCTCAGGGATGACGGTTTGACCGAGGTCGATTCACAGGATCTCGGTAAGATGGTGCTGCAGCGTCTCGTCGATGTCGACAAGGTGGCCTATGTGCGTTTCGCCTCTGTCTATCGCGACTTCAAGGACGTCGATGAGTTTAGCGAGGAGCTTCGGAGCTTGGTACCATGACTCAAGAGCACATCACCTTACCCATTGTTCGCCTTGATCCCTCAATCGAGCTTCCGAGCTATGCCTATGCGGGTGATGCCGGACTTGACCTGCGTTCGAGCGAGGACGTCGTACTCAGGCCCTTTGAGCGTCGACTCATCTCGACGGGGCTGGCGATTGCTATCCCTGACGGATATGCCGGCTTTGTGCAGCCGAGGAGCGGTTTGGCCCTCAAGAGGGGTCTCTCCATGGCAAATACCCCCGGGCTTGTCGATGCGCACTATCGCGGTGAGCTCAAGGTCTGCGCCATAAACCTCGATCCTGCAGAAGACATCGTAATCTCCAGGGGGGAGCGAATCGCCCAGCTTGTGATACAGCGGGTTCCTACTGTTAGCCTGAAGGAGCTGGACGAGCTGGATCAAACCGATCGTGGCGCCGCAGGTTTCGGCTCCAGCGGCAGCTAGCCTAGTGCATGGCATGCCCCGCTGCGAGGCAGGGGTGTCTGACCTCCCGTCGTCGCGCAGGCTCTGCGCATGAAGGCGGGGTATCCGCTGTGTCCATCCGTTGTGGTGGGCAAAGAGAGAAGGGAACACATGGATACGTTCTTCAAGATGTCAGAGCGGGGGTCGTCCACCTCGGCAGAGCTGAGAGCCGGTCTCACGACCTTCCTTGCGATGTCCTATATCATCGCACTGAACCCCCAGATACTGCAGGGGGCAGGGGTACCCTTCGCGGCTACGATCACCAGCACCTGCTTCGGCGCAGGCATCATGACGATCGCAATGGGACTTTTCGCCAACCGCCCGCTCGCCCTCGCCTCAGGTCTCGGCATCAACTCCATGATTGCCATCGCGACGATCTCCTACTGTGGTGGCGACTGGCACGCCGCCATGGGTGTCATCTTCGTCGAGGGCATCGCCATCCTGCTGCTCGTCCTTTGTGGCCTGCGCCAGGCCATCATGGACGCCATACCAGTCTCGCTGCGCCATGGTATCTCCGTGGGTCTCGGTTTGTTCATAACCATGATAGGACTCATGAAGGCCGGTATCATCGTCAGTGGCAGTGGCACGCCGCTGGCACTCGGCAAGCTCACCGACCCCTCCTTCGCCTGCGGCGTCATCTCCATCGTCGCGACGATCTTCTTCATCGCCCTTAAGATCAAGGGCGCGCTTCTACTCGGCATCGTCGTCGCGGTCATCGCCGGCATTCCGTTGGGACTTACGACCGCACCGTCTGGCATCGTCTCGTTTCCTGACTTCTCGACCTTTGGCGCTCCCTTTCAGGCCGATTCGGCCGGCACTATGGGAATCGTCAAGGTGATGACTACGCCGACTCTGCTCATACTCGCGTTTTCTCTTATGATGTCCGACTTCTTCGACACCATGGGCACTGCGATGGCCGTCGCGAAGCAGGGTGACTTTCTCACGAAGGACGGCGATGTCGAGAACATGCGCGAGATCCTCGTCGTAGATTCCTGTGCGGCCGCAGCCGGTGGGCTTCTTGGTGCATCCTCGATCACCACCTTCGTCGAGTCCACCTCAGGCGCTGCCGATGGAGGTCGCACGGGTCTGTCATCTGTCTTCTGCGGTCTGCTCTTTTTTGTCGCCGTCCTCTTCGAGCCGCTCATCTCTGTGGTCCCGGGGGCAGCGACCTGCGGTGCCCTCGTCTATGTCGGCTTCCTCATGCTCTCCGAGGTGATCGAGATAGACTGGTCGGACCTTCTCGACGGACTTCCCGCCTTCCTCATCGTCACGGGCATCCCCATGACCTACTCGATCTCCTCGGGCATCGGCCTTGGCTTCATCGGGTACGTTGTCGTCGCGCTCGCCACCAAGAACGTCAGGAAGGTCAAGCCACTCATGTGGGTTGCCGCCGTGGCGTTTGTGGTCTACTTCCTCGTGTCCTAGCCCTGCGTAGGGTCTGTCCCGAGCGTTGTGATGACGGCATGGGAGAAAGGCCTCGCGGCGGATATGCCTTGGCTGCGAATGGGTAGCATCGTAGTGGCATATTCGCAAGTGAAAGGTTAATATCATGTCAGAGAGTATCAAGGATCTTGTGATCATCGGCGGTGGCCCGGCCGGGCTCAGCGCATCTATCTATGCGGCACGGGCACTGCTTGACAGTGTGACCCTTGAGCAGGAGGCCGTGGGTGGGCAGGTGATCCTCACGAGCGAGGTCGATAACTATCCGGGCATCCCGCATACCGACGGCTTCTCGCTCACCGACGCCATGAAGAAGCAGGCCCAGGACCTGGGGGCCACCATCGTCATGGATAATGTCAAGGGCATCTCGCACGACGATGCGACGGGTATCTTCACAGTGGTGGCCTCCTCGGCGACCTACCGCGCACGGGCGCTCATCGTCGCAGGTGGCGCCACGCCCAGACACATCGGCTTCGAGGGCGAGTCCACGTTCGCGGGGCATGGCGTCTCATACTGCGCGACCTGCGACGGCATGTTCTACAGAAACAAGCAGGTCTTTGTCATCGGTGGCGGTAACTCCGCTGCGGAGGAGGCGCTGTTTCTTGCCAAGCTCGCCAGTAAGGTGACCATGGTCGTTCGCAAGGATCACTTGCGGGCGCAGGCTTCTGTCGCAAAGCAGGTGGCCGAGAGCGACAAGGTCGACATCCGGTACCTCACGAGCGTCGTGAGGGTTGAGGGCGACGGGCTCTTGGAATCCATCACCTTCCGTAACAACGAGACCGGCGAGGAGACGACCGAGACCTATGACAAGGGTTCGTTCGGCGTCTTTGTGTTTGCGGGCCGCGTGCCTGCGACAGAGCTTCTCGAGGGACTCGCAGAGCTTGACGGGCACGGCTATGTGGTGACCAACGAGCGCATGGAGACCTCGACGCCCGGACTCTTTGCGGCGGGCGATATCCGGCAGAAGAGCCTGCGACAGATAGTCACGGCAGCCTCAGACGGTGCCATCGCGGCGACGAGCGTCGCGGCGTACCTGGGCCAGCCCGTGGAGGGCTGATTCTGCGCGGCTGCGCTCGTGAGGCACGCGCTGTGGCGCGGGGTTGGTACCGTCTGGCATCATCAGTGGACGGTACCACCCCCGGCGCTTGCTTTTTTGAGGCGCGCGAGTTTTGAGGCGCATGAGTTGTGACGACTCGCATGCGGGTTCCTTGTGCGCGGGTCCGGACGTGCCCGCTCGCATGGAAGCCAAAGGTTGTTGAAAGCCGAAGGCTGCGCACATGGAAAAGGCTGCCCACATGGGAGCAGCAATAAATCCGTGATAATATATATTATGTAAAGTAGGAGGGCTACCACAAACTACCACAACCCACGCTTTGCCATGGTTCCCTCTGATTCCCTATGCGTCCCATGCCAGCGGAGCCGACCTCTTCAATCGCGCGGTCAGCCTCTTCCCATCTCGGTGTGTATGGTCAGCTGCGCGGTGTGCGTGTCGTCGCGAGTGAGTTTTTGCACAGTGCCCAGATCTTGGCCTGAGCCTCGTCCTCGCCGTCCGCACCCATGATGACGAGGATCTCGTCGAGTGCCTGGAGCTTGGTCGAACCCGTGGGCAGCACGTCGACGCCCTCACGGTCTATCGTGATGATGCGTGACGACTCAGGCCAGCTCACCTCGCTGATCCGCTTGCCCTCGACCTGGCTTCCCGCACCGACGGTGTATACATGCAAGACCTTCTCGCCTGTGACGCCGCCACGTACGGACGACTTGATCTTGGTCACCCCCAAGAGCTTTACGAGCAGGTGCTCGTAGAAGGCATCCACTCCGATGACGTTCGCGACGACGTACGACACGATCGAGACAATCGATACCGATAGCAGCGCACTCATGCTTCCCGTGAGTTCGAAGGCGAGCACCACGCCCGTCACTGGGGCCCGCACGACTGACGAGAAAATGCCCGCGATGCCGAGGGCCATGAAGTTGATGATGAATATGTCCTGCATGCCCGTCACGTTCGAGAGGACGCTTCCGTAGAGCGCCCCTGTGAGCATGCCCATGACGCAGAGGGGAAAGAGTGTTCCTCCGGGGGCACCTGAGGCAAAGCACACGGTCGTGAAGAGGTACTTTCCGAGTAGGAGCGCAAGGAGCGTGAGCGTGGGAAGTGAGCTTGGCCGTGCGAGCTCCTTGACGATGGCGTCTCCCCCGCAGAGAAGCACTGGGGCCGCAAACGCGATGACAGCCGTGATGACAAAGGGTATGGCGAGGCGCACGGCAAAGGGAAGCTTCGCCAGCCTGCCATAGACCCTCTCGCTGCAGAAGAACATCCCCTTGTTGTGGATGCTTCCCACTATGCCACATAAGACACCCAACGCAAGCACGTAGAGGTAGCGCTGGTGTGGTAGGTCGCGCACGACGCTCAGTTGCAGCACGGGTGAGACGCCCAGAACCTGTGATACCAGAAAGTCAGACGCAACCGCAGAGGCCATGGCCGAGACGATGAGCGATGGTGTGAACTCCTTGTGGATCTCCTCGATGGCAAAGAGGGTGCCCGTGAGAGGGGCGTGAAAGGCCGCAGACATACCTGCCGCAGCGCCACAGGTGACAAGTAGGCGCTCCTCCCCTCGACCCCTGCGAAGCGCCCTCGAGACGGCCTTGCCGCCCATGCCACCGAGCTGGATGCTGGGTCCCTCCCTGCCAAGCGAGAGGCCCGAGAGGGTGAGCAGGGACCCCTCCGTGAACTTGGCGAACATCACGCGATGCCAGGGCATATCGATACGGCCCATGACCTCGGCGTCAGTCTGTGGGATGCCAGAGCCCTGCGTATAGGGCTCCCATCCCACGAGCTTCGCCACGACAAGACAGGACAGAAGCAGGAGTGCCAAGAAGCCCGCGAGGGCGAGCGGCGTGTGGTGGGCCTGCACGAGGAGCCATCTCAGAAACTCCTCCGCACGGGTGAGGCAGAGACGGTAGAGCGTCACGACGCCTCCGCCCACGAGACCCACCAGACCACCCTCCCAGATCATATCAAACTGGAATTTCCTCGAAAATCTCCTGCTCACCTGTTTGCTGACATTCTTCGATGGCCTCTGCGCCATGATCCTCCTCGCTGTGAACCCGCATGTCGCGCATATCCTCTCACCTATTACCAAAAACTTCCATCATACGAAAAGAAACATCCTTGGCATGTGGTGGGTGCACGGGACCGTCATCCGACGCGTCTCACGACACGTGGACAAGTGAGAAGACCTCCTGCGGAAAGTCTTCCGCGATGGTTTTTCTTGGATTGAGGTAGGAAAGCTCAAGGATGAACGAGAAGCCCACCACGGTGGCGTTCGCCTGCCTGGCGAGTCGTGCCGTGGCGATTGCCGTTCCGCCTGTGGCCACGAGGTCATCGACGATGAGCACCCTATCGCTCGTTGTGAGTGCGTCCTGGTGTACCTGTAGCTCACTGGTGCCGTACTCGAGCGAGTAGGACTCACTATAGACCGCACGGGGCAGCTTGCCGGGCTTGCGCGCAGGAACGAAGCCTGCCTTAAGCCTGTAGGCGACGGGCGATCCCACCAGAAAGCCACGAGCCTCGGCACCCATGACCTTCGTGATGCCCGCGCCTGCAAAGTGCTCCGCCATCTGGTCGACGGCGAGCGCAAGTCCGTCTGCGGAGGCCAACAGAGGCGTGATGTCCTTGAAGATGACGCCTGGCTCTGGGTAATCGGGAATGTCTACGATGTAGCGCGCAAGGTCATTGGTGGGCACGGTTTTTCCTTTCCTGGATGTGCCCGCAAATCGGGCGAGTTCATGTGCATGCCTCATGGGTGACGTGTGAGTTGTCCTATTCATCCATGTTGGAGAATGCCTTCTTGATCTGTCTCTTGAGCAGGGTGTCATGCACCCTGCTCGTGAGGATGAGCATCTGCTGGAGGGCGTTCGCGAACTGTCCTCTCGTCTCTGCGGTCTGTTCCATCTCGACACCCCCAGCCTTGCGTGCGAACACGACGAGGGCCTGCTCGAAGAGGGCGCTCTCGCGGTTGGCGCTCGTGACGTACTGCCTGAGGTTCTTGGGCGCGATGCCAAAGTGCTGCAGCTCGCTGCAGGTACGGATCAGGGGAAAGTCGTGACCATCCACGAGGTAACGTCCCTGGGGAGAGGTCTTGAGCACGATGATCCCCGCCTCCGAGAGCTGTCGCACGAAGGTGACCGAGACGCTCAGGAGCTCGGGCATGCGGTCTATCGGATGCAGCCTCGACGTCACCTCGTCGTCATCCTGCTCAGGGTCCGAGAGGCTCGCGACTATCGCAGACGACAGCGACTCCCCCCCTTTGCCCTCAAGCTGGTCCTTGATGACCTGCAGGGGCATGAAGCGACTTTTCTGCAGGTAGAGGATGGTCTCGAGTCGGCGTATGTCTGACTGGGAATAGAGCCGGTAGCCCGATGGCGTGCGGGATGGCGTGAGAAGCCCCTCGTCCTCGAGGTAGCGGACCTTGGAGATTGAGAGATCCGGATACTGCGACTGAAGTCGCTTGACGACCTTCCCGATTGTCAGGTAACCGGCATCAGGCATGCGCTATGCACCGGTCTCGATCCGTGTAGCTTTCTTGTTGGCGTGAAACACCATGCGGAAGGTGCCAATCTGCACCGTCGAGCCGTCCTTGAGGACAGCCTTGCTGACGATCGCGCCGTCTACCCACGTTCCGTTTAGAGACCCAAGATCCTCGACGGTCGCATATCCCGCCGACACGCTCGAGAGGTCGATGCGCGCGTGGTGGCGAGAGACGGTCATGTCATTGAGAAAGACGGTGTTCGTTGGATCGCGTCCGACGGTCACATTTGTGGAATCGAGCTCGAAGACGGACCCCGCCTGCGGTCCCTTGACTATCGAGAGCGTGGGGCGGATCTGGGCGGCCCGGTCCATGATGTCGGGAGAGGTGGCATCCGTGGAAGACATGCGGAAGATCTCGGTGGCACCCATCTCGTTGGCGTTCTTTTGTGGCTCCATGCGGCAGACTCCTGTCAACGGTTGACGTCAGTACCTATGATAACCCTACTACCTGCACGCTATGCAGTCCATCTCGACAAGTGCGCCTCGGGGGAGTCGAGTGACCTCCACCACCGAGAGTGCGGGTGCTGGCGTCACGAAGTGACGCGAGATGGCCTCCTCCACGGCTCCCAGGTCATCGAGGTTCGTGAGGTAGAGCGTGGACTTCGCCACATCGCTCAGCGTACAGCCGCACTCGGCCAACAGGATGGTGATGATCTCGATGATGCGTTCGACCTCGGCCCTTGCCCCGCCGCTGACGACCTTGCTCGGATCGGTCGGGTCGAGCGCGATCTGTCCTGCGGTGAAGATGAGCCTCCCCGCCGTAGTTCCCATCGAGTACGCCCCCGGTGCCTCAGGCGCCTGCGGCGCGTTGATGGAATACTTCATAGCCCATCCCTCTCCTTGTCGCAACCTGTCTTCTCACGTTCCAGTGACATGGGGCCTCCAAGGCTCATGTTGAGGGAATGTCCCTCGTATTTGTGGCAAGGACCAGGCGCTCGAGGGAGTCGCCGAGTACCGATCTCGGACACGCGAGGTTGAAGCGCTCGAAACCCGACCCGCCCGTGCCAAAGACATGCCCCTCGTCGAGGAAGAGCAGGGCGTCTTCTCTCATGAAGCTCTCGAGCTCGCTGCTCGAGAGGCCCCAGCTTCTGAAGTCAACCCAGGCGAGATAGGTACCCTCCATGGGATATACCTCGACGCTTGGCAGGAAGCGAGCCAGGTAGCCCTTTAGAAAATTGTAGTTTTCCTGGACATAGGTAATAAGCTGGTCGAGCCACTCGTCGCAACGCGTGTACGCCGCCGTGGTGGAGACGTAGGCGAAGGCATTGAGTCCGCCGCCCTGGGCAACCTGATCGAGTCCCTCACAGAAGCGCTCACGAAGCTGTTGGTCGGGAATGTAGATGGCCGACGACTGGCAGCCCGCGAGGTTAAAGGTCTTCGAGGCTGCCGTGCAGATGAGGAGCCTGTCGTACTCGCCCGCATCGGCTACGCACATGATGGCCGCGTGTTCGTGACCAGGCATGATGAGATCGTCGTGGATCTCGTCACAGACGACGATGACGTCGTGCTCAAGACAGGCGTCCAGAAGCCGCCTCAGCTCCTCAGCGCTCCAGACGCGTCCCACGGGGTTATGGGGGCTGCAGAGGATGAGCATCTTGGTGTTGGGGTCTGCGGCCTTCGCCTCGAGATCGTCGAAGTCCATCTCGTAGCGGTGTGTGCCGTCCTGCGCCTCGATGACCTTGAGCGGGTTCTCGACGAGTTTGCGTCCGTTTTTCTGGATCGAGAGCCTGAAGGGGCGATAGACTGGTGGCTGGATGATGATGCCGTCTCCCGGCTCGGTGAGCGACCGTACGGCGTTGAAGATGGCGGGCACGATCCCTGCCGTGGGCACGAGGGAACGTCTCTCGGGAAGCCAGCCGTGTCTGCGCTTCTGCCAAGCGAGGCAGGCGTCGTAGTACGCCTCGGTGGGGGCGGCATAACCAAGGGTCGTCTCCTTAAGGAAGTCCCTTAAGGCCTCGATCACCTCGGGCGGATTTCTAAACTCCATGTCCGCGACGGAGAGGGGCACGATCTCCGCTCCGAGTCGTGAGTTGTGATTGAGCATCTCGCGCCACTTCGCCGAGCTCGACCTATCCGTTGAGATCTTGGTGTCAAAGTCGTAGCGCATGGTTGGCCTCCCCTGTCACAGTCGCCCCACCGTCGGGGTGACTCATGTCGATCGTTTCTCGTTCGGGCGAGGTGCCAAGGCGATCTTGCGGCACAAAGCGCACCCCACACCCTAGAGGATATGACATTTTTGGCTCGCGAGGGGTCGCCACTCGATAAGTGCGCGATCACTCCCTGAGGCCACGGGCGCCTATAAAGTCACTTCCTGTCCGCAGGACTCCTGCCGCACTGAGGCGCTCGGATTCGACCCTTATTCTGTCCGTTTTGTCCAGAAGGGAGAGAATGCTGCTTCTTTTTTGAAGCCGTGATGCAAGGATCTCGCGTCCCACGGGACAGACGAGGGGGAAGGAGAGGAGGCTTCTCCAAATGACGCGTGAGTGGGAGGGAGGGACGAGGAGCACGTAGAGGGTGTCTCCCGGCAGGTCTGGCCTCATGCTGATGGTCGTGATGCGTCCGTCGAGGTCTAGGTTCACGACTTGGCCCGCTTCGGGCAGGCACTGCCCCTCGGGCACGTAGTCTGCGAGCGTGGCCGTCGCCTCGTAGCCGGCGAGCACGAAGGGAACGAGGCTGTCACTCTCGTCTTTGAGCGTGAGTCCCTCGTAGGGACGGACGCCACCTCGCTCGATATGAGACACGAACTCAAGCCAGGAGAGGAGGAGGTCGGACCTGGGAGTGGGGTCGATGATGAGAAGCTCGTTATCTCCCGTTCGGGCGGCAAGGGGTACGGATGCGAGGAAGCCGTCACCTAAAAGCACGGCCTCAAGGGCGCAGGAGCCGACGTTGAGCGTAGGTCCCGCAAGCACCGCTTGGCCAAACGCCGCTGAGGGACTCCCCTCGCACAGGAGCAGTAGCATCCCGCTCATGTCCACGAGGGCAGCTCCCTTCTCGAATGTTGCGCGCTCGCTCGCATCGCCGACAAGCAATTCCCCGTCATGGGGTGCACCCTCAGTCATGTTGACCCTCCGATCCGCTGGCTAGCCCTTCAGCTGACTCGCGTCCACGAAAAGCGGCAGGCTGAAGATGGAGACGTTGGGTATGTCATAGAGTCTGTCCGAGGCGACGTATACCTCGTAACAAAGGGCCCGTCCGTCCTGGCTCCAGACCGTGCTGCCACAGACTGTCCCAAGGTCTACCATGGACCCTGGATCCGCCATGGTCGTGGCGTAATGGATGTCCGCGCCAGGGTACGAGAGTCCCTTCGCGGTCCAGAGGCTGCGGATGATGATCTTTCGCCCGAAGCCGAGCGACCAGTTGGCGATCCTCACGGGCCTGCCTGCCCTCGCAAGCGTCAGGTTCTTATAGAAGTCCTCATAGGCCCAGTCCATGAGTGTGGCCGTGTCGGCAAAGCGCCCCCTGCCCGTCGTGCAGCCGAGCACGCAGCTGTAGAGCCTCAGCCCGCTCTTCACGGAGGCGCCAAGGAAGGCATAGCCGGACTCGACCGAGCCGGTCTTGATGCCGATAAGGCCTGTATAGGTTTCCATGAGATCGTCTGTCGAGTTGAAGGTCCGCTGCGCGTCACCGAGGGTGACCGTGTACGAGCGCGTGCGAACCGCCTGCGCGATGAGGGGATAGTGCTCGAGGGCGTACTTGCCCATCTTGACGAGGTCGGCTGCCGTGGAGTGGTGGTTGGGCTCCATGAGGCCATGGGTGTTGGAGAAGTGGGTGTTGGTCATGCCGATCTCGCGCGCCTTGTCGTTCATCGCATTGACAAACGCGTCTTTGGAGCTCGAGACGGCGAGGGCCACGTTGTCCGCCGCATCGTTTGCGGAGAAGATGAGCATGACCATGAGGAGCTGGCGGAGGGTGAGCGTGTCTCCCGTCTTGATGCCCGCGATCTGCGCATCGCTTTGGTAGCTGATCTCCGAGAGGGTGCAGACGTCATCGAGGCGCTTGCCGGAGTCGAGCGCGACCATGGCCGTCATGACCTTTGTGATGGATGCGGGGTCCATCTGCTGGTTCTCGTTGCGGGCAAAGAGGGTGTTGCCAGCAGAGTCGATGACCTCGTAGGCCTGGGCCTCGCTTGGCTGCGGTTCACTGGCGCGCGTACGCACGGGCGCAAGGGAAAGGCCCAGCGCCAGGGCGAGCATCACCACCACAGGACCATGTGCGAGATGCTTTCGGGCCCGCACCATCTCACGCTTCCTCATCATGCCCCTTTCTCCCAGCGGCAGGTTGCGCCGCCCGTGCCTCGTGTATGACGTTAAGGCCAGTTCTCGTATAGACGATAGCAGTTATTGCGGAGAGAAGCACGCCGATGTATACGAGGAAGATTCCCAGGGCAGCAGGATCGGCATTGAGGCCGGGAAGCCACGGCGCGTGTACGAGTCCCAGTCCTGCGACTCTCGGGACGTTAAGTAGCATATCGACGAAGCCCGTCATGAGGCAGGCGGTTGCCGCCTTGCCCACGTACACGACGTCAATGGGGCGCCTGCGCCACCGCCGCACGATGAGTGCACCTACGAAAAGGTAGGCATCACGTAGGATGACGAAGGCTGCCACCCAAGCGGGCAGCTCGCCCGTGATGATGAGTCCGAGCACACCTGTGAAGAGTAGCAGGCGGTCCATGACGGGATCCATGACCTTGCCGAGCCAGCTCACCGTCTGCGTGCGTCTCGCTATCTGTCCGTCCAAAAAGTCTGTGGTGGCTGCGATGGCATAGCAGGCAAGCGCGAGGGAACGTCCGGTGTGGTTCACGAACGTGACGAGGAAGGCGATCGTCAGCGCGAGACGACAGAAGGTGACGATGTTGGCAAGGGTGAAGATCCTGTTTGAGGGATTCTCGGATGAGCCGATGGGCGCGAGTGCGGCACCTGTCATCTGCCTGTGCATGGTGTCGGGGTCGACCCCTGCCTTGACCGTTGTCCGTATGCGTGTCACAGTCTCTGACACCTTTCGTTACTCCTCCATGCCTCGGCCTTGCGGCCGTGGTGTCCTTCTGATGACCTCGCGCCCGACTCCCTGCGTGGAGTGTACCACGGCGCCATCAACCTACGGGTCTCGGGTCGTGACTCTTGGCAGCATTTCTGCGGCGCCGGCAGCCGTGGGGATGCAGGAGTGTACACAGATTGGCGAAAACGGCCTCTCGGAGCCGTTTCGGGGCATTTGTGTACACTGTTGCGCTACCGTGATGGTCGTGGGGACGCAGGAGTGTACACAGATTGGTCGCGAGAGCAACGGGGCGCCGTTTTGGGGCATTTGTGTACACTGTTAAGTACGAGTTGCAGCGGGTGATACGAGTGACTCAACCACCCATGATGGGCGAGCCACGCATGCCAACCCGCTCGACCATGAGGTTGAGGGCCGTCCGTCGTGCAGCTCGTGGCACGCCGTCGGGAGGCTGCAGCCCCGCCCCTCGGCCTCGGGCACGCCGACGGGCACCCGGCCCTCGTCCAGGCGCACGACGGAGCCCACGTAGCGGCCTCCGGGGCCCCGGCACCGCCCTCACCCCCACGGCGCATCGCCCCCCGCTCCGCAGCCCGGGCCACCCCGCGACGCCGGCGCGGCCCGCCCCGGGCGCCTCCCTGGCGCGGGAACAGCGTGCACGAACCGCGGGAGACCGGGCACCCGGGCGCCTATCCCGCGATCTGCGTACGTTGTCACCTCGTCGCCGATCCGCGCCCCTACTCCCCGAGGGCGCGGTTGCGGATGAAGTCGGCGGCGCCCCGGGCGACGATGCGCAGGTCGCGGCGGCGGGTCCTTGCGACCCCCTCGACGAGGGCGAGGTCCCCCGCGAGCCCCACCTTGCCGAGCCCCTCGACCGCCCTCTCGACCACGTAGACGTTGCGGTTTCCCACGGGCTCGGAGGCGCGGCGCCTGAGCTCGGCGCGCGCCTCGTCGCAGTCGAACGAGCCGAGGGCCGCCGTGGCGCACATGGCGAGCTGCCCCCTGCCCTCGCGCGCCATGCGCACAACCGCCGAGGGGTCCTCCCCGGCGGGGGCGGGGACGTCTTCCATCCCGTCGAGCAGGCACATGATCACCCCTCGGTCCGTCTCCTCGGCCAGGCGCCCCAGGTAGAGGGAGACGTGGGCCTCGCTCGCGCGGCGGGGCAGGAGGTGGCCCATGAGCACGTAGGCGGCCCGGCGGTAGCCGCGCCACCGCCGGCCGGGGTGGGCCGACGCGAGCCGCCCGGCTGCGGCCAGGCACGCCTCCTGCCTGAGCCCGCGCGACCTCGCCTCGCGGTGGGCCCGCCAGCTGCGGCTGTCCTCGCTCGAGGTCCAGAGCGCCTCCTCGCCCACCTCCGGGTCCCCCATGCGGTGGAGGAGGTCGTCCAGGCGCCCCTCGAGCGCGGGGGTGTCGGCGAGGTCGCGCCCGAGCGGCACGCCCCAGTGGCCCCACGGCCGCCAGGGCCCGGGGCCGGGGACCTGGGACAGCCTGTGGGCGAAGACGTCCACGAGCATGCCGGGGTCCGGCTCGCGGTCCCCGCCGAGGAGGGCCTCCCCCCCGTCCCCGGCCATGGAGAGGTCCCAGGCGAACCCGAGCAGCGCGGGCCTGTTGGCGTCCGCGTGGCTCCTGGGGCCGGGCACGCAGCCCCAGGAGAGCCTGCCCCAGGCCGCCGACCTCACCGCCTCGCAGAGGTAGACGTTGATGTCGCGGGCCAGGGCGGCGGACTCCCCGGAGAGCCTCCCGGGGCCGCCCCCCGGGAGGCGCGCGACCTCGGAGCGCCCGAGGAACCACGACCACAGGGGCAGCAGGGACTCGCGCGAGAGGTCGAGCGGCCCCCTGCAGCCGTGCGCGAGCGCGTAGGAGCGGAGGCTCTCCACCCGCTCCCCCACCGTCGAGGCGAACCAGCGCGCGTGCTCCGTGGCCTCGCGCCTGCCCATCTCCACGAAGGGGGCGTGGGGCCTCTCCCTCACCGACTCGTACGCCATCCCGTCCTCTCCCCTCTACTAGATGTGATCGTGTATCTTGATCTCTATCTTGCGCTCCTTTAGCAACTTTCTCAGCTCCTCCGTGGGGCCGACCTTGCCCGTGACGGGGCTCGGGTAGAAGTCCCACACGGCCTTCGTCACTTCGGAAGGTCCCTCGTCAGGCACCGGGAGGGCATCCCTTGCGATCCGCCTCCGGGCTCTACCGCTCGTAGGGAGGCAGCCTGGATTCCCTCACCCCACGATTTCCACGGTTTGGGGGTTGAAGGCCCACACGCAGTGCCAGAGTCTCTCGGGCAGGCAGCGGTAGGCGTCGCCCGGCAGGCCCGGGTCCGCCCCCAGCTCCTGCATGCCCGCCCGCACGCTCCACTCCAGGTCGATGCAGCTGGCCTCGTCGAGGCGGTAGAGCGAGGCCGCGTCGGTGACCTCCTCGAGCAGTCGGGGGGCGCGCCTGGCGAGGCACCCCCGGATGAGCTTGAGCTCCTCGGGGTCCG